>Ga0265316_10005709_pt1 | contig 12025 bp, 9 predicted proteins | sample 4522metaG_FD_202092 | JGI IMG/M metagenome (GOLD analysis project Ga0265316, IMG submission 202092) | Rhizosphere microbial communities from Carex aquatilis grown in University of Washington, Seatle, WA, United States - 4-5-22 metaG | ecosystem: Host-associated > Plants > Roots > Rhizosphere >... | reverse complement strand
AAGTGGCGCCTGGTGCCGTGCTTCTTCCAGTTTCAGCTTTTTGTATTGTTCTGCATTGCTCTGCGCTTTGGTAACCAGATTGTCCGCTTCGAGCTCAGCCTGGGAATGCTTGTGTTTCTTCTCTTCCTGGGCCTTGCTGATTACAGACTGGTATTCTTCTTCAGCTTTTTTGATGTCTTTCAGGACCTCAGTCTTCATCCAACCCTCCTCTCACGGCAAGTACAATAATAGGTGAAAAAAACCATATATGTATTGTTATTTAGGTTCGGATAACCACAGGGATCAGAAAAAATACTCCTGAAAAATAAAAACTCAGGAAAATTCGGTTAACATCCGGTAATTTACAAACTGTCGGGATATACCCGCGGGCAGACCTGATATTTCCACACCCTCCGGGAGTCCTTTGAGGATTATTCCTGCCATCTCGTCACTTGAACAGACCAGATGCTGTTCCGGATGAGTCCCCCGCCGGATTGTACAGCTGGTCGTGATCGACGGACCGACAGAGACCAGGTAGGAGAACCTTTTTGATCCGGGATGGTCTTTGGGGAGGACGATGAGAGGCATATGATAGGTCCTGACGAATTCAGCCAGCATGATCGCAGGCTCAACCGTCCCGCCCTCCGGCGCCGAGACGACGACGATATCCGAAGGCTCGATCGTCTGGTAGTATTCGTGATCGGGTGTCTCAATACGCAGGGCAAACAGGGCATTGACTTTCCCAGCCAGCAAAAAAGAGCGGGTGCCCGAGATGAGCAGGAACTCATCCCGCAGTGGCACGATCATGGTATCAGAGTGCCGTCACGTTATCGGACTGGCAACTGGCACAGATAGGTTTCTTGCTGATGCTCTCGAACTTCTCGCCGCAGTCGTTGCACCGGTATTTCTTTCCATTTACCCGCTCATCGAAATTCAGGTCCCCGGTCGGCCCGCCACCAACAGTACACACGTTCGTTCACCTCAATACGACATCTTCATGGGAAGATTTAATGGTATCTGACCTGCGTTTTCTGCACCTGATGGTTTTTTCCGCTTACACGAGGATAAAGTTGAATGTTACGAGAGAGATGACGAGAAGTATGCAGGAATGTTTCACTCCTGCCGCAACCGAGGACTCTCCCATCTGTCCTGCGATGAGCCCGGAGAAGAGGGCCTGGATGAGGCAGGCATGGTACAGGAGCAGACCGAACGTGGCGACGGGCACGGAGCCGATCCCCGAGAGTGCTCCGGAGGTCGGCATGCCTTTGACGGAAATATTCGCGAGGACCGGCAGGAACTGCGTAGTCAGGACGGCCACGACGAAGAGGAAGACAAAGAACGAGAGATACACGATCGCCGTATAGATGAACATTTCCGAGAGCCGTTCCCTCTTGAGCACTTCGCTCATCTTCGCATCGCTGGAGGCGATCGAGAGCACTTCGCTGATCTGGCCGCTCATCTCGCTCGCCTTCGTGATCAGGGTCACCGTGCGGGCGATAGAGGGAGTACTGACCCGCTCCTCGAACCGGATGAGCGCCTCGGTAAAGTTCGCGCCCCATTCCATGTCGCGCTTGATCCTTCGGATCTCGTAACTGAGCAGCCCGAGATTCGTATTCACCATGATCGCAATGGCCTGTGCAATAGTGAGGCCCACCTGGTTGATGCCCGACATCCGCTCCAGGAAATCGGGGATCAGGGCCTGGATCCCAAGGACTTTCCGGGACCAGATCTCGTAAAAAATTGCGTACGGTATAAGGATGATAAGCGCTGCAATGACGATGTGATCATCGATGACACCGGCATAGACATTTATGTCACGATAATGAGGCACCCGCATGAAGACGAACAGGAAGTAGAGGATCGCCGCCGGGACGGTAACATACAGGGTGTGGTTGACATTGCTGACAAAACTCTCGAGCGGATGCCGGAGGTTGTGGGCCAGCGACCGGACCCGATCGTATTTCTTCAGCTGCTCGAAAAGCGGTTCCTCGTTCTCCTTCCGGGAGATGACGACATCCGAATAGATATGGAGCCACTTCGTCCTGACATAACGTTCGGTCTTTTCCGCTTTGATGGAGATGAGATCGATGAGGAGGATGAATATCAGGGAGCCAATGGGTAAAAGGGCATACGTGACAAGGGTGAGCTGAAGAACCGCGGACCCGCCCATCATCCCCATCACGACCATGATGATGATGAGGAAGAGCGGTCCTGCCACGAAGAGAGTGACGTACGATTCAGCAACAATGGAGAGGACATTCAGGAACTGCCTCTGTTCAAACCTGGCCTCTTCCTGGTACACCCGGACCCTTGTCGAGAGGAACTCCGCCATATTCCCGCCGCTTTCGATCACCGAGAGGAGGTCTTCGAGGAAAGTCTTGAGTTTCTCGGACGGAGTGGTCTCCGAAAGGTGGCGGATTGCCGACACCACATCGTATCCGAAGAAGTCGGCATCCCGTACGATCTGCCGGAATTCCAGGGCCACTTCACCGTAAATATTCGCCCGGTCTGACAGGGAGCTGAAGATGGTCATCATCTGGGCGCCGCCCCTCCGCATCGCATACATATATGCAACCGCGTTGTGGAGGGTCAGGTTGATCTTGATGGCGCGGTTGCCCTTTTCGATCCCGGGAATCTTCAGCAGTAAAATATACCCGGCATACGTGCCGATAAAAAACGAGACTGCGATGACAATGGCCTGGATGTAGACGGCAGGATAGATCGTGTCGAAGATCACCGGCATCTGGAAATTGAAGACATTCGTTATACCTGCCTTACCGGTCAGAATCTGCAGGGACAGGAAGGTGCTGACAAAGTACCCGATGAAGGAAAAGACGATGCCGGTCAGGAGCGCGACTTTTATCGACCTCCAGACATACTGCTCGAGGGTCATGCCGACACGTGCGGAGATCATGTCGGCGTGCAGGCTGTGGTAGCGGACAGGGTCGTGTTTTATCCATTTGTAAAGGTAGTTCCTGACTATCATCGGATTACCTTGCGGAGGTCATCGATCTGAGAGAGTACGTTTTTCGCGTCGATACTGTACGCGTGGAAAAGGGATGCCACGGAGATGTAGTCCATGATCCCCTGTTTCATCATTGCCTCTAGAATGGATTTCCGCAGGCCGATTTCTGCTTCCAGCTGCTCCCGGGTCCAGCCCCGTTTCTCGGTGATATCCGCATATACCTGGGATCTCCCTGTATACGTGAAAATATCACGGACGGGATCGTACACAAAGACGTTGTTGACCCGCAGGTTTCCAGTCGCGGGATCGATCCCCGCGATTTCGACCACTTCCTGGACCCGGCGGACCCGCTCCGTCCCATGGTAGATCAGGCCCTGCACGCTGATGATATTCAAAGCCTGCATCATGTTCCTCGGCACATTCAGCGGTTCGCTCTCAAGGCGGTGGATGGCCGCATCGACACTACCCGCATGCATGGTCGAGAAGGTCGTGTGCCCGGTATTCATTGCCTGGAAGAGCGTCTGGGCTTCCGGCCCACGGACTTCCCCGACGAGGATGAACTCGGGCCGCTGCCGCATCGCCGCTCTCAGCAGGTCGAACATGTTGATCGCGTTCCCGCCTTCAGTCATCGCTTCTCGGGTGACGCTGGCAATCCAGTTGTCATGGTAGAGCGTGATCTCCCGCGTATCTTCGATGCTGACAACTTTTGCCACCGGGGGGATAAAGAGGGACACCGCATTGAGCGAGGTGGTCTTGCCCGATGCGGTTCCCCCGATAAAGAGAAGGCTCTTGTTGTTCTCGATCGCCAGCCAGAAGTAGACCAGCTCGTCGGCATTGAAGGTACCGATCTCCATCAGTTCGATGGGGGAGAAAGGTTCTTCCCGGAATTTACGGATGGTGAACGACGTCCCCCGTGTCGTCACTTCTGTCCCGAGGGTCAGCTGCAGGCGGGACCCGTCCGGAAGGGTCGCATCGATCATCGGAGAGCCGGTGGATATGTGTTTGCCGGACCGCTGGGCGAGGGTGATCGCAAGGGAGTTGAGGACTTCAGATTCGAACGCGATATTGGTCTTGATATTCCGGTATTTCCGGTGATAGAGAAACAGGGGGATTTTGTTCCCGTCGCATGAAATATCCTCGAGCATGCTGTCCTTCATGAGGGGATCGATCCGCGACCATCCGATGAAGTTCCGGATCAGGAAATACTGGAGCTTGAAGAGCGTGGACGGTTCAAGAGTCAACCCGTAATCGTCGACAAGGGCATGCATTTTTTCCAGAAGGATACGTGTGCGATCTTTCCGTATCTCATCGGAGGAAAGGATCAGCACGTCCCGCAGATCCTCGTGCAGGCGTTCCAGCAGTTCGTATTCAAAATCGGAGAGCGACGGTTCAAAGAGGAGATATTCCTTCTGGTTTGTCCGTTTGTTATGGGCGATGATGATGAGCGATCTGCCCTGCTCGACCCAGTACTGGTCGACCAGATCATAACTTTCCGGAATCCTGGCATCAACGAGATTGCCATGCCGCTCAAAATCATATTCTTCAATCTCTGTTTTTTTCGCCCCTTTCAGAAGGCGGAAGTAATGGCGGTATGTTGCATCCGGTTTTTTCTGTTCCGGTGCAGCGAGTTCCGTTGCCACGCCATTGCCTTCATCCGGTTTTTCGGGCGGTGCCCTGGCTGCAGCTGGGGTTGCCGGTCCTGGTGCCGGTTCCTGTACCGGCTCGTTCCCGGAAGTATCTTTTTTAAGGGTCTTAAAGAAATCCGCAATCTGCATGGTATGCGAGCTCCTCTCCGAAGGTTATTGATTTACCCGGTTTATAATTCGGGATACCAATCTATATAAGTATGTGTTATTCCGGTATATTTCCGGGGTTTTCCGGATCTTTTTTTTCAGATTTTCCCGACGGATCCTGATAGTATACGGGTTTGACAGATATCTTTATCAGCCAATCCAAGAGAGTTCTGTTGCGAATATTCCATATTTATCGTCACTGAGGCAGAACATGCAGGATTTTAGTCAGAAGAAAATGCCCACCGGGATCGCGTCACTCGACCCCATCCTCGACGGGGGAGTCCCGCTGGGCTCGGTCATTCTTCTCCTCGGGGACCTCGGTGCGGGGAACTACGAGTTTACCTACAGCTCCATTGTCAATACGCTCGGGCTTATGAAAGAAAATGCTTCGGAGAAGGTCGTTCTTCCTCATGAAATACGATATATCACCTTTACCCGCCTGAAAGAGGACGTGCGTCATGAGATCGTGAGCTCCCTGCATATCGATGGACTGGAGGAACTGGTCGATACTATCCGGTTCGATGACCTCTCCGAACTGTATTTTGACAACAGCGTCGTGCCCGACGAATGGTACAGCCACAGCGATGTGATCACCCGGCTCCAGAAACGGTCAAACCGCGAGAGCATCCTCCTTCAGCTGGCAAATATCATCAATGGAATCGGCCCGGGCAGCCTGCTCGTCCTGGACTCTGTGACTGATATCGCGACCCAGTCGACAATCCCCAATATCTGGTACAACCTGACCGGTTTCTTACGCGGACTCCAGAGGATCTCCAAGCAGCGGGGCATCACCACGTACTTGTTGCTCAGCCGGGGAATTCTCAGTTCCTCTCAAGAGCGGGAACTTGCGGATATTGCGGACGCGGTGCTGCTCTTCAAGTGGGAGGAATCGACCGGTGCACGGAGACAGCGGGTGATGTTCTTCGAGAAGTTCCGTGGGGTTATGCCTCACCTTGAGGAGCGGGATCTCGTGAAATTTGCTGTCAGGATCTCGACAACCGGTGGGTTTGAAGTGAGCAATATCCGGGTGGTCATATGATCGGCGAGCGGGTCAAGATGGGGATCCTCGGCCTCGACGACATGCTGGGCGGGGGCTTGATACCGGGAAGTATCTGTTCGATTATCGGCACGTATGGTACCGGAAAGACCACATTCTCCCTCGAGTTTATCTGGGACGGGCTGAAAAAGAAGGAGAACATCATCTATATCAGCCTGGAGGAACGAGAGGAGCGGATCCTCGCTTACATGAAGCAGAAGGGATGGGATGTCACGCCTTACCTGAATAAATCGCTCTACATCATCCGGCTCGACCCGACTGATTTCAATCTCGCCAACAACCGGATTAAGAACGAGCTGCCCAAACTCATCGAAGAGGTGAAGGCAGACCGTGTCGTTATCGACCCGATCTCCCTCTTCGAAGACCTGTTTACCACGGACTTTGACCGGCGCCAGGAGATGTTCCGGTTCGTCGAGGGGCTCCGTGACAAGAAATGTACTATCATGATGACATCGGAAACCGACCGGGACAATGTCTTTTCCAGCCGTCACGGGCTCATCGAGTACCTCTCGGATACGGTGATCCTCCTCCGGTACGTGCGCCCGTCGGACCTGACCGATGTCCACCTCGCCCTTGAAGTGGTCAAGATGAGGATGTCGGCGCATTCCCGCGAGATCAAACCTTATGAGCTGATGCAGGACCAGGTGCTGGTATACTCAGAAGCGAATGTGTTCTGAGTGAGAGATGTACCAGCCTCCCTGTTTTTCAGGGTAAACGGGACCTGCGATCTCCCGAAAATTATCTGCCCGTAATAATGCCCTGTTTGGCAAACGGATCCCAATTTGAAGAACAGGTTTTCTGATAGTCGCGTTTTTTGCGAATTGTAGCATGATGTTTTTAAAAATACATGCGTATGTTGTTTTTTGCTTGTTCGAGAGTCATTTCTGACTTTAAAAATCACCTAATTGTTGCCTTTTTGATGATCCAGGAGAGGTGATCCTATGGAAAAGACTATCCGGAGAAATGGCGGGGGATCCGGATCCGGGGACCCGGATGCCTTGCCGGCCCGCATGGTATCCGACTTCAGATCGTAATTCCCAGAATCCCGAGCAGCATGAGGATCAGTGCGCCCGGTAATCCCCCGATGGCGCAGATGAGGATGGTTGCGATACCGTAGCCGAGATCGGGTTTTCCCATCCACTGCATGATGTGAAGGAAATTGATGAGAAAAAGACATATGAGGCCCAGGACCGCATTCACAAGAAGAATCGTAAGTTTTTTTACCAGGTACCAGACAATGGCGATGATCGCGATGATGATGATGAGGGCGACGAGGAGGTTGGTCATTATGTTACCTGTTTACCAATGAAATATGGATGACAACGCATTATTTGTTCAAATTGCTTATAATTTGCCCGGATTACCAATAGCTGAAAGCCGGTATTCATGATTGTACTTCCATATTGATCCATAAAATCTTACCTCGTACACAGGATTCTCTGTGCAATAAAACGGCCTGCCCGGCTTATGCACTACTCAGCAATCTATAAACCTTTTTTAGATAATGCTCTGTACCAGCGATGCCGAATTATCATAACCCAACGATCGAGACGATGGAACGTGACAGTCTTGATTCATTGATTGATGAACGGGTGAGGTACACCGTCCGGTACGCCCATGAACACTCAATATTCTACCGGCACTGGTTCAAACAGAATAGAATCGACCCGGGAGAGATCCGGGTCCACGAGGATCTGCTGAAACTCCCCATAGTTTCTGGGAGGACTATTCGTGAACACCAGCCGCCGAGCACGCCGGATTTTGAGTTCCTTTCAACGGGCTGGGGTGACGTCTTCACCATCCAGGAGACAAGCGGTACGAGCGGGACGCCCAAGAGTTTCTTTCTAACCTGGGACGACTGGAAGAGATACGCGGAGAAGTATTCACGGAGTTTTGTCTCGCAGGGATTCGATCATGATGATCGGGTAGTGGTCTGTGCCTCGTACGGCATGAACGTCGGAGCAAACACGATGACGCTTGCAGCACAGAGGCTTGGGATGACAATTATCCCTTTTGGCAGATGTGACTTCGCGTCAAGAGTTATTACTGCATACCGGCCGACCGCGATTGTGGGAAGTGTCTTCAAGCTCCTCCGGCTCGCGCAGAGGCTGGAGCAGGAAGGGATCCTAGTAAAGAAGACCTCAATCAGGAGGCTGATCGTCGGGGGCGAGAGTTTTTCGGACGAGTCCCGCGCATACCTCGCAGAGAGATGGGGATGTCCGGTTTACAACACTTACGGGAGCACTGAGGGGACGATGTGCGGAGAGTGTTCGGAGCTTGCCGGGCTCCATGTTCCTGAGGACCTCGTCCATCTCGATATTTATGATCCGCAAATGAAGGCGTTCGTCTCTGATGGCAACTGCGGAAGGGCGGTCCTCACAACACTCTTGCCGGAGGGTTCAAAGGCTGGCACCCTCCTGATCAATTATGACACTGAGGATACAACAGCAGTACTCTCCCGGAAACCGTGTGCCTGCGGCAGGACGCACGTGCGGATTTTCAACCCGCAGAGGGAAGCCGAGACTAACTGGATCCTTGGGAATTCCGTGAACCGCGTGGACGTGGAAGCTGCGGTCTTCCAACCTGACAGCATGCAGTTCCTTAACGGTGAATACGAGGCATTTATCAACGACGGTGAATCTCCAGGCGAGGTCATAATGCGAGTGCGAATGGAATGCAATGATCCTGAAAAAATCGACCATAGGCTTATCGAAGACCGCTTTCTTGGCCATTTCTTAAAAATCAAGAAGAACCTTGAACCTCATTACGAGGACAAGACATTTTCCGTGCTGTTCAATTTTGTTCATCCGGGTGAACTTGAGCTGCACAAACTCAAGGGACGGCCAAAACGTCTTGTAGACCGCAGGTCGGTTTAATGTACAATTCCCCGGTCCCTGATGTCTTTCCGTCCTGAGGGGGACTTCCTTCCGCCACTTTTAAAATCAGTCAGCGACGTTCAGGCACCAGACGGTCAGCAACTGCGACTGCTTCTTCTGCGGTTTCTGCATACGCGTCGGCGCCAACCTGTTTCCAGAGATCCGGGACGAGCCTGAACGGATACCCCCCGACGATAATCTTTGCTCCCGCGGTTCGCCGCTCCGCACGGAGTGAACGGATAAGGTACTGGACATCAGAAAGATGGCGCGGTATGGTCACGGAGAGAGCGATCACGTCTGCCTTCCGGTTCCGCGTTGCCTCAAGGATGCTTTGCACCGGCGTGTTAGCCCCGGTATAATATGTATCCCATCCATCCATATCGAAGAAGTCGGACACCATGTGGATACCTACATCATGAAGTTCAGCCCCGACACCGGCAGCGATGACAGTGGTTCCCCTTCGTCCTTTTTCTCCCCCTCCTGAAACGAGGACCCGGTCATGCAGCCGGGCCATGAGCGTTTCTATTGTGGCAGTTACAAAATGCTCCTGCGCGATGCTGACCTGTTGAACCTGCCAGAGCCGGCCCGTTTCCTGCAGTACCGGATGGAAGATGTGAAGATAGATATTTTTCAGCGGTGTGCCAGACTCAACGGCATCCCAGAGTATCCTCTCCGCCCGCTCCCGATCCGCAGCAATTAAAGCGCCAAGGAATGACCGGGCAACATCAGCGAGAGGGTTGTTTTCTGCGATGAAGGGGGGAACCTCGGTTGATGTATTTTCAAGGACGTTCAGACATTCTATGATAAATGTATCAGCTTGTTTGCGGAAATCCGGGGGCAATTCATTTTTGAGAACTTCTCCCAGTGTATTGAGAAGAAGTGATACATGATTCTTCGGCAAGTGCAAAGTGGTAAAATGGATCTTTGCCCAGCGGGCGTAATCAATGAAAATAGCTGGGTTATCGATCGCAAGTGATTCCTCAAGATTGCTGACAAGATCCCTGAACTCATCCTGAACCTGCGTCTTCTGGAAGGCGCTGGAGTTACGCCAGGTGCCCAGATGTTTCTTCCCAAACTGGTCCAATGCCTTTCCTGCAAGGTCATCTCGATCCAGTTTGACTGGGCGGTATACAGATATGCCAGCATGATCCACTCGTCTCTTCCCTCCTCTTCACTGGTTCTGATAGTGAATCTGGCTGGATGGTTATTATCTTTCTCTCTAGATCGATCTTAATTATATTATATAAATTATTTACCAATGATACGCTGTTTATTTATTTTTACTGACGGCACGATCAGGGACCCAACCGTCCGGGACTCCCGGCTCAGCCCCGAGATGACGTTGTGGAGATCGAAGACATTGCCGGAGAGCATGGCACTCCGGATCGGGGTCTGGAACTCCCCGTCCTCCATCCAGAACGCATTGGAGAGTTCGACCGAGAATTCCCCGCTCATCGGGTTGGCAGTGTGAGCACCCACGACGTTGTGCACATAAATGACCCGGTCGTCATCCACCGTATCCCGTTCTCCATCCACGATGAAATTATGGTGGCCGATCACCGGGGACCCGCCAAACCCGCCCCTGACGGCACTGGCCGTGCTCTTCTTTTCGTACCGGGATGCAGTCTTCAGGTCGTAGGCAAAGGCACACAGGACGCCGTTTTTGATGAAATCGATTCTCCGGGTCGGCGTACCTTCCGCATCCCAGCGGACACTCCCGTTCGCCCCGGGGAGGAGCGGATCATCGTACATCGATATCCGGGGATCAGTGACCTTTTGGGAGAGAGACTGCGCCAGGCGGGAGCGTCCGGCGTGGACATTCCGCCCGTTCAGGGCAGGAACGAAAACGTTCCCGAGCAGTTCTGCATAGGCAAGGGGGGAGAGGAGGATATCGTATTCGCCGGTCGGGATATCCCTGCCTTCTGCGGATTCGCAGGCGAAGAAAGTTGCATGTTCGCCCACGGTAACCGGGTCGATGCGATCCATCGACCATGCGTGGTCGAACTCGTAACCGGTTGATTCTCCCTGGATCGCTTCAAGGGAGATTGAGACCGACGTGCTGCGATCGGTGTAGCGGATTCCCCTGCTGTTGGCCAGGGTTACTTCCATGGTGGAGAGACCTGCCGATCCGGAGGTTACATTGGCCGGGTGTGCTGCCGCACCTTCGAGCATTGTTTCGAGCAACTGCCGGGCCGAATCGGGTTCGATCTTCATTGCGGTGTCAAAAGAGAGAGGGGTGGTATCCAGCGGTTCCGGACCTGGCAGGCCCGACCATTCCTGAGGAGTGGCCAGCTTGCCGCTCGCTACCGCCGCGGCCAGGCACTTCTGCCACTGGCCGGGATCGTTGGTACTGGACGATCCGATTTTTCCCTTGTGGATGGTGCGGACGCCAAGCCCGCAGTCCTGCGAAGTCGTCGCGAGGCTCAGTTTCTTCTTTTTCAGGTCTGCGGAGACACTGGTTCCCTCCACGTAGTACACCTCGACTTCGTCAACGCTCTTCTCCGCTTCGCGGATGAGTTCCTCAATCCACGCCACTGCCACCCACCACCGCATCGTTCAGGAGAATATGGGGAGCCCCGTCGCTCACCGGCACGCTCTGCCCGCCTTTCCCGCAATACCCGGGGCTCATCATCCGGTCGTTCCCGCACAGGACGATCCCGTGAAGTGTCGTGAGGATCTCCCCGGAGAGGGAAACATCCCGGACCATCTTCGTGCATTCCCCGTCTTCCACGAGATAGCCGTATTCCGCGTTGAACTGGAAGATGCCCCGGCCGGGATCGACCTGGCCGCCGCGGGAGCCCTTAAGAAAGATCCCCTGTCTGCATTCCGTAAAGATCTCTTCCGTTGTCGAATCGCCGGACTCGATGAACGTATTGCTCATCCGTACGAGCGGGGGTTCGCCGGGCATCGCGCGGGCGTGGCCGGCGACGCCGTTTCCCACGGCTGCCAGCGATTCCCGGCTATGCAGGAAGGCATTGACTACCCCCCGCCGGATAATCTCGGTCCGGGTCACTGCCACGCCCTCAGCATCGACGGGATCAAACCCGAACTCGTGAATGCCGGGGTCGTCGACAATAGTGAGAGTCTCGTTCCCAATACGTTCGCCTGTCCTCCCCTTCAGGACGGAGTTACCTTCCTGTATCAGGTCACCTTCGCTCGCATGGCCTACGGCTTCATGGGCGAAGACACCGGCAAGTTCCGGGTCGAGGACCGCACGCATCTTTCCTCCTTTTGCCGCGGTCGCATCCAGCAGGGCAACGGCGATGTCAGCAGCCTTCCTTCCCAGTTCCTGCCGGTGCCGCAGGTTGAACCCGTCAATGGAGTGCTCCCGCTCGTATCCCATCTGGACATTACC
>Ga0265316_10005708_pt1 | contig 12026 bp, 10 predicted proteins | sample 4522metaG_FD_202092 | JGI IMG/M metagenome (GOLD analysis project Ga0265316, IMG submission 202092) | Rhizosphere microbial communities from Carex aquatilis grown in University of Washington, Seatle, WA, United States - 4-5-22 metaG | ecosystem: Host-associated > Plants > Roots > Rhizosphere >... | reverse complement strand
TCAACCGCTTGATGAACTGGCGCGCTTCATCGACTGGACCTTCTTCTTCACCACCTGGGAATTGAAGGGCAAATATCCGCAGATTCTCGACAACCCGAAGTACGGTCCGGCCGCCCGCGATCTGCTCGCTGCCGCCCAGAAGCTGCTCGCCAAAATCGTATCAGAGAAATCACTCACTGCGCGCGCTGCCTACGGTTTCTGGCCGGCGTGCAGCGACGGCAGCGACATCGTGTTGTTCTCCGACGAAAGCCGCACCCGCGAACTATGCCGATTCCCCATGCTCCGTCAGCAGGCCGGGGCCGGCCCCTATCACTGCCTGGCTGACTTCGTGGCGCCGGCTTCCACGGGACTGGCCGATCACGTGGGCGCCTTTGCCGTCACCGCAGGCGTCGGCGCGCAAAATTTGGTCAAAGGCTTTGAACAAGCAGGCGACGACTACAGCGCAATCATGGTCAAGGCCCTGGCCGACCGATTGGCCGAGGCCTTTGCCGAATGCTTGCATCAGCGCGTGCGCCGTGAATGGAGCTACGGCGCCGACGAGAATCTCAGCAACCAGGATCTCATCGCTGAGAAGTACCGCGGCATCCGGCCTGCGGCGGGCTATCCCGCGTGGCCGGACCACCCCGAAAAACAGCAGCTTTTTGATCTGCTGCAGGCACCCGAGGTGGGCATCACCCTGACCGAAAGCTTTGCCATGAGCCCGGCGGCCAGTGTGTGCGGCCTGTATCTCGCCCATCCGCAATCGCGCTACTTCGATGTAGGCCGCATCGATCGGGCGCAAGCGCAGGACTATGCTCGCCGTTGTGGGCTGGGCCTTGCCGAAGTCGAACGCTGGCTTGCCCCCAATCTGGGGTACGACAAGCTCGGCTGATTGTGGCGTCTCCGCGGCTTGCGAAGAGGCGCGAAGTCAGTACCATGGAAGGTCGAGTGTGTTTGATGGGTGTGCAGATTGCCTTTCGTCTCAATCTAATGCACGGCCGGTGCGTGGGGGTTCGCCTGCCGGCTGAGGTGGACGAGAAGGTCCTGGCCGAGTTGGTTCCGGAGGAACGCAAATTCGTCGCAACTCTGGCGCCTGCCCGCCAGCGGAGCTGGGTCGCGGGCCGGCTCGCTTTGCGGGAAGCGTTTCGCGATCTCGGCATCGAACCCGGCCCGATCTTGGCCACCCCGCGTGGCGCGCCCGCATTGCCCGCCGACCTGGACGGCTCGATCAGCCACAAACGCACTCTGGCGGTCGGATTGGCGGCCCGGCGCGAAACCGGCGCCTGCATTGGTGTGGACCTGGAGAACTGCCCGCCCGCATTAGCTTCGGCCGAGGATGCTCGCGCCCAGGCGCGCCCAGATGTGCGCACGCGGGTTCTCACCCAGGACGAGCTGGCGCGGCTTGAGGGTGTGCCCGAGGAAGACCGCCGGCGCACGGTCATCCTGCACTTTTCGCTCAAAGAGGCCCTGTACAAGGCCATCGATCCCATGGTCAACCGCCACGTGGGATTCCATGAGGCCAGCATGCGCGCACAGCCCGATGGATCCGTCCGTATCGCACTGGCCTTGGCCAAGAACGACGGTTCGTTCCTGGCCGCAGGGACCTGGACCGAGGTCGAGGATCATTTCCTCACCACGGCGCGGGTGCAACGACCGTAGCCACCAGCAATAGATTGTGAATCTGAGCCGCTCCGATTGATGGGCAGGGCATCTGACTTCTGCAGCGAGATTCTGTCAACCGATGGTGCTAAAAGAAGTGCGCTATGCCCCGCATTCAACCCGACGAGGTTCGCGAGATCGCGGCGCTCGCCCGCCTGCGCCTATCACCGGCGGAGATCGAGCGCATTACGCATGAATTGGACGACATCCTCGGATACATCGACACGGTGAAGAATCTGGACACCGGTGACGCCGAGCCCATGACCCACGCCGTGCCCTTTGATTGTCCCCTGCGTCCGGACGAGCCCAAGCCGTCGCTCTCCGTCGACGAGGCGCTGCAAAACGCGCCCCGACGCCACGACGCCTTCTTTGAGGTGCCGCGCATAGTGCCCGGCTCAGGCGAGGGAACCTAGCCATGGCCTGGCCGCAAGTGACTGGCTTGTCCATCGCCGAGTTGGCTGATGGGGTTCGCGCGCGCAAGTGGAAGGCGCGCGACTTGGTCGAATCCTATCTCGACCGCATCGCGCGTCTGGATAGCCGACTGGGCTGTTTTCTGCTGGTCGACGCCAACGGCGCGCGCGCACGAGCTGACCAGGTTGATGCCGCGCTGGCCGCGGGCCGCGATGCGGGACCGCTTGCCGGGGTGCCGATTGGCCTGAAAGATATCTTCGTGACTCGCGGCCTCGAAACCACGGCCGGGTCGAAGATCCTGCGTGGGTTTGTCCCGCCCTATGAATCGACGGTGTCCACACGCCTGGCCGCGGCCGGCGCGATTGCCCTTGGCAAGTTGAACATGGACGAGTTCGCCATGGGCTCGTCGAACGAGAACAGCGCCTTCAAACCCGTACACAATCCCTGGGACCTCGAACGTGTGCCGGGCGGATCCTCGGGCGGCTCAGCGGCGTCTGTCGCGGCGTCGCTCTGCGCGGGCAGCCTGGGCACCGACACGGGTGGCTCGATTCGCCAGCCGGCGTCCCTGTGTGGCATCGCGGGCATGAAACCGACCTACGGCCGCGTGTCCCGCTATGGCGTGATCGCCTTTGCGTCGTCGCTCGATCATCCGGGTCCCTTCGGGCGCACCGTCGAGGATGTGGCGGCGCTTCTCGAAATCATCGCTGGACACGACGAACTCGATGCGACTTCGATTCCCTCGCCCGCGGGCCGCTATCGCCAGGCCTGCGCGGCTGGACTTGCCGGCATGCGCGTGGGCGTGCCCGAGGAGTATTTCCAGTCAGGCATGGATCCCGAAGTGGAGGCCGCGGTTCGCGAAGCCATCGACCAGATCGCACGCGTGGGCGCCAAGCTGGTGCCGGTCTCGCTGCCCCACACGAAATACGCGGTCGCGACCTACTACTTGGTCTGCACCGCCGAAGCATCGTCGAACTTGGCCCGCTACGACGGCGTCCGTTTCGGCCATCGCACCGCCGAGGCCTCGTCGCTCGATGAGCTGTACGCCAAGACGCGCGGCGAAGGTTTTGGCGTCGAGCCCAAGCGCCGGATTGTGCTCGGCACCTATGTGCTGCGGTCGGGTTACTACGAGGCCTACTACGGCAAGGCCCTGCGCGTGCGGCGCAAAATCTACGACGATTTTCGCGCAGTATTTGACAAGTGCGACGTGCTGGCCACGCCGACCTCGCCCACCGCGGCCTTCAAACTGGGCGAGCGCCAGGCCGACCCGCTGCAGATGTATTTGGCTGACATCTACACGGTGGCGCCCGCGCTGGCAGGAGTGCCCGCCCTGTCCCAGTGCTGCGGGTTCACCAAGAACAATCTGCCCATCGGGTTGCAGATCATTGGCCCGCCCTTGGGCGAAGAGGCGGTGTTCCGCGTGGGCGGCGAATACCAGCGCCGCACTGACTGGCACAAGCGATTGCCCAAGGATCCGTCATGAGCGTCGATCAATATGAGGCTGTCATCGGGCTGGAGGTGCATGTGCACCTCGGCACCCGCACCAAGATCTTTTCCGCTTCGTCGACCGCCTTCGGCGAAGAGCCCAATTCGTGCACCGATCCGGTGTGCCTGGGCTTGCCCGGCGCCTTGCCGGTGCTCAATCGGGCCGTGGTAGAGGCAGCGGTGCGCCTGGGCCTGGCGGTGGGCTCGCACATCCGGCCGCGCTGCCGTTTCGCCCGCAAGCACTATTTTTATCCCGATTTGCCCAAGGGTTTTCAGATCTCGCAATATGAAGAGCCCTTGTGCGAAGGCGGCGCGGTCGAGTTTCGCTTGGCCGGGGAATCGCGGAAGGTACGCCTGACCCGCATTCACCTGGAAGACGACGCAGGAAAGAACATCCACGACAATTCCGGCGTCAGCTTTGTCGATTTCAACCGCGCCGGCGTGCCCCTGGTCGAGATCGTGAGCGAGCCTGATATTCGCTCGGCCGACGAAGCGGCCGAGTACATGCGCGCCCTGCGCGCGCTCGTGCGCACGCTCGGGATCAGCGACGGCAACATGGAAGAGGGTTCGCTTCGTTGCGACGCCAACGTTTCGTTGCGATTGCACGGGGTCGAAAAACTCGGCACCAAGGCCGAGCTGAAGAACATCAACTCGTTCAAGCACGTGCGCGAGGCCATCGAGCACGAAATCCGGCGCCAGACCGCCGTTCTGGATCGGGGCGAGGCCGTGGTGCAGGAGACCCGACTGTGGGATCCCGATCGCGGCCTTTCGCAATCCATGCGCAGCAAAGAGCACGCGCACGATTACCGCTACTTCCCCGAGCCCGACCTGCCGCCCCTGGCGGTTGATCAGGATTGGATTGCGCGCGCGCAGGCGTCGTTGCCAGAATTGCCCGAAAGCCGTTTTCGCCGCTACACCGAGAATTTGGGCTTGTCCGCGCAAGACGCCGGCGTGCTCACCTCTGAGCGCGAGATCGCGGACTACTTCGATGCCGCGGCCAAGGCCTGCGCCGCGCCGGCCAAGAAAGTGGCCAACTGGATCATCAATGAAGTGCTGGCCCGGGTGAGCGATCCGCGCGCTCTGGCCGCCGCCGACCTGCCCGTGCCGCCAGTAGCGCTGGCCGAGCTGGTGGATCTGGTTGAGAAGGGCACCCTCTCCGGCAAACTCGGCAAAGACGTGTTCGGTCGCATGTGGCAGGAAAAGCGCCGCGCCGGCGAGATCGTGGCCAGCGAATCAGTCGCCGTTGTATCCGACGCGGGCCTCATTGAAGAAACCTGCAAGAAGATCGTCGCCGCGCACCCCGATGAGGTGGCGCGCTACAAAGCCGGCCAGAGCAAGCTTTTGGGCTTCTTCGTGGGCAAGGTAATGAAGGAAATGGCCGGCAAAGCCAACCCCAAGACCGCCAACGAAATCATGCAACGACTGCTAGGGTAGCGCTCCAATTCCCCCCGCACCGATCGCCGGCGCCTGACCGTCACTGGCTTCTTATTCGCCGACGAGATCGCAAGCCGGCTTTGACTCGCGTCGTGGTCGCCCCGACTCGCCGCCCCTCTCTTGCGCCAAGCCCGCCATTGCGACTTGGGTCGCCTGTCCCCAACCAGTCGTAGCGATCGATCTCGACCCAGGGCAGCGCCGTGGTTTCATGCTGCTTCCAGCGATCGTGTCCGCCGTGGATGATGAGTTTCTCCAACGTTTCGCTGCCCTTGAGCGCAGCTTCAACCGTATCGAGGCCAGCAAGAGTGTCTTGTGCAACCGTTTCGCCCGATTTCACTTCGACCAGCATCGCGCGCGGTCCCGCGCGCACGAACGCGTCGGCCTCCAGCCCGTGGCGATCGCGAAAGAAGGTGATGTCGGGCACCTGGCCCGCCTGCAGATAGACCTTCACTATTTCCGAGAGCACCCACGATTCAAAGATCGCGCCTCGCAAGGGATGATGGCGCAGATCATCCGGGCTGCGGATGCCGAGCAGGTAGCAGGCCAGCCCCGAGTCATAGAAATGCAGCTTCGGTGTCTTAACCAGTCGCTTGCCAAGATTGCGATAGTACGGTGGCAATCTGAAGCAGATGTAGCTCGCTTCGAGGACACTGAGCCAACTGCGGGCCGTGTTGTGCGTGATCCCGGCGTCACCGCCCAAAGCCGAGAGATTGAGCAACTGCCCGGTCCGACCGGCGCACAGGCGCAGGAAGGTCTGGAAAGCAAGCAAGTCGGTTACGTTGAGCAGCTGTCGCACGTCGCGCTCGACGTAGGTCGCGACGTAGCTCGCCAGCCACTCGCCCGGCGGTAGATGATTGCGGAAGATGGCAGGGTAGGACCCGGTCCACAGGACGCGCAGTAGATCGTCGGAGGCCATGCCTCCGCCGCGCAGTTCGCCACGCGAGAACGGAAGCAGCTCGGTCATCGCCGCGCGCCCCGCCAGCGATTGGGCCACCGACTGCCCCAACCCGAAGTGCTGTGACCCGGTGAGGACGTAGCGACCAAAGCCCGGTCGCGTGTCCACGTCCACCTGGACGTACGAAAGCAGTTCCGGCGCGTGTTGCACTTCATCCAGGATCACCCCGCCCGCGTGTTCGCGCAGAAAACCACGCGGGTCCTCCAGGGCACGCCGTCTGACGTCAGGCAGTTCGAGCGAGACATAGGGCAGCCGGGGAAATGCCGCCCGACATAGGGTGGTCTTGCCCGACTGCCGGGGTCCCGTGACCACGAGTACCGGGAAGTGCTGGGACAGATGGTGCAGGTGGGCCGCAAGCCCGCGCGACAGGACCATGGTGGCATGATCTCGCCACTCCGGCTAGTTGTCAATCTGATTGACAATTGGCCGAAACGCGTGATTCGAAAAGAAAGCCGATGGGACGGCAAGAACGGTCGCCTTCGCTTCGTGGCTGGTGGGTCCGGTATTTGTCGAACCAGGTTCCGCGCAGCGACTCGCCGGCGGTGAGGGGATCCGCATGGTCGGTCGCGCGCAGCGCCATCGTTGAGCGTTGGCGCTGCGTCCGTTACCGACATTTCACCGCCCGGAAACACACTGGCAACCTTTTCAGGGGGATGCTTCGGTCATGAAGAAGATCGAAGCCATCATCAAGCCGTTCAAGCTGGACGATTTGAAGGACCGACTGCGCCAGGTTGGTGCGCAAGGCATGACCGTGTCCGAGGTCAGGGGCTTCGGCCGCACGGGCGGGAAGAAAGAGGTGTACCGCGGGTCGGCCTATGTTGTGGACTTCATCCCCAAGGTTCGCATCCAGATTATCGTCGACGACGACATGGTACAGCCGATCATCGAGGCCATCTTGGCCACCGCGCGCACAGGCGAGATTGGCGATGGCAAGATCTTCGTCAGTCCCGTGGTCGACGCCATTCGCATCCGCACCGGAGAGCGCGGCCACGACGCCCTGTAGACGACGATCGGAATGACGGCCGGCAACGACAAGGCTGGCGCCGTTTCACGCCGCCAGCGGCGCGAGCAAGATGCCGCCCGCTTTGTAGAAGAATTCTGCGCGCTGACCGGATTTCGTCCCGTCGCAGCCTACCGCGAGGCTTTGCCGCGTGAATTTCTCGCCCAATCGATACCCTCGCCCGACGAGCTTCTCGCGCGATTTGGTGACCGGTTTCAACTGCGCACCAGCAACGCCCTCCAACACCACGTTGCCAGCTCTGTCGACCGCATGGGCTGGACCTACGGCCGGCTGCTCGACCTGCGTGGTTTCGGTCTGTTCTCGCTTCTCGACGTCATGCGAGCGCTGCACGATTCGGCCTAGTCTAGGGCCACCCTGCGCGAGCGAGCGCGACCATAAGACTGCGCGTTCGTGGTAACCTTCTGTCCCATGAAGAGCCGCCTGACGATTCAAGAGCGAATCATTTCTTGCGTGGTCGCCTTTGCGGGCTTGTGCCTCGCCGCTTCTCCGGCCGTGCACGCGCAAACCGCGCAGCCAGCGGCTGCCGCACCTGCCCCCGCTGCTGCGCCGGCGGCTGCCGCGCCTGCCGTTGCATCCCCTGCAGACACGTTGCTTGCCCCGGCGGCTGCGCCGCCCGCCGCGGCCGTGCCTCAGCCGAGCTATGGCTACCCGCCGTCCGGCTATGGCTATCCACCGCCTGGCTATGGGTATCCGCCCGGCTACGGCTACCCGCCGCCTGGCTACGGGTATCCGCCGCCTGGCTATGGGTATCCGCCGCCGTATGGGCCTCGGGTTGGCATGGGTGCCTCCGGCTACCATACCCACGATGGATTCTTCATGCGTCTCGCGCTCGGCGGCGGCGGCGCTTCCGCCAGCCAGTCCGGGGAAAAGTACTCGGGCGGGGCGCTGGCGTTCGCGGCGGCCTTTGGCGGTGCGATCACGCCGCACCTGATTCTCTACGGCGAGGTCTTGGGCTATTCCGTCCATGAGCCCAAGCACAAGCTGACTGGGATTCCCGACACCACCGAGCGAGGGCTGGACATGAGCATCGCGGGCGTTGGTCCGGGTGTCGCGTACTTCTTCATGCCTCTCAATCTCTACCTGTCGGGCACACTGCTGTTTCAACGAGTGACACTCAGTGACTCGAACAATTCGAACCTTTCGGCCGACATCACCAACGTTGGCATCGCCGCCAGTCTTATGGTGGGCAAGGACTGGTGGGTTTCGGACAATTGGGCTCTCGGTATCGCCGCCCAACTCCTCCTCGGTTCAGCCAAAGATCGCTACACCGATGCGAACTGGACCACGGCGGGCGCGGCGTTGATGTTCACGGCTTCATACAACTGACCGAACCGGCGTCGTCAGCCGCCACGAATCTCTCGCCGAGGGCGCTCCTTTCGGCGATGTTGCCGAAACCACGAGTGGTGACATGTGGTGAGAGGTAGGAATTTGGGTTCAGGCAAGACGGTCGCAGTCTGCGCAACCCTTGCGGTGCGCTGCCCGACGCGAGCACAATAGTCCGAAGTGGTGATACCGCCACCAAGTGACGTCAATGGCTGAGCCACGGCAAGCTGGTCTTACTCGCCGAGGGCCTCGTCTGGGGCTGCTGGCCGACGCCTTTGATGACGAGTTCCAGAAACAGGTGCTGGTAGCCGCGGAGCGCGAGGCACGCGAGCAGAACCTGGATTTTGTGGCCATCTCCGGCGGCATGCTGGGGGTTGAGCTACAGCATCCCAAGAGCTTCGTGTTCGACATCGTGGGCCCGCACAACGTGGACGCCCTGCTCATTTGCGCGCACACCATTGGCCACCACGTTACCGCAGAACAAATAGCGGCGTTCGTACAGCGCTACGCTCCCTTGCCGCGCGTGTGCCTCGGGGTCGAGATCTCGGGCGTGTCCTCGTTGCTCATGGACAACGAGGTCGGAATGTACACCGCGGTCAAGCACCTGATCGTGGCGCACGACCGCCGCAAGATCGCCATGATTACCGGCCCGGCCGCCAACCCCGAAGCCCAGGCGCGCCTTCGCGGTTTTGTGCGCGCGCTGGCCGATCAAGGCATGCACGTCGACGCGCGCCGCGTGGAACACGGCGATTTCACCCGCGCCAGTGGTTGCCTGGCCGTGGCCGACTTGTTCGACCAACGTGGGCTCGGGGTAGGCGAGGTGGACGCCATCGTGTGCGCCAATGACGTCATGGCTCTAGGTGCGCTCGATGAACTCGACCGGCGCGGGATTCGCGTGCCACGCGATCTCTCGCTGGTGGGATTCGACGATCTCGATTTCGCCCGCTACGCGCGTGTGCCGCTCACCACTGTGCGCCAGCCCGTGACCGAACAAGTCCGCCATGCGGTTCGCAGCCTGGCCGGGGCTCTGCACGGAACCCCGCTCAGCGAGCGTGCCATTACCTTTGAGACGGAATTCGTGCGCCGCCGTTCCTGCGGGTGCAACACGCGCAGCCGCGAGCGCGTGCTGTCCTGGCCCCTGCCGGGTGAGAGTCAAGATTTCGCCGGCGCCCTGCGCACTCGTCAGGAGAGCGTCGTGGCCAATCTTCGCCAGGCTGCTCATGGCGGATTCGACTTCGTGCCCGAGGACTGGGAGCGGCGGCTGTTTTCCGCTTTCCTGGAGCAGGTGGCCGAACCGGAAGCGCCCGCCTTCGTCAACTGTGTTGAAGACATCTGCTATGCCTTGCTCCATCGCGACAGTTCTGTGGGCAGCGCGCATGACGTGCTCCTGGTTCTGCGTCGCGACGCCCTGGCTTGCGTGCACGACTCAGCCACGCGGGGCCGCATCTACGACCTCATCCAGGAGGCGTTGCTGGTGGCCAGTGACATGGCGGCCATCGCGCAGGCGCAGCAGCGGGGCGAGTCGGTGTCGCTGATGGGGACCGTGGCCGAGGCGACCGCGGCCATGCTGGCCGCGCCCAGCCTGGCCGCGCTCGGCGAGGCTGCGGCGGAGCATCTGCCCGGCCTGGGCATTCGAGCGGGCGCCGTCACGCTCTTCACCGAGCCCAACCGGGTCAGCGAACAGAGCGAGGCCACGGCGCTGTTCAGTGAAACCGGTCGTCGCGACGAGTCCCTGCGCTTTCCCACGCGCGACATCGCACCGGCGGGCTTTCTCGACGGTCGGTCAGTGGTCGTGGTGCCGCTCGGCTTTCGCGGCGAGAAGCTGGGCTTGGCCTCGCTCGCGTTCGGCGCGCCCGATACAATGCTCTATGAGGAACTGCGCCTGGTGCTCAGCTCGGCCGTGACCGGCGCTCTGCTCACGCGGGCAGTCGATCAGGCACGGCGCGAGGTCGAGAAACTGGCCATCACCGATCCGCTCACCGGCCTGTACAACCGGCGCCACCTGTCCGAGCGCATCCGCGACGAATTCGTGCGCATGCGCCGGCACCCGCGTAGCTTGAGCCTAGCCCTGGTGGATCTCGACGGATTCAAGCAGGTCAACGATCGCTTCGGTCACGAGGCGGGTGACCGCGTCCTGGTCACAGTGGCGGAGCGGCTGCGCAGCGGCCTGCGCGAGGTGGACATCGTGGCCCGCTTTGGCGGAGACGAGTTCGTGGTTTTGCTTCCCGAGACCAACGCCGCCCAGGCGTGCATGGTGTCGGGCCGCATCTTGCAGAACTTGTCGGGCCAGCCCATCGACGAGCACGGCATCGTGGGCGCGACTTTCGGTGTCGCCACCACCGACGACGACGGCTCGCAGATCGACGCGGACGAGCTCCTGCGCCGCGCGGACCATGCTCTCCTGTGCGGCAAGCGGGCCGGCAAGGGCCGGGTCTTGCACTTCGACGACTGTCCGGCCGTTCTGCCTGATAAGTAGCAACCCGCATCCCGCGACGTCCACAGAAGATCCTGGCCGTGGCCGTGGTCGACGGTGATCACTCCGGCCGCGTCCACGCCTGCGATCGCGCCCGCCAGCGATGGCACCGACTGCTAGCCCTTGCTCTTGCGGCTCCGCTCGATCTCTTGTACGGCCTCGCTCAGGCGGTTGAAGATAGCAGCCAGCTTGGCTTTGAAGCTGCCCAGGTTCTGACCGAAGTAGCGGTCCGGGTGCAATTCCTTCGAGGCGACGCCGAAGGCACGTTTGATCGCTGGGCTGGTTGCATCCTTGTCCACGCCCAGCAGATCCCACGCCGAGACCTGCCGCAGCCTGCGGTGGAGCCGGATGATGCGAGCCTTCAACTCCTCGGGTGCCTGCGGCCAATCCACCAGATTGTCGGCCGACACCTCAGACCCATCGTCGAGTCGTTGCAGCGGGCCCATGGCAGGGCGCGAAACCTTCTCCTCTGCCTGCGCCGGCGCAGGTTCGACTGCCTTGCCGCGCAGCTTGGCCGCTGCCGCGACCGAGGCCGCGGGTTTTCCCGCCCTATGCGAGCGCGAAGGCTCGTCTCCCACCACGGGGGCAGGCGCCGACTCTTGCGCCCCGGCCCTGACTGCGGCGGGTGGCGGCGATCCGGTTCGCGACGACCCCAGGGCCACCTCGCCGGGCCCGAGAATGAGTCGAGCTTGTTTGAGGCTGCGAAGAATCTGCAAGGTCTCGTCGCGACCCAGCCCCGACATCATGCAGACCTCGTCGTAGCTCATGCGCCCATCGACCCGCGACAAAACGAACCCCTCGGTGGGCGACAGCTTCTGGTGCGCCAAATCGATGGTGGTGTTGAGGCGGGGCCGATCCGTCCTCGGTCCCAGACCGGCTATTTCGTCCTTGGAAGGCGCGGGGCTCTTGCCCGGCCCAACTAGCTCAGCAGCCATTCCAGCAATGCTTTTTGTGAATGCAGGCGGTTCTCCGCCTCCTGCCACACCTGGCTGGCGGGGCCTTCGATCACCTCGTCGGAAACCTCTTCCCCGCGGTGGGCGGGCAAGCAGTGCAAGAAGATCGCGCTGCTGTCGGCTGCCGCCATCAGGGCGCGGTCCACGCCGTAGCCAACGAAGGCACGCTGGCGCGCTTCCGCCTCCTCTTCCTTGCCCATGGACGCGAATACGTCGGTGGAGACGACGTGGCGTCCAGCCACCGCCTCGCGCGGATCGACGACCAACTGGATGCGGCCGTGCCCCTTCTTCCGGGCGGTTTCCAGCACGTCCGGGTTGGGCTGATAGCCAGCGGGG
>Ga0265316_10005706_pt1 | contig 12029 bp, 8 predicted proteins | sample 4522metaG_FD_202092 | JGI IMG/M metagenome (GOLD analysis project Ga0265316, IMG submission 202092) | Rhizosphere microbial communities from Carex aquatilis grown in University of Washington, Seatle, WA, United States - 4-5-22 metaG | ecosystem: Host-associated > Plants > Roots > Rhizosphere >... | reverse complement strand
GCACGCGCAGCAACGCAGATACCATGGCCGTGCAGATGGTGATTCCGGCCGAGGGCCCGTCCTTGGGGATGGCGCCCTCCGGCAGGTGTACGTGCATGTCAGCGCGCGAGTAGAAATCGCGATCCAATCCCAACGACGGCGCCCGCGAGCGCACATAGCTGATTGCTGCCTGGGCCGACTCCTGCATGACGTCGCCCAGTTGGCCGGTCAGCACTAGCTTGCCCTTGCCGGCCACGATGGATACCTCGGTGACCAGCAAATCGCCGCCGTGGGCGGTTACCGCAAGCCCGTTGGTCACCCCGATCTCGTCGGTGTCTTCCTGTCGTCCCCGGCGGTAGGGGGGTGAGCCCAAATACTTGGCCACGCGCTTGGGCGTGATCTTCCACGCGTTGACGCTGCGGTCAGACAGATATTCCCGAGCGACCTTGCGGCAAATCCCCGCGATCTCGCGTTCCAGGCTACGCACACCAGCTTCCCTGGTGTAGCCGTGAATCAGCACGCGCAAGGTCTCCTCAGGCATATCCAGCGTGATGTCCCCGAGGCCATGATCGCGCTGCTGCTTGGGCAGGAGGTACTGCTGGGCGATGGCCAGCTTTTCGTATTCGGTGTAGCCGGCGATCGGGATCACTTCCATGCGATCCTGCAGCGGCACCGGGATGCCTTGCAGGTAGTTCGCGGTGGTGATGAACATTACGTCGGACAGGTCGTAGTCGAGGTCAAGATAGTGGTCGCAGAAGGTGTTGTTCTGTTCGGGATCCAGAACTTCCAGCAACGCCGCCGAAGGATCGCCGCGGAAATCAGTGGACATCTTGTCCACCTCGTCGAGCAGGAACACCGGATTGGCGCTTCCCGCCTTCTTGAGCGACTGAATGATCTTGCCCGGCAGCGCGCCGATATAGGTGCGCCGGTGGCCGCGGATCTCGGCCTCGTCGCGCACACCGCCCAGCGCCAGGCGCACGAAGTTGCGCCCCGTGGCCCGCGCGATGGACTGAGCCAGCGAAGTCTTGCCCACGCCCGGTGGCCCCACCAGGCACAGGATGGGTCCCTTCTGCTTGCGCACCAGGGCCTGTACCGCCAGGTACTCGAGGATGCGTTCCTTGACCTTCTTCAAACCAAAGTGATCCTGATCGAGGATGCGTTCCGCCTCGGCCACGTCCAGCTTGTCCTCGGTGCGCGTGGCCCAGGGCAGGGCCAACACCCAGTCAATGTAGTTGCGCACCACCGCGGCCTCGGCCGACATGGGCGCCATCAGGCGCAGCTTCTTCAGTTCCTTCTTGATGCGGGCCGCTGCTTCTTTGGACAGCTTGACCTGGCTGGTCTTCTCCTCCAGCTCGACGAACTCATTCTTGAACTCGTCGCGCTCACCGGCTTCGCGCTGGGCGGCATCGCTCTCGGCGTTGAGAATCTGCTCCTCCTGGCGCTTGGCCATCTGGCGCCGCACCCGCGAGCGCAACTTCCGCTCGTTCTGCAAGACCTCGATTTCGGCTCGCAGCAGTTCGGCCAAGCGGACTAGGCGGTCGGCCGGCCGAGCCATTTCCAAGATGGCTTGCTTGTCCGCCATCTTGAGCTGGAGCTGTGCCGCGATGGTGTCAGCCAAATCGCCTGGATCCTCGATGCTATGCACGGATGCTAGGATCTCGGGCGCCAGACGCTTGTCGAGCTTGACGAAGCTGGCAAAGGCGACGTGTGCATCTCGGGCGGCGGCCTCGGCCTCGGCCGACCACTCGGTATCATCCTGAATCTCATCGACCTCGACGGCCAGAAAACGCTCGCCATCCACGAAACGGCGTACCACCGCGCGCCGCTTGCCCTCGACCAGGACCTTCACCGTGCCGTCGGGCAGGCGCAAAACCTGGATCACGTTGGCGAGCGTCCCCACCGAAAAGATGTCTTCAGGGGTCGGCTCATCGCTTTGCACGCGCTGTGCAGAAAGAAAGATCTCCTGGTTGTCGCCGCGAGAAGTGACCTCGCCCAGCGCGCCCAACGATTTTTCGCGGCCCACGAAGAGCGGCACCACCATGTGCGGGAAGACTACGGTGTCTCGCAGGGGAAGAAGCGGGACGCAACGAACCCCGGTTGTTTGGTCGTGACGGTCGGACAAGGGCAGCCCTTTCTGCGCGGCCTCCTACAGCCGAAACGCTGGGCGTGATCGTATCAGGGCTGATCAAGGAAGCTAATTTCTGCATAGTTCCGCAGTCCCCGAGCAGCCGCGGGCGGTCATTACCGACGGTGATCAGTCCGGCCAGGTCCGCCTCCTGCGGGGGCTTCGGAGTGCGGCCTGCCTGCCGGAGTCAGCGGACTTGCTCAAGGCTGGGGCGGTTTCGACAGATGCATCCGCCCTTGCACTCCGAATTACTCGCGCAGCCGGCCGTGGTCTGAGCAGCAAGTACCATCTGCATCTGCGGCGGCGCCACCTGCTGCGGTGCCATTGGCGCCTGCCACTTTAATGAGCTCTCACCACGACGGACAGCGCGAGCCGGCGGGCCTGGTGCAATCCATGTGTCTTCCGCAATCGCATGCAGTGTCGACAGTGCCATCACCATCGCAATCGGCCGTATTGCCGCAATCAGTTGGGCCATTCCAACACATGTCCATTACGGAGCAATAGTATGGGTATGCGGATGAACAGTTGTTCGTGTCGTAGACAGCGGGAATGCATGCCGCCGGCCCCGAGGGCACTTGGCACAGTTGCGTGGTGCAGTTGAAATGATAGCCACAGCTGCAGGCGCTATCTATGATGCCATCGCCGTCGCAGTCCACCGCCGTCCAGCAGTCCGTCGGTATGTCCCAACAAGTTTGGGTCGCCGCGCACCAGTATGGGTAGCTGGTCAAACAATTCGTCGTATCGTAGACGGCAGATGGGCCGCACGTGTACACGCCGGCATCCGGCGGCCGCAGGTCCGACATGAGTGCATCAGGTGCGCGCGTATCAGGCACGCGCGTATCAGTTACCCGGGCATCAGGCACACGCGTATCGGGAGCGCCCGCGTCGGTCCCTCCCCCACTGCAAGCCGCGGCACAACAGGAAGTGCCGCATGAATTGTAGGCATCCCAGAGCGGCCCCGTGTAGGTCATGCAGACCGTGTCGTTGATGCATGCGAGAACTTGACTGCAGCAATTGCTTTCCATGCAGATGGAGCAGGCATCGGTAGTGGAGCTGATCATGGCTTGGCATACGGGTGTCAAGGGCGTGGCGACGCACGCGCTGGAACCTCCGGCGCCGCCACCGCCGTTCCCGCCGAGGCCTCCGGTGCCGCCAACTCTGCCGTCTGGCGAGACAGGCCCGTCAGTGCGAGTTGATGGCCCATCGACGCGCAGATCCACTGCCCCGTCTCTGCTTCCGCCCTGACCGCCAACTCCTGCATCGCGGCCGCCTGTCGTCCCCGCGCCCCCAGACGAACCTCCCTGGCCTCCGGTTCCACTGCAGGCCGCGGAGCAGCAGCTCTCCATGCACACGCCCAGAGTGTCGAAGATCGGTCCCGCATAACTTGTGGAGCAGGTCGTATCCACAATACATGCCTCCAGCTGACTGCAACAGCTGGACGGGATGCAGGCGTCGCAGGAGTCCGTGGCGCTGCTCAGTGCGGCCTCACAGATGGATGTAACGGGCGACTCCATGCACACACTTGAGCCTCCGGCGCCCCCATAGGAACCGCCAGCTCCACCGACTTGACCTCCGACGTCTCGGCCGGCATCACGGTTGCCCGTGGCGCCGCCTGGTCCAATTGCGCCACCAGCCCCTCCGGAACCTCCGCCGGTGCCGCTAACACGTGTGCATTTGCCCGAGCCGGAACAGTCGGCCACATAGCCATCCTCACCGCAGGCGTAGAAACCGGTGGTTCCACAGTTGACAACTGTGTCGCACGCCACTTTGGCGGACCAACAGGTGATCGACCCGGGACAGTAGTAGATGTCAGTTGCGCCACACTTCGCCTCACTCCGGCTGTAACACACGTCTAGCGCACCGGATTTACTCGCGCCCCCACAGACGAAGTCACTTGGGCACTTCCCGGCTGTAGAGCATTCCGTGCTACCGCTCTTGTAGTCAGGGCTGCAGCTCAACAGTAGTGCGACACCACTGGCCAATGCAAGTCGTCTCATAGTGTTCAGACTCCTCTAGTAAGTGTAGTCAATCACGGCGCCGACAGCGTTGGGACGAACGACCGGCACCAGCGCCACAGACCTGGTTGGCTGATTACCTTTCGCCGCCATCATGATGATGGCTGTCACTACGCCAGCCGCACCCACGCCGTAAAACACGGCACCAACGTCGGCATAGGTCTTCCCCGAGCTCTCTTTGCTAGAATCGTATCGTTTTGCGGTGTCGGAAAATGCGCTCTGCGAAAGGTAGGTGAAAACCCCGCCCGCCGCCAGAAGCGCAACCCCAATACCACCAACGACCCAGGCTCCACTATTACTGCTGGCCGGCGTCTGAACGCCCGCTTGTGTTCCTAGTCCAGCGGCGGGAGCGGATTGGCTCTGCGTTGGGTAGGTGCCTGGCCCGGCAGGCGGATACTGAGACGCTGGCTGGGGGCTATACTGGTCCGGCGCGTAGAGAGGCTGCGAGGCTGATTGACCCGCGGGCGGATACCCAGAATCATTCGGCTGCGGCGGTGGAGCAGGCGCGGGCTGATCCACGGGTGCTGCTGCCGCGACGGGCCCGGCTGCGGGCGCTGACGGCGGGTATTCCGCGGGCGCGGCGGCAGGCGCCATCGGTGTGGGTGGCAACGGCGCAACCGGGGAAGCTGGCGGAGATTCCGTGGGCCCAGCGACAGGAGCTGTCGGTGTGGGTGGCAGCGGCGCAGGAGCTGGCAGCGCCGCGCCCTGTTTGCGAAGATTTTCCAGCTCCGCAATCCAACCCTCAACCTCGGTGCGATCATCGGCGGCGATGTTCTTCTTGCGACGCAGGTATTCCCGCAAATTGGAGAGGGCCGGATCGGTCCGGCGCAAATAGTAGTAACAAGCCCCAATGTTGCGCACAAATACCAACATATCTGGGTAGTCAATGCTCAGCTTCACGAAGAGCTTGGCCGCTTCCTCGTAGCGACCCTCTTTGTAGAGCCCAAGGGCCTCGTTGGCCTCGGCGTTGCTCTTCTTGTCGAGCATGGCGGCCGACGCGGATCTGGTCGCTATGGGTAGGGTCAACGCCGAACCAGCAACCAGGAAACCGAGAAGGATTGCACTCAGTGAACGCGCCATGCGTCTTCCTTTCTTTGCTTTGGTTTGGGTGGCGTCTTGCGCGCCCCCACGTCAGAGGGATGTTCGGCATGGATTGCCGCGGGCTTGCTCGCGACTTCCGCGCGAACAGTGTCATTCGCTTCCAGAGCCACGGATGTGGACGAGTCCCCATCAAGGCCGATGGCAACATTCTTGTCCTGGTAGCCGGCCATGCGCACAACCATCGCCACCACGCCCTTGCCCTGTGGGTAGGTCTTCTCCAGCGGGGTTTGGCCAAGGACCGATCCGTCCTTGCTGTCCACTATGGTCGCTCCTGCGGGAGAACTGCTGATGCGCACGTGAACCAGCGCACTTGCGGCCGGGCTCGGCGCAGCGACGGCCGCGTTCTCGGGAATGGCTGGTCGAGCAGCCGCGACCGGCGCAGGAGAACCACTCGGGCGAAGGACGAGGAAAAGGGCAAGCCCAACGACCACGGCACCGAAGACCGCGAAGATCGGCCATCTCTTGCTTCGAACACTCTCCCATTCCGCGTCGATCGAGGCGTCTTCCGGCGCCAATTCGGACTCTCCGGTCGCGCGCGAAAGCGTGGTGACGGTCTCTGGGGCCAGCCCCGTGTCGGTCGCGCGAGTCGGAACCGCCGCAGGCGAAAGCGTTTGCTGAATACCACGGGGCGCGGCGGAGTATGGGGCCGTGCTTGTCGGACCTGCGGATTCTTTTCCCGCAAACGCGGCACTCCCCATGGCGGTAAACGCGGGATAGGTACCAAGCAAGGCACCCACGAAGTAGTCCACGCTGTCGTAGCGCTGTTCGCGCTCTTTCGATAGGGCGCGCATCACAGCCTGTTCGATGTACTCGTCCACATCAGGAACCACCGACCGCAACGGGACAGGACTGGCGGTAAGCTGAAGCACCAACATCGCGGTTGTGGATGAAGAAGCAAACAGCGGCATCCCTGCCAGCATTTCGTACACGATAACGGCTAGCGAATAGATGTCGGAGCGGCGATCGACGTCCGAACTGTCGCGGCACTGCTCGGGCGACATGTACGCTGGACTGCCCATGACCTGACCAGCCTGGGTCTTCAACGTGGAGCCCCAGGCCCCGCCCAGCCTGACCTTGGCTATGCCAAAATCGAGCACCTTCACGCGAAAACCCATGGACGATACTGGGTCCGGCATGAGGAATATGTTCTCGGGCTTGAGATCGCGGTGCACGATTCCCGCCGCATGGGCAGCCGATAGCGCCGAGCCAGCCTGGCGCGCGATTTCCTGTACCATGGAAACCGGCATCCGCCCCTGCTGCTGCAGCAGCTTCTGCAGCGAATCCCCTTCCAGGAATTCCATCAAGATGTACGGTTCGCCCTCCGGTGTCACACCAGCGTCCAACACCTCGATGATATTCGGGTGACGAATCGCGCTGGCAGCCCGGGCTTCGTTGAGAAAGCGGCGTACCAGCTCTGGATCGTCCAGCATCCCGGTGTGCAGAACCTTGATCGCCGCCCGCCGCTGCAAGAATTGGTTCCAGGCTTCGTACACTTCGCCGAAGCCGCCCTCGCCGACCAAGCGCACGATCTGATAATTCCCGAAGGTTTGTCCAGGCACGAGCGCCATGTTGGCGAATCCTCGCGGCGGATTATTGCGCCGAGAACCAGAAAAGCCGAATGGATTCTTCTACCGATAGGGTGTTCCAAGCAGCCAGGAACGCAGGGCGCCAATTGCGCACTTATCCCGCGCGCAGGAGCGGTGCCGACGAATGGCCGCGGTTAAGGCAAGAACCGCGGACGCTCGCGGGGGAAGAAGTAGTCCGTTTTCGAGTTCCGAGGGAACAGCCCTTCGGGGGATAGGGCCACACGTCAGAATTCTGAGGCTACGCTGACGGTTCTGTCGCAACGAGGGCGTGTGGCAGGAAGAAGCGCGTGCGGCGTGTCCAGTCCATCAGAACGACTAGCAGGGACGCTGCCCGCGTGTTCGGCCGCGCCGTCAATCCCCACCGTCGACCATCCTCCTGCCGGCATCCGAGAGCACCCCCCAAGATGGACCGCAAGACCGCCTGGCACGTAGAGTGCTACATTGTTTTGATTGTCTGCGGCAAGCTTGACCGTGGCGCCGCGCCCGAAGAAGAGAATTACGTCAGCGAGCAATCAGCAAGATCCGACTGCAAGGAGGCCTTTGATGACGAGAGTGGTGGTGACCCCAGCGATTCTTGGAATTCTCGCCACTGCCATGGTTGCAGGGGCATTGCCCGCCGGGTGCAGCAGCAACAATACAGGACTAGGCCAGCAGAAAGTGGACGCGCATGCGTCCGTTCTGGACGCGCCCGTAGGTAACGGGGGTGCTGCGGGAGCGGGCAGCATCGCTACGGCTGGCGGAGGAGTCACAGGAAGTGGAGGTGTCACAGCGGCCGGCGGGATCACTCACGCTGGCGGCTCCACGGCATCTGGCGGTGCCACGCAAACCGGTGGCTCCGCAACATCCGGCGGTGCCACGCAGACCGGCGGCTCAACAGCATCCGGCGGTGCCACGCAAACCGGCGGCTTCACGGCATCTGGCGGCACGCGAACCGGCGGCTCAACGGCATCCGGCGGTGCCACGCAAACTGGCGGCTCCACAGGGACAGGAGGCAGCAAGGGTTCCACCGGGGGCAGCGGCGGAGTCGCATGTTCCGGATCAGGTTGCCACCAGGTGGACGCTGGGTGCGCGGGCAACGGATGCTCGAAAGATGCTGGAACCAGCGACGTTGCTCCGGGAAGCTGTGGCCAGGTGACAACCCGCGAGGAGTGTGACGGCCGAACCGATTGCCACTCAGTCTTCGTGGATCCGGAAAACTGTGGTTGTGCCGCCCTCGATTGCTGCGCGAAATTCAGCCGATGCGCTGATGGCGGTCGCGCCAAGTGCAGCGGCATGCCCCTATGCGAGATGGCGCTGCCCCACTGCCAGGGATCCTTTGTCGTGTCGTACGCTGGCTACTGCTGGGAGGGGTGTGTCTCTCGGGACGAGTGCGCCGATGCCGACGCTGGCGTCACTCCGCCCACTTGTCCACAGACTGCGCCTGCCAACGCTTCGTCCTGCGGCAGCGCAAGCCTGACTTGTTTCTACGACAACTGCCCGAGTGGAGGCCGCACGCAGGCTGTCTGTGCGGGCGGCAACTGGACCGTCGAGACGGCAGCCTGTGGCACCGTGACTTGTGACCCGGACCCGAGCGGGTCCGCACGCACCTGTTCGTCGGGTCAGATATGCGTCATCGTAGGCTCCGGCGCCTTCACGTCTGCTTGTATGAGCAATACCTGCACCTTGACACCGGGCTCGGCGGTCGAGGGTCCGGTCTCTGCCCAATGCGCCGGCATGTCCATGTGTTCCGTGAACTACTCGCTCACGAACGGAGTGACCTTCATCTGTCCCAGCTTCGTCTGTCCCCCGTTTTGCGTGTAGGCGCCGTGAAGGACAGGCCAGCGACTACGCGCTCGAGCTCGCCGCGGTCTTCTGATAGATGAGCAGCGGCTGCTCGCCCTTCTGAATCGTCTCTTCGCTGATCACGACTTCGCGCACCGCCGGCGACGCCGAAGGCACCTCGAACATCACATCCAGCATCGCTTGTTCGAGAATGGCCCGCAGGCCGCGCGCCCCGGACTTGTGCTTCTGCGCTTCCTGCGCGATGGCCGACAGCGATCCCTTGGTGAAGCGCAGCTTCACGTTGTCCATCTCGAACAACTTCTGGTACTGCTTGGTGAGCGCGTTCTTGGGCTTGGTCAAGATGTCGATGAGGGTCTGCTCATCTAGTTCGTGCAAGGGGGCGACGACCGGCATGCGTCCCACGAATTCGGGGATCATGCCGTACTTGAGCAAATCCTCGGGCTGCACCTCGCGCAAGAGCTCCCACACCCGGCGCTCTTTCTTGGACTGGATCTTGGCGCCGAAACCGATCTGCTTCTGACCGATGCGCTGCTCGATGATGTCTTCCAGCCCGACGAAGGCTCCGCCACAGATGAACAGGATGTGCGTGGTGTCGACCTGCAAGAATTCTTGCTGGGGATGCTTGCGTCCGCCCTTGGGCGGCACGTTGCAAACCGTGCCTTCCAGAATCTTGAGCAGCGCTTGCTGCACGCCCTCGCCCGACACGTCGCGGGTGATGGACGGGTTCTCACCCTTGCGCGCGATCTTGTCGATCTCGTCGATGTAGACGATTCCGCGCTCGGCCTTCTCGATGTCGTGTTCGGCGTTCTGCAGAAGGTTGACGATGATGTTCTCCACATCCTCGCCCACGTAGCCGGCCTCGGTCAGGTTGGTGGCGTCGGCGATGGCAAAGGGAACATTGAGAATCTTGGCCAGGGTCTGGGCCAGCAGGGTCTTGCCCGAGCCGGTGGGGCCCAGGAGCAAGATGTTGGACTTGCCCAGCTCGCATTCGTCGGGGCCCACCTTGGCGTCGATGCGACGGTAGTGGTTGTGGATGGCGACCGAGAGGATCTTCTTGGCGCGCTCCTGCCCGATCACGTACTCGTCGAGCACGGTCTTGATGTCCACCGGCTTGGGCACGCTGGCGAGGCCGAACCCCTCAGTGTCTTTCTCGATCTCCTCGGCGATGATGTCGTTGCACAGCCCGATGCACTCGTCGCAGATGTACACCGTGGGGCCGGCGATAAGCTTCCTCACCTCCTTCTGGCTCTTGCCGCAGAAGGAGCAGGAAAGACTTCCCGAATCGTCACGCTTGCCGGGTGGCACAGGAGAACGTTAGCACCACGCTTGCCCTGCCGCCACATCACCCCGCCGATTCAGTCGGCGACGATCTCGTTGAGGCCCTCGATCACGCGCGCCATCTCTTCTTCCGAAGCGCGAGCCAGCCTCTTGCCGATTCTCTCCACCGAGAGTGTTCGCACCTGGCTGATCTTGATCCACGAACGCTTGGCGAGACCAGGGGCCTTGCTCTCCCAGGTCAGGGGGAAACCGGCGCGAGGTTCCTGGCTGGTCATGGCCATGGCGATCACTGTCCCGGATCGCTGGTTGAACACATCGTGGCTCACGATCAGCACGGGGCGAGTGCCTGCCTGCTCATGACCACGGACGGGGTTCACTTCCGCCCATCGAATTTCGCCCCTCAGTATTTGGGCCATGTCGCTGCATCCACGGCGAGACCTTCATCGGCCTCGGCCTGTTCCTGTCGCGGATCGAGCTTGGCCGCCTCCCGCGCCAGCCGGGTGTGTTTGAGTCGGTCGATCTTGTCCGCCAGCGCTGCCTCGACGGCCTGGCTCCGGTTTGGAAACCGATCCGCGGCGATCAGGGCGTCCAGATCCTCAAGAATCCGGGAGTCGATGGTCACGGCCACTTTTGCCTTTGCCATAGTATGATAAACTATCATACCTTGCCTCAGATACAAGAATGGTCCCGCACACGAACTCGCTCGCGCCCTCGCCTGCGCGACCAGCGCTCCGCTGGCCGCCTCCCGCCTACTTGTCTTTCGCGATATTCTTGTGCGCGATGACTTCGTCCACGATGCCGTAGTCTTTGGCCTCGGCTGGGCTCATGAAGTAGTCGCGCTCGGTATCGTGCTTGATGCGTTCCATGGGCTGGCCGGTGTGCTTGACCAGCAGCTCGTTCAGGTTGTCGCGCGTTTTCAGGATCTCGCGCGCGTGGATGTCCACGTCGGTGGCCTGACCCGAGAAGCCGCCCAGGGGCTGGTGAATCAAAATCCGCGAGTGCGGCAGGGCGTATCGCTTGCCCTTGGCCCCGCCGGCCAGGAGAAATGCGCCCATCGAGGCCGCCTGGCCCATACAAAAAGTCGCCACGTCAGGCCGCACGTACTGCATAGTGTCGTAGATGGCCATGCCCGCGGTCACCATGCCCCCCGGCGAGTTGATGTAGAGCATGACGTCCTTGTCCGGGTCCTCGCTTTCCAGAAACAGCAACTGGGCGATCACGATGTTGGCGATCTGATCGTCCACCGCGCTACCCAGGAAGATGATGCGGTCCTTGAGCAGGCGCGAGAAGATGTCCCAGCCGCGCTCGCCACGGTGGGTCTGCTCGATGACCGTGGGGATGATGAAGTTATTGGTCACGGGCGGCATGGACGACATCGGATTTCGGGGGTCCTGCATGGACTTTACTTTCCGGGCGGCTGGCCGCCCTTTTTCCGGGACTCGGCGACCACTTCCTCGGGGGTGAGGACCAGCCGCTGCCCGCCGCCCTGATCCGGTGTGATAATCAAGCTGTCCGGATCCTCATCGACAATCTTAGCCTGGCCGAGGAGCATATCAAGCGCCTTCTCCTCCAGTAGCTGCGCACGAATGGCCTCGATGCGGCCCGAATTCTCCAGCTCAGTTCGCAGCTTGTTCACACTCTCGCCGCGCGCGTTGGCCAGCTCGACCAGTCGCTTCTGTACGTCGCCCGCGTCGACCTGCACGCCCTCGCGATCGGCGATGGCGCGCAAGAGCACGCTGGCCCGCGCGGACTCCTCGGCTTCAGCGAGCACCTCTTTCTTCATGGCCTCGTGGTCGTAGCCACCCTCGGCCTCGACGTCGATGCCCGCCATCATGAGCTGGGTCTTGACCCGGGCGACGATGCTTTCGCCGTGCCGATCAATCAGCGAGGGCGCGATGGGGAAATCGTTGCGCTTCACGATCTCCTTGACCAGGGCTGACGCCATCTCGCGCCGGATGCGCTGTTTCTCAGCCTCCTCCAGCTTGCTACGCACCTTGGCTTTCAACTCGTCGAGCGTGCTGGCTTCGCCCGTGTCTTTGGCCAGTTCGTCGTCAAGCGCCGGAACCTTTCGGCTGCGCGCTTCCTTGATGGTCACGCGCAGGCTGATCTCTTTGCCCGCCAGGCTCTTTATGGCACTGTCGTCACCCAGCCGATAGCGAAGCT
>Ga0265316_10005704_pt1 | contig 12036 bp, 14 predicted proteins | sample 4522metaG_FD_202092 | JGI IMG/M metagenome (GOLD analysis project Ga0265316, IMG submission 202092) | Rhizosphere microbial communities from Carex aquatilis grown in University of Washington, Seatle, WA, United States - 4-5-22 metaG | ecosystem: Host-associated > Plants > Roots > Rhizosphere >... | reverse complement strand
TCCTCCGCCCCGGTCCGGGCGCCGACGGCGAGCACGACCGACGGTCCGTCGCCGGCGCCGACGATCGCGTGGTCGACCCCCGCAGGGCAGTGGAAGAGATCCCAGCGCGTCAGCGGGCGCTCGGCGCTGTCGACGATCAGCAGGCACTCGCCTACGAGCACGAGGAAGTCCTCCTGCGCGTTCTTGCGGTGGTACATCGTCATCGCCTCGCCGGGCGCGAGGACGTTGATGTTGATCCCGAGCTGCGGAAACCGCGACTCGCCGCCCTCGAACCCGGTGTACTTGCCGAGGTCGCCGTCGAGCCAGCGGGCGTCCTTCGCGTTCAGGACGAACCAGCCGTCGCCTTGAGACGCGAGGCCTCCCTCGTCGGCCGGTACGAGCGTCGCCTCCGTCATGCCCGGATCCTAGAGTGCTCCGGATGCTTCCGATCGCCCTGACCGCCGCCATCCTGATCCTCGTGCTCGCCCCCGCGGCGGGGCTCGCATGGCTGGTACGCCGCCGCAGGGCGGCGCTTCTGTCCGCGACGCCCGTGGCGCCGCCTACCCAGCCGCGGCGACAGCGGGCCACCGTGCTCACGGAAGCGATCCCGGCGCCCGCGACGATCTCGGGCGATGTCGAGCCGCCGAAGGCCCGGCCAATGGTGGTGGCCGCCCTGCCCGCGGTCCGGGCCTCCAGCGACGCCCTGGACACCCTGGACGCCCTGCTCGCGGAGCTCGAGTCCGCCACGGTGCGGATCGACGGCGCCGACGCGCTCGACGAAGGCTCGGTCGCCGAGCTCGAAGGCCTCGCCGAGCGGCTCGAAGCCGCGGCCGAGTCGATCGCCGCGCGCTGACGCGCTACGAGCTGATCGGCACTAGAGGGAGCTCCTGCCGCCCGTCTCAAGCCGCAACGGCCGGAACGCAAGAATCTGACCGCGCGCCACCTCCCAGTAGCCGTGGCTTGCTTGCTCGATGAGGCCTGCCTCCTCGAGCGCGTTCAGGTCACGACTGAGCATTCGCTCCGTGTTCGAGTACGCCAGAGCAAGAAGTGGATCAAGACCTGGGATATCGCGACGCGCGATTGGCTCCCAGAGGTCGGAGAGCTTGGTGACGAGCAGAAAGCGGCGCTTCTCGGCATCCGAGGTTGGGCGCCCGCCGAACGACTCGTAGATGAACTGCTGCCACCGATCCGAGTACTGCTGCCCCCAGACGTAATTGACCTGGTCGCGAATACCGTCGACGAACCCTTGAACCGCGTAGTGGAAGAAGGAGGTGATGTCTCCCCCGGAATCGCTTGCCTGCTGCAACTGGCGGTAGTACTCCTCTTTCGTGACGTTGTAGTGATTGCTGAGCAAGTGCGCGGCCGGCATCGGCACCCCCGCCGCCATGAGAATCTGAAGCTCCATGAGGCGCGCCGTACGGCCGTTGCCGTTGTCGAACGGGTGAATCCAGACGAGATAGAGGTGCGCCATCACAGCCTTGATGAGCGCATAAGGGATGGCCATGTCCGGCGTAGGTGGGTCGAAGTCCGACCCGGCAAGCCAGTCGCACAAGCGCTCGAGGAGATATTCGCAATCCACGGCCGGAGCGCCCCGGTACCTCTGGCCCACAACGACGGACTGCGTTCGAATCTCCCCCGGCGTTACGCCCTCCTCATGAATCCCATCGAGCACTTGACGATCGAATTGCTTGATCCCCTCCACCGTCAAGGAGGGGTCCCCGCCCGTGAAGAGATGATCCTTGATCCCGTTGTACGCGGTGATGATGTTCTCGACCTCGCGGTACAGATACTCCTGTGAAGCTGGCGCCGTGGCTCGCCCTTCCACGATTTCGACCACCTGGGCCTCGCTCAGCGTGTTCCCCTCAATTGCGGTCGTTGCGTGGACGCCCTTGGCCAGGAAGACCTTTAAGAGCTCGTCGCGAATCTCCGGGCGTAAGAGGGCCATTGAGAGGTGCTCGACTTTCGATCGCGCCTCGCCCACCAGCATCCAGAATTCGGCGCCCGAGCGGCGTAGGTCGACCTGGCTGAAGGTCAGCCATGGGTGGGAAGTCGTATATTGCCGCTCCGGTGTCCGTACCATACGTCCATAACATACCGAACAGACATAGCCTCAATGCAGGGACTTTTCTTATCTATCCACTTATATGTCCATATAGAGTGTCCATATGGCACGCCGACGTGGAACGGCGGGCACACCCCCGGGCCTAGAACGCGTCCTCGACGCGCTGCAGCCTGCCCTCCCGCACCGCGACGACGTCGAAGGCGACCGTCAGCCCGCCGAGCTCCGGCCGCGCGGCGAGCCACGCTGCCGCCGCGCGCCGCACGCGCCGCTGCTTCTCGGCCGTGACCATCTCGAGCGGGTCGCCCCACCCGGGCCCGCGCTTCTCCTTCACCTCGACGAAACGCAGCCGGCGGCCGCGGCGGACGATCAGGTCGAGCTCGTAGCCCGCCAGCCAGACGTTCGCGCCGAGGATCCGCCAGCCGCGCAGCCGGTAGTGCCACGCCGCCTGCCGCTCGGCGGCTAGACCGGGACGGCCGCCTCGCCCTCGTAGCACAGCGCCTGGAACGAGAGACGGTGCACGGCCGACGGCCCGATCCTGCGCACGACCGCTGAATGGCCCGGCGTGATGTAGCCGACGTGCTGCGCGAACCCGTAGGCCGGATAGAGCGCGTCGAGGCGGCGCATCAGCCGGTCGCGGGTCACCTTGGCGACGATCGACGCTGCGGCGATCGCCGCGCTCTTCTCGTCGCCGTCGACGACGGCCGTGTGCTCCGGGGCGGTCGGCCCGAGCCGGAACCCGTCGACGAGACACGCCTCCGCCGGCGGCGAGAGCGCGTGCAACATCGCGCGCAACCCGGCGAGATTCGACTTGTGCAGCCCGATCCGGTCGATGTCACCGGGCGGGATCACCCGCACTGCCACCTTCTCGGCGCAGGCGAGCACAGCGTGGAAGAGCTCCTCGCGCCGCTCCTCGGTGCACTGCTTCGAGTCGTTGAGATACGTGAGCGGCCGGACCCGGTGCTCCTTCAGCGAGGCGTAGTCGAGCAGGACGCCCGCCACGACGAGCGGGCCGGCGAGCGAGCCTCTGCCGGCCTCGTCGGTGCCGGCGACGAACCGTGCGCCGAGGCTCCGGTCGAACTTCAGGAGCTTCTGGCCGGTGCGCTTCGCCACGCGGCGAGGATAGCGCGCGGCCCAGCCGGCGCAGCCCGGCGTGACGAAGTTGCCGGAAAGGCGCTAGGACTTCTCGGCGACGGCGACGACATCGCCGTCGGGCGTCTCGTCCGCGGCGGGCTCGTCGGCCTCGCTCGCCTCGGCCTCGGCATCCGCCTCGATGGCCGCCTCGGCCTCGACAGCGGGGTCGGCGACCTCGAGAACATCCATGGCGACGTCCTCGGGGACCTCGGGCTCGTCGGCCGTGAGAAGCGTCGCGTCGACCGTCTCCGGCAGCGCAGCGCCGTGGCCGTACCGCTTCTCGCGCACGCGCGCCTTCTTGCCGACCCGCTCGCGCAGGTAGTACAGCTTCGCGCGGTTCACGTCGCCGATCGCCAGGACCTCGATCTTCTCGATCTTCGGCGAGTGCAGGGGGAACGTGCGCTCCACGCCGACTCCGAAGGACTGCTTGCGCACGGTGAACGTCTCGCGGACGCCCGAGCCCTGCCGCTTCAGCACGATGCCCTCGTAGACCTGGACACGGCGCCGCACGCCTTCGATCACCTGAAAGTGGACGCGCACGGTGTCGCCGGCCTTGAAGCGCGGCACCTTGCGCAGCTGGGCGCGCTCGATGGATTCGATGATGGTGGCCATAAGAGGGAGGCCCGGCGGGCCGGGTCGGAATGGTAGCGAATCGGCGGCCGAGGTCGCGCTACTTGAAGCTGATCCGGTTGAGCGGCCAGTAGACGAAGAAGACCTCGCCGATCAGGTTCGCCCGCGGCACGGGCCCCCAAACGCGCGAGTCGCACGACGCCGAGCGATTGTCGCCCATGAAGAAGTAGTCGCCCACGGGGACGATCCAGGTGCGCGCCGGCTCGTGGTCGCGGCGCGACGGCTGGATGTACGGCTCCTTCAGGAGCTTGTTGTTGATGTAGACGATGCCGTCGCGCTCGGCGATGTGGTCACCCGGCAGGCCGATCAGCCGCTTGACGAACACCTCGTGCGCCTGCGACGTCCCACACACCGGGAGATCCCCCGGCGTCTTGAACACGATGATCTCGCCCCGCTTGGGGTTGCGGAAGTGGTAGATGAAGCGATTCGCGAGCACGCGGTCGCTGAAGTGCGCCTCGCAGCCTTGCGCCGGCCGCGCGCAATGGAGCGTCGGTTCCATCGACGACGACGGGATCCGGTACGGATTGACGACCCACGCCTTCAGGGCGAGCACGATCACGATCGCGCCGCCGATCGTGAAGATCCAGTCGAGCGCCACGCGGACCTCGCGCCGCACGTTCGGGAACAGGCGGCCCAACGGATCTCTCATCGCACGTGCTCCCGCCGCCAGCTCTCGATCTTCGCGTGGTCGCCCGAGAGCAGCACGTCCGGGACGCTCCACCCACGGAACTCCGCGGGACGCGTGTAGTGCGGGTACTCGAGCGCACCGTCGAGCTCGGCCGAGAAGCTCTCCAGCTCACCGGAGCCCTCCGCGAGCGCGCCCGGCAGGCGGCGCGCGACGGCGTCGAGCACGACCATCGCGGCGAGGTCGCCGTTCGAGAGCACGTACGGGCCGATCGAGATCGAGTCGCTGCAGAGATGCTGGACGATCCGGTCGTCGAAGCCCTCGAAGCGCGACGAGAGCAGCGTCAGCGCCTCCTCTTCGGCAAGCTCCTCGACGATCGCCTGCGTGAGGGGCCGCCCCTGAGGCGTCAGCGCGATCACGCGCTGCTTCGGTTGCAGTCCATACGCGCCCTCGAGCGCAGCGGCGACGACGTCGACGCGCAGCACCATTCCGGCGCCGCCGCCGTACGGCGTGTCGTCGACCTGCCCGGCGCGCAGCGGCGTCGTGTCGCGGTAGTTGAAGAGGCGCAGCTCGAGCTCGCCGCCGAGCACGCCCGCGATCGGCTGCTGCTCGGTCATCCAGGCGTACGCATGAGGGGTGAGAGTAAAGACGTCGATCCGCATCTGTATCGGCTCACTCGGGGTCGGCGAAGCCTACGGAGACGACAATTCGCCCGCCCTCCAGATCCACCTGCCGCACGCAGGCCTCGACGAGCGGCAGCAACACACCCGAGTCCAGCTCGAGCACGTCGTTCGCAGGGTAGTCGAGGACGTCCCTCACCTGCCCGAGAACGCGCCCACCCTCCTCCTCCACTGTGAGCCCGACGAGCTGGAAGCTGTAGTACTCGTCCTCCTCGAGCGGCGGCAGCGCCTCGCGTGGCACGGTGAGGGTCGTCCCCCGGTCGACGGAACGGTCGAGCTTGATCACGGGGCGGCCGCCGCTGCCACGCTTCGACACGACGACCTTGGCGGGCTCGCCGCCGACGAACAGCGTCGCACCGTTCGCGAACCGCTCCGGTCGGTCGCTCGGGCCCTCGACGAAGAACGAGCCGTCGACGCCGTGCGGCCGGCCGACGCGGCCGACGGGGACGAGATCAGGATCCGACGCCAACGGTCTCGAGGTCGTTGAGCGCCGCAACCCGCACGGGATCTAGCCGACGATCTCGAGCTGGAGCCTGCGCCCGGCGTGCGGCCCGCCCGCGCGGACGATCGTCCGCAGCGCGCGGACGATCCGACCCTGCCGCCCGATCACCTTGCCGATGTCGTCCTCCGCGACGTACAGCTGGAAGACGAGCGATCCGTCGTCGCCCTCGACCTGCTCCACCCGCACCGCATCCGGCTCGTCGACGAGCCTCCGCGCGAGCTCCACGAGCAACTCCTTCACTATTTCGAGATTCCCTTGGCCTTCAGCAAGCGTGCGACCGGCTCGGTCGGCTGGGCGCCGTTCGAGAGCCACGCCTTGACCTTCTCCTCGTCGAACTCGATCAGCGACGGCTCGTGCTGCGGGTTGTACCGCCCGACGATCTCGATGAACTTGCCGTCGCGCGGCGAGCGCGAGTCGGCTGCGACGACGCGGTAGATCGGGTTCTTCTTCGAACCGACCCGCGTCAACCTCAACTTCACTGCCATTTCCGTTACCTCTTCGTTTTCTTCTTGCGTTTGCTAGCCGACTTGCGTGTTGCGCTGGGACGCGGTTTGCCGTTTGCGACGGGCATCTGAGCCCCCGACATTCCCGGTAGAGAGGGCATCTTGCCTGAGCCCATCGACTTCATCATCTTCGCCATCTGCTTGCGGCCCTCGATCAGCTGGTTCACCTGGGTGATCGTGGTGCCACTGCCGGCCGCGATCCGCTTGCGCCTGGAGCTGTCGATCACGTGCGGGACGCGGCGCTCGTGGGGCGTCATCGAGAGGATGATCGCCTCGACGCGCCCGAGTTCCTTGTCGTTCACCTGGTCGAGGCCCTCGAGCTGCTTGCCGAGCCCGGGGATCAGCTTCAGGACGCCCTGGAGCGGCCCCATCCTGCGCAGCATCTTGTAGCTGGAGAGAAAGTCGTCGAAGCTGAACTCGCCCTTCATCATGCGGCGCTCGAGGTCTTCGGTGTCCTCGTCCGCGCCCGCCGCTTCGGCACGCTCGATCAGCGTGAGCACGTCGCCCATGCCGAGGATGCGGGACGCCATGCGGTCGGGATGGAACCATTCGAGCGCGTCGAGCTTCTCGCCGACCGAGGCGAGCTTGATCGGCTTGCCGGTGATCGCTTTCACCGAGAGCGCCGCGCCGCCACGCGCGTCGCCGTCGAGCTTCGTCATGACGACGCCGTCGAAGTCGATGCGCTCCTGGAAGGCGCGGGCGACGTTCACGGCCTCCTGGCCGGTCATCGCGTCGAGCACGAGGAGCACGTTCGTCGGCTTCGCCTCACGCCGGATCGCGGCGAGCTCCTCCATCAGCGGCTCGTCGATCTGCAGCCGGCCGGCCGTGTCGAGGATCACGACGTCGCGCTCGTCGGCCTTCGCCCGCTCGATGCCGTCCCGCACGGCCTTCACCGGGTCGGCGCGCTCGTCCGCGTAGACCGGGACGCCGACCTGCGCGCCGAGCTGGATCAGCTGCTCGATCGCGGCGGGCCGCTGGAGGTCGGCTGCGACGAGTGCCGGGCGCTTCCCGTCCTTCTGGAGCAGCAGCGCGAGCTTGCCGGCGGCGGTCGTCTTGCCCGAGCCCTGAAGGCCGGCGAGCAGGATCGTCGTCGGCCGCCGCGGCGAGAAGGCGAGCTTCGACGAGCCCGAGCCCATCAGCGTCGTCAGCTCTTCGTGGACGATCTTCACGACCTGCTGGCCGGGCGTGATGCTCTTCTGGACGTCCTGACCGAGCGCGCGCTCCCGCACCTGGCCGACGAACTGCTTGACGACGTCGAAGTTGACGTCGGCCTCGAGCAGGGCGAGGCGCACCTCCCGCATCGCGCGCGAGATCGTCTCCTCGTCGAGGGTTCCGCGGCCGCGGAGGTCGCCGAGTGCGCTCTGGAGCTTGTCTGAGAGGGTGTCGAACATCCGGGCCGGCATTGTAGATGCCGCGTAGATGCGGCTTTCTTTGCCACGTCCGTCTCGATAGAGCCACACTGTGGGCATGCCTTCTGCCGTCGCCGCCGCGCGGAGGACCGTCACCGTGCTCTTCTGCGACCTCGCCGGGTCGACGGAGCTCGGCGAGCGCCTCGACCCCGAGTCGCTCCGCGCGCTGCTCCAGCGCTGGTACGAGGCGATGCGCACCGCGGTCGAGAGCCACGGCGGCCAGGTCGAGAAGTTCATCGGTGACGCGGTGATGGCGGTGTTCGGCGTGCCGCAGGTGCACGAGGACGACGCCCTGCGCGCCGTGCGGTCAGCCGTCGAGATGCGCGACGCGCTCGGCCTGCTGAACACCGCACTCCTCGCCGAGGGACGGCCGGGGCTGCGGATCCGGATCGGGATCAACACGGGCGAGGTCGTGACGGGCGACGGCACGACCACGCTCGTGACCGGCGACGCCGTCAACACCGCGAAGCGTCTCGAGGAGGCCGCCGCCTCCGACGAGATCCTGATCGGCGCGACGACGCGGCGGCTCGTCGCGAACGCAGCGGAGCTCGAGCAGGCGGAGCCGGTGGCGGCGAAGGGGAAGCGGGATCCGATCGAGGCGTGGCGCGTCCTCGAGACGATCGCCGGCGCGGCGCCGTTCGCACGGCGGCTCGATGCGCCGCTCGTCGGCCGCAGCAGCGAGCTCGCGTTCCTCCGCACTGCGCTCGACGGAGCCATCAGCGAGCAGGCGTGCCGCCTCGTGACGATCTTCGGGGTTGCGGGCATCGGCAAGTCGCGCCTCGCGGCGGAGCTCCTCGCCGAGGTCTCCGACCATGCGGCGGTGCTCTCCGCCCGCTGCCTCCCCTACGGCAACGGCATCTCCTTCCTACCGCTCGCAGAGCTCGTGAGGTCCGCCGGCGGCGACGAGGCCGTCAGGCTTGCCCTCGAAGCAGAGCCGGACGGGGCGCTGATCGTCGAGCGTCTCCGCGGAACGGTCGATTCGGGCTCGACGAACGCGTCCAGCGAGGAGACCTTCTGGGCGATCCGGCGGCTGTTCGAGGCGCTCGCGCGCGAGCAACCGGTCGTGGTTTGCCTCGAAGACGTGCACTGGGCCGAGCCGACGTTTCTCGACCTGATCGAGTACGTCGCGGGCTGGAGCCGCGACTCGCCGATCATGCTGCTCTGCATCGCGCGGCCGGATCTGCTCGACGAGCGGCCGCGCTGGGGCGGGAGCTCGCTCACGCTGGAGCCGCTGACGGAAGCCGAGTCGAGCGCACTGCTCGAAGAGCTCGCGACCGAGTGGCCGCTCTCGCCCGAGGCACAGGCGGAGATCGTCGTGGCCGCCGAGGGCAACCCGCTCTACGTCGAGCAGATGGTGGCGATGTTCGCCGAATCAGGGCACACGACGTTTGCGATCCCACCGACGATTCAGGCGCTCCTCGGCGCCCGGCTCGACCGGCTCGAACCGCTCGAGCGCTCGGTGCTCGAACGCGCGGCCGTCGCAGGCAGGGAGTTCTGGCGTGGCGCTGTATCCGCGCTCTCGCCGGAGAACGAACGGTCGGCAGTCGGAACGACGCTGCTGTCGCTCGTGCGGAAGGAGCTCGTGCGGCCCGAGCCGTCGGCCGTCGTCGGTGACGACGGCTTTCGCTTCCGGCACGCACTGATCCGTGACGCCGCGTACGCCGAGATTCCCAAGCGCCTGCGCGCGGACCTGCACGAGCAGTTCGCAACGTGGCTTGTCGATGCAGCGGCGGAGGACGAGCTCGTCGGCTACCACCTCGAGCAGGCGAGCCGGTGCCGCGCCGACCTCGGCGACCCCGATCCAGCAACGGCCGCGCGTGCGGCCGGCCTGCTGGCGACCGCCGGACAGCGAGCGTTCGAACGCGACGACATGCCTGCGGCACGAAACCTCATCGAGCGCTCGCTCGCGCTCAGCGATCTCGGCGACCTGCGGGCCGAGCTCCTGCGCCGGCTTGCGGGTGCGCGCTGGGGAACGAGCGACATCGCGGGCGCGATGGCCATGATCGACGAAGCGATCGAGCGGGCCTCGAGCACCGGGAATCAGCGCCAGGAGTGGTATGCGCGGCTCGAGCGAGCGGCCCGCGGGCGGCTGCTGCGCACCGGCGACGACGATCTCGTCGAGGTCGCGACCGAGGCCGTGCGCGTGTTCGGCTCGCTCGGCGACGACACGGGTCTGGCACGCGCCTGGCGGCGGCTCGCGCTCGACTCGATGACCCACTGGCAGTACGCGGAGGGAGCAGAGCGAGCGCAACGCGCACTCGAGCACGCCCGACGGTCGACCGACCGAGCCGACGACGTCGGGATCGCCGACATCTTCTGCACCGCGCTCCTGAACGGCCCGGAACCGGTGCCGCAGGCCGCGGCACGCTGCCGCGAGCTGCTCTCGAGCCTTCCCCCGAGCCCGGTCGTGAACGCGACCGTCAGCAGCACGCTCTCCGCCCTCGCGGCGATGCAGGGCTCGTTCGCCGAGGCGCGCACGCTCGCCGCCGAAGCCGCCGCGACCTATGACGAGCTCGGACTCCGTCTCATGCGGGCCGGTCTGGCCGAGCTGATCGCGACGAACGAGCTGCTCGCCGGCGACATCGCGGCCGCGGAACGCGAGCTCCGCCTCGCGCTCGAGATGCACGCCGACAGTGCGCCTCCGCTTGCCGGCCTTCAGGCGACACAACTGGTCGACGTCGTGCTCCGGCAAGGTCGGACCTACGAGGCGGAGCAGCTCCTCGCCTACGCGCGCGACACCGTCGAGCAGAGCGACGTCGACGGCTTCGTCGCGATGCACCTGGCCGAGGCACGTGTAGCCACGGCTCACGGCCGCCGCGAGGAGGCTGTCCGCTACGCGAGCGAGGCCCTCGACGCGCTGGCCGCGACCGACGCTCTCGGCCTGCGCGCCGACACGCTCGCCGTGCGGGCGGCCGCCACCGGCGACAAGCCCGACGAAGCGCTCGAGCTCTACGAGCTGAAAGGCAACATCGCAGCTGCCGCACGTCTGCGCGACTCAGATGGTTGATGCCACGACCCCGCCCGCCTGGATGGTGGCTCCAGACCCACGCCGCCGTGGCATCAACCATCTAGGCACGCCGCGTCCGCCGCGATAACGTCGGTCTTCCCACCAAGGAGGACACATGGCGCGACCGCTACCACCAAAGCCCGCACGGCCGGTTACCGGAAAGTTCGTCGTCAAAGACGGCGCACCTCACTTTCCGCACGAGCAAGGATTTCGGATGGCACTCGACAATGCCCTCGGCAAGACCGGCTGGGCGCCCGGCGACTACAGGAACGTCAAGGTCGAGCAGTTCGCGACGATCAACGTCGTCAACCCCGGACGCATCATCGAGTACTGCGTGGTCCTGACGCCGCCGCCGCCCCCGCCAACCTAAGAGACGAGCGCCCGCGCAAAGTCCTGCGCGTCGAACGGGCGCAGGTCGTCGATCTGCTCGCCCACGCCCATCAGCTTCACGGGTAGACCGAGCTCGTACGCGATCGGGATCGCGATACCGCCCTTGGCCGAGCCGTCGAGCTTCGTCAGCGCGACGCCGGTGACGCCTGCGGTCTCGGCGAAGAGCCGCGCCTGCTGGAGGCCGTTCTGCCCGGTCGTCGCGTCGACGACGAGCAGCGTCTCGTGCGGGGCGCCTTCGAGCTTCGCGCCGATCACACGGCGCACTTTTGCGAGCTCCTCCATCAGGTTCACCTGCGTGTGCAGGCGGCCGGCCGTGTCGACGATCACGACGTCGCGGCCGCGCGCCTGCGCCGCCTCGATCGCGTCGTAGGCGACGGCCGCCGGATCGCCGCCACGCGAGGAGCCGACGAAGTCCGCCCCGGCACGCTCCGCCCAGATCTCGAGCTGCTCCTCCGCGGCGGCACGGAACGTGTCGGCCGCGGCGACGACGACGGAGAGGCCGTGCTCGGCGAGCTTCGACGCAAGCTTGCCGATCGTCGTCGTCTTGCCCGTGCCGTTGACGCCGACGACGAGGATGACGGTCGGCTTGGCGCTCACGTCGATGGTCGCCGGCCCGCCGAGCAGCTGCGCGGCTTCGTCCGCGAGCGCCTCGCCGAGGTCGCCGAGCTCTCCACGCGCCTCGAGGCGGCGCACGAGCTCCGCGGTCGCGGTGACGCCGACGTCGGCCTGGATCAGCGCCTCCTCGAGTCGCTCCCAGGCAAGCGCGTCGGTCGGGTCGAACGCAGCCGCGACGATCTGCTCGGTGAGCGCACGGCGCGACTTCGAGAGCGACTCGCGCAGACGCGCGAAGCGCCCGACGCGATCGGCCTCGGGCTCGGGGGCGGCGTCTGCCTGACCGAGGAGCTCTGACCAGCTTCTCGCCACGGAGCCGGACGATAGCCGCGCGCTCGCGCCCGACGATGCCCTACCCGGCTGCGACGGCGAGCAGGTGCTCTGCCAGCTCCCGCGGCCGCGACAGGAACGGCGAATGATCTGCGTCGAGCGTGAACACCTGCGCGCACGGCCGGTCGGCCCACATCTGCCGCTGCCTCGCGATGCCGATCGCACGGTCGTGCTCG
>Ga0265316_10005703_pt1 | contig 12036 bp, 11 predicted proteins | sample 4522metaG_FD_202092 | JGI IMG/M metagenome (GOLD analysis project Ga0265316, IMG submission 202092) | Rhizosphere microbial communities from Carex aquatilis grown in University of Washington, Seatle, WA, United States - 4-5-22 metaG | ecosystem: Host-associated > Plants > Roots > Rhizosphere >... | reverse complement strand
TGCGCAAATGCGAGGCGGTGGTCACATCCGCTATTGTCGCCGAAAGTTCTTACAATCCCGTCTCTGTCGTGACCGACACCTATGCCACGCGGACAGTGGGCGCGGTAACCGCCAACGATCCGACGGTGGGACTATTGCAAATCCGCTTCACCTCGACGGTGCACGACTACAACTACAACGGACCCATGGCGAAGATGGCACTTATTGGTTGTAGCTGGCCGGCGGCGCTGGCTGCGCAGGCGGACACCAGTACCTGGTGGGCGACCAGCGGGGGAACGACCTATCTCACATTCATGCAGGACGTGGCGTGCAATATCGCGCTGGCCACTTGGTACTATTTTTACAATGCGACGGGGAATGGCGGCACCACCGCCGTTTGGATCTCCAACTATTGCGCCGGGCAAGGTGTCGCTGGAAACATGGTTGTTGGATTGCTCTCGCACTTGGAAGGCGGCAACTTTCCACGTCCCGCGGACGCCAACAACGCATACCCTTGGGGCATCGAATGTTGTTCGTGTGGCAGTCCGTCGGGCTGCGCGTGCACGGGCTGCACGGGTCGCTTTGCCGCTTTCATAAATATCGGCACCACCAGCACGCGCCCGAGTCCCGATCCTTTCCAGGAAGTTCTGAACCCGGAACCCACGAAGTATTGCAAGTAGAAGAACGCTAGTTGCCGGCATCCACGGGTTGCTGGCAATACCTGCCGGACGGGATCTGGCAAGTGCCCGCGATGCACTGGGCGCCGGGCTGGCAAGTGTCGGTGGCTGTGCAGGTGAATCCATCCTGAATAGGGGCCGAGCAGATCCCTTTGGTCGGGAGGCCAAAGAGCTGGATGCCGCCAGAAAGAAGAGTGCAGGCCGCGACGCTGCCCGGGGCGCAAAGAGTGGCCGACGCGCCATTGCCGGGCGCCAGACCACAAGGCTGTCCCGCCGTGGCTGTGCCGATTTGGGCGCTGGTCTTGCCAAGACAAATGGTCCCGTCGCCAAAATTGAGGTATGTGCCGGGGCAGTCCTGGCCCGCGGCCACGGTCAGCGCGCAGGTCTTCGCGGTGGTGCAGAACGAGCCGGTCAGACAGGGCTTGGTCGCGTCGTCGCAAGCGGCGCCGATTGCGGCGGGCTGCGCGCAGATCTTACCGGTGGTGCACACGAGGCCGGTCTGGCACTCGTCGTTGCTCCCGGACGCGCAGGTTGAGCCGGCCGCGCCTTTTCCGGCGCACGCGCCGCACAGGTTGCCCCCAGTTGAGCAGAATCCGCTTGCGCACTGGCTGTTGTCGCCGCAGGTCGTGCCGTCGGCGAGGGTGCCATGGAAGGTGCAGGCAGGCAGGTTGTTGGCGAACACATCCTTGCAGTCGGCGGTGGCCAGACTGGCCTCGCAGGCCAGAATGTTGGCTTGGGTCATTCCGCTGCCCGGTGAAAGCGATTGGGCCGTGCACGCCGTGGTCAGGCGATCCGTGCAGGTGGCGGCCTCGCCGTAGGCGGCCTTGAGAAGAAACGGCGCGCACTGGCTGAGCTTTGCACAGAGCGCCGCCGCATGATCGCAACCCGACCCCACGGCCTTGGCATCGGAGCCACCCAGCGTCGGCGCGCCGGTCTCAACAGCCGCGCTGTCAGGTCCTGCTGCTACTGCGGCGTCGTTGTCGAAACCTGGATTGCTACTTGAACCTCCGCACACTGGAAGCAACAGGATCGCGAGAAAGTATGGAGTGTTTTTCATGGAGCCTCCGCGCTGTCATGCACAGGACAGCACTGCGATCCATTGTGACACAGCAGAGGCTCAAACCGGAAAGTTCTCAGCCCCGGCGCCAGTGGCGATTGCCGCCGCCGTTGCCGCGGCTTTGGCCACCGCGCCCTTGGCGGGTCGGCAGGGGCGTCGGCACCTCGCTGCCGGAGACGAACTGGTGGTTGGCGACGACGGATAGGCTCTTGCGTGTGAGGCGCTCGATGTCGCGCAAGTAGGTGCGCTCGGCGGCGTCGCAAAACGAAAGCGCCACGCCGCTGGCGCCGGCGCGTGCCGTGCGGCCGATGCGGTGGACGTAGCTCTCGGGCTCGTTGGGCAATTCGAAGTTGATGACGTGGCTGATGCCGTCCACGTCGATGCCGCGCGCGGCGATGTCGGTGGCGACCAGCACGCGCACCTTGCCGTTGCGAAATCCGGTGAGGGCGTTCTGGCGCGCGTTTTGGCTCTTATTGCCGTGGATGGCGTCGGCCGTTACCCCGGCCGCGTTGAGGTCGCGCGTGACTCGGTTGGCGCCGGCTTTGGTGCGGGTGAAAACGATGGCACGGGTCAGGGCCGGATCGCGCAGGACTTCGCGCAGCAGCGTGCGCTTGTCGGATTGGCGAACGAAGTACACCGACTGTGAAACCGTGTCGACCGTGGTGGCCGCGGGCGCGACGGAAACCTTGGCCGGGTCGCGCAGGATTTGGCCGGCCAGGGTGGCGATGGCAGGAGGCATGGTGGCCGAGAAAAGCAGGTTCTGCCGCTTGGCCGGCAACTTGGCGATGATGCGGCGGATGGGATCGATAAATCCCATGTCGAGCATGCGATCGGCCTCGTCGAGTACCAGGGTCTCTACGTCCGCCAAGGGCACGCAGCCCTGGCTCATGAGATCGAGCAGTCGGCCCGGAGTGGCCACCAAGACGTCGACGCCGCGGCGCAAGGTCGCGACTTGCGAGCCCTGCGAAACGCCGCCCAGGATCACGCCGTAGTTGAGCGAGACGTGCTTGCCATACACGCGAAAGCTGTCCGCGATCTGCACGGCCAGTTCGCGCGTGGGCGCCAGCACGAGCACGCGCGGACCCACGCGGCGCTTGGTTTGCGCAGGATCGGACATGCGGTGCAAAAGCGGCAGCGCAAAGGCGGCGGTCTTGCCGGTTCCCGTTTGCGCGCAACCGAGCAAGTCCCGCCCTTGCATGACGAAAGGAATGGCCTGCACCTGAATGGGCGTAGGCGTGGAGTAGCCTTCGGCCGCGACGGCGCGTAGAACGGGAACGCGCAATCCAAATGCCGCGAAGGCACTGGCCTGCGGCGCGGGCGTCAGTGCCTCGGGTGAAGGGTTGGCGGAAATCGGGGCGGAAAGTGGACGTGATACGGGGGGCGAAGCGGTAGCGATCATCAAAAGCGATCCTCTTGGAAGTCTCCCCCGACCTTTCGGTGCGCCCCGCCCAAGAGGGCGGAAGGTCAGGGGTTATGTGAACGGTCCGTGCAAAAAAACCGTTCAGACAGCAAGACCGCTAACCGGTTCCGGCGCGCTTCGCAGCATGCGAAGGCAAGGACAAGTGGAACTATGACCCCGAAAGCTGGCTTGCGCCAACTAATTCGCTTTGGCACCAACCTGTGAAGATCGTTCACAGCGGGTTGAGGGCGCCACGGAAGGCACTCCGGTTTGAATGACCGGACGCGGGCCGTGACACCTGGAGAAGGTCGCGCGCAAGGTAAGGTGAAGGTCTTGACATTCTGGGCGCTCGACAGCGATCCCGTGGAATTGTGGGTGGTTTGGCGTTGGTCGAACAGATATGCCGAAATGGCATGCGCCCAATTCGGGGTAATTCGTCTTTTCGTCTCGAACCATCGAGCTGTCGGCCAGCTAATGGATGCGGCACGGAGATTGCTCTGGTATTAGTCAAGATGAGAGGTGGTTCCATGAAGACTCAATTGACTGCCTGCCTTTGTTTCTTGCTCTCGGGATTCGGTGTTGCGCGCGCTAGCGAAGGCGCCGGCAATGTCGTCGATATCTCGACGGGCCTGCCGCCAAATCCTCAGGCGATTCAGCCGGCCTCGGCTGCTCCGGATCTTCAACCACCCGCACCACCCGCGCAGCCTCCCAATCTGCCGGCGGGGACGCAGGCGCGGATGCAGCAGCCACAGGTGCAGCAGCCCATGGCGGCGAATCAGGGATCAGGTGCGGGCCAGTGGGTGTACACAGAGCAGTACGGATGGGTTTGGATGCCGTACGGCGACCAGTATACCTACGAAGGGGCGGCTTCCGACACGTCTCCCTATGCGTACGTCTACTATCCCAGCTATGGTTGGACATGGCTGGCAGCGCCCTGGATTTGGGGCTGGGGATCCTATCCCTACTTTGGTGTCCGTGGCGCCCTAGGCTTTGGTTGGTATCGCGGACTCTACCGGGCCGGCTACGGCTGGGGCGGCTACCGCGGCGGCGGTCGCGGATACGGCTTTGGCGGTGGCTACCGTGGCGGATACGGTGGCGGCGCGCGAGTTGGTGGCGGTTACCATGCTGCTGGCGGCTATCGCGGTGGCGCCGTGGGCGGCTATCGCGGTGGCGTTGGCGGCGGCTACCGAGGCGGCGTCGCGGCCCACGCGAATTTCAGTGGCGGCTCGCATGGAAGCTTTGGCGGTGGCGCGCGCTCTGGCGGTGGATTCCACGGCGGCTTTGGTGGTGGCTCGCACGGCGGCTTTGGCGGCGGGCATGGCGGCGGTGGGCACGGCGGCGGACATCGTTGACGAGAGTCGTTCCGAGAGCAGGCTTGCGCGATAGACTGAAACGATGATCGCGCTCCTGCTCTTGTCCTTGCTTGTGGCCAGCCCGGTCCGGCCGCAGGTTGGCGATCCGGCGCCGGCTTTCCAAGCGCAGACTCTGGCCGGGCAGAGCGTGCGCAGCGTTGAATTGCGGGGTCACGTGACGGTCGTGGATTTCTTCGCCAGCTGGTGTGAGCCGTGCCAGGAAGGTTTGTCCGAGATGCTCGCGGTCAGACGGAAACTTGGGTCGCGGTTCGACTTGATGGTCGTGGCGGTCGAGGGCGATGCACCGGCGCTGCGGGACTTCTTCGTGAATCATCCCTTGCCAGCGGGAACCACGGTTGCTCTCGATCGGGACGGGGCACTGGTCCGCGCGTTCGGCGAAGATCGTTTGCCCACCACCTTCTTTCTGGACGACCAGGCGATCATCCGTCACATCAACCGCGGCCACGGCTCCGGCTTTCCTGCGCGCGCCGTGCACTGGCTGACCGAATTGCTAGGGAAGTAGTCGCGCTGAAGCTCTCTGGCGAAAGATAGGCTATCGTCAGCGACGAAAGAAGAAGACGTAGCATGAATGCAAGTACGACCGACGGCGGCGCGTCCGAGCAAGATGCGCCGGTCGCGAATCCGGGGCCGATTGTGCGCTCGCCCGCCGACCTTCGGCGCATGTTCTTCCTCATCTCGACGGGGCTGTTCATCACCACCTTGGGCCAACCCGGCGTGATCGGGCAGCTGCCTTTCCGATTTCTCTTCAAGAACCAGTTTCACTTCAATGCCGCCGAGCAGGCGAACTTCTTCGCCATCGCGACCTTCGCCTGGTATCTCAAGCCGCTGGCGGGCTTGCTTTGCGACAGCTTCCCTCTCTTCGGCACGCGACGGCGCAGCTATATGATCGTGGCCGCCGCGGTCGCGGGGCTGGCTTGGTCCCTCTTTGCCATCGCGCCGCGATCCTATGCGGCCTTCTTCTGGCTGATGGTGATGCTGAACGCCGCCATGGTGATTGCCAGCACCAGCATCGGCGGTCTTCTGGTTGAGGCCGGACAGGAAGGCAACGCCACCGGGCGATTTGCGTCCGTGCGCTATGCCATCGACGGGGTCATCAATGTCATCGCCGGCCCTGTGGGGGGCTGGCTGGCGGCGCGTACTTTTGGTTGGACGGCCGGGCTCGGAGCCATGCTTCTGTTCCTGCTCGTGCCGGTCACCATGGTGCTGGTGAAAGAGCCGCGGATTGCACGCCGCAATTTGGCGGTTTGGTCGGCGGCCGCGGTCCAATTCCGCCTGATCTTGCGCTCGAAAACCATGTGGGCGGCCGCGGCCTTGTTGCTCTTCGTGTTCATGGCGCCGGGCTTTGGCATTGCCATGAACTACTACCAACAGGATGTTCTGCAATTTAGCACTGCATTCATTGGCCGCTTGCAAGCGCTGGCCGGAATTGGCGGGATCGTCGCGACGGGGCTCTACGCCTACTTCTGTCGCAAACTCTCGCTCAGGCCGCTGCTCTTGGGCGGCATTCTGCTGAACGCCATCAGTAGCTTGCTCTACTTGTGGTACCGGTCGCCCCAAAGCGCCATGGTCATCGATACGACCAATGGCTTTCTCGCCATTCTGGGCATCTTGCCCCTTTTCGATTTGGCGGCGCGCGCGACGCCCAAGGGCAGCGAGAGCTTTGGCTACGCACTCTTGATGAGCGTTTACAACATTGCCGTGTTCGCGATCTCCAATCCCGTCGGGTCTTGGCTGTACGAGCACCCCAGCGCGGGGTGGCACCACAATCTGAACCGCCTGATCTGGCTTAACGCCGGCACGTCGCTGGTGGCGTTGGTCCTGGTTCCGCTCTTGCCGCGGATTCTCTTGTCTCAACGTGAAGGCGAGAGTCGCTCGTAACCTGACATCGTTGTGACCCAACCATGGCTTTCCGCTGACAGCGGCCGTTCCATACCCAAAGCATGGAACGTGCTCTTGCCAACGTCACGCAAACGCATTCGGACTTGCCCAGGTCGCGGGGCGGCCCGATTCGATCCACCATGATTCTCTTTGCGCTGGTTCATCTGGTCGCGCTGGCTGGGGTCTTGTTTGGCGGATGGTCTTGGAGCGGGTTCGCACTGGCCATTGGCGTTTACTACGTCCGCATGGTCGTGGTGACGGCCGGGTATCACCGCTACTTTTCCCACCGAGCTTTTCGCACCTCGCGCGTGTTCCAATTCCTACTCGCGGTCGGAGCGCAGAGCGCGGCCCAAAATGGCGTTCTGTGGTGGGCAAGTCACCATCGTTGGCACCACCGGTACTCGGATACTCCACGCGATGTGCATTCGGCCAAGCTCAGGGGTTTTTGGTACTCGCACGTGGGCTGGATTCTGAACGACACTTGGCAGACCAATCTCAAACTCGTTCCCGATCTGGCCAAGTATCCAGAATTGCATTTCTTGAATCGCCCTGGGATCGACTTCTTGCCTCCGGCTTTGTTGGGGTTGACCTTTCTTCTTGTGGGTGGAACGCATGCTCTGGTTTGGGGTTTCATGGTGTCCTCGGTCCTCATCTGGCATGGGTCGTTTGCCATCAATTCCTTGACCCACATGTTCGGCGGTCGGCGCTACGTCACCGGGGACAACTCGCGAAATCACTGGCTGCTGGCCATCATCACCACCGGCGAGGGCTGGCACAACAACCACCACCACTACCCGAGCGCGGCCAACCAGGGCTTCTTCTGGTGGGAGGTCGACCTGACCTATTGGGTTCTGCGCGTGCTGGCGGCGCTGGGGCTGATTTGGGATCTGCAGCGGCCTCCCGCCGATGTGCTTGCCGGCCCCTTGGTGGCTGACCTCGAGCAGGGCAGGCTGGACAAGGTGGCCTAAGCGGAAGGTTTGGGCCAGGCCCGCCGCGCAAATCCATCCAAGACGGTCCAGAATAGGGCGAAGCTCGATCGGTCCCCGATCTCGGAGGTATTCGTTCGTCTTCCACTTTTCGGAAACGCGCCTAGAGTTCCGGCATCCAAGGAAGCGAAAGGCAAAGGAGACTCTATGGCGAGCATCATCAACTCTCAGATACCGGAATTCAGCGTGCAGGCCTACCACGACGGTAAGTTCAAGACCGTCAGCAACGCGGATCTCAAGGGCAAGTGGTCGGTGTTCTTCTTCTACCCCGCTGACTTCACCTTCGTCTGCCCAACCGAGCTCGGCGACATGGCCGACAAATACGAGAAGCTCAAGGGCATGGGCGTCGAGGTGTATTCGGTCAGCACTGACACCCACTTCGTGCACAAGGCTTGGCACGATGCTTCGGACACCATCAAGAAGATCAAGTTCCCCATGTTGGCCGACCCGACGGGCGCGCTCAGCAAGGCGTTCGGCGTGTACATCGACGCCGAGGGGCTGGCCTACCGCGGAAGCTTCGTGGTGAACCCCGAAGGCAAGATCAAGATCGCCGAGTACCACGACAATGGCATTGGCCGCAACGCCGATGAACTCGTCCGCAATATCCAGGCGGCGCAGTTCGTAGCCAGCCACGACGGCGAGGTCTGCCCCGCCAAGTGGACGCCGGGCGCCGCGACCTTGAAGCCGGGCCTCGACTTGGTCGGAAAGATCTAGTCGCGCAAGCAACTTCGGTTCTCGCACGATCCGGGACCGACCATCCCGGATCGAATACCGAAAATCCCCCCACCTCCACCTGGAGTCCCTATGCTGGACCAAGGCATCAAGGATCAACTCAAGACCCACTTTGCAAGTTTGTCCTCGTCGTTGACCCTGGCTCTGTTTCGCAGCGCCAACCCCAAACAGGATGAGTTGCGCGAGTTGCTCGCCGAGGTTGCTTCGTGCAGCGACAAGATCGCGCTGACCGAGGTCGACGACGAAGTTGCCGGCGTCAGGTTCGATATTCTCCGCGACGGAAGCGCGACCGGGATCCGCTTTCGTGGCGTTCCCGGCGGGCACGAATTCACCTCGCTGATCGTTGCCCTGCTCAACAGCGACGGCAAAGGCAAGCTGCCCGACGAAGGCGTTCGGCGGCGGGTAAAGGCGCTCAAAGGGCCGGTGCGTTTGCGCACCTACGTTTCGCTTAGCTGCACCAATTGCCCCGACGTGGTGCAGGCGCTGAATCAGATGGCGCTCGTGCACGCGGATTTTCAACATGAGATGATCGACGGCGAGCTGGCCGAGGCCGATATCGAAGCCCTCGGCATTCAGGGCGTGCCAGCGGTGGTGAACGGCAACGCCATCGTGCACGTAGGCCGGGCCAACTTTGCCGAATTGCTCGAGACGCTGGAAGGCGTTTTCGGGCGCGAAACTTCGGCCGACGAGGCGCCGCAGCCAGCGAAGAACTATGACGTGGTCGTGCTGGGCGGCGGTCCGGCGGGTAGCTCGGCAGCAATCTACAGCGCGCGCAAGGGACTCAAGACCGCTCTCGTGGCGCAGCGACTGGGCGGCCAGGTGCAAGAAACGGTCGGAATCGAAAATCTCATTTCCGTGCCTTATACCGAGGGCCGACGTCTGGCCGCAGACTTGGAAAAGCATCTGCGCACCTACGCCATCGATGTGCTGGACAACCGCAAGGTCGAGAAGATCCTCGACCACGGCAAACAGAAAGAACTGCGCCTTCAGGGCGGCGAAGTCCTGCACACCGACGCGTTGATTTTGGCCACCGGGGCTAAGTGGCGCGAGCTCGGCATTCCCGGCGAGAAGGACTACATGGGCCGCGGCGTGGCGTTCTGCCCGCACTGCGACGGTCCTTTCTACAAGGGCAAGCGCGTCGCCGTGATCGGCGGCGGCAACTCTGGCGTCGAGGCCGGCATCGATCTGGCCGGTATCTGCGCGCACGTGACCCTGGTCGAATTCGCCGAGCAGCTCAAGGCCGACGAGGTCTTGGTCCGCAACCTGCGCAGCCTGCCCAACGTCACCATCATCAACAATGCGCGCACCACCGAGGTCGTAGGCAATGGCCAGACCGTCACGGCCTTGCGCTACCAAGATCGCCCGACCGAAAAGGTACACGAGGTGGCGCTCGACGGCGTCTTCGTGCAGATCGGTCTGGTGCCCAACAGCGCCGTGGCCAAGGAGTTGGTGACCACCAATCGCATGGGCGAGATCGTCATCGACGAGCGCTGCCGGACCAGCAGGCCCGGCATCTACGCCGCCGGCGACGTCAGCAGTGTGCCTTTCAAGCAAATCGTCATCGCCATGGGCGAAGGCGCGAAAGCCGCGCTCACAGCCTTCGAAGATCGCATCCGAGCAGTATGACCGCGTGGGAAGCCAGCCGGCTTTGCCGGATGCGTACCATCGCGGGAGGGATTGGGAACCCGTTCAGGGTTCCCAACAAAAACAGGAGCCCAATGATCAACAAGAAGATTCAGGACGCAATCAATGCACAGATCACGCTGGAGCAGTACTCGGCCCAGCTCTACTTGGCCATGAGCGCGCATTGCGAGGGCCGCAGCTTTCGCGGCTTCGCGCACTGGCTGCGCGTGCAAGCACAGGAGGAAACCAAGCACGCCATGAAGCTCGTCACCTTTCTGCTCGACCGCGGTGGCAAGCTGGAACTCGGCGCCATCGGCGCGCCACCCTCCGACTTCGGCACCGTGACCCAGGTGTTCGAAAAGATCCTGGAGCACGAGAAAGCCATCACGGTCAAGATCGGCGCTTTGTTCGAACTGTCGCGGGCCGAGAAAGACTACGCCAGCGAAATCACCTTGCAATGGTACGTCACCGAACAAGTCGAAGAAGAGGCGAACGTGGGCCAAATCGTGGATCAACTGAAAGCCGTCGGCGAGCAAGGCGGCGGGATCTGGTACTTGGATTCGAAGATGGGCAAGCGCGCAACTGCGGCGTAGACCTATTCCCTAGCTGACTGCACGCTGCCGCGGCCTCCGACATCGCCACCTTTTCGTGCACTGGCCGAGCCAGCCGCCGATGAAGGAGGTACGCCGTTCCGGAAGGCATAGCGCACGAGATCCGCAGTGCAGTGGGCGGCGAGTTTTTCGTTGATGTGGGTTCGATGGGTTTCCACCGTTTTGGCACTGATGCACAACTCTTGCGCCACCGCCTTGGTGGTGAAGCCGCGTACGACAAGGTCGAAGACTTCGCGTTCGCGCAGCGAGAGGTTCACCAGGGGATCGTTGCCATTTCGGTTGCGGTCGCCAATGACCCGAAGGGCTGAGCCCGTTCGGCGCAGGGCCGGGGAGACGAAACGGCGCCCAGCGGCCAGGCTCGCGATGGCTGCGAACAGCGTGTCCGCCGACTCATCCTTGGTGACGCACGCATCGATTCCGGACAGCCACGCCGCTTGCAGGAGGCGGCCCTCCTTGCAGGCGGTGAGCACGAGCAGCTTGCATTCCTGCTGCAATCTCCGGATCTCGCGCGCGGCCGTTGCCCCGTCCACGCCTGGGAGCAACAGCTCCGTCACCACGACGTCAGGCCGCAGGCGTCCGACCAGTTCGTACGCTTCGCGGGCGCTGGCCGCCTGACCCACGATCTCCACTTCGCCACGCGCGCGCAGTAGCGCGCACAGACCCTCCCGGAACAGCCGCTGCTCATCGACCAACAACACCCGCATGTGTGCGCCTCCCAAGCTGAACGGACAGCAGACTGTCGCGGCAGGGAAGGATTGTCAAAAGCTCAGTTTCCAAGCGCGCGCGCTATCGCTGTCAGGAGCTGCTCCATGCGAAAGGGTTTGCGTAGGACCGCGCTGGCTCCGTTCTGGATGGCGCGGGATGCTAGGAAATCTGAATCGCGGCTGGTGGTCAGGATGACTCTGGGTATCTTGGCCATGGTTTGCAGCTCGCGCAGAAGATCCATGCCGGGCAGGTCCGGAAGTCCCATTTCCGAGATCACGACATCCACCAGACCCGATCGGAGCAACGCAAGTCCATCTTGTCCACGCGTGGCCAGGGCCACGGCACAACCGACGTGCTGAAATTCCTCTAGAAGCCAATCGCCGAGATCCGGGTCGTCGGCGATGAGGAGAATGCGAGGCTCCCGCCGGGACGGTGTCCGTCCGGCGCGAACGCGCGCCCCTTCTATCGCGACGTCGTCGGCGATGGACGTCACTTGCCACTTCCCAGCCGACGGCAATTCCTGATCCGAGTCCTGTGCTCCGACGCCACCTGTGCTGCCCTGCTTTTCACCCATCATGTCGTCCTCCGTGCGCGCCCCGCCGATCGGGCAGGCGAGAAGTTTGCTGATGCGTGCCTCTCGCCTGTCCGATCTTCCCCACCCCTGAGGAGCCGGGCCGATTATCTCAGTTGCCCCGGTGGCATCGACCTTCTAGCTCCATCCGACTCGAGCTTTTCCACCAGGAACGCCGCCGTAGTAGGCGACTGCCCGCTGGATTTGGGTATCAGGACAAGTCCGTATTTTTCGGCCGCACTACTTGAGGCTGGGTACTTTGTCGCGCGTGACGGTGTACGTGCTGTTGAAGGCAGTGGGAATAGAGGTATTGTTCATCTGCGAGCCCGCCCAGGTGTTGAAGAGAACCCAAGGCGCGGAACTTGGGAACAGGGTGCTCGGATCCGGGAACTTGCTCGATTCGTGAAGAGGAATGGGCATGGTGTTTCCGAGCACGCCCTTGACC
>Ga0265316_10005701_pt1 | contig 12041 bp, 11 predicted proteins | sample 4522metaG_FD_202092 | JGI IMG/M metagenome (GOLD analysis project Ga0265316, IMG submission 202092) | Rhizosphere microbial communities from Carex aquatilis grown in University of Washington, Seatle, WA, United States - 4-5-22 metaG | ecosystem: Host-associated > Plants > Roots > Rhizosphere >... | reverse complement strand
CCGCCGCGGCCCCATCGGGCCGGGGCGCTGCGCGCGCGGGCCCGATTCCTGCCGGAGCCCGCTCGGCGGCGGGCTCGGCCACCATGGGTTCGAAAGGGCCGGGAAGGGCGGCTGGGGCCCCAAGGGTGCCTTGGGCAGCGGGGACCCGGGCGGGCCCTGCGGCCTGCCCTCCCCATTCGCGCAGCCTCGAGAGGATCGCGCGGATCACGAAACCGCGCACGATGGACTCGCTCCTGAACCGGACCTCCCGCTTGGCCGGGTGGACATTCACGTCCACCTCGGCGGGATCGCATTCAACAAAGACGAACGCCACCGGGTAGCGGCCCTGGGGCAGCGATTCCCGGTAGCTCTCGATCAGGGCGCCGTTGAGGACCCTGCTGTCCACGGGACGCGTGTTCACGAAGGTCACCATGTCGTGGCGGTTGCCCCGGCCGACGCCGGGGCGACCGATGAGGCCGGAAATGCGCAGCCCGGGCTCGGCCACGTCGAGGGCCAGGAGCCCTTCCGCCGCCTGGCGCCCGTAGATCTCGGCCACGCGGTCCGAGAGCGTTGAGCATTCGGGGGACCTGAAGACCTCCTTGCCGTCCTCCACGAGGGTGAAGGACGTCCCCGGGCACGCGAGCGCGTAGAGCCGCACGCAGTCGACGATGTGGCCGGCCTCGGTCCGGTCAGTCTTCAGGAACTTCCGGCGGGCGGGCACCGGCTCGAAGAGGTGCTCCACGTCGATGCGCGTCCCGACGGGCCGGCCGCAGTCCTTCTCGTGGACCACCCTGCCCGCGCTGACGGTGATCTCCGTCCCGGAGTCGCTCGCGGATTCCCGGGTGCGCAGCGTGAAGCGCGACACGCTCGCGATTGAGGGCAGCGCCTCGCCCCGGAATCCGAACGTGGAGAGCCTGTTCAGGTCGGTGGAATCCGCGATCTTGCTCGTCGCGTGGCGCAGGAGCGCCGTCCTCGCGTCCTCCGGGGACATGCCGCTGCCGTCGTCCTCGACGCGGATGAGCGAACGGCCCGCGTGGGCGAACTCGACGACGACCCGCCGGGCCCCGGCGTCCAGGGCGTTCTCGAGGAGCTCCTTGACGACGGCCGCGGGCCGCTCGATCACCTCGCCGGCGGCAATCTGGTTGGCGACGCGGTCGGGAAGGATGCGGACCTTTGCCATTCCAATGGGAAAGCGCCGGCGCGGCAGCCCCTAGGCAAGGAGCTTCTTCCAGCGGGCAAGCTGCCGGGACAGCTGCGCGGGCCCGGGCATCCCGGTCCCCTTGCGCATCGCAAGCGCCCGCTTCAGGTCGAACACCTTCGCCCAGTCTGCGCCGAATCCGCGGTGGAGCCGCTGCACCTCCTCGGTCGTGAGCGAGGGGATCGTGCAGGCCTTGCGCTCGGCAAGCGCCACGACCGCGCCCACGGCGTGGTGCGCCTCGCGGAACGGGACACCCCGGGCGACGAGGTAGTCCGCGAGGTCCGTGGCCAGGAGCGCCGGGTCCGAAGCGGCCGCGGAGCAGCGATCGCGGTTGAAGGACATCCCCCCCACCGTGGCCCCGAGGATATCGGCGCATATCGACGCCTGGTCGAAGCTGTCGAACACCGGGGGCTTGTCCTCCTGCAGGTCGCGGTTGTACGTGAGCGGCAGGCCCTTCACGAGCGCGAGGAGGGTGTGGAGGTTGCCCTGAAGGCGCGCGGACTTGCCGCGCAGGAGCTCGCAGGAGTCCGGGTTCTTCTTCTGCGGCATCAGCGAGCTGCCCGTGCAGAACTCGTCCGGGAGGGCGACAAACTTGAATTCCGCGCTGCTCCAGAGGATCAGGTCCTCGGCGATCCTCGAGAAATGCAGGCCGAACAGCGCGCAGGCCGACGCGAACTCGATGTGGATGTCCCTGTCCGCGACCGCGTCCATCGAGTTCTGGGTCACCCTCGCGCGGCCCTTGGAATCGACGAACCCGAGCAGCTTCGCCGCGTACTCCCGGTCGATCGGGAGCGTCGTTCCCGCAAGCGCCCCCGAGCCGAGCGGGCATTCGTTGGCCTTTTCTGAGACTTCCGCGAAACGGGCCCGGTCTCGCCCAAGCATCTCCATCCACGCGAGCAGGTGGTGCGCCGCGTAGACGGGCTGCGCCCGCTGCAGGTGGGTGTAGCCCGGGATCAGGATCCCCTTGGCCGCGTCGGCCGACGCCAGGAGGGCCCTCTGGACCCCCGCGACCTTTGCACCCAGGACGCCGCACGCGTGCTTGAAAAAGAGCCTCATGTCGGTTGCGACCTGGTCGTTGCGGCTGCGCGCCGTGTGGAGCTTCGCCGCGGCCGGCACCCGCATCGTGAGTGCGTGCTCGATGTTCATGTGGACATCCTCGAGCCGCTCGTCCCAGGCGAACCGGCCGCCCTCGATCTCCGCGAGGATCTCCCCCAAACCAACGTGGATCGCGTCGCGCTCCCTGGCGGTGATCAGCCCCACGTGGGCAAGCATGGCCGAGTGGGCCATGCTGCCAGCGATGTCAAACGGGGCGAGCCTCCGGTCAAACGAGGCCGACTCGCTGAACTTGAGCATCAGCGCCGCGGGGCCCGCCTCGAAGCGACCGCCCCATGTGGCTTGTTTGTTCTTGGCCATGGATGACTGCAAGGAGATGACCCGTCGCCGCGCGCAGGCGCAACGCGAAAGATTGCCGCCCCCTTTTCCAGTTTGCCCACCCCGTCGCACCCCCCAGAATCGCCGGGTGCCCAGGATCGCAGCCCCCCTCCTCCTGCTCGTTGCCCTTGCCTCGCCCCTCGGGGCGGCCGGAGACACCATGGACCGATTCAGCGTCGTGGACATCAAGTCCTCGTCCGCGTCGATCTACATCGGGACGGTCACGATGATAATGCCCCCTTTTGTGAGGAAGAACGTCGTGTACTCGTCGACCTACTCGGCGAAGGTCTTCCCCTACTTCTTCTACAACGAGACCGGCCGGATCTGGATCTCGATCCCCGACGACGACCTGAGGCGGGTCGCCGAGGGTAAGTGGGTCGACTTCACCGGGAAGGCGATCAGCAGGTCCGGGGACGTGCGGCGGGTCGAGGGGCGAGCGACGCCGACCGGCCCCCAGGGGGGGAAGATCAAGGTGAGGGTATTCGTGACCCGCAGGATCGCCCTCACGTACGACACGACCTACGAGCTCGTGGGCTCGCAGGCCCCCATCGCCGGGGTCACTCCCAGATAAGCTCCACCGCCTTCTCCACGGCGGGCGAGAGGCTCTGGTGGACGGGACACGCGTTCGCGGCCTTCTCAAGGACGCCTTGCGGCACCGCTCGAGCCGAAGGCGGGAGCCAGAGGCGGGCCGACAGGCGCGAGATCCTGCGCGGGGCGTCCGCGGACATCTCCTTAGTGACCTCGTAGCGGATGCCCTTCAGGTCGACCCCGTGCTTTCGCGCGAAGATGGCCATCGTCGTCGCAATGCAGGTGGCGAAGCCCGTGGCAATCAGGTCGGTCGGCGAAAACGCCTCGCCGCGGCCCTGGTTGTCCTTGGGTGCGTCCGTTGTCAGCGCGCTGCCCGACGGCCCGTGTACGGACAGGCAGTGGAGATCCCCCTGGTATTCCCCGGTTATTTTTACCATCCCGCGATCTTCAGGCAACCCGCACGGATTGCAATCGCCTCATTGCTCGGGGGCGATGAAGGCGGGGTCGATGACACGTCGCGCCTGCCGGACGAACGCAGCCAGCGGGGCGTCGTAGCCGGGACCGGCGCCGCTGCACCCGGGGACGAATATGGGCGCCAGGGCGGGCGGATGCTCGAGCGAAAGCGGCGCCGACTCCCTCATCTGGTCGAGCGTCTGCGACACGTAGGTCGTCCTCACGAAGAACGGGCCGTCCTTGCCGCCGTGCCTCCACAGCTCGATCACAAGGGCGCTCCCGGGCAGGGTCGGGTTCATCTGGCTCCCGTCGATGCACCAGTTCATGTCGAAGAGGCCCCCGAGGCATGCCAGGTTCGTGTCGTGCCCCACGAGGACGACGACGCGCTCGCCGGTCGGCCCCAATGCCCCGGGCACCGAGTCGCCGGTCGCCGCCTGCTCCAGGGTATCGACGATGTGGCTCGCGAGGTTGGACGCGCCCACCTGCGCCGGATACCGGGTCCTCTCCGCCATGTCGAAAAAGGCCTCGTGCAATGAAAGGACGTCCAGGAGCCCCTTTTCGTCCATTCTGCCCCAGCCGACATCGGCCATGGGCTTCGAATCCACGTACTCGAGGAGAAGCGCGTCGGTAGTCTCCAGCGCGCCCTGGAACGGGCCCGTGAAATCGACCAGGGACCGACCGTGGCCCGGCGAGACCGACGACGGGGCGCTGAACACCGAGTCGGCCCCGGGCGCGGCGCCGGGGCCGAAGAGGATGCCCTTAAGCTCCTCGAACTGCCTGGCGTAGGCTCGATCCAGGTTCCTAGGATCCCCACCCATCCGGCCCAGGATCGAGGCGGCGGCAAGGGAGGTGTCCGCATTGCCGACATGGGCCTCGTAGGGCCTGAACAGGGGGTCCGTGACCCCCTCGGCCAGGGCATGAACCTCGGGGTCGCCGACCTGCGACAGCGCCTTTCCGAGGATCCGGCCGGTCTCGATCGTCCGCTGGTCGTTGTCGGTGCGGATGAAGACGCGGTCGGCGTCCGCCGAGGGGGCCCCCGAGAGGGCGCCGTCCCTTAGGAGGCGCGCCCGGTAGTAGTCGCCCATGAGCGCCATGAGCTGGTTGCCGTGGGGCGTCTGTATCGCCGGGGCCGCCTCCCATTTCGGCCAGGCCTTCCCCCCAATGGCCTCGAGCGCCTCGGGGCCGATGAGCGGCGTCCGCACGCCGTGCCTTGAAAGGATGATCGCAAGCCTCAGCTCGTCGCCGCCCGGTTCCGGTCCGGCTCGTCCCCCGGCGCCGGCCGCAAGGGCGATGAGGGCGGCCGCGCACAGCCGCGTGAGGGGGGCCCATTTCCAGGGAATTCGCGTCGGAACCATTCCTGAAACAAACGTCGTCGCGGCCGACCGTCAAGGCGTCGCGGCGTCGCCGGGGGGAAGCCCCGGGGAGCGGAGGCTGAGCCGGTAGGAGCTCGACCAGGACTCGTTGGGCATCACCGTCAGCACGAGGAAGAAGTCGCCCTGAAGGCCCGCGGGGAGCGCCATCTGGACCCGCGGTCCGGCGAGGTTGCCCTGAGCGGCCAGAGCCGGGAAGGCCCAGTCGCACAGGAGATGCCGGCGCCCCTCCACCACGAGCTCCGCCCTGAGTTCCCCGGCCGGCTGCACCGAGGGCGTGTCATTAAGGATCCAGAGCTCGGCCGTGAAGAGCTCCCCCGCCCTCCACTGGAAATGCGGGACCCTGGCGGAAGCCAGGACCGGCCGGCACGCCGCCTTCACGCTCGAGTAGGCGGGCTTGGGACGGGCCGGCCAGTTGATGATGCTGTTGTTGGCCGCGCTCGGCCACGGCTCGTTGAAGCACCAGTTGAGCGCCATGGAGCACCGCGGCTGCTGGCGGCGCGCCTCCTCGAAGATCGAGCGGTATCCCTCGGACTGGAGCCAGCTGCTCCTGGCCACCATCTCCTCGAGCGAGGCCGAGGGCCCGAAATAGTGCTCGAGCGTGGTGGTGCACAGCCATGCGGTCGTCTCCGCCTCCCAGGCCCCGAGGCCGTGGTGGGTCTCCCAGCTCGAGCCCGCGCGCGGCGGCCACAGCTCATCCTGCGGGATGAAGGTCTTCAGGTAGTCGACCGGCGAGGCCCCCGGGCACCCGAACTCCGTGTACGCCGTGCACGCCGCGCCCTGGAAGGTCTCGAATACGTCCCTGCCCTTGTGGCGGAAGCGGTAGTCGCCATGCCCCATGCCCTCCACCGGCGCCGTGGGCAGGAAGGGCGTGTCGCGGTCCAGCTCGAGGCAGTTGCGGTTGAGAAGGCGAAGCGCCAGGCTCTGGTCCGTCATCCGGGACCAGGAGTTGAACAGCTCGTTGCCCCCGACCCACAGCGCCAGGCACGGATGCTGGCGCACCCGGGCGATCAGGGAGCGCGACTCGCGGTCGAGCATCCGGAGGTAGGCCGGCTCGTCCGGGTAGAGGTTGCAGGCAAGCGGGAACTCCTGCCAGACGAGGATGCCGAGCGCGTCACACTGCTCGAAGAACGCCTCCTTCGGGGCGGGCGCCCCGCCCCAGCAGCGCAGCAGGTTGAAGTGCGCCCCGCGTGCGAGCTTAAGGAGCGGGGCGTAGGTGTCGCCGTCGACCCTGCCGTGGAAGATGTCCGGGCACACCCAGTTGCTTCCCTTCGCGAAGATCGAGCGCCCATTGAGTTCGATTGTCACCGGCGGCCTCTCTCGCGACTTCGGGAACGGGCCGTCGCCGTCCCATGCGCCGGGGAACATGACCAGCCTCACCCGCCTGAACCCCACCCTGCGCCTCAGAAGGTCTCCGCCGGGGAGCGACACCTCAAGCGTGTAGAGTGAGGGCTCGCCATGATCGTGCGTCCACCAGAGCTGGGGCCGCTCCAGGCGGCCCCGCGGCTCGGTCCGCTCGAGGACGACCCGTCCCACCGGGTCCAAAAGGCGCCACGAAGGCCTCGCCCCGGGCTCGCTGCAGTCGACCGACACGGCGACCTCGGCCGACGAGAGGTCCTCCGCCAGCTCATAGGCGAAGTCGACCGTGCGGATGTGGACCCGGGGGCGCACCTCGAAACCCGTCTCCTCGCACAGCCCGAGCGGGATCAGCCTCGGGTGCCAGTCCCAGCCGTAGCTTACCGCGGGCTTCGTCACGTTGCTCGCCTGGGTGCGGTCCGCGGGCATTCCCTTTCGCTTGGGCGCCGGCAATAGCATCACCTCGAGCGGGGTCCCAGGCTTCGCCGCCGAGACGTCCAGGTCGAACGCCGTAAGCATGCCGCAATGGCTGCCCGCGGGGGTACCCCCAAGCCGAACCTCGCATTGGAAGTCCACACCGCCGCAGTGGAAGTAGAGGCCCTCGCCGGCCCTCAGGGCCACCGGGGGGACCTCCGTGCGGTAGAGCCAATGGTCGTCCTCGAGGCCCGCGTAGGCGGCCACGTTCTGCCCGAACGCGAGGTCGGCAAGCCCGCGGGCCCGAGCCCAGTCGAGCTGGACGGCCCCCGGCACGCAGGCGGGCATCCATTCGCTCTCGGCCCCGCCCGAGGCGCCGCCGCGCCGGGCGATCTGCCACATTGTGGGATGCTGGGGTCTATTCGGGTAGACCGATTCCCTTTGCGAAGGGGAGGACATCGTCAGTGCAGGTTCACGCGGGGACGGCGTTGGGGCAGGGCTTGAGAGGGGCTTGGGTGCATCCCCTTTGGGGACGCATGATGGACAGGGGGTTGGTCTCAGGCTGCAGGCACCGGCCGGAGCAAACGCTGGAAATTGGCCGGACCTCCCCAGCCAAGGGATGGTTGCCCGGGGATACTGCGCCCCGTGCAATGAAGCGTCACGCCCATTCTGATTTGGACGCACTCCAACGCATTTTTCCCAAGGGTTTTGAAGTAGTCCGGGCCGGGTCGCTGTTGTACTGGGTTGCAGTGCCACACCCATCCCTGCTCACGTCATGGACCCCCACCGTGGCCACCGAGACCAGATTCCCCGGGTATTGCTGGGGACTCCCAGTCCCCCCCACCCTGCGCACGTGCCTGCTTGCGCTCGCCGGGGCGTTGTTTCTGGGAGGGCCGGCCGCACGAGCGGAGGAGTTCGAGGCGGTCGCCTCGTCGGTGAGCGCAGGCTACGCCCGCTCCAAGCTGCCCGACGGATCGTTTCGCCCCGAAACCTATGTCTTCAAGGAGGGCGGGTACCTGAGCGGCGAACTGGCCGACGACACGATCGACAAGATGACCTTCAAGGACGTGTCCCAGTCCATCGCCGGGCCGCTCGCCTCCCAGAAGTACTTTCCCGCCCTCGATCCCGCCTCGGGAAGCCTATTGATCGTCGTCTACTGGGGAACGACCCGCGCCCCGGCCGAGAAGGCCCCCTCGTCGATCGTGGCAAAGATGACCGAGCAGCTCGGCCCGCCATCGTCCCGAGTCACACCCTTCACCGTGGGACCGACGGGCCTTCGGGATCAGTACCTTTTCCAGGCCAAGGCCGCGAACTTCGCGGGTGCCATGGTCGACCGGGAGGACGCGATGATGCTCGGGTACGACTCGGCCGCGGACCCGGACCTTCGCACGTACCGCTATTTCGTCGTCCTTCTCGCCTACGACCTTCAGGATCTCCTCAAGGAGAGGAGGCCAAAGCTCCTCTGGCAGACGCGGTTCAGCGTCAGCGAACACCGGAACCAGTTCGACAAGCAGCTGCGCCTCATGGCCGTTGTCGCCTCCAAGTACTTCGGAAGGGACAGCCTCGGGCTGCGGCACGATTCGGTGCCCGAGGGCCGTGTCGAGGTGGGCGAGGCAAGGGCCCTGGGAACCGTGGACGTGCCCGACTATGCCGTCCTCGCCCCGGACGGAGCGCACGTCGCCTACCTGCGGTCGATAAAATCCACGCTTGAACTTGCGATCGTCGACATCGACAGGCCCGGCCGGCTGGCCTACGGCAGGTTCCCCAAGTCGGCGTTGCCGCCGACGCAGCTCGCCTGGTCGGATCCGGGCCACGTCCGCGTCACGCTGTCGTCCTCGGAGGCGCTCAGCTATGACGTCGAGGGAAGGCGGTCGCCGGCCGCCGCGCAGGAGGCCCCGGGCGGCGCTCCGGCCCAAAGCCCCGGCGCCGACCTCCAGGCCCTGGTGGACGGGAAGTTTCCCCACCGGACGGTGGCCGTCGCCGGCAGCGACGCCTCCGGCCGCCGCTATCTGCTGTCCGTGTCGGGCGGCGCCGGGCCGACCCGGTTCTTCGTCCTGGATAGGCCCGATGACCTCCTCTACGAGGTCGGCCGCTCCGAGCATTCCCCATGAGCCGCCCCGCACTCCGTATTGCGGGCATTGCCCTCGCCTCCCTCGCCGCCTTTGTCCCCAGGCCCGCGGGTGCCGAGGCCGACCATGTCATCGTGCTCCCCCCCTTCCTCGTAGAGGAACAGGAGACGAAGCCCTGGCTCAACCGTCCGATCTGGTCCCACGGCGAGGCCGGGAACATCGAGATCCTCTCCGCGTGCCCCGAGGACGAGACCCAGCTCTTCATCGAGGGACTGCGCACCCAGCGCATGGAGCTAGGCCAGATCATCCCCGACGAGTTCCTCCTGCACACCGCGCTGCCGACGACCTTCATCCTCTTTCCCCAGTCGCTGAAGAGCACGATGGACGCCGACCTGACCCGAGAATGGGAGCGCTTGCCCGCCGCCTCGGCGGCACACGACCGACTCAGACCGCTGGACGACCTGCGCCTCACCGATCCCGACTCAAGCTACCTCTTCGTGATCCTGAACGATGCCAAATGGAAGGAAACCAAGCGCGGCTCCGAATTCATTTTCTCGCCCTCCTACCTGCGCTTCCTCCTGGAGGCGCGAACGCCGGCCCTCCCGGCCTGGTTCTGCGAAGGCGCGACCCATTTCTACGAGTCTATCCTCATTCCGTGGGACAAGAACGGGTTTGAGCCCGATCCGTGGCTCTCGAAGGACGCTGCCTCCGTGCTCCACGAGGACGCCTTTGCGCCGCGGCCCTTCCTGCCGTTGCGGGAGCTTTTCATCCCCGCGCTCCCCGCCGGCCGGACGGAACAGTACCGGCACGTCTGGAATGCCCAGGCCGAGCTTTTCATTCGCTGGGCCCTCTCAGGGAAGGTCCCAGGGGGGCGGGATCGGCTGTGGCGTTTTGCAGCCGCGGCGGCCGTCCAACCGGTCACCGAGGAACTCTTCAAGTCCTGCTTCGGTATGGACTATGACGACGCCCGCAACGCGCTCAGCGACTATCTCCCGCAGGCGGTGTGGGAACCCCTGAAGGGGCCGTCCGCCCCCTCCTCCGACATCCCTCCAATGGCCCTTCACGATGCAACGCCCTCGGAGATTCACCGGATCAAGGGCGAATGGGGCCGGCGCGTCCTAAGCATCGTAAAGGAGTACAATCCGGAGGCGGTCCCGATCTATTCGAGCCAGACCCGCCAGCTGCTTCAGGGCTCCTTTGACCGCGGGGAGAGGGATCCGAGGCTTGTCGCCTCCCTCGCCCTCTTCCGCCTGGACACGGAAAACAGCAAGGGGGCGCGGGAACTCCTGGAGGCCAGCCCGGCTGCCCGCTCCGCGCGCCCCTTGGCCGTGCTTGAGCTGGCATCCCTGCGCTTGGCGGAGGCCCTTGACGCGCCCTCCGGGTCGAACGCCCGGTTGAGCGAAGGCCAGGCTTCAGGGATCCTTGAATGCGTCGCAGCCTCGCTCGGGAAGAAGCCCGCCATCGAGGGGGCCTATGTTATCGCCGCTACGGTCGCAAGGCACCTCGGCCGTGAGCCGAGCGATTCCGAACGGGCCCGCCTCAACGAGGGGGCGCATCTCTTCCCCCAGAATTCGGAGCTCGTCTTCCAGAGCGCCGCGTGGGACCTGCGCGCGGGGGCCGTCGCCGAGGCGCGCAGATTGATCGAAATGGGATTGTGGGAGGCGACCAATCCGTCGGCACGATTGAAGCTCCTCGACCTGGAGGCCGTGGGTCCACTCGGAACGGGATGGTGACTTCGCCGGCAGGCCAGCGATCAAGCGCGTCCCGCGCCGCGCTTCTTACTTGGTATCGTCAGGCCTTCGGGCGAAACCCGCCCATCAGATAGACAATCAGGCAAATCAGCAGGATTAGGCCTATCCCGCTTCCACCGATGACGGGCCCTCCGAGATAGAAGCCGCCGCCGCCGAACAGGAGAAGAAGCACGATGATGAGGAGTACAAGGTTCATGGGGCCACGGTATCACCGCGCGATCACGGGACCAATGGGGTCTTCCCCTCCCGGATGAGCCCTTCGGCGGAGGTCTACACCCCATAGTCCCTGGGTGCCGCGTGCCGTATGCTCCCTTGTGAAGGGAGAGCGAAGTGAGACCACCAAGCCGTAATCTTACGGCAACTCACCCGCGTCTCACGTGTCTATAGAATTACCATGAAAAACAGCCGCTCCACTGCCGCAGTCCAACCGTCATCCGAAACATTCCTCGCCGACCTCCGCGACCTCGTCTCCGAGGCCCAGAAGATCCTCGATGATTCCCCCTCCGACAGCAACGGAGAGAACGACCTAGCCCTTCGCGAGCGCTTCGAAGCCGCACGCGAGCGGTTCACCGAGATCTACGCCACGGCGAAGAAGAAGGTGGTCGCCGGAGGCAAGTATGCCGACGAGACGATCCGCGAGAACCCCTACCAGGCCCTGGCCGTGGCGGCGGGCATCGGTCTGCTCATCGGCGTCCTCGTTGGCCGTCGGGGCAGGTAGTCATCCGCCAAAGAAATGCATACCGAGCCTCCAGCCTCAAACGGCCTCCTTGGCTCGCTCCGCTCGCTCGCAGACGGCCTGCTCTCCAGCGCGCAGGACCGCCTCGGGCTGATCTCCATCGAGCTCCACGAGGAGAAGTCGCGGTTCATCCAGACCCTATTCTGGGTGAGCGCGGTCTTCTACGCGGGGGTGATGGCGATCACCTTCATCAGCCTCACGTTGGTCTACATATTCTGGGAAAGCGCCAGGCTCGCCGTCCTCGGAGGGCTCGCACTTGTCTTCTCCGTCGCGCTCGTAGCCCTCATCTTTGCATTCAGGCGCCATCTTGCGCGTCAACCCAGGCTCCTGGCAGCCACGCTGCAAGAACTCGAGGTCGACCGCTCATGTCTACGCGGGAAGAACTAAGGATCCTCGGTGCAAGCAAGGCCGTGCTTCTCGCGCGCATCGCCATGCAGCGCGAGCGTTGCGCTGTCGCCTTCGCCCGGATCGCGCGGCCGCTTAGTACGGTCGACAAGGCGTGGGTCGCTTGGCGGCAAATGGCCCCCTTCGTCAAGTGGGCGGCCGTTCCCCTTGGCCTTCTTCTGAAGCGCTCGACGCGCCCGCGCCCCCGGGTGCTCGGCGCCTTGTTACGGTGGGGGCCAGTCGTGGTCGGGGCCGCCCGAGCCCTGCCTGGTATCCTTAGGCCCGCCCATCGGCGGTGATCCCGGGGCCCGCTGGCCGCGTCCAGTATGAAGACCGTCTTTCTCGTCTGCTATTTTGCCACCTGGGGGTTTA
>Ga0265316_10005700_pt1 | contig 12043 bp, 10 predicted proteins | sample 4522metaG_FD_202092 | JGI IMG/M metagenome (GOLD analysis project Ga0265316, IMG submission 202092) | Rhizosphere microbial communities from Carex aquatilis grown in University of Washington, Seatle, WA, United States - 4-5-22 metaG | ecosystem: Host-associated > Plants > Roots > Rhizosphere >... | reverse complement strand
ATCTCGACCACGGTCGATTTCGCCAAGGTCCGCGATGCGATGTACACGGTCCAGGACATCTACACCTCGGATCAGAACAACTACGAGCTGCCGCTCTACTACCGCAAGAACGTGTGGCTCGTGGCCCCGACGATCCAGAACTTCACCGGCAACCCGGGTACGGGCGCCGGCGAGTGGAACATCGGGGACTGGTGGGTCACCCAGTAGCCACCGCCTGATCCCACAGGTCGGTCGCACTCACTAGCAGTCAGTAGAGAGGGCGACGAGCCCCTGTTGGCTCGTCGCCCTCTCGTATGTACGTAGGCTTGCCGGATGCTCAAATACATCGTCAGACGGCTGATCCAGGCGATCCCTGTCCTGATCGGGATCACTCTGGTTACGTTCCTGCTCATGCACCTCCAGCCGGGCAATCCGACCGACAAGTTCCTGCAGAACCCGAAGGTCACCGAGGAGATGATCCAGGCCTTCGAGCATCGCTGGGGTCTCAACGATCCGCTCTGGCTCCAGTACCTCAAGTGGCTCGGGCTCTGGGGTGACAAGGGTTTCCTCAACTTCCTGCCCGGCGGCACCTGGCACATCTTCGGCCTCAGTCTTGCCATGCCGGGCGGTGACAACGGCGTCCTCCACGGCGACCTCGGCTATTCCATCACCGACGGGCGCCCGGTGGTCGACGTGATCTCCGACCGGTTCTTCCCCACGATCATCCTGTGCACCGTGTCCTACGTGATCTGGCTCGTGATCGCGTTCCTCGCCGGCGTCTACGCGGCCGTCCGCCGCTACGGTCTCTTCGACTCGGGCCTAACGATCTTCAACTACGTCGGCTACTCGCTCCCCACCTTCTGGCTCGGCCTCATGCTCATCACGTTCCTGACCGGGGGCGATCCCTTCAAATGGTTCCCAGCGAGCGGCATGTGGGACGCGCGGACGGTCCCGATCTTCGGCAGCAACGCGTACTGGGCATTCGTGGGCAGTGATCCACTGAACGCAATGAGCGACCTGGCGCGTCATCTTGCGCTGCCCGTGTTGACGCTCGTGGTGGTCAACGTGGCCGGTGACTCGCGATTCATCCGGTCGAGCATGCTCGATTCGCTAAACCAGGATTACGTGAAGACCGCCCGGGCCAAGGGCCTGAGCGAGCGCCGCGTCATCTTCCGCCACGTTCTCCGGAACGCTCTTATGCCGGTCGTCACCAACGTCGGCCTCGAGATTCCGTTCCTGTTCAGCGGCGCCGTCGCCACCGAGACGGTCTTCTCCTGGCCCGGCATGGGCCGCGAGTTCGTAGAGGCCGTCGGTCACACGGACTACCCGGTCCTGATGGGCATCCTCCTCGTGACTTCGGTCATCGTGGTGGCCGGGAACCTGCTGGCCGACATCCTGTACGCGGTCGTCGATCCCCGCGTGAAATACGACTAGGACGGGATATGGATCCACGCATCGAAGACGTTCCCGAGGTCCCGGACGCCTCCTCGCCGGATTACGAAGTAGCGCTGGTTTCCCTGAACCAGTGGCAGCTGGCCTGGCGCCGCTTTCGAAAGCACCACCTGGCCTTGATCGGGGGAGGCATCTTCCTCGTAATGGTGGCGATCGGCACGTTCGGGCCCATCCTCTTCCCGTACGACCCCACGTACGTACCGCCGGTCACTTCGCAGTTCTGCCCTGGAAGCACGACAGCCCTGGCCTTCTCGGGATGTCCGCCTCTCACGCCCGGACACCCGCTCGGCACCACCGGTAGCCTGCGCCTCGACCTTCTCGTCCTGGTCGTCAACGGGGCCCGCGTGTCTCTCCTCATCGGAATCGGCGCGTCCCTCTTCTCGGCGATCCTGGGCACGATCGTCGGCGGCGTCGCGGGCTACTTCGGCGGCTGGCTCGACAACTTCCTGATGCGCATCGTCGATGTCATGCTCAGCATCCCGATCCTGTTCGTGATCATCGTCTGCGCCCAGTGGTTGGGCAACGGCGACTGGCGGGTCATCCTGCTGGTATTCGCCGTCTTCGGCTGGCAGGGGATCGCCCGGCTCGTGCGCAGCCTCTTCCTGACGCTCCGCACCGAGGTCTTCGTCGACGCCGCGCGGGCTGTGGGAGTGGGCGACATCCGGATCATCTTCCGTCACATCCTGCCGAATGCCGTGAGCCCGATCATCGTCGCGACCACCCTCTCCATCGCCGGCGTCATCATCGGCGAGGCGTTCGTGAGCTTCATCGGCTACGGCGTCAACCCTGCCGTCACGCCGACGTGGGGCAATGAGCTAAGCCAGGCCCAGGACTTCATCGCCCAGGGCAACTGGTGGTGGCCCCTCTTCCCAGGCCTATGCATCGTCTTTACCGTGCTAGGCATCAACTTCATGGGGGACGGTCTCCGAGACGCCCTCGACCCCAGGAGCCGCGAGTGAGTGCCCAGCACGCGACTGCCGCCGCGCAGTCCATGTCCACCGGGACGCCCCCGCCCGACAACATCCTGCTCGAAGTCCGCGGCCTGCGGACCTACTTCCACGTCATGGACGGCACGGTGAAGGCCGTCGACGGCGTCGATTTCAGCATCCCGCGCGGCGGGACCGTGGGCCTCGTGGGCGAATCGGGCTGCGGCAAGAGCGTCACCGCCCATTCGATCATGCGCCTCATCGACATCCCGCCCGGCGAGATCGCCGGCGGCGAAGTCTGGTTCGACGGCCGCGACCTCCTCAAGTTGTCCACGGACAAGATGCGGCACGTTCGCGGCGGGGAGATCGCGATGATCTTCCAGGAGCCGATGACCAGCCTGAACCCGGTCTTCACGGTCGGCGACCAGATCTCAGAGGCCATCCTGCTGCACACCACTCCCAAACCGAACAAGAAGGAAGCGCTGGAGCGGACGATCGAGTCGCTGCGTCTCGTCGGCGTCTCGGCTCCGGAGCGGCGCGTCAAGCAGTACCCCCACGAGCTTTCGGGCGGCATGCGGCAGCGGGCGATGATCGCCATGGCGCTGTCCTGCAACCCCAAGCTGCTGATCGCCGACGAGCCGACGACCGCCCTGGACGTCACCATCCAGGCCCAGATCCTCGAGCTCATCAAGGAGCTCCAGGTTCGGACGGGCACGGCCTTGCTGTTGATCACCCACGACCTCGCCGTGGTTGCGGAGACCGTCGAGACGATCGCGGTGATGTATGCCGGACGGATCGTGGAAACAGGCACCGTGAACGAGGTTCTGCTCAGCCCGCAGCATCCGTACACGCAGGGCCTGCTCAGTTCGATACCGGGCGTGAAGAAGCGCGGGGAAGCGCTCTCGGTCATCAAGGGAGTGGTTCCCAACCCGTTCCGAATGCCGCCGGGATGCAAGTTCCAGCCCCGTTGCCCCTACGCGTGGGAGCGCTGCGCTCAGGCCGAGCCGGATCTGCTGCCGACCACGAGCGGGGCGACTTCACGTTGCTTCCTGCATGCGCCGGAGGGCGCCAGTCGGCGTGTCGAATTCGAGAAGGCAGTGGCCGGGACAGTAGAAAGCGTGGCCGGCTGACGTGAGCGATGTCATGAACCAGACCGCAAGCGCACAGTCCGCTCCGCCTCCGACACCCGGTCCTGTAGGGGGCGAGCTCCTTGTCGACGCGCAGCACGTCAAGAAGTATTTCCCGATCATGGGCGGCATCCTGCGCCACCAGGTCGGCAGCGTCTACGCGGTCGACGACGTCAGCCTGCAGATCTATCGGGGCGAGAAACTGGGCCTGGTGGGGGAGTCCGGCTGCGGCAAGACGACCTTCGGGCGAACCATACTCAGGCTCGAGACGGCAACCGGCGGCTCGGTGTCGATGGACGGGCAGGACGTGCTCGCCCTCCACGGTGATGCCCTCAAGAAGATGCGGCGCCGGATGCAGATCATCTTCCAGGACCCATACGGATCGCTCAACCCGCGCATGCCGGTCAGCGACATCATCGGCGAAGGCCTTCTGGCCCAGGCGGACAAGGAGAACGGCTGGGCCATCCGGTCCATCCGCGACAAGCGCGTCGGAGACTACCTGGAAGCCGTCGGCCTTCGGCGCGACTACGCGCGCCGGTACCCGCATGAGTTCTCTGGCGGCCAGAGGCAGCGCATCGGCATCGCTCGGGCGCTGGCCCTGGCGCCGGAATTTGTGGTCTGCGACGAGCCCGTATCGGCACTCGACGTCTCGATCCAGTCGCAGATCCTGAACCTGCTGTCCGATCTTCGGACTGAATTCAACCTGACCTATCTTTTCATCGCCCACAACCTTTCGGTGGTGCAGTACTTCTGCGATCGGATCGGGGTCATGTACCTCGGCAAGCTCGTCGAAGTGGCGAATACGGACAAGCTCTACTCCCAGCCGCGCCATCCGTATTCGGTGGCGCTGCTGTCGGCCATACCCGTGCCGGATCCGAGGGTCCACAAGAAGCGGCTCGTGCTTCGCGGCGACGTGCCGTCGCCGGCCAACCCGCCGTCCGGATGTCGCTTCCACACTCGCTGCTGGCTGCGCGAAAGACTGGGCAATCCCGAGCAATGCTCTACCATCGACCCACCGCTCCGCGATATGGGCGATGGCCAGATGTCCGCTTGCCACTTCGCAGAGCAGGTCAACGATCAAGCCGCCTCGGAGGCGGCTGCCAGAGCCTCTGCGATCGATACCGCCTCCGAGCTGCCCGAATAGATTTCCGGCTCGCTGCCGGGAACATGGGACAGCTCTAAACCAGGCTGAAAGCCGCGACCCGTATCGTGGCGTTCCAGCGAGGACGGAGGAGCCCACGGCGTCGTCCGACGCCGCATCCGCCGACCTGGCTATCTCTGCACACGGAAGGAGAGGACATGAGGAAGAAGTTGGGCTTGGTGCTCGCTATCGCCGTTCTCGCGGCGGCAGCCTGCACGAGCAGCACAACGCCGGCCCCGACGGTCGGACCGGCGGCGACCCCGACGCCAGTTACCCAGGCCACATCCCAGGCGACTGTGGCCGCGACGCCGGTTTCGACCGCCGTCGAGGGCGGCAACATGGTCTACGCGCTCAACGGCGACATGGTTCTAGCCGATCCGGCTCTCGTCAGCGACGGCAACTCCCTCTTCGTGGAGGCGCAAGTCGTCCAGGGCCTGCTCGGCCTGCAGCCCGGCACCATCAGCACCGTCATTCCGGTGCTGGCCGCCGCTCTGCCCACGGTCAGCTCCGACGGCCTGACCTACACGTTCAAGCTCCGGACCGGCATCAAGTTCCAGGACGGCACGGACTTCAACGCGGACGCGGTCGTCTACAACTACACCCGCTGGCAGAACTTCCCGAAGGGTGACCTCCAGGACAACGCCTACTACTACGGCGCGGTCTTCGGCGGCTTCGGGACCGCCTCCAACGTCGCGTCGGTGACGGCTCCGGACGAGTCGACCGTGGTCATCGCGCTCAAGACGCCGCAGTCCAACTTCGAGCTCGCCTCGACGCTGGCTGTCTTCGGCATCGAGAGCGAGGCCGCCCTCAAGGCCGGCAACGCCGACACGACGCCGATTTCGGCCAACAAGTACGCCCAGGGTCAGCTTCCCCAGGGTCAGGACATGGTCGGCACCGGCCCGTTCATCTTCAAGGAATGGGTCCCCGGCGACCACATCACCCTGGTCAAGAATCCCAGCTACTGGGACGCCGCCAATGCGGCCCACCTCGACCAGGTCACCTTCAAGCCGGTCGGCGACTCCACGGCCACCCTGCAGGACCTGCAGTCGGGCGCCGTTGACGCGGCCTTCTCGCTCTCGCCTCTGGATGTCAAGACGGCGCAGGGCTCCGGACTGACCATCATCGATCGCGGAGCTTCCTGCAACCAGCTCAACCTGGACATGAACCAGAGCGTCGGCGGCAAGGCGACCATCTATGCCAACCCGAAGGTCCGCCTGGCCGTCTCCGAGGCCGTGAACAAGCAGAGCTACGTGGACGCGTTCTACTCCGGCCTCGGCAAGGTTCCGACCGGCTTCATGCCGTCGGCAACCGTCGGCTTCAAGGCCGAGACTCTGCCCTCCTATAGCGTCAGCCAGGCCAAGGCCGATCTGACCGCGGCGGGCGTGACCGGCTCCGCTCTCAACATCGACCTCTACTACCCCTCCAACGTCGTCCGGCCGTACATGCCCGATCCCAAGGGCATTGCCACCGCTATCGCCAACGACCTGACGGCCGTCGGCTTCACGGTGACCCTCAAGACCGAAGACTGGCACGGCGGCTACGTCAGCGACGCCACCGCCGGCAAGCTGGCGCTGTACCTCTTCGGCTGGACCTGCGACTGGGCAGGCGCCGACAACTTCCTCTACACCGCATGGTTCGGCTATCAGAACAACAAGCCGAATCCGCAGTTCGGCTGGGCAAACGCCACGGCCAACACGGACATGCTCCAGGCTCTCCAGGCGCCGACCCTCGACGCCGCCAATACCCTCTGGGGCCAGGTCCAGGATCTCCTCGGTCAGGACCTCCCGATGGTTCCGATCGTCAACTCGCAGCCACCCGGCGCGTACACATCCAAGGTTCACGGCTACGTCGGTGCCAGCAACGGCATCGAGTACCTGAACACCGTCTGGCTGTCCAAGTAACGCCCGCAGCCGGGCGGTCACGCCGCGCGGCCGGGCTGTAAGATTCGCCAATACAGGCCCCCTGGGGTCTACCAAGACCCCAGGGGGTTATCGTTCAGCGGAGGAATCTCCTCACAGCGTGGCAAGGTTCATCGTCCGTCGCGTGCTCGTGGCCATTCCCGTTCTCTTCGGGCTGTCCGTGATCCTGTTCTTGTTTCTGCGGCTCCTGCCCGGCGGCGGGCCGGCAGAAGCCATCCTCGGGCAACATGCCACGCCCCAGTTGGTGGCCCAGATCACGGCCACCGAGGGCCTCGACAAGCCCTTGTACGTGCAGTACTTCAACTACCTGGGTCGGTTGCTCCACGGCGACTTCGGCTCCAGCTTCATCGACGGGCGCGAGGTTCTCGATACCTTCCTGATCCGCTTCCCGGCCACTATCGAACTGACGATCGGGGCGATGATCTTCGCCGTCGGCCTGGGCATCCCCCTGGGCAGGCTGGCCGCCCGGCACCCCAACGGCTGGATCGACGGCATCGTGACCGTGATCTCGCTGCTGGGCATTTCGATCCCGGTCTTCGTCCTGGGCTACACCCTGATCTTCGCCTTCGGCGTTGAGCTCCACTGGTTGCCGACCCTGGGTCAGATCGACCCGCGTCTCGATGTCACGCCGGTGACCCATTTCGCCGTGATCGACGCCATCCTGGCCGGCCACTGGTACGTCATCGACGCCGTCGCCCACCTCGTCATGCCGTCGATAGCTCTCGGCACGATCCCGCTGGCGGTCTTCACCAGGATCACTCGGGCCTCGGTAATCGAGGTCAGCAACGAGGACTACGTCCGGACCGCGCGGGCCAAAGGCCTGACCGACCGGCGAGTCAACGACCGCCACATCATGCGCAACGCCTGGTTGCCGGTGACCACCGTCATCGGCCTCGAGACCGGAGCGCTTCTGGCGGGCGCCGTGCTGACCGAGACGGTCTTCTCCTGGAACGGAGTCGGCTCCTGGGTCGTGAGCTCAATCCAGAACCACGACTACATCGTCGTCCAGTCGCTGATCCTGATCTTTGCCACCATCTTCCTGCTGGTGAACCTGATCGTGGACGTGGGCTACGCCTTCCTCAACCCGCGCATCCGGTATGGCTGACATGACGACTTCCACCGCCGTGGCCATCGCGCCGACGGCCCGCGTCAGCCGCGGTCTCTGGCACGACGCATTCAGGCGCCTGAAGCGCAACGGACCGGCGATTCTCGGAGTGATCTGCATCGCCGTCTTCGTGTGCGCCGCCATCCTGGCCCCCGTGATTGCGCCGTACGCACCCAACGTTCCCGGACAGCTCGCCAACGCCATGCACGGCCCGAGCCTGGCCCACCTCATGGGCACCGACACGCAGGGCAACGACGAGTTCAGCCGCATCCTGTACGGGGCTCGGATCAGCCTCACCGTCGGAGTCACCGCCGTCTTCTTCGGCCTGATCGGCGGGACCACGATCGGCGCCCTGGCCGGCGGCGCAGGCGGCAAGGTCGACACCATCCTGATGCGCGTCACGGACGTCCTGCTGGCCGTGCCCGGTATCCTGCTGGCGATCGGCATCGTGGCCTGGCTCGGCCACGGCGAGGTCCAGCTCATCATGGCGGTCGGCATCTCCTACTCGCCGATTTTCGCCCGGCTCCTGCGGGGCAGCCTGCTGGCACTTCGCGATGCCGATTTCGTGACCGCGGCGCGGTCGATGGGGGCTTCGCCGGCCCGCATCCTGCTGCGCCATATGCTGCCGAACGCCCTGACGCCGCTCATCGTCCAGGCGACGCTCGCCGCGGCGACGGCGATCATCGACGTGGCCGGGCTCGGCTTCCTCGGCCTCGGGCCGGGCGACCCCCGGATCGCCGAGTGGGGCGAGATGCTCACCGACTCGTCGCGCTTCCTGCAGTCGGCCCCGTACCTGATCTTCTTCCCCGGCGCCGCGATCGTGATAAGCGCCGTCGGCTTCAACCTGCTTGGCGATGGGCTGCGCGAGGCCCTCGACCCCCGGCTGAAGCGGTAACCGAAGATGAGCCTCCTCTCTGTTTCCGACCTCGTAGTCCAGTTCCGGACCCACGACGGGACGGTCTATGCGGTAAACGGCGTGTCCTTCGACCTCGACGAAGGCGAGACCCTTGGCCTGGTCGGCGAATCGGGCTGCGGCAAGAGCGTCACCAACCTGGCGCTGATGCGGCTGCTGCCCAAGCCGGCGGGCCATATCGACGGCGGCAAGGTGATCTTCGAAGGCCAGGACCTGCTGACCCTGGATGAGTCGGAGATGCGCGATATCCGGGGCAAGGAGATCGCGATGATCTTCCAGGACCCCATGACCAGCCTGAACCCCGTGCTCACCGTCGAGGAGCAGATGGTGGAGACCATCCGGGCGCATAGGCGAGTATCCAAGTCCGTGGCGAAGGCTCGGGCGGTGGAGCTGCTGGGCATGGTCGGGATCCCTCAGCCCGAGGCGAGGCTCAAGAACTACCCGCACCAGTTCAGCGGCGGCATGCGCCAGCGCGTGATGATCGCCATGGCCCTGGCGCTCGAGCCAAAGCTGCTCATCGCCGATGAGCCGACGACGGCCCTGGACGTCACGATCCAGGCCCAGGTCCTCGAGCTGCTGAGCCGGCTCGCGGCCGAGCACGGCACCGCCGTCATCCTGATCACCCACGACCTCGGCGTCGTGGCCGGCATGACCCAGCGCATCAACGTCATGTACGCCGGATACGTCGTGGAGGCGGCCGGCACCAGGGACCTCTTCGCTCGGCCCCGCCACCCGTACACGATCGGGCTGATGCACTCCATCCCGCGCCTGGACGCGCAGCCGGGCGAGCCGCTGATCCCGATCGAAGGCGTGCCGCCCGATCTCCGCCAGGCCCCGGTGGGCTGCCCGTTCGCACCCCGCTGTGCGTGGCGCCTGGACAGGTGCTGGACCGAGATGCCGACGCTCGATCCGATCGATCCCGGCCGGGAGTTCGTGGCCACGGGCCCGCAGGCCACGCATCGGGCGGCCTGCTGGAATCCGCCCACAGCGGAGGAAGCGGTCGCCGCCCGGCCGCTGCGCCCCGGCTTCGAGCCCGCGCCGCCGCCCGAGGAGGTGCGCTCATGAGCGAGGTCGGACAGACGACGCCGACGGTCGTGGCCGGCGGCGTTTCCGGGCCGCCCGCGGCCGGGACCGGCAGCACACGCCCGCTTCTCGAGATCAGCGACCTGCGCATGTACTTCCCGATCACGCAGGGCATCCTGATCAGCCGGCACGTCGGTGACGTCCGTGCCGTCGACGGCATCTCGCTATCCATCCAGAAGGGCGAGACGGTCGGCCTGGTCGGGGAGTCGGGCTGCGGCAAGAGCACGGTCGGTCGTACGATCCTGCGGCTGTACCGCCCCACAGCAGGCCGCATCGTCTTCGACGGCAAGGACATCACCACCGCCGAGGGCTCGTCTCTTCGGGCCGTCCGCCGAAGAATGCAGATGATCTTCCAGGATCCCTACGCCAGCCTGAACCCCCGAATGACCGCCGCCGGGATCGTGTCCGAGCCGCTCGAGATCCACGGCGTCGGCGAGAAGAGCGAGCGCCATCAGCGGGTTCGCGACCTGCTCGCGACTGTGGGCCTCGATCCGTCCTACGGCGACCGCTTCCCGCACGAGTTCAGCGGCGGCCAGCGCCAGCGAATCGGCGTCGCTCGAGCACTCGCCCTCCATCCCGATCTCATCGTCGCCGACGAGCCGATCAGCGCCCTGGACGTCTCGATCCAGGCCCAGATCATCAATCTGCTCGAGCGGCTCCAGAGCGAGTTCGGGCTCACGTACCTCTTCATCGCCCACGACCTGTCCGTCGTCCGCCACATCAGCGATCGGATCGCGGTGATGTACCTGGGGCGCATCGTCGAGACGGCCGGGTCGCGCGAACTGTACGAGCGGCCGCTCCACCCGTACACGGTCGCCCTGCTGTCCGCCGTGCCGATCCCGGACCCTGCGGTCGAGGGCCGGCGCCGCCGGATCATCCTCAGCGGGGACGTGCCGAGCCCTTCGGATCCGCCATCGGGCTGCCACTTCCACACGCGCTGCTGGTTGCGGGAACGGCTCGGAAACCCCGAGCGCTGCGTCGCGGAGGATCCGGCGCTCCGCACCCTCGCGGGCGGCCACGAGGTTGCCTGCCATTTCGCCGAAGAGGTCGACGGCTCGGCAGAGCAGGTCCAGGTGACGGGCCGGACTCCGGTGTCCGGCGCGCCTGCCGCCGGCCCTGCGCCAGCGCCCGCGGGGTCCGGCCCGACGCCGGCCGCCCCGGCCGTCCCGATCTCCCCGTCGGCGCCGGCGGGGCCCCCACCGCGACCTGGACGCGAGGGCTAGACTCAACCGGTGCAGCCGCTTCGAATCGCCCTCGGTCAGCTGGCGCCGCGCCTCGGCGGGCTCGACGAGAACCTGGCCCGCCATCGTGAGCTGCTGGAGCGGGCGCGCGCCGAAGGGGCGGGCCTGGTCGTCTTCCCCGAACTCGGCCTGACCGGCTATCAGCTCCAGGACCTGGCCGCCGAAGTCGCCGTACGCCGGGACGACCCGCGCCTGCTCCGCCTGGCGGCGGACGCGAACGGGCTCTCGGCGGTCGTGTCGTTCGTCGAGGAGGCCGACGACCACCGGCTCTTCATCGCCGCGGCCCTCCTGGAGGGGGGCGAGGTCAAGTTCGTCCACCGCAAGTTGTTTCTGCCGACCTACGGCCTGTTCGACGAGCGGCGCTTCTTCGCCGCGGGCGACAGGCTCCGGATCGCCGACTCCCGTCTCGGGGTCAAGCTCGGCATCGCCATCTGCGAGGACTTCTGGCACCTGAGCGTGCCCGAGACCATGGCCCTCGACGGTGCCCAGGTGCTGATCAACGTGTCGTCGTCGCCGGGCCGCGACCTGGCCGCTATCCACGAAGTCGGCCTGGGCACGGCGGTCTCGTGGCGGACGCTGATGCGAACCTACGCCCAGCTCACGACCAGCTTCGTCGTTTTCTGCAACCGCGTCGGAATGGACGAAACGGTCAGCTTCTGGGGCGGCTCGGAAGTGATCGCCCCGAGCGGGGAGGCGCTCTTCACCGCGCCGCTCTTCGACGAGGGGCTGTACACGGTCGACATCGAACTGGGCGACGTGCGGCGGGAGCGCATCGGCCTGCCTCTTCTGCGCGACGAACGGCCGGAGCTGCACCTGCGCGAGTTGCGCCGGATCCTGGCTCAGAGAACTGGCCTGGCGATCGACGAAGCGAGCGATTCGGACGATGCCGCGGACGGTGGGCAGCCCGGCCCGAAGTCCGGGGCCGGCGAGCCGGATCGCCGGCGATGAGCGCCGCGCCCGAAGAACGGCCGGGCGAGCCGAGCGATGTGACGGATAGGCTCTTCGAGCTTCCGCCCGAACTGGCGATCGATACCGCGATAGCCCGCCGGGTGATGGTCGACTTCATCCGGAATCAACTGCGCCAGGCGGGTTTCGGGCGGGGCCTGTTGGGACTTTCCGGCGGCATCGATTCGGCGCTGGTGGCCGTTCTGGCGGCC
>Ga0265316_10005699_pt1 | contig 12044 bp, 11 predicted proteins | sample 4522metaG_FD_202092 | JGI IMG/M metagenome (GOLD analysis project Ga0265316, IMG submission 202092) | Rhizosphere microbial communities from Carex aquatilis grown in University of Washington, Seatle, WA, United States - 4-5-22 metaG | ecosystem: Host-associated > Plants > Roots > Rhizosphere >... | reverse complement strand
ATTTGATTCAATTGTGATCCAAACAAGAGAAATCGTCCGACCTGGCAGAAAAAATGAAAGAAAACAACACCCAAAGAAACTCTACTATATGAATTACAAACCATTATAGCTTAAGTCAACGACATTGTTTTATGAATTTAGAATTATTTAGAAAAAATATATGGCAACAGAAAATAAAACAGATTTAGTAAACGTAATTTCAGAAACAATTAAATCATTATCTGAACGCAAATCTTATGAGCAGGTTTATCATAAACCAAGTCTGAATGAAGAAATGATCTCTTTAAGTGCAGTTGAAGAAGTCATGGAAAATATAAAAGAAATTATATTCCCGGGTTACTTCGGAAATACGGCTGTTAGAGCAGATACCATCAAATTTCAAATTGGGATTAATGTAGACAGGCTTTACAAATTATTGTCGGTACAAATCAAGCGGGGTTATTGTTTTTCTTGTGAACATGATGATTGTGAAGATTGTGAAAAATGCAATTTCGATTCTGAACCAATTACGCTGAAGTTTTTGCAAAAACTACCAGAAATACGGAAAAAGCTGTCAAAAGACATTCATGCCATGTACTTGTATGATCCGGCTGCAAAAGGTTATGGAGAAATTATTTTTGCTTATCCTTCAATAAAGGCACTGACTAATTATAGGGTAGCTCATGAATTGTTATCTCTAGGTGTTCCTATTATCCCACGTATCATTTCAGAAATGGCACATTCAGCAACAGGAATAGATATTCATCCCGGAGCACAAATAGGGGAGCATTTTGTAATTGATCATGGGACAGGAGTGGTTATAGGTGAAACTTGTATTATAGGAAACAATGTTCGTATTTACCAGGGAGTAACATTGGGCGCACGCAGTTTTAAACTTGATACTGAAGGTAATCCGGTTAAAGGTATTCCGCGCCATCCTATTCTTGAGGATGATGTTATTATATATTCAGGTGCTACTATTTTAGGGCGTGTCAGAATTGGTCGTGGTTCAACCATTGGAGGGAATGTTTGGTTAACTCAGGATTTACCGCCTAATTCAAGAGTTGTTCAGGGAAAACCAAGGGAAATGCTATTCGAAATGGGTGGGGGAATATAAAGACAGAAGACAGAAGACAGAAGACAAAACTTAACTACTAGTTTCTTATGCCTAATGTCTATTCCATACCCAATTCCTTTTTCATCAAGCCTGCTTTTTTTAAGTTTTCAGGTGACCCAATGTCTATCCAGGTTGCATCATTAAAGGGAAGAAGTTTGATAGGATATTTGGAAGAGAGCCTCAGGTATAAATCAGTTATTGAGAATACGCCTGTTTCGGTAATTAAATTCAGCAGCTTAGGATTGACGACCTGGATACCGCAAAAAGCTAAAGGTCTTAAAAAGTTGTCTGCTTCACTGGAAATTTTTACTTCGCCCGTTTTGTTATTTTTCCAACCGCATAATTCATTTGAAGAGTTTACTAAAAATTGGCGGGTTGACTTTCTTTCCTGGCAAACCAACGTGGCTAAAGTATTGTTTTTCATATGGGATTGATAGAGCCAGTCCAGATTTATATTTGATAAAACATCCACATTATGTATTAAAAAAGCTTTCCCGTCATCAAAAAAGGAAGCAGCTTTTTTTAAACCTCCACCGGTATCTAAAAGTAATTCGCTTTCATCAGAAATAGAAATGCTGGCATCAATGTAATTCTGGTTTTTAAGAAAATCGATTATAAGGCCTGAAAAATGATGAACATTGATAATTATTTGATTAAAACCATAACTTATTAGTTTTTTAATAAGCAAATCCAGCAATGGTCTGCCATTGATATCCACCAGAGCTTTTGGTTTAGTGTCTGTTATTGGTTTTAATCGTTTGCCCAGACCAGCGGCAAAAATCATTGCTTTCATTTCTGGATGTGTAAATGGCACTAGTGTTATGTCAAGCTTATTATTACGCAGATTGCTTCGTCGTACCTCCTCGCAATGACGTTATTCATAGCGTCATTGCGAGGTGTGAAGCAATCTCTAACATTATCTTTACACTTGACATGACACTTAATGTCTTTAATGTATTAAGTATCTAAAATAAAAAGAGGTTAAGCAATTCAAAACCTAAACCCAATATTGTCATTTCATGAAAATGGGAATCTTCTCACGCTCATAAAAAAAGATTCCCGCTTTCGCGGGAATAACAGTGAATAGATGCTAATAAAACAGCCTCTATATATTAAATGTAAATTTTATTTATCCTTAAATCCAAACATAATAGCTACACAACCGCTAACAACTTCTTCAGCGCTTTTTCCTGAAGGATGAACTTTTACTAGTATTTTTAACTGCTGGCTCGATTGAAGCTTGAAATCCCAGGTCCTGGCAAAATTATGGTCCTTATTTGAATATAAAACATTTTTATTGACATCAATAACCTTAAATTCGATGTTTGGCAGAGCATCTGAACCACAAACTGCAATTCTATACTCTGTGTCGGAATAAAAAGTTTTATAAAGCTCAGCTTCTTCACCTTCCGTTAAAATGGCTGCATGAAAGTTGCCATCATGTATATAAGGATCCAGCTCCATTTTGCAAATTTTCTTTGCAAATCCCTTGCACTGAGCATTGCTTATTTGAGAACTTAATAATAACGCCAGGAATATAATGGCAACCCGTAAAACTCTTTTCATAACCCTTAGTTTTTATAGTATGAAATTGGCTCTTATAGTTTTAACTTTTTCTGTTAGTTCCTGAAAGGTTTCTGTTGTAACAGTAACTTTCGAAACAGATTTCAAAGTTGTAACATTTGTTTTATTATCTGGTACAGCTTGAATTTTAGAAGTTTTAATTTCTATTTTATTAAATATTTGTTTCAGTTCATTCATTTCAACAATTAATGAAGCAACATCAGGATTTTCCTTATTTTCATTCAACAATTTTAATACAATATCAAAAGATAGCTTTTGGTCAATAATTCGTTCTACGAGTTTATTATTCTTAATGTTACTGGGATCAACAAGCTGAGTTGCAATATAAAGCCCTTCAAGCCAACCACCAACTAGTACAATTGACGCTACAGCAGTACGGTCATTCTCTTTTAAAAAACTGCTTGAGGCCATGAATGTCTCAGAAATGATATCCATTATTACATCACGGTTGTTCACATTTTCCTCTAATTTTTGAATGGTATTGTTATCAATCGCATCAAGAATTCCAAGTCCATCGGCCATCTTCTTCGCAGCCTGCATATAGTTGATAGATGTTTGGGTTTGGTCAAAAAGACTTGCAAAACTTAAATCTGTGGTATAAATTCCCAGGTTTAAAGCCATGCTTTTATTGGTTGTATAACCCGATACGTTACTTAATGGGTTCAGCAGTTTTTCATTGTAAGTAGCACCAGCTGTTTTAATCAGCATGGCGGTTTCGAGTGGAGATGGCAAGGAATAGAAGATTTTCTTTGCTTGTGAGATATCGTCTAAAACAGTAGTATCAACGTCTAAACCTGCTTCCTGGTTGGCCGATCTCTTATTACAAGATCTGCATCCGTAAAAATTAATGAGACTACTTGTAATTAGAAGCATTACCAGTATTTTACCTGAGGTATATATTTTTTGCATAGATTAAGGTTTTTCTAAATCAAGCATTATGAATTATAATTAGTAAAAATAACTGTTTTTTTTTAAAATCCAAAACATGAAAAGCCTCTAAAATAAACTAATTTATTAATTGTCATTTCTTTCTTGCAAAAACCAGAACTTATAAATCGACTTTGCAAAGATTAATTCTTCAGTTTTATCACTCTGCAATATTCTTCCAACCAATTTTTGTAAGGTTACGGTAAATTACTAAAGCAGCTAAAATTGTTATAAAGATAAAAATAATTCCTGCCAAATAGTTGTGAAATATGATTTTTCCTGTACCAAATAAAGCGCAAATGACCATAATGCAACCGCATATCCAGTTGGTAAAAAGTAAAGAATAATTCGAATCCCCTTTAATTTCGGGCAATTCATTAGAAATTTTTTTCCAGCCTGTTCCACCTGGATGAACTTTTTTATAAAACGATATAAGTTTTTCTTTGTCTGTAGGTTTTGTTAAAAACGTAACTACTATCCAAATTAAGGTGGACCATGCAACAATAATTGGCAGTAAAGTTTCAAACTCAAATTTATTCAGAAGCTCGTTGATTGCTAAATGATATTTTATTTTAATAAAGATAAAAAGAAGGTAAGGAGCAATCATTGCTGAAATTTCGCTCCAGGCATTTATCCTCCACCAAAACCAGCGGAGTATTAAAACACTTCCTATACCACCGCTACATGCAATAATAAATTTCCAGGCATCACTAATACGATCATATTGAGTAGTTACAAATAATGACAGTATTAAAAGGAAGAAAGTGGCAATCCTGGAAATTTTCACATAGTGCTTTTCAGTAGCGCCAGGCTTTATATATTGTCTATACAGGTCGTTTATGATATAGGAACTTCCCCAAACGGTTTGAGAAGATATCGACGACATATAAGCGGCGAGGAACGCGGCAAGTAAAAGACCTGATAAACCTGTCGGCAATAGATCCCTTATGAGCATTACAAAAGTTGCACCTTTATCTGGCGAACCAGGGTAAAGTACCATAGCAACAAGTGCAGCGATGATCCATGGCCAGGGGCGAACAGCGTAATGTGCAATCTGAAACCATAAGGTTGCAAATAAAGAATGTTTTTCATCTTTTGCAGACATCATTCGTTGAGCAATATAACCACCTCCTCCGGGTTCTGCACCAGGATACCAGCTGGCCCACCACTGAACTCCAAAATAGGTTATCATGGCCATAGTGCTCATTTTTAATAAACTTTTGGTAGAGTCCATTGCTCCGGAATTTCCACCAAACTCCGGCAAAAAATTAAATACCCATTTGGTTGAGCTTAATTTTGTTTTTAATACTTCAATGCCGCCGATATGATGCAATGCAAAAATGGCTAAAATAACACAACCTGTCATTGCAATAAAAAACTGGAAAGTATCTGCAATAGAAACGCCGGCTAAACCGGACATGGAAGAATAAAAAGCAGTAAAAATCATTATGCAACCAACAATTAGCAGGTACGACGAAAAATGAAAGCCCATAATTTCTAATTCTTTAATACCAAAAAAAGAAATTTCAGGAAACATCACTTTGATTATTTTAGCCATTGCCAGGTTAATCCAGGAAATTACTATCATATTCATAAAAATTCCAATGTATACAGCGCGAAATCCTCTTAGGAAATCGGAAGCTTTACCTGCATACCTGATACTTACAAATTCTGCATCGGTAAGTATATCGGCTCTGCGCCACAAACGGGCAAAAAAGAAAACAGTTAACATGCCTCCAAATACCATGTTCCACCACAACCAATTTCCGGCAATACCATTTTTTGCAACCAGTTCTGTTACTGCAAGTGGTGTGTCCGCAGCAAATGTGGTTGCGACCATACTTGTACCGGCTATATACCAAGGTAGGTTTCTTCCGCTCAGAAAAAAATCACGAGTACTTTTTCCGGCTCTTTTCGACATTATTATGCCTATACCCAGGCTGATGATGAAATATACCCCGATAATTATCCAGTCAATAAGTTTTAGAGTCATTTATTTTTTTTATGGTTAAAATATTATCAATTGTATCAATAATGTTAATCCATTTCAAATAGTTATTGACGTCGCCCTAGCCGAACATTTAATAAAAATCTTAAAAATAATTGTCAAATGTAAAAGTTTTCAAACAATTCTTAAATATTGAATGTTTATTACCTCAAGGAATAGCTGGAATTACATGGAAAATATATGATTTTTTCATATCTTAAATGAATTTAGTTATTATAGTTTAGAAATTTTATGACATAAAAAATTTTTTTTCTTTAAATTAATCTACATTTGTAATTAGTTTATCCCACATGCCAATAATGTTAAATACAAAGGAAGGATGAAAATATTTACTAATGTTCAACTCAAATTAGTTGGTTAGTAACATGTGGGTAACCCTGTTAAAGCGGGAAATACATCCAACCTTTATTAATAAATAATTAACCGATGAAAAACGGAACAGTTAAATTCTTTAATGAGTCAAGAGGTTTTGGCTTTATTAAAGATGCAGAATCAGACAAAGAATACTTTGTTCATGCATCAGGTCTTATTGACAGGATCAAAGAAGGTGATGAAGTAACTTTTGAACTTCAGGAAGGTAAAAAAGGATTAAATGCGGCAAATGTTAAAATAGCATAGCCTAATATTATTTGTACGGTTTTAATCTACAGCCCCGCCTCTAGCGGGGCTTTTTTTATGCTTTTAGTTCTTAGATGCAAGAAGTTGATTATATAGCTTATGTCTGCTATCTTCTCTTGGTAATCAGCAGCCCTTCTAAGCAATAATATTTACTTCGAATTCTAATTCTATTTCAAAAGTTTTTAGCACACTTTCCTGTATTTTACGGGCAAGGTCGAAAATTTGCATTCCTTTGGCCTTACCATAATTTACCAATACAAGAGGTTGCTTTTGATGTACGCCCGCGTCTCCATCTTTAAAACCTTTCCAACCGCATTTCTCAATTAAAAAAGCAGCAGAAATTTTATAGTTATTGCTTTGAAATTTATAAAGAGCAGCATCCGGATAAGTCTCCTTTATTTTCAATGCTTTACCTGTGCTAATAACCGGATTCTTAAAAAAGCTACCTGCGTTGCCTATTTTTGCAGGATCAGGTAACTTTTCAAGTCGAATATTAATTATAGCCTGTCTGATATTTTTTAAATTTATTTCACCAATTTTTTTTGTTTCAATCAATACGGAACTATATTCAGTATTGAATTCGGGCATTTTATTGAGTCTGAAAATAACATTTGTTATAAGAGCCTTTTCCCAAACCCTTGATTTAAAAATACTGGTACGATATCCAAATTCGCAATCATAATTATTTAATTTAAAAGCACTACCATCAGTCAGCCTATAACCTTCAACAGATACTAAAGTATTTTTAACTTCCACTCCATAAGCACCTATGTTTTGAATTGGACTTGCTCCCACTGTGCCGGGAATAAAGGACAAATTCTCCAGTCCGCCCAGATTTTTACTAACGGCCCAGTTAACCAATTGATCCCATTCAACTCCGGCACCGCAGCGAATTTCCGTAGATTCATTATCGTCCGCGATAATTTCAATGTCTTGCATACAAGGCTTAATTACTACTCCTCTAAAATTATCAGTGAATAAAATATTGCTGCCGCTGCCCAATATTAATAAAGGTAAATGCTTGAAATGTGTATTTTTAATAAATTCTTTAACTTCATTTGTGGTCTGAAGCTTAATAAAATAATCTGCTTTTACTTCCAAGCCAAATGTATTCAGACTCTTTAATGAGTATTGTTCTTCAATCTGAAACATAAAAAATAATTATGAATAACAAAGATAACCAACCGCTCTTATCTTGTACGAAAATATTTATAATTTCGTATTCCGATTATTTAAAGTACCGGTACTTGAAAAAAATAATTATATCTGTAACTAATGACCTTGTTTCGGACCAACGCGTTCATCGTACTGCATTTTCTTTGTCCGAGGCTGGGATGGAAGTACTTTTAATTGGTCGTGTGCTTTATAATAGTTTGCCATTACCTGAGCGACAATATAAAATGCACCGGTTGAGAGTTCCTTTCAAAAGAGGATTTTTATTTTATAAAAGCTATAATATCTGGCTTTTTTTCTTTCTTCTTTTCCGGAAAACCGACGCATTACTATCTAACGATTTGGATACATTACCCGCCAATTTTCTTATTTCAAAAATTAAGTCGGTACCCCTTATATTTGACAGTCATGAGCTGTTTACCGAAGTACCTGAATTAATTCATCGTCCCCAGGTGAAGAAGATCTGGGCACTTCTTGAAAGATTTTTAATTCCAAAGATAAATTTTGGAATTACCGTTTGTGATTCGATAGCTGAAATTTATAAAAAGAATTACAAAATTGAATTTGCCGTTGTCCGTAATTTGCCATTTAGATTTGAAATGAATGTGCAGGCAAAAAAATATTTTGATAAAAATAAAAAAATAATATTATACCAGGGATCATTGAACATTGGCCGCGGCATTGAATTAGTTATTGATGCTATGAATTATCTCGAAAATATTTTATTTGTAATAGCAGGTGAAGGAGACATTTCACAACAACTTCGTGAACGCGCCAATCAGCCGGCTATTAAGAGAAAAATTATTTTCCTGGGAAGAATACCTTTAAATGAGTTACACAAATATACTCATCAGGCTGACTTGGGTATCTCACTTGAAGAAAACCTGGGACTAAACTATTTTTATGCATTGCCAAACAAACTATTCGATTATATTCAGGCAGAGGTTCCGGTTTTAACATCCGATTTTCCGGAAATGAGTGCAATTGTTAAAAAGTATAATATTGGCTATTCCACCAATGAAAGAGAACCTAAGAGATTAGCGTTTCTTATTAATCAAATACTCAGTAACAAAATATTGCTAAATAACTGGAAGGATAATCTTAAAATTGCAAGCAAAGATTTATGTTGGGAAAATGAAAAAGAAAAATTATTGCTGGTTTTTAATAAGGCCGGATTAATTTAGTGACAAGGCAAGCTTATTATGTCAAAATTATACAACTAATTGTTTATTCGCAAACCTCTAAGCATAATGCGTTATTATTGTGTTGACTTGACATTAGGTTTCTAATTAAATCTCAAATTTCTTAATATTTCAGTCCAACGCAATCTGAAAACCAAGACTAATAGGAAAAGAAAATATGGTTTTTTCAAAATTGCCATAAAGCATTTTGTAATTGTCGAAGTCTTTATTAAACTTTTTTGTTCTGATTGGAACATTTATATCCAGGTTAAAACCAACAGATTTTATCCTCCCGAACCTGACATTTGTTCCAATACCGGGAGTAAATCCATAATAAAAATCTTTTGGCCCGTATTTAATGATAATTACTGCATTGCATCCATATATTACTTTTAAATAAGGCGCAAAAATATTGTCTGTATTTTTAGGCAGAATATAATATTTAATACCGCCAAAAGGCATATAATAGATATAATTAAACCCATAGCCACCAATGAAGCAAACTGGTCCAAGAAATTGATTTACCTGAATGCCAAACCCGCCATAATCAATGCCGGTACCAATCCCAATATCTCCAGAATGTTTCTTAAAAAGTTCGTTGTGCTGAGAATTAACAGGTAAAATAGGAACAATAAGAATAACTAAAAATGCTATCAATTTCCTATAGTATCTCATCAAATTCTACCTGCTCTTTATTTTGGTATATATGACAAAAAAAATGGAAAGGGTTTTTTATCAGTGTCTACTATGCTGAATTTCTTTGATTTCAGACCAATTGCACCACTGATAGCCAAATATAAGAGAAAGAAGGCACTTTTCCAAACTTTTAAAAGCAGTACATAAGTAGAAAGTAAAATGTATTTGCTTCAAATAAGTCTTTAATATTGAACTATAGTTGATGTTTGCGTAATTCCTTTTATTATTGTCCTGGTAAAATGTTGAGTTTGTCTGAAGGTTTAAAAAATCTTAATAATTTTATATAATAACCCTTTTAGTTAACTTCATTAGTGTCTCTGTAAAAAAATAATACTCTATTCTTGTTCATGGTTAAAATAACCTATCTGACTAGCTAAACTTTGCGCCATTCCATTCATTTCAGAAGATTTGCCAGAAAGTTCTTCAGCTGTAGATGCATTTTCCTGGGTAACCTGATTTAACGATTGAATGGCACTATTTATTTGTTCAACACCATTTTGCTGTTCAAGACTTGCAGCTGCTATTTCCTGAACAGTTTGTGCAGTTGATTTGACATGTGGTATTAAATCGGACAATAATTTTGATGCTTCTTCAGTAACGCTAACACTTCTTGCAGAAATTTGATGTATTTCATCAGCTGCTATTCTGCTTCGTTCCGCTAACCTTCTGACTTCTAACGCCACAACTGCAAAACCCTTTCCATGTTCACCTGCACGAGCAGCTTCAACTGCAGCATTTAATGCCAATAGGTTAGTCTGGAATGCAATATCATTGATTATTGTAATTTTAGTTGCAATTTCCCGAATTGATTCTATACTTTTAAGTGAAGTAGCATTGACTTTTTCAATATCCTGAACTACGTTAGTAGTCATCTTTTGTGCATCTGTAGCATGTTCGGTGTTCTGTTCAATGTTTGAAACTATTTCTTCCATTGAGGAGGAAATTTCTTCAAGAGAAGCAGCCTGAGTATTTGCTCCTTTGCTGATTTCTTCTGATGTGCCTTCCAGTTGTAATGATGAATTTTTTACATTCTCTGTTGATTCACCAATTTCAGCAATAATATCTTTAAGTTTATCCGCCATTAATTTCATAGCATTTGCTAATTTCCCAAATTCATCCGAACGATCAAGCAGATTATCACCAATGGAAATATTCAAATTCCCTTCAGATATTTTCTCAAGGGCTTTAAGATTCTGTTTTGCCCCAATACTAATATTTTTTGTTATAAAATAGGCAAACAAACTACCCAGTATTATAATAAGCAATACTATTATGGTATACCATATTTTAATTGAACTACCAAGCTCACCCATATATCTATGAATGACCGTTTTCATTTGATATGGATAATCCCAAGTATTTTTCCACGCCTGTTCTGACGTACTGGCTAATGTGTTAATTTTTTTATTCAGAGTTATCAATTCTTTGGCATTTTCACCATAACGCGAAATTTTATTGGCCATTTCATCAAGCCCTTCAGATGACACCTGAGATTTTGCCAATTCAATATTTTTCTTGAATAGCAGATAATCTGCAGTGTCATTGGTTATATTATACTGATATTCATTCGTTATTGCTTCATAAAAGCTTGAAATTGCCTTCTGTGCCAAGGGTTTTGCTTTTAAAGTATTACTTATTTGCTTTGCTAATTGAATATTTTCTTTCCGGATGAGTGTGCCTTCAGTAACTTTGTCAAGTAAATAATTGCTGGTTTTATCATATACCTGGTGAAGACTAATTGATTTATTCCTGTCAACCTGAAATGATTTATGAGGCTGGCAAGCCCAAATCATTTCTTTAAATGAGTGGTAAGCATTCAGGTTCATATGGTCAAATTCTACTTTATCAGCCTTTACTGTATCGGCACTTCCATTTATTAATAAATATTTCAATTGTTCCTGGTACTGTAAATTGATAAAGGTTTCATAATAACCTAGAGTAACCATTTCCTGTGCAGCCTCCTCAAAATTGTTAGCAATTCGCTGACCAATGAAGGACATTACAATAGCCATAAATAAAAAAATTACCAGAGCAATTGCAATTTTTTGTCCCAGGTTTAATCTGATGCTGTGAATCCAGTTAAGCATAATAATCAATTTTTCATATTTCGGAAGAAACTATTTTTATTTTTAAAAACTTTTTAAATTCAATTTCGGGTTTAACATATATTACTGTTCTGCCTGACTTTGTAAGTTCAATATTGCAAGCGTTAATAATGTCATTTCGGGTATCATAAAATTCTGCTCTTATTGACGCGTAACGTAATTCGTTCTTTTTAAGTTCATATTCAAATGTTATATAAAACGAATTTCTGTCGGCTGTGGTCCAAGGATATGAGTAACCAGATATATAAATTGATTTTATATTTACCAATGATTCTACTCCTGTTTGTTCAAAGGGAAATTGAATAGAACCGGAAGGAAATTTTTGTAATACCAGTTCTATTCCTTTTTTTTGAGCAGCCTGAAATTTTTCTAGTGCAGATTGAATAGTTGATTGGTCATTTGTACCAAATGCATGATAATAATCCTGTGCAAGAGATGCCATATGAAGTTCATCCTTGTTTATCTTATCCCAGAAATCATAATAATCTTTCAGAGTTCCTTCAGTAATGTTTGAATCATTGTTAATGCCGTTGCAACTTATTAGAATTAATGTCAAAATTATTAATATTGCTTTCATAATTAAAATTCTTAAGCTATCTTATTTTCTGTCAAATGTAAAAATATGATTTCTCATCTTATAATTGATTATAATTAAA
>Ga0265316_10005698_pt1 | contig 12044 bp, 11 predicted proteins | sample 4522metaG_FD_202092 | JGI IMG/M metagenome (GOLD analysis project Ga0265316, IMG submission 202092) | Rhizosphere microbial communities from Carex aquatilis grown in University of Washington, Seatle, WA, United States - 4-5-22 metaG | ecosystem: Host-associated > Plants > Roots > Rhizosphere >... | reverse complement strand
CCCCAGTTTCCTTATGAATATACTTTCCTTCTTTTTCTTCAACCATATCAGAAGGAACTTTTGCACCAGTTTGAGTTTCATATGCATAAGCCAGAATCATTCCCTGGTTAAAAAGTTTTTGATAAGGCTCGTTGGTAGAAACAATTCCTAAATCGAACAAAACCTTGTGCCAGAAACGACTGTATAGTAAATGAAGCACTGCATGTTCGGCGCCTCCAACATAAAGATCAACTGGCATCCAATATTTTTCCAGCTCTTTTGAAAAGGGAGCCAAATTATTGTCCGGATCGATATACCGAAGATAGTACCAGCAGGAACCTGCCCATTGTGGCATTGTATTTGTTTCACGGCGACCTGTTCTATCGTCAGGACTTTTATAATTCAGCCAAGCATCAGCATTTGCCAAAGGTGATTCTCCATTTGCACCCGGTTGATATTTATCAAGTTTAGGAAGTTCTAATGGCAATTCATTATCGTTTAAAACGGTAATTTCTCCATTTTCCCAGTGTATGACCGGAAATGGTTCGCCCCAATATCTCTGACGGCTAAATAACCAATCGCGCATTTTGTAATTTATCTTCTCAATACCTTGTCCGGTTTTTGTCAACCAGTCAATCACTGTTTGAATACCTTTTTCCTTATTCATTCCGTTAATATTCAAACCTGTTTCGGAATTGGCAGAATTGATATATTCTCCATCCTCAGTCCAGCATGCTTTTCCTTCCTTAACTTTTTGGCGCGTATCAGCATCTGCCTGCACCGGGTCGAGGATGCAAATTATTGGAATTTGGAATTTAAATGCAAATTCAAAATCGCGGGTATCATGTGCCGGAACAGCCATTATAGCTCCAGTTCCATAACTTATCAATACATAATCAGCAACATAAATCGGGATTTTTTTATTGTTAACTGGATTTATGGCATATCGCCCGGTGAATACCCCCGTTTTTTCCTTTGCCAATTCCGTTCTGTCAAGTTCAGATTTTAAAGATGCCAATTTCACATAATCATGAACGGCACTAATATATTTTTCAGTAATTATCTTGTCTATTAAAGCATGTTCGGGTGAAATTACCATGTAAGTTGCACCAAAAAGTGTATCGGGACGAGTTGTGAAAACTCTTAATTTTTCTGAAAGTCCGTCTATTTTAAAATCCACTTCAGCGCCGGTAGAACGACCAATCCAGTTTCGCTGCATATCTTTGATACCTTCCGGCCAATCAAGATCATCCAAACCTTTTAACAGACGTTCTGCATAAAGAGGAATTCGGAGCATCCATTGTTTTAAATTTTTCCTGATAACGGGATTTCCACATTTTTCATGAGTCCCATCCATCAAAACTTCTTCGTTTGCACACACAATCTGGCAATGCTCGCAATACCAAACCTGTGCATCTGCAAAGTATGCCAGACGTTTTCCGCTTACATAATCGCGGACAGCCTTTTCGCTTTGTTTTTTGATATTTTCAGGCACTTCAAGTTCGCTGATTGGTCTGCCCTTTTGCAATTGAGCATCAAACCAGGTATTATATAGACGGATAAATATCCATTGTGTCCATTTAAAATATTTTGGATCTGTGGTATTTATTTCACGGTCCCAATCGTAACTAAGACCAAGCATTTTGATTTGCCTTCTGAAATTATCGCAATTCTGATTTGTAATTACTGCGGGGTGCGTACCTGTCTGAATTGCATACTGCTCTGCCGGTAGTCCAAATGCATCCCAACCCATAGGGTGCAGGACATTAAAACCTTTCATGCGTTTGTAGCGACTTACAATATCAGTTGCGGTATAACCCTCGGGATGTCCGACATGCAGTCCTGATCCGGATGGATAAGGGAACATGTCCAGTGCATAAAATTTTGGTTTTGAGGGGTCGTATATTGTTTTGAAAGTCTTATTTTTCTCCCAATAATCCTGCCACTTTTGTTCAATCTCTTTGAAATTATATTCCATTTACGTTTTTATATAAGAATGGACAAAAGTATAAAAACTTGGAGAATTTAAAGACTGGAATTGGAAAGAGGTTAAATTAAAAGTACTTTGAGAATCTTTGTGTACATTTTGGACACTTTATGATTTGAAAATATGTACCACAAAGTTTCACGAAGGACAACACAAAGTTACACGAAGTCTTTTGTGACGACCATCCTATGATGCACAAAAAAAAAATTGTCTAATTTTTTAAGAATGATTAATAATCTTTTTTAGTTTTATTGCTGCTTTTCGTATTACGCTCCTGGGATTATCCAAAAACACATCAGCAATTTTTTCAAACTCATTTTTCAAAGCAGGTTTAACCTTATAAATATTTATAAGACCTTCCAATGCCCTGGCTGCATGCCGGCCATCCCATAAAATGAGAATTTTTTTTAGAATCGGATAAGCATTGTCTGCAGCTTCAGAACCTGTTCCTGCATAACCGGCTATTGTATCTGCTGTATAATCCCTTGCTATTATACTTTTGTCGCGATGCATGATTTCTTCAAGATGAGGAAGTATAGAAAATATAAGATCAGGAACCAGGCTAGCAACTAATGATAGGGCATGAATGGATTCCCATTTTATCCTGTTGTCTTTATTATTGATCAAAGGAATCAAATCTAATGCAAATTCAGCTATAAGCGAAGGATTTGAAAGAGCAACTTCAGTCATCACTTCGGCGCAGTCAGCAACCAGTTTATTATCGTTATCCTTTAAATGGCCAGCAATTTCTTTTAATAGTTTTGGATTTTCGATACATTTTGCTGCAACTGCTTTGTTTGGCTCGTTTGATCTGATCCCTTTTTGTGAGGCAAGTTGATTGATAATATTCAATTCCATATGACTTTTTTTTTGTGATATTTTGTGTTTTGGTGTTTTAGTGGCTGTTTTTATATGCCACCAAAACACTAAATCACCAAATTCCACCAAAATTAAATAATCTGTAAAATCTTAGTTATCTCATTTAATTTGCTTTTTCACCTGGTAACGAATAATAGTCAGGTATTTATTTGGGTTTGTTGGCCAAAACGGACTTGGTCCTTTCAAATATTCCTCTTCATGCGGACCAGCAATTTCATATCCGTTTTCACTTATAAAATTTCTAAGCTTTTCAATAGTTGGCATTTCTTTATCATATGGCCCAACATATAAGATTTCCGCTACATCACCATATTCCCAGGTAGCCAGTTCAACTTTTAAACCTGATTTATCTTTATTCTCCGGTATGGTTGAAATGTTTTCAGGAACCGGAACAGCAAAATGACCTTCCCAGTTATCCATAGGAGTACTTAGATCACCTACCCATCTGGCAAGTGGTGCAGGATAAGGGAATTTAGGAACGCCCTTTAGTTTAAAGTAAGCTGTAAAAAGCACTTTATAGGCACTTTTTGTTATTACTTCAGGCGATCCGATTGCTTTAACAACCAGTACTTTTTGATTGAGTTTATTGCCAAATTTTGGACTTTTCAGATATTCAAACTTTTTAATATCCGGCCCCTGGCTCATAAAATAAAAGTAAAAACCAATAATTACTAACAGCAAAATACCGATGGTAATAAATACATACTTTTTCATATTTGTCTCCTTTCTTTTTCAATTAAATTTAAACCTGCTGTTGGAAAATATACTTTCGTGAAATTTGGTGTTTTAATGTTTTGGTGGCGAAAAATATCAAGCCACTAAAACACCAATACACCAAAAAACACTAAAAAAACTTTATAATTTACTAGAACTTTATCTTTTTATAGACATTATTTTATTGTCGGTCATATAAACGGCAAAGCCATCATAACCTTTTTCTTTTATCAGGGAAATGCAAGCAGCCCGGTTGGATCGAAAAACAAATCCAAAAATCTTTGCAATCAAATTATTATACTTTTTACATTCATTTACATTACTGAATTGTTTGCAATCCGCGCAACTCTTATAATTATTTTCAATGCAACATGAACGGATTTGACACCAGCTTGCCTTAGCATTTTCTGAACATCCGGGGCATTTGCCTTTCAGGAATTTGCCACAAGCCCCGCAATAAAGGCCACAAAACGCAATCATCTTAACATCACTTGCAATTTGTTTTTCCATATATAAATATTATTTAATTAAATTAAAATTTCTAATCCAATCCAACCTGAATTTCGGTAATATTTCTTTCCATGTCAAGGAAATCGATATTTAAATAAACTTCACGACTGACACCACTAAAAGTGAGATCGTTTTTAAATACTTCTCCCATTAATTGACTATAACTTCCTGGCATCTCATACCATGAACCATAATGGATCATTGATGCGCACTTAAATTCCGGAAGTTCCTTAAGTAAGAAATTTCCTTCATAATGATTTTGGCACAGAACAGGGACTGCTATTTCGAGTGTAAAATTAGTTTGAGGGTTCCCATCCATGCCATAGTAAATCCAATATACCGGACCTGTTATTTCCATTTTTTTCATTATTGCTTCCTTATGCAGTTCATTAGCTTTCACCCGCACTAGTTTGGCAATTCCTCCAAGATTTGTTATTTCGCTGTAAAAAAGTACATTAATTGGTTTTATGATTTTAGTTTCCATCTTTTATTTAATTAATTTATCACAAAATAAAAATGGTCAAGTGACAACCTTATGTCAGCAGGAAAAAAATTATAAATAATATTTTGAAAGTTCTTTAACTTTTTGTTTTACAAAGCTTATTAATTCTATAGGTTCTTTAACTATAACTTTAGCGCCTAATGCCAACAACCAATAACAAATCCATTCAAAAGAATTAGTCAGAAATGTCATTTCAATAAATTTACTATTGACTTTCTCACCGATAAATCCATAATAATACTTTTGTTCATTGAGTTCTTTAGCTAAATCAGCAGGAAATCTAATCACAACCGTCTTGAAATTTTTATTTTTACTTAATGAAGGGAAATATTCTTTTATAGAAAGATGTTTCTTAGAAAAAATTTCACCGGTAGGTTGCATTTGTCTAATCCTGTCAATTCTGAAATCGCGGTACTCATCACGCAGTTTGCAAAAAGCAATTAAATGCCAGCGGCTGCCATAAAAGCATAAGCCAATTGGTTCGATAATACGATTGGTGTATTCTTTTGCCGAAGATGAATAATATTCAATTTGTAGAATTTCCTTACCGGTAAGCGCCTGGTGAATCAGAGAAATATAATTGTTCGGAAAGGTATCCTTACTTATAGATGGTGGTTGAATCACATAAATATGAGAATCAAGTTTTTCAAGATATTCCTTCTCTGCGGTACGCAGCACTGACTTGATTTTGAACATTGCAGAGGAATATTGTCTCACCAAAGTATTGTCGGTAAGCTTTTCCATCATCTTCTCGGCCGTAAGCAATGCAGCAACTTCGTCCCTTGAGAACATCACAGGAGGTATATGATAACCCTGGCTGATAAAATAACCTAACCCTGCCTCAGAGCCCAAAGGAACACCTGCTTCTTCCAATGCACGGATATCGCGATAAACAGTACGCTGACTTATTTCAAAACGATCTGCAATTTCGCGTGCTGTAACAACCTTTTTGCTTTGCAAATGAATTAGGATGGCAACAAGTCTGTCAATACGGTTCATATAAAATAATATTGCGGCAGAACGGCAAGTTATTGAAAATAATACCTATTTGCAATAACACTTGTATCTGCTCAAATAAAGATAACTGATTATTGATTACTAATGAGTATAGGTTGTGTGTATTTAGAATATTCAAACATAAAGAAAGTATTCGTTTTTTAATTCGTGAATTCGTGGCATATATTTTTGTAACTATAAACTTTAAACTTTGAATCCAGATGAAGATTTTTTCATATAAATAGCAATAAGTAATTTTATTAAATTTGGATAAATATTCCTTACACATAATTGCAATACTAACTGTATCAAACCCATAATATTATTAGCGACAAAAGACAAAGAATAATGCATAAAAATATATAAAATGGAAACACAATTATTAAGAGATCACCAAGTTCCTCCTTCAAATGAAGTTTTAAAAGATGCCCTTGGAAAAAGTTATGCAGCTTATGAAGAACTGAATCATATCATAACATCTCCTGATTTCGCATCAGAAACGCAATGGAATTATTATAAAGATGGAAAAGCATGGTTATGCAAAGTTTGCTTTAAGAGGAAGACCATTTTCTGGATATCGGTTTGGGATATATTTTTCAAAACGGGGTTTTATTTTACCGAAAAAAATTGTTTGGGAATAATGGAATTAAATATTGACGAAAAGATAATATCAGATTTTAAAAGCCGTAAACCCATTGGTAAATTGTTACCTCTGGCAATCAATGTAAACAGGAAGGAACAAATTAAGGATGTAATAAAGATCATTGAATATAAAAAGAAATTGAAATGAAAATAATTAAGGCATTGAAATTTCATATAACTTCATTTATTTAATATTACAATGCAATATTCCATTCTTTCTCAGCTAAATCATTCGATAATGAATATTTTTCTAATTTTGCGACAAATAATAATTATCAATAATTAAATGATAAGAGACAATAATTAATTAATCCGGCCCCATAGTTCAGCTGAATAGAACGTCAGATTCCGGTTCTGAAAGTCGGGGGTTTGAATCCCTCTGGGGTCACCATCATGACAAGCTTTCATGGTATCATCTCATGAAATTGTTTTTTCAATAAAATAAAATCAAAACAGGTACCATTTATAAAAATAATGGATGGCTTACTTGCGATAAAAGGTATATTCTTATGTTTTATAATTATAGGTGTAAGCGCTGATCCGGAAACATCTCATCAAAAATTTAAAGAAAAATACAATTTGTCAGTTCCTTTATTTTCAGATGCTTATAAAAGTAATAAATGCTTATGATGCCTGGGCTGAAAAAAGTATGCATGGAAAAACTTATGAAGATATTATAAGAATAACATATATAATTTCTGAGGCAGGTGAAATTGAATATGTTTTTGATAAAGTGGATTAAAAAAAATTACACACTACAAATACTGAATGCTTTTGGGCGAATTAATTCTTTCTGGGATAAAATTACTTATTTTTGTCATTATATTTTGAATACGGTATAATGAGATATTTGAGCCTGAAAGATTTTAAAGCCATAAGATGATTTATACTTTCTTTACCTTAGGTATTTTTGAATCATTCTTTTTAGCAACCATACTTTTTTTCAAAAAAAACAAATCCTTACCTGATAATATTCTGGCATTTTCGTTTGCCATGATTGGAATAAATATTCTTTTTAGTTGCCTTGAATGTTATAACAAGGATCATCATTTTGCTTATCCTTTTTTAATCAATATATCTTCGCCACTGGTAATGCTGCATGGGCCTTTATTATGGTCCTATTCGAAATCCCAAACCACTCCAAAATTTCATTTCAAGTTAAAAAACATAATTCATTTCGTTCCCTTTATTATTCTTCTGTTATATCATTATTTAGCCTTTTACAGGCATTCTCCTGCCGAAAGAGTTGAAATGGCTAAAACCGAGTCCTTTGTACACACCTTCATATATCAGTTCTTGCTGTTTTTTATGATTATTGTTATTTTTTCTTATATGATAAGTTGCATAATCATTTTAAACAAACACAAAAAGAATATAGAAAACTATTTTTCCAACAAATCGAAAATTGATATGCAGTGGCTGAAACTGGTAATTTTTGGCGCCATGTTTACCTACATTGTAGTTTATACATTGATCATTTTGAATGAATATTACCATTTTACAACATTTAAAACATCTGAAGCTATTGGTTATTGTATGGCAACAATCCTCGTCTTTATTTGGGGTTTTTACGGAATACAGCAAACACAAATTTTTTCATCTTTTAAAATTGGATATTTTAAAGATGATACAGTTGAAATGCCCGATAATAAAGACGAAGACGTCAACAAGCTTTTAATGGTGATGACTACAAGTAAACCTTTTCTTGATCCTGAACTGACAATTGCAAAGCTTTCAGAAATTTCGGGGATTTCTGTTACAAAGGTTTCAACTTTATTAAATATAAAATTGAATAAAACATTTTTTGATTTTATTAATATGTACCGGATAGAAGAATTTAAAACACAACTTCAAAACCCGGAAAATAATAATTTAACTCTTTTGGGAATTTCATTTAACTGCGGTTTTAATTCAAAAGCAACATTTAACCGAGTTTTTAAAAATTATATGCTTACCACTCCAAAGGCTTATAAATCGAGTATTGAAAAAAAATGAGACCTTTTTGCAATTTTTGTGAGACCTATTTTCTTTGTTAAAAAAAACATATTTAATATTTTCCTTTATTTCTTTGTCTGACTTAATTAATAAGTACTAGGGATTTTGTCAGAAATGTTTTTAACCTTTTTCAAAAGAAAAATAAATTTTTAACCTACTAACACTGAAAATATGAATCGCTTTATTATTTTTTGCTCGATAATTCTTCTTAAGAATAACTTGTTTATTAATGCTGCAAATTTTGTAGATACGAGTTTGGTCTCAGACAACATAAAATACAAATTATTAATTTCTGTTCCCGATGATTATAGTTCATCACAAAAATATTCTCTCATAGTGGCATTACAACCTTGCCTTGGAGATGCAAAAAGTTATCTGAATGGTTTTAATGCTGTTACTGACAGTTTAAAAATGATCGTTGTTTGTCCGAATGTTAACCAAAATTGGATTGCTGACAATCAATGGGGTATAATTACTGCCTCTATCGATTCTGCAAAAGCCATTTATAATATTGATACAACTTCCATATTTCTTACTGGCATGTCTTGCAATGGCGATTATGCATTACGTAATGGATTGAAAAACCTGTATCCATTTAGAGGTATATTTCCATGGGCACCTTATACATTAAGTGCAGATCCAAAAAAAATCAATTTTAATTCTACAATGCCAATCACTTTATCCATTGGTACTAAAGATGAATATGCTTATGTTCCTGTTTTAAATATATATGACAGTCTTAAAACCCATGGTGCAAAAGTAAATCTTGTACTGGCCCCGGGTATTCATCATATTTATGATTTTTCGAATTTTGGAAATGTGATGATAAATAGTATTCGCTATTTAATTGATACCAATGCTATTTCCATTAAATACAGTGGAGTTAATTTACCCAATTTTGAAATGATGAATACTGATCCTGGAAAGCAGTTAGTATTTAAAGTGACAAATAAAAATAATAAAGAATTAATTATAACCGCAATAAGTAGTGATACTGCAGTTATAGCGAATCCTACGACTTTATATACTCCTTCAGACAGCACAGTAAAATTTACTATAGCAACTGATGTTGGCGATAAGCCTGGTAAACCAGGACAAGCAGTAATTATTTTAGAAGTCCGCGAAAAGAATGGATTGGCTATTGAACAAGTAACTTTTAAGGTGAAGGTGACAAAATCTGTAAATATTGAAAATATTTATAATTCCGGTTTATTTGAGATTTATCCAAATCCAGCTTCTGATGTGTTAAATGTAAAAAGCATTAAACCAGGTTCAACAATTCAAATATTTGATATCACGGGAAATCAGATTTTATCCAAAGTATTGTGCAGTTCAATTGAAGTATTTAATCTTACGAATTTTTCCAAAGGAATATATTTGATCAAGGTTACAGGTAAAAATTCAATTGAAACGATGAAGTTCACTGTAAAATAGTTGAAATAAAAAGCTGCATTTTGCTAATTGTTTAATTACATATCAGGTCAAGTAAGGCTGAGATAATTTATTACCGAGACGCATTCATCCCAGTTGGAAAAAAGACGGTTTTTTTTGTAAAACCGAAATAGCAGGTATTGAAGCAAAGTTATCCTAAGGGAAGGCTTCGGGTTATGAACATATATTTAATTTTCACCTAAACATTACAATTGAAAATTGGATAACTGCGCTTTCAAATCAGATGACATTTGATCTAATGTTTCAGATTTTTCTGACAACGCAATTGAAGTTGATGCATACTGCTGGGTCAATTCATTTAATTGCTGAATGGAGCTATTTATCTGCTCTGAGCCTGATTTTTGTTCGTTACTTGCAGCAGCTATATCCTGAACAATATTGGTTGTACTTTCTATATCAGGGATTATATCTGAAAGTAGAGCTGAGGCCTGAGTAGACACTTTCACACTATTTTGTGAAATAATTTGTATTTCGTCAGCAGCAATTCGACTCCGTTCAGCAAGTTTTTTTACTTCAGCTGCTACAACTGAAAAACCTTTACCGTATTCCCCGGCTCTGGCCGCCTCTACCGCTGCATTGAGTGCCAGTAAATTGGTTTGAAAAGCGATATCGTTTATTACGGTTATTTTATTTGTAATTTCTTTAATTGATCCAATACTTCTCGCAGAGGCTTCGTTTACCAGTACAATTTTAGAAGACACTGCTTCGGCCATTTTTCTTGCCTGGTTGGCATTGTCGGTATTTTGAGTGATATTGGAAACCATTTCTTCCATTGATGAGGAAATTTCTTCAAGAGAAGAAGCCTGGTGGTTACTTCCGGTTGAAATATTTTCAGATGATTCCCTTAACTGGCCGGCTGAAACATTTACCTCATTTGCAGAAATTGCAATTTGTGATATGGTTGATTTTAATCTGTCAATCATTTGCTGTAATATTTTTGACAACAGACCAAATTCATCAGTCCTGTTCAATGTTTGTTCTTTAATATGAACATTTAAGTTGCCGCTTGCCACAGACTCAATGACTGCAAAATTTTCTTTTACTCCGCGATTAATTGATTTGACTATTGAATAGGTGAAAAACAAACCAATAACAAGTATTAGCAATACAATTACATTATAGTAAGTATTGATCTTTTTCTCCATATCGCCCATGGACATTAAAATAGCTGCCTTCATACCTGAAACATACATCCACCACGCATCACTGAAGGCATTTTCCGATTGGCCCAATCCATCCGGAATTTTGCCGCTCAATTCATTGATATGGATTATTCCTTTTTCATAAAAACTTAGTAATCCCAATAGTTCGGTATCACTGTTTTTTTGTAATTGCAATTTCAAATTTTGAATGTTTTCCTCAATGGGTTCAATTATCTTGTTATTTTTTGACAACAACATGGTGTACTCCATTTCAATAACCTTAGCAAGTTGCTTTGAAAATTCTACATGGCGGCCATCATTTGCATATGTTTGCATCTTTTTTAACGTATTCAAATTTGAGCGTCTTACAACAGTTAGTTCTGCTATTAAATCGCAAACCTGGTTTGTTTTTATAACATATGTAATAACTCTTTTTTGTACTTCCTTATAATCAAAGTTAACTTCCTGGTTTGGCTCAAATCGTAATTTCATATTCTTAACCCAATGAAAAAGAAGTAAGTTTTGGAAATCTATTTCGGACCTATCTGTAACAAGCGTATCATTGTACATATTATTATTGGAAAATTTCAACAGGGCAATTCTTGATCCGTTTAAAAATCCTTCGTAATAACTTAATGTAGGAATATGTGATGAAGCGGCAATTTGGAATTTCTTAATGATAACGCGTCCTATAAGGGCCATTGATACTGTTAATATAATAAAACCAACCATAATAAGACTAATCTTAGTCCCTATTTTCAAATTTAACTTTATCATCGCTGAGGTTACTTTAGTTAATAGTTATTTTGGCAAATTTTATAAATGTCGGCTGAGCTTTTACCATAAATTTGGACTTGCCATCTGCATTAGCCGGTATATTGCAGATGTAAAGGATATCGCCTTCAGAATCGGTAAATGTCAATGGTATTTTAGGGTACCAAACATCTTTTTTTAATAGCTCGTATTCTATGGTAAAATAATAACAAATAGATGTTGCCGTATTCCATGGAAATGCAAAGCCTGAAACATAAGCTGATTTAACAACTAATGTATCTTTTGACCCCAATTGCTCAAAAGGTAATTTGATTGAACCTGATGGAAATCTAGCATCCAATTTCTGTAAACAATTTTTCTGAGCATCATCAAATTCTTTAGTCACTGAGTTAACCACATCTGTTTTGTTTTGCCCTTTTGCATCGTTAAGCCTTTTATCAAGATCAGAAAAATGAATTTCCTTCTGATCCAG
>Ga0265316_10005697_pt1 | contig 12045 bp, 13 predicted proteins | sample 4522metaG_FD_202092 | JGI IMG/M metagenome (GOLD analysis project Ga0265316, IMG submission 202092) | Rhizosphere microbial communities from Carex aquatilis grown in University of Washington, Seatle, WA, United States - 4-5-22 metaG | ecosystem: Host-associated > Plants > Roots > Rhizosphere >... | reverse complement strand
CGAGCCGAGCTCGTACTTGATGAAGTCGCCGCCGCAGCAGCTCGCCGACGCCGAGGCGCACGAGCGGACGGAGCAGTTCATCGAGAAGTACCGCCGCCAGGCGCCGGTCGAGACGCCGGCCCCGGCAGAGACCGTCTAGAGGAGCATCCGTCCGGAGCTCCTGCGATCCTGGCCTCCTCATGGAGATCAGGAAGCAGGAGCTCCTGGACGAGCTCGAGCGCTACTACCGCGGCTGCGGCTGGAAGGTCGAGCGCGAGGCCGACGGCACCCTGAGGGCAGCCGGCACCGGCGGCGTCACCTGGATCGGCATGGCAGTCGTCACCGCCGACCTCGCTGATGAAGGCTTCGCGCCGCGCTTGGTCGAGTTGAGCGACATCCGCGAAGACGACGGCGCCCGCTGCCCGTTCGAGCTCCTTCCGGATCCGGAATGCGTGGAAGACGTACGCTCGCTCCTGGCGCAGCTCCGCCTGACTGAACGCGTCTCGGTCTACTCGCTCGCCGCCTGATCCTCAGCTTCGACGCTGCCGACGGTGCGGTAGAAGCGTCGGATCTCGTCCCGTGAGGTCCGGATCTCGAAGAGGTCGAAGGACCGCATCGTCGATCGCGTCTCGCTCGGATGAGATGTCAGCGGCCGGATCGGCCTGAAGGCTTGCGACGATACGGCCAACCGCGCTGACCACGTTCTCGTTGATCTCCGCCGTAGGACATCGGTACGGAAGCTTCTCGATGTAGCCGACATCGGCGGTCGCCGTCGTGTTTACGATCTTCTTCATGAAGTACGTCGCGAGCGCGGAGTTGAGGTAGCCGAGCAGGAAAAGCTCCACGGCCGTCGGGTCTTCGACGAAGATCGCGCTCCCCTTGTGGCCTGGAATCCAGCCCTCCGGCAGGAGACGGACCGAAACCCGCCCACTTGACACGACCGAGTACTAGGCGGCGCGATCCCGCTACGGCGCTCGGCCTCGTCCAGCGCGTCCGCGATCCCAACCCGCGCCACGCGGGCGTCGTCCGCCGCTGCGAGAAAACGAACGTCGTCCGCCGTCGCAAGTCCCTGACGCCCGCGTGCGACGTCGGACACACGCAGCGACGCCTTGGCCGCCTCGAATACCTCGCGCGGAATGCCGACGAAAAAGGGCGTACCCGGAAGCGCCTCATAGTCCTGCTGCCGAGGCTCGGAGATCCTGTCGGGCGGTGGACTTGCGAAGTCCTCTGGATCACGAACGTGGTCCACCAGCCGCATCACGTGCTCCCGGCGCGCGTCCTCGTCGGAGCACTTCTCGAGCGTCGTGATCGCCATTCCTGCGAACTGGAAGCTGACTCCTTCGAAGTGTTTCGTGTCCGTGAGCAGGATCTCGATGATCTTGCAGCGGTCGAGGATGTGCCGGCGGAGCTCGGCGTGAGTAGTCAGCGTGCGGAAGCTGTCGCTCGTGATGAGACAGAGCCGGCCTCCCTCCCGCAGACGCTCGATCCCGTTTGCGAAGAACATCGCGTAGGAGTCGGCATCGCCGGTTCCCAGGCTTCCCGCGCGCCGATCCGCGTCGCGCTGACCGTAGAGCCGCGCGTAGACCGGCCTCTTGTAATCCGGCTTACAGGCCTGCTACGGAAAAAGCCCTGGAAACGGGGCTTTTTCTATTAGCCCTTCTGCCCGGGTACTCGCCCTAGTAGCGGTAACCGCGTGTCGAAGGCAGTTTCAACGGAACTGCTCGGCGCGGGCGTCCGGCCGTCGCCCTCAGGCTGTAGCCGGCAACGTTCCACGCCGCACTATGACCATAGCAACCGGCCCCGCTATTGCGGCGAGGCCGACGTAGGGGAGCTGAATCCAGACCGACGCGAGGCCGGTCACGAGCTTCTCGGTTCCGTTGGTGATCAGCGACTGCGTCGCCAGCAGACCAGCGGTCGAGGTGACCGCGGCGATCAGGAGGCTGACGATCGGCGGGAACTTCGTGATGTCTGGCATGACCGCGCCTATCGGCCGGTTTCTTCTGAGCTCACAAGAAAGTCGAGCGGCGCGCGCTTTCCCGGCGAGGAGGCTTCATCCGGCGACTCGGCCCCGGCGCGTTCGCATGGTCAGCCCCCGTCCCAGTCGGCCTACCTGCAAGTACCGGCAGAAGACGCGCGGCGCGCGCCGCTCGATCTGTCGAGCGCCGAGTCGACCTCCTCGGCCTCCTCGCCCTCCGGCGGCTTCACCTTTCGGTTTGTCCGCTTGGCCGTCGCCGTCTCGCGCGTCTCCGCCTGCGGCGACACCGCCCGCTCCTGCTCGGGCTCCTGCCTGGCCTCACCCTCCCCGCGCTGCTCGATCACGGCCTCCTCAGGCCCGTCGCCTTCGGGCACCTCGCCCGCGTCCCCGACGCGGTCCTCGCCCGGGGGGATCTCGTTCCCGTGCGTCAGCGCCTCCTGCTCGGTCGCCTGCTGCTGCTCGAGCAGCAGCTCCGCCTGCGCAGCGTGGATCGTGTGTGCGCGCGGGTCGTGCGGCGGATCATCGCTGAGCAGCGCGTTCGCGAAGTCCGCCTCGATGTCCGTGCCGACCCGCAGCACCTGTCCGGGCGCCCACGAGGACTCGTCGCCGGCAAGCGACGTGTCCATCACGATGTGGTCGCCCTGCGAACGCTATCGCGCGAACCGGCGTGAACCCGGGCGCGCCACAGCGGCCGCCGGGCCCCGCAACGGAGCCCAGCCAGCCCCCGAAGCTAGATCGGCTTGGTCGTTACGTGAACTGGAGGAGCCAGACCGCGAGCATGGCGAGGAAGATCGCCACGCCCACCAGGATCCACCACCTTGACCGGCTCGATCTCATGACCCTCCGTACGTGTAGATGAAGTAGCCGCCGCCACCCGTGACTTCCATCCCCAGGATGCGCTGGTGGTGGTAGTCGAGGATGATGCTGGTGACGAACGGGCAGTCGAAGTTGCCGATGTCATACCACTTCACGAACCCACTTCCGACGCCGCCGGCCTGCACGATCGACTGCGCGCCGTCGGCGTTGCAGAGCGTGGTGCTCTGCGTGACGCTCGTCGACCGGGACGTCACGATGCTGCCGGTCCAGCAACGGCTCGTCCAGTCCGTGATGACCTGCTGCTCCGGCCAGGTGCCCCACTGCCAGCCGTTGTTGCCGCTGGCGCACGACACGGTCGCGGCGAGAGAGACGACGCTGACCCCGTTACGCGCAGCGAGGGACTGCATCGTGCCGGTCGGGATCGGGGCCACTCCGGTGGCCTGGGCCAACGTCAGACCGGGCGCGATCTCGACCGACTGGCTGGTGGAGGCGGAGGCGTAGGCCTGGGCCGGCGTCTCCGCCACGTCGCTCCCGCCGAGGAACTGGGCGGGTGCGTTCTGGGCGTTGTCGAACTGCGTGAAGGTCTGACCGTACGAGTTGATGCCGGGCGGCGCCGTCCTCGGGCCGTTGCCGTTGCCCGCGCTTGCGGCGGGGACAGCGATGACCACGAGCGCGAGGGCGAGAAGGATGCTGCCCCACACTGCCTTCTGGAAGTGCTGCATCTTGTTCCACCTTCCGTGTCGAGTACCCAACACGCCGCAGGTGGTTTCGGTCCGCCGTCCCTCGTCTCCCTTGAACTTCGGTAGCCGCCAGACTCTGCTCCGATTTATCGGAGTTGTCAAACGTCCAGATCATCGACGGAAACCTAGCTACGGAAAAAGCCCTGGAAACGGGGCTTTTTCTATTAGCCCTTCTGCCTGGGTACTCGTCCTACCAGCGGTAACCACGTGCCGTCGGCAGTTTCAACGGAACTGCTCGGCGCGGGCGCCCGGCGGTCGCCCGAAGGCTGTGCCAGCTTCGGTCCGTGCCGCACCTCAAAAGGTACCAGCCAGAGCTGAAGGCCTGAAGTCACGTCGTCGAGGGGTCGCAGCAGCCGCTGCGATCTAGATACCTACCTCGTGAATCGGGCGAGACGACTCCCGCTGTGTGACTCGGCGCTCGGTTTTGGCGATCTCGCCACGACGATCAGGACCCGGATGGTGCACGCCCTCCTGGATGTCGGCGGTCGGTACGCCATCTCCGACCCGTCACGCAGGGCCGCCGAGGTCTCGGCCAGCGGAGTCGGTCGTCGCGAGCTGGTGAAGCCGCCCGCTGCTGCGAGAGCGCGTGCTCGAGTACTCCGCCGCCTATGTCGAGCCTGCGATTACTGGGACGGCGCTAAAGCTCTCGGAGATCTCCAAAAGGGGTGTCTCTACGGCAACATCGTGGACGTAGCCAGCGGATGCCTGCGATTCGATCTTCGGCTCGGACATGATTCCCTGCAAGAGGTCGCGTTGGCGGTCATGGACGACACCAGTGCCAGACCAAAAATGATGGGCAGCAGTGTCGCATGACCCAACGTGAATTGATAAAGACGGGCCGCGAACAAAAACGAGCTGGATGTGTTCCGAGTACTTGTTGAAGAGGCGCCGGCGTTCCAAGCTATCGAGCGCCTCGCACCACATAGCGGCTTCCTCGCAGCGTGACGCCCATGCGTCGTCATCGAGGTTCGAGAAGTCTTGAACTCCCCGTGGAATGAGGTTGCGCTGAGCGCTAGCGACCCTCTTGGCTCTTTCGTCCGCGGAAAACTTCGCTTGCCATCTCTCCTGGTTGTCCTCGAAGTTCGTTCGCAGTTCCTTGAGGAGTTCGGGGCGGTCGTACTGCTGGGTGATGTCGAACGTTGTCAGACGCAGATTGTCCGGAAGGTCTTGGTTGACGACTGAAAGAAGCTGATGGAAGCGGTCCATATACGAGTCCGTGGCCTCAATGGGGATATTGCTGACGACGTCCATGACACGGGAGGTGTATGTGTAGTAGGCAATCACGCCCGGTGCGTAACGCGCTGTGACGGGGAAGAGATACCGCGCCATGTAGTTCATGTTGAACAGCTCGGCCCAATCCGGTTCGGGGAAGGACCGCGCGCGATGGTTCTTGTAACCGCCGAACGGGATCGTCAGCGAGATGGGCGAGTTGTCTTGGACTCGTGCGGCAACCTTGCGCCGGACGTCGACTGCTGACTCGCCGTCGATCTTGGTGCGGCGAAACGAGCCCCGGGTTAGGGCGGCCACGAGCTGATCGATTATGTCGACCTGGGGGACGGGCGGCGGGGGTTCAAGCTCGGGCTTGAGCTGTGCTGCGGCGAAAGACCTGACCTCGTCGTCGGAGTGGAAGCGATGAACGGAGTCTGTCCGAGGCATGGGCGGCGTGTCGTGGACGCTCCGCACGGTCGAACGGAAGACGATCACCTGGCGGCCACGGCTGACGAGCTTCTCGACGAGCGCGAGCAGGAGCTCCTCGCGCTCGGGCTGCGCACTTACGAGCTGGCGCTGCATGAGCTCGTCGCCCTTCAGGAACGTCGCCCGCCCGGACGAGTCGCAAACCGTCTCGGTGAGCGGGACGGGCCGCTCGGCGGAGATCACGAGGCGCGCCTGCAGCCAGACGTCGAGTCCGCCGATCTCGTCGAGCGACGCCGAGAGCGCGATCAGCTGCGGACGTTCGGGCGCGAGCAGAACCTGCGTCAGGAGCATCTCGAGGCGTGCGCCGCGCTCGCCCTCACCGAGCGTCTGCACCTCGTCGACGACGAGCGTCGTGCAGCGCGCGAGCAGGTCAGGCGCCTGGACGAGGAAACCCATCAGCTTCTCGTAGGTCATGACTGCGAGGTTGAAGTTGCCCGCGCGGACGTCCGCGTCGTTCTCGGCGTAGTCGGACGTCGAAATGACGACGGAGAGCAGCTCGCCGTAGCGCGCGCGGAAGAGCTCGTAGTGCTCCTCGGCGAGAGCGCGGAACGGGACGAGGAAGATCGAGTGGCGCCGCCTGCTGTAGGCGGACGCGGTCGCCGCCACCTCGCCGACGAACGTCTTGCCCGAGGTCGTCGGGGCGACCACGAGGAGGTTGGTCGAACCGTCGAGCGCGCCCGCCTCCACGGCGCGCACCTGAATCTCCGTGAGTGCCTCGACCTTCTCCTGCCAGACGTCGATGAGCGCCTGCGGCGCGCCCAGGGAGGACAGGTCTCTCACGTCCATGTTCCCGATGCTACAACCGCGCGAAAGTAGCCCTTTGCGCGGCTTTTCGCCTCGCCCCGCTCGGGTGCGGCGCCAGACTGTCGTCCTCGATGCGATCGAGGTGGTAGAGCAGGATCTCGAGCAAGCGATCGCGCGTGACCTCCTCGAGCGCGAACTCGCCGCGAAGCTGGAACTCCTTGATCCGGTCCCAGCTCCAGAGCTCGTCAAGCTCCTCGTACTCGGCCTCGCCGAAGAGGGTCGGATCCGCCACGGTCTTACGACGGAAGAACCGGTTCCGGTCGGGCTTCCCGCAGTAGAGGACGAGAAACGGCGGCGGAGCCGTGAAATCCTCGCTGCGCGCGTAGCCCTTCAGCTGTCGCTTCGCGCGCTCCCACTCTGCGACCGAGTCGAGGCCGTCGTACCGCTTGAGCTCGCACAACACGATCGGGGAGTTGCCGATCAGGTAGAGCCCGTCGTACCACCCCGTCGACTTTCCAGAGCGCAGGCGACGCATCGCGAGCGACCTCTGCTCGACGAAGTACTCGCCGTCCGCCTGGTTGCTCGTCCGGGGAGGGAATTTGAGGGACGCATGTCCGGCTCGAAGAGCGTCGAGTGGACGTCGGCCTCGCTGAAGTCCCGCTTCTGCGATTCGGGAACGTCGCCGCTCGGAAGATGCAGGGGCGTCGCGCGCCATTCCCCGCGATCGAAGCAGTCCAACGCTGACGGAAGTCCGCCGACATCGAACCGACTCTCTCACCAGTGGCGGAAGCCGCCCCGACGGCCTAGAAACGCCTCGTCAAGCCTCGCCTGCCGCGTGCCGATACCACGGACCGTGGCAGGCGAGGCCTTTCGCGGCCGTGAGCGGCTCATCCTCTTCAGCGGCGCAGCGGCCGCGGCGTTCGTCGCCGTCTGTCTCGTCGCCATGATCGCCGGGTCGTCGCTCGGCAGCGGCGGCAACCGGATCGCGAGCTCGCTCGTCCTCCTCTATCTGTGCGCGCGGCTCTGGGGGCACGCGAAGACGCTCGAGGAGCGCGGCAGCTTCAACGGTCTCTCCGCGATCGGCCGCGTCGGCGCCCCGTTCATCCTCCTCGTGCTGCTCGCGCAGACGTGGGTGACGTCGAGCATCGACGTGAACGTGTCGCTCGCGTCGCCCGTGCCCGTCGTGCACATCACGACGTGGACGCGCGTGGAATGGACGGCGGACGTCGTGGTGATCGGCCTCTTCCTGCTGACGGCCATGGCCGTCTGGCTCGAGGGCAGCACGGGCTGGTCGTCACTCGTCGGCCGCGCCTCGTTCGTGGTGGTCGGCTTCCTCACGCTCGACCTGCTCGGGGCCGTGTGGGGGCTGTTCTCGCTCGGCCCGCAGGTGCGCCTCGTGATCGCGCTCGTCGTGCTCTCGCTCGCGGGCCCGATCCTCGTCGCCACGCTGCGGCGCGTGGAACGGCTGGACGAGCTGTCCGGCCCTACGCCAGAGAGCTGAGCCAGGTCACCGTCTCCGGCTGGTGGCGGGACTCGGCCGAGAAGCGGATCTCGACCGGGCCCCGCTCCTGCCCGTGCGAGCAGAGCAGCGGGTCGGCGCCCGGCTCGAGCACGAGTGCGACGTGGTGGCCCGGATACGTGCCCCAGACGACGAGGTCGCCCGGGTCGACCGTCGCCGGCGCCACGGAGGACATGGCCCGGAGCAGCGTCCCCGTGTAGCCCTGGCCGTCGTAGCCGAGCCCGTTCGGGTCGGGCGCACCGGCGAGGCAGTAGCAGAGCGTCACGAAGCCGGAGCAGTCGGTGAAGAGCGGCAGCGTCTGCGTCAGGGGCATCGGGCGTACCGGCGCATAGTGGATGCGGGGCTCGTTGCGGATGCCCCACTGCGCCGCAGCCACGATCTCCGCGCGGAGGCTCATGACGGCGGGGCCGACGCTACTACACTCGGGGGCAGGGATGGGACTCCGCGTCTCCCTCGTCACCCCGTTCGCCTGGTCGCAGCCTCACGACGTCAACGAGCACGTCGCCGGGCTCGCGCGGGAGCTGCGTGTGCGCGGCCACTCGGTGACGGTGCTCGCGCCGTCCAACCGGGCCCGCGACCTCGCGGCCGGCCGCCGGGCGCTGATGGACGGGATGGACGCCGAGCTCGTCGCGCTCGGGCCCGCCGTGCCGATCTCGCGCCGCAGCCGCATGGGCGTGCCCGTCGGGATCAGGGCCAGCCTGGCCATCGCTCTGAGCGCGGGCCGGTTCGACGTCGTGCACGGCTTCGAGCCGGGCCTGCCGAGCCTCTCGTACCTGGCGCTCCGCGACTCGGGTGCGTTCACCGTGGCGACGTTCTTCTCGCCCGAGCGGCTGGGCTACCCGCCGGGCCGTGCGCAGCGGGAGCGGCTGCTCGGCCGCCTCGACGCGCTGCTCGCCACCCGCGAGGAGACGGCGGCCGCGGCCGCGGAGCGCTTCCCGGGCCGCTACGAGCTCGTGCCCCTCGGCGTCGACCTCGAGCGCTTCGCGCCCGGGGAGAAGGCGAAGGTCGCCGTGCTCGAATGGCGCCAGACCGAGAGGCCGCTGCTACGGGCGCTCGTGCGGGAGCTGCGCAGCCTGCCGGACTGGGAGCTCGTGCTGCTGCGCACCCGGCCGCTCGGCGGACGTCCGGCGCTGCCGCACGCGCTGCGCGGGCGCGTGCGCGTGCGCACCGGGTTCGACGGCGCCGCCCGCGCCGACGTCTTCCGGCACGCCGCCGTCTTCGTCCCCGCGCTCGAGGGCGTCGGGCGCGCCGCACTCGAGGCGCAGGCCGCGGCGGTGGCCGTCGTCGCGCCGCCCGGCCGCGCCCTCCAGCCCGAGCTCGCCGCCGCCGAGGCCGCGCGCCTGCTCGAGGACGGCGCCTTCCGGGACGAACGTGCCCGGGCGGGCCTGGCGGCCGCCCAGGGGCAGAGCTTCGCGGTGCTCGCCGACCGCGTCGAGGAGGTGTACGGGGCGGTCACGCGCCGGCGGCGCGCCACGGCCAAGCCCGCCCCGCTCGAGGGCCGCGACTGGATCCTCGCCGACCTGCACATGCACACGAGCTGGTCGCACGACTGCTCGATCGGCGTCGACGAGCTGCTCGACCATGCGGAGGCGGAGGGGCTCGGCGCGATCGCCGTCACCGACCACAACGTGTTCGGCGGCGCGCTCGAGGCGGTGGAGAAGGCGCGGGGGCGCAAGCTGATCGTCATTCCCGGCGAGGAGATCAAGACCGACCACCAGGGCGAGGTGATCGGCCTCTTCCTGAAGGAGGAGATCCCGCGCGGCCTGTCCTTCGGGGAGACGATCGCGGCGATCCGCGCCCAGGGCGCGCTCGTCTACGTCCCGCATCCGTTCGACCGCCTGCACGCGATCCCCGACCCGGCGACGCTGCACCGCCACCTCGCCGAGATCGACGTGTTCGAGGTCTACAACGCGCGGCTGCTCTTCGAGGGGTACAACGACGAGGCCGTCCGCTTCGCGCGCAAGTACAACCTCACCCGGGCCGCAGGATCGGACGCGCACGTGCTTCAGGGGGTCGGCACCGGCGCCGTCCGCCTGCGGCGCTTCAGCGGCCCGGAGGAGTTCCTCGTCTCGCTGCGCAGCGCCGAGGTGCTGCGGCGCCCCAAGTCGCTCGCGTACCTCCAGGGGCTCAAGTGGGTGGCCCAGGCCAAGGAAAGGGTCCGCTAGAGGCGAACCACACCTTCGGGTTCCTGTGACTGTGGCGACCGACGAAATCTTCGAGAAGTACCTGCAAAAGGCAATCACCGAGATCAACGCTCTCGGTGACGAGGTCGCACAGGCCGCCGCGGGCACCCGCGTGCCCGTGGTCGGCTCCGGACACCCGCTCGCGGACGTCTTCCTGCTCAAGTACGCGCCGCGCGCCTCCGAGCTGCAGGAGGGGGTCGCCTTCTTCGGACGGTCCGGGAACGCGATCCTCAAGTCGCTGCAGCGGCTGCGCGTCGACCCGATGGCGATCTACGGGACGAACTGCCTGAAGTTCGCCGACGGCGACGAGGAGGAGTCGCGGCCGTTCCTGCTCCGCGAGCTGCACATCGTGCAGCCGAAGCTCGTCGTCGTGATGGGCCCCGACGCGGTCGCGTTCCTGAACAGCGCCGGCTTCCCGCTCGCCCGGGAGATCGCGCCGACGAGCGGCGAGCGGCAGGCCTTCACGCCGACGATCGAGGCCCTCGTCACACCCGACATCGACGCCTCGCTCGACGAGCAGCCGGCGAAGACGGAGTTCTGGAACGCCTTCAAGCTGCTCGGCACGTGGTGGGCCGAGCTGCCTCCCTACTAGCCGAGCGCCGCGGCGCGGCGTTCGTCGGGCTCTTCGCATGCGTGATCGCGTGGTTCATCGCCGCGCCGCACCTGCCGCATCCCGGCCTCTGGCCCGACATCGTCATCGTCTCCGTGGCGGTGCTGCCGGCCACGCTGCTGCTCGTCTACCTCGCGCTGCCGCTGTCCGGCACCACCTGGCCCCCGCTGCTGGCAGCGACCGTGTCCCTGACGCTGCTCGCGTTCGGGTTCACGGCGCTGGACTGGGGGCTGCCGGCGAACTTCGCGAAGCTCTGGGCCGCCGTCGCCGCGGGCTGGACGTTCCTGACGCTGTTCGAGGAGCTCTCGTGGGTCGTGATCGTCGCGGTGGTCGTCCCGTTCGTCGACGCGATCTCCGTCTGGAAGGGGCCGACGCACGCGATCACCGCGCACCACTTCGGCGTCTACACGGCGGTTGCGATCGCGTTCCTCGTCCCCGGCGGCGGCGCCGCGTATCTCGGCCCGCCGGACATCCTCTTCTTCGCGCTCTTCCTCAGCGCCGCGCGGCGCTGGGGCCTCCGCGTCGGCTGGAGTTGGATCGGCGCGACCGCGATGTACGGCCTGACGATCGTGATCGCGAACGCGGTGAACGTCGACGGGCTGCCGGCGCTGCCGTTCCTCTCCGTCGGCTTCCTCGCAGCGAACTGCGACCTGCTCTGGACGCGGCTCAGGCGGCCGGCGGCGTCGTCGTAGGCTTCCGGCGCGGCTTGCCGGGTGCGCTGCTGATCGCGGACTCGCCGATCGTGAACGGCGCCCGGAAGGACGCGATCACCGCGAGCAGGACTCCCGTCGAGACCGCGAACCAGCCCGCGCCGGAGTCGTAGCCGGTCAGCACCATCAGGAAACCGAGCCCGAGCGCGGCGAAGCCGAGCAGCCAGGCCGGGCCCTGCACCCAGAGGTGGAACCGCTTCGTGGGATCGCCGACGCCGACCTTGAGGTTCGCGTCGTCCTTGATCTCCGCCGCCGAGATCTTCTCGTTCCGGGCCGCAACCGGAGGCAATGCGTTGCTCATGTGCCCTCCGTGTCCCGATTGACGGGCGCAGCCTACAACTGCGACCTGGTCGCGACCAAGTCGCGACCAGGTCGCGGCCGTCAGCTCCGCTCGAGCAGCGCCACCGCCTCGACGTGCGGCGTGTGCGGGAACATGTCCACCGGCGTGACGCGCAGCAGCTCGTAGCCGTACTCCCCGCGCAGCGTCTTCACGTCGCCGGCAAGCGTCGTCGGGTTGCACGAGACGTAGACGAGGCGCGGCGGGCCGAGGCGGCCGAGGTGCCGGAGCGCCTTGCCGGCGAGCCCGGCACGCGGCGGGTCGACGACGACGACGTCCGGCGGGCCCGAGCGCTCGAGCAGCTCCTCGATCACCTGGCCGACGTTGCCGGCGAAGAACGCCGTGTTCGTGATCCCGTTCAGCTCCGCGTTCTCGAGCGCGCACGCGACCGACTCCTCCGACACCTCGATCCCCCACACCGTCAGCGCGTCGCCGGCGAGCGAGAGCCCGATCGTGCCGATCCCGCAGTAGAGATCCCAGACGGTCTCGACGCCGGTCAGCTGCGCCGCCTCGCCCGCGAGCCGGTAGAGCCGCTCCGCCATCGCCGTGTTCGTCTGCAGGAACGCGTTCGGCCGCACGCGGAAGCGAAGGCCGCCCAGCTCCTCCTCGATCCAGGGCTCGCCCCAGAGCAGCTTCGTCGGCAGGTTCGTCACCTCGGCCGGCGTGTCGTTCACGGCCCAGTGCACGGAGCGCACCTCGGGGAAGCGCCGCACGACGTCGACGAAGTACCCCTGCTC
>Ga0265316_10005696_pt1 | contig 12047 bp, 7 predicted proteins | sample 4522metaG_FD_202092 | JGI IMG/M metagenome (GOLD analysis project Ga0265316, IMG submission 202092) | Rhizosphere microbial communities from Carex aquatilis grown in University of Washington, Seatle, WA, United States - 4-5-22 metaG | ecosystem: Host-associated > Plants > Roots > Rhizosphere >... | reverse complement strand
CGGGCGCTGAACGATGGTGGTCGTATCCGCAACCGCATCGTTGCCGGTATTGGTCTCACCCCCGCCGGAGACCGTGGCGACGTTGGTCACGCTGGCCGGGGCGTCGCCAGCGACGTTTAGCGTGAGCGTGACGGCCGGGTAGCTGGCGGCGGCAGCCAGCGCGTCGCTTCGGGTGCAGGTGAGCGTGCTCAGGGTGCAACTCCAACCGATCCCGCCCATCGCCGTAGCAGTCAGCTTGGCGGGCAGCGTGTCGGTCACTGTGACCGTGCCGACGGTGGCGCCCGCACCGCTGTTGGCCACCGAGAGCGTGTAGACGGCGCCGGTCTGACCCTGCATGAAATTGCCCGCGTGCGTGGCTGTGACCGTCATGTCCGCGGGCCAGACGACAGAGGCCGGATCCAGGGCCGTATCGTTGGCGGTATTGGTCTCACCACCACCGGAAACAGTGGCGGCATTGGTGACGCTGGCCGGGGCGTCGGCAGCGACGTTCACGGTGAGCGTGATGGCCGGGTAACTCGCACCGGCGGCCAGCGTGTCCGTTCTTGTGCAGGTGCGCGTGGCCAGGGTGCACTTCCAGTTCGCACCGCTCATCGCGGTGGCAGTCAATTTGGCAGGCAGTGCGTCGGTCAGGGTGACCGTACCAGTGGTAGGTCCGTTCCCAACGTTGCTCACGGTGATGGTGTAGACCGCTCCGGTCTGACCCGGCGCGAAGTTGCCGGCGTGCGCCTTGGTGACGGCCAGGTCCGGACCCTGGCCGACAAAGGTCGGATCCGAGGCCGTGTCGTTGGCGGTATTGGTCTCACCGCCGCCGGAAACAGTGGCGGTGTTGGTGACGGTGGCCGGGGCGTCCGCGGCGACGTTCACGGTGAGCGTAATTGCCGGGTACTTCGCCCCGGCCGCCAGCGCGTCCGTTCTTGTGCACGCGAGCGTGCCCAGGGTGCAGTTCCAGCCGGTCCCGCTCATCGCCGTGGCGGTCAACTTGGCAGGCAGCGTGTCGATCAGGGTGACCGTGCCGTTGGTGGGGCCGGTCCCAACGTTGCTCACGATGATGCTGTAGACGGCGCCGGTCTGACCGGGAGCGAAATCGCCCGTATGCGTCTTGGCGACCGTCAGGTCCGCGGGCAGGCCGACATAGGTCGGATCGGAAGCCGTATCGTTGGAGGTATTGGTCTCACCGCCGCCGGAGACAGTGGCGGTGTTGGTGACGTTCGACGGGGCGTCGAAAGCGACGTTCACCGTGAGCGTGATGGCCGGGTAATTCGCCGCGGCCGCCAGCGCGTCCGTTCTGGTGCAGGTGAGCGTGCTCAGCGTGCAACTCCAACCGGTCCCGCTCATCGCCGTGGCGGTCAACTTGGCAGGCAGCGTGTCGATCAGAGTGACCATGCCGCTGGTAGGGCCCGTCCCGGCGTTGCCCACGGTGATGGTGTAGAGAGCGACGGACTGACCCGGCGTGAAGTTGCCGGCGTGAGTCTTGGCGATTGTCAGGTCCGGGACGCCAATGACAGAAGTCGGATCGAGAGCCGTGTCGTTGGCTGTATAGGTCTCGCCGCCACCGGAAACCGCCGCGGTGTTGATGACGCTCGCCGGGGCGTCGGGGGCGACGTTCACCGTAAGCGTGATGGCCGGGTACTTCGCGCCGGCCGCCAGCGCGTCGGTTCTGGTGCAGGTAAGCGTGGCCAGTGCGCAACTCCATCCGGTCCCGCTCATCGCCGTGGCGGTCAATTTGGCAGGCAGCGTGTCGACCAAGGCGACCGTGCCGCTGGTGGGGCTGCCCCCGGCGTTGCTCACGGTGATGGTGTAGACAGCGCCAGTCTGGCCCGGCGCGAAATTGCCCGCGTGCATCTTGGCGACGGTTAGGTCCGGGATTGTGGGGGCAAGGCGACGCACGACCATGTTGTTGGACTCGGCAACATACAGATAGCCGCCAGCGGTCGCCGCAATTCCCACGGCGCCATTCAACCCGGAGGCGATGCTGGTAATGATCCCAGCTTTGTCGACTCTACGGACGTGGGTGCCGTCCGCAATCACGAGCTCGCCTGCGGAATCGACCGCGACGCCAGCGGGATCCAACAACTGGGCGCTGGTGGCCGGACCCCCGTCGCCCGAATAGCCGTATGTGCCGTTGCCTGCGACTGTGGTGATCGTCCCGGCCGGATCGACCTTGCGGATGCGCGCGTTGTTGAAGTCCGCTATGTAGAGATTGCCGTAGGGGTCCAGCGCCGTCCCCACCGGGTTGGACAACTGGGCCCAAGTGGCCGGGCCACCGTCGCCCGAGTAGCCCGCCGTTCCGCTGCCGGCTACCGGCGTGACGCTCCCATACTTGTCGATCTTGCGGACGCGGTTGCTATCCGCCACGTAGAGGTTGCCTGCCGCATCGACTGCGACGGAGGGGCTGCAGCACGCCGCCGTTGTCACGACGCTAAGGATATTCCCGTTCGTGTCAACCCTGCGCGCTTCACCGAGGTCCCCGACATAGACGTTGCCGGTGGGATCTACCGCTACACTCGACGGCGCAAAGAGCTGGGCGCTGGTGGCCGGGCCGCCATCGCCGGAACTCCCCATGATTCCACTGCCCGCCACGGTAGTAATGATTCCAGCCTTGGACACCTCGCGGATGCGCACGTTGTTCGTGTCCGCGATGAAGAGATTGCCGGCCGCATCCAGCGCGACGCCGGATATTGCGCTCAATTGCGCGCTGGTGGCCTGGCCGCCGTCGCCGGCATAGCTCCATCCGGAGAGGCCCGCCACGGTGGCGATGACTCCGGCTGCATCCACCTTGCGGACCCGGAAGTTGGAAGAGTCCGCGATCCAGAGCACGCCGCCGGTGTCCGGCGCTGCGTCCGCGGGCGAGGACAATATGGCGCTCGTGGCCGGTCCTCCGTCGCCCGCGAAACCCAAAGAACCAGGGCTGCCGGCAACGGTAGTGAGAATGCCCAGCGTATCCACTTTGCGAATGCTGTTGGTGAGCGTGTCCGGGATATAGAGGTTCCCAGCCGCATCTGCCCCCAGACTGCCCTGAGCGCAGATCCCGGCACTGGTGGCCGGTCCCCCGGCGCCGGTGAAGGTCAGGGTGCCGTTACCCGCCCAAACGGTGATGATGCCTTTGGGATCGATCCTGTAGACGTAATAGAGGCCGGCGTCCGCGATGTAGAGATTCCCCGCGCCGTCCACGGCAAGGCCCGTGGGGCGGGAGAAATATGCCTGGGCGGCCGGCTGGCCATTGACGGCGCTCCCCATCAGAGAGCCTGTGCCCGCCACGGTAGTGATGATGCCGTGGGTGTCGACCTTGCGAACGCGGCCGTGGTTGAACGTGTCCGCGATGTAGAGGTTGCCGGCTCCGTCTAACGCCACGTCCTCTGGGGAAACCAACTCGGCAAGAGTGGCCTGCTGGCCATCTCCCGGTTTGAGGTTGCCGCCTCCGGCCACGGTCGTGAGGATCCCGTTGGTGTCGATCTTACGAACTGAGTTGGTGTCGGTGTCGGCGAAGTAGAGGTTGCCGGCGGTGTCCACCGCGAGGCCCTGGGGAGTCCCTATGTAGGCAGCGGTCCCCGGGTTCTGAGCCCAGCTTGACGGCATCCCGTCGCCTGCCACCACGGTCAGGATGCCAGCGACATCCAGCTTGAACACGCCGTTCAGGCCGGTACTGGTGAAGTAGACACCCCCGTGGCCATCCGGGGCGACGGCCCGAGGGTAGCCGATTGAAACGGAAGTTCCCGCGGCCGGTAAAGTGGGCCATGCGCCGCCCGCGTAAGTCGAGATCGTGTACTGCTGCGCCCAGGAAGCCGTCGCCGCAAATGCGTACGCAAACGCCGCGAGGGTCGTCAATCGTAGGAGCTTGGAGCTGGTCATTCGGTCCTCTTGCTGCCGCCGGCTGGCCTGCGTTGCGAAAAATCGCAACGCAGAGGACCGATTTTACTGCGGACAAACCCGATAACGCAAGCTGAATAGATGTAGTTTTCGCAACGTCCGTGGGCCGCACACCCGTGCCGCGAGTAATGTCGGTCTTCGGAGCCGCCGTTCTGAGATCGTAGCGGGAGCCAGGGAGGAAAACTCTCGCTGTCGGCCGAAGGCCGTCCGGGGGCTGGTCCCCGTATGCGCAAGTGAAAACATGTACGCCGGGGAGGCGAAGATAGGCGAAAACCGAGCAGGATGGCACGCTGGGAACCCTCGATAGCCATCAGGCTATTAGTTCTAAATGGAGGCGCGGGTGGGAGTCGAACCTCCGGGAGCCTCCTGGAATCTCCAACTTGCTGATCCCTGATTGCCGTTACTACCAGGAGTGCCGCCGCTGCTGTCGCGCATTGCCCAAAATTGCCCAAGAGCGAGCGCCGCATGCATGAAGCAAGTAGCGTGGCCCTGGGACAAGCAACGCTCCTCACTTGTCTACAGAATAGCTCGGCAATTCACCGCTTTCGCTTTCTGGCTTTGGGGCTGGTGCAGCCGGGCTGGATCTGCTCCGAGGTTCGGCGACACTGGGTGAGCTTTTCCTGGATAGACTCGACCGTCGCCGTACATACCAAGGGCTTGGGGGCTTGATTCCAAGCCTTGAGAAACGCCTCGATGGACGCCTTCAGGTCGGCTGCGCTGAGGAAGACCCCACGGCGGATGGTCGTTCCGGCAGTCATTGTCGGCGCGACGCGGCGATACGCTTCACGACTGCTCCTCGGCATCAGGTGTCCCACCTCCCCGGCAATTCCTCGAGCCGGCGGCTTTCGTTCGAACGTCAGCGGAGTTGGGGCATTTATTGGCGCCACAGCCCTCGACTCACCGGAGCGCCAGACCTGATGGCTGGGCTCGCGATTCGTCGGCCTTCCTTTCTCGTTCCGTCCGCAGAGAGGAATCAGACCTGGATGACATGCGCCTCGGCCTCAGCCGGCAAATGGACTTCAAACTGGTTCAGCCGGCGGTCGAATCGAGGTCGCCCAGGGCTGCCTGACCGGGTGCGAAAAGACACGCGGCTTCAGGGTATCCCCTGATTTCCCAGACTGAACGTGGTACCTTCCCTATTGTGGAGGCTCATATGAAAATCAAGGGTGTGCTGTTCTTCCTCGTGTTGCCAGCGATTGCCGCGGACCTGCCGGGATCCCAGGACCCTCCGCTCATGAAGCGCTATGCCGGCAGTGAAATCATCGGTTACCGCGCTCCGAAATTCGACGAGTATCTCATGCCCTTGGGAAAGCCCACATCCCAGGACCCGCCCGCATATGTGAAGAGCCAGAAAGTGGAAGGCCTCCTGAGCCGCTACACCTACATTGCACCGGAGGGCCGCACGCCGGCGGAAGTGTTTCGTAATTATCAGCTCGAGTTCCAACGAATGAATCTTGTCACGATGTATGAGAAGGGCGCCAATGCGCCCGGTTGGTTTGGTCCCACGCTGGGCCTGGCGGACGATGAAGACGGACTCAAACAGATCTTGACTTACAACGAGGCGCAGGAACGTGTGCTCACTGGCAAATCCAAGGATGCGCAGCCGGTTTGGTATTTCGTATTTATAACGGCATACAAAGACGGCTTGATCCCGGACCGCTTGCAGGGCGTGGTGAAAAAGGATCGTGCCCTGATCCACATCGCGGTCATGGCCCCGGAGAAACTGGAACACAATATGGAGTTCGTCAATGCCGCCGACATGGCTCGCGCTTTGAAAGACTCCGGCAAGATCGCGCTCTACGGCATTCACTTCGATACCGACAAGGACACACTACGGGCTGATTCGAACGCCATGCTCGACGAAATCAGCCACTTGCTTACCTCGGATCCGCAAGTCCGCCTTCACGTGGTTGGGCACACCGACAGCCAGGGTACTCCGGACCACAACCTGGATCTGAGCCGGCGCCGCGCAGCCACCGTTGTGCACGCGTTGACCTCGCATTACAACATTGCCCCCACCCGCTTGGATTCCTTCGGCTGCGGCTCGTACGCGCCGGAGGCATCGAATGCCGATGAGGACGGCCGCGCGAAAAATCGTCGCGTCGAACTGGTCAAGTGGTGAAGAATATCCAAGCCGCACGCGGCCAGGTGCTGTGCCCTGCGCAACCGGAGGCGCGGTATGCGTTGTCGCCCGTGGGAAACTGGTGGAACCCCTTGAAGCCATCGTTCGCCCTGACATGTCTGCGAGTCGTGGTCTAATCACTGGCTTCGACAGAAAGCGCGTTAGGGGAAGCAATATCGGTTGCCAACGCAGACATGCCGCGGCAGAGCGCGCCGACCTGCGAACCTGCGCTGCTGTCCCGCCAGCTCGTGGGACCCGACGGGTCTGCGAGGTAGGGGCATTACCCGAGGAGCCCTGAACGATATCCAGATGTCACTGAAAACAAAAGCGACATATGGCGGTGAGTGCTCAAACTCGATTCACGACGGCCCCCGCAGAGTCAGATTTGGCCTCCTGAAGGCCAGTTGCGCGGGTTGTCTTGGTTACAAGCCGGAATTCTGACAGGCATTGCCCAGGGCTTCATGTAACCTAGTGATTCTAAATGGAAGCGCGGGTGGGAGTCAAACCTCTGGGAGCCTCCACGAATCTGCAACTTGCTGATCCTCGGTTGCCGGGGCTGCCGGGAGAGCCGCCGCTGCCGTCGCGCATAGCTGAGAATTGTGGCGGCGCAGCGGGGGCACCTGACTTCGTCGAGTTGTGCTCAACGTGCGCTGGAACAAGTTCGGGCTCAGACGTTGTGTTAGGATGGACGCAAGCACTGTGGAATCCGGGCATTGAGGGGCTTCGACTTTGGGAAACCATGGAAAGAAGTGGATCGCTGCCGCTGTTGTTTCCTTGTTAGTGACGCTGGCCGCCGAGCTGGTGCTCTCGATTCGCCAACAAAGTCAGACCTTTGACGAGAGCGCGCATCTCTACGCCGGTTACTCGTACTGGAAGCGCGGCGACTACGGGATCAACCCCGAGCATCCCCCTCTGGCGAAACTGCTCGCCGCTGTGCCGCTATTGCCGTTGAAGCTGCCGGTTCCACCGCCGCCCACAGCACCGGCCGCCCGAGTTCGGCTTTCACCCTGCTGCCCGGTTCGCCGGCCACCGGCGCCGGAGTGAACGTCTGCGGCGCCATTGTCGGCACATGTTCGATGGGTACCCAGGATTTCTGGGGCAATCCGCTGCCTGCTGGCTCCGGCTACAACATCGGAGCGTGGCAATGAAGTTCTCGGGAACGAAGAGCCGCGCACTGGTCTTGCCAGTCTGCGCGGTCTTTGTCCTGATCCTGACCACCACCTGTCGATCCAGGCCCCTTTCCACTTTGCCCGATCTCACTCTGCCGGACATCCGCGGCGGCGCATTCCATCTTCGCGCCCTACCTGCGCAGCCTCTCCTCCTCGCGTTCCTGCAAACAGTCCCCGACACCGCCGACACTCCTTCGCGCGGTCAAGTCGTGTTCCTGGCCAGCATGGCTCACCAATACGGCCCGCGCGGGCTAAGAGTCGCAATTGTCGATGCCTCGGCTCTCACGGCTGGCTCGCAGCCGTCGCACGACGCCGCCCTCAACGCCAGCTACGACTGGCAACTCAATTTCCCCTTGCTACTCGACCCGAATGGGCAGCTAGCCCGTCAGCTTGGAGTCAGAGAGGTTCCCACCACGTTCCTGATTGCTATCGACGGGACCATCGTACGAAGGTGGCAGGGGCGAACCCTGCCGGCGATTCTCGCCCAGGGGATCGAGAGACTGCTGGGCGGCCCGCGCGGGCAAGTGCCTTGATTCTGAGCCCGGGCGCGTGGTGGAGGCGGAACGGCCAATAGGCCAATGAGTGCCGCCAGCGACTGAGACCCACAGGACCCCGTGCATCGCCGGAGTTTCTGAGGCCGGAACATAAGGTGTTGGGTTTGCCCGTGGCTTTGCGGCGGCGCCGCGTTCCCCGCGGGCCATTTTGGGCAATGCGCGACGGCAGCGGCGACACTCCTGGCATTCCCGGCAACCGAGGATCAGCAAGTTGAACATTCCAGGAGTCCCCCAGAGGTTCGACTCCACAACCTACGCCGCAGCCTGGCAGGACTGACCGCCGCGGGTGACGCGCGCCTCAGCGCCCCAGCGGGTTCTGCGGCGGCGGATTGAGCCTCTGAAAGTCGGGGAGCACGGTCCGGTAGATGCGCGTCTCCAACTGGAACTCGTGCATGGCCTCCTCCGGCTGTTTCATCTTGACGTACAGTTCCTCGAGGTCCTGGTGCGTCCACCTGAAATTCGGATCGAGCTGGGCCGCGGTCTTGAGCTCGGAAAAGGCCTGATCCGGACGGCCCGCCCACAGCAACGCATTGCCCACCGCAAAGTGGCCTAGGGCGGAGACCTGCCTGACGTGAAATGTCCCGTCGTACCGCAAGATCTCTCCCTGCAGGACCGCCATCGGGCGCAGGTTCACGAACTGGTTGTACGGGTTCAGGTACTCGGGCCCAAAATCGAACCCGGTCAACTCGGCCGAAGCCAGGAACACCGGCCCCTGAATCTGTTCCGGGACCGCGCCCTGTGGCCGGCCCGTCAGCACCGAAAAGAGGGTAGGCAGTGGCTTGCACGGGATTCGATAGTAGTCCGGATTCACCGGGCCATCGTAGGCGAACCAGCACTGCGCGATTCTGTGGCTGTCCAGATAGCTCTTCAGACCGGACAACCCGCTGTGCCAGCCGACGTTGGAATCCGAGAGCACCTTGTAGGTCTTCGAGGGGCCACCCCAGGCCTCCACGTATAATGCCAACGGGACTTGAATGCGGAATTCTCTTCTGCTGACTCTCGCGGTTCCGGTTGCCGCGTGCGCCTGTTCGTGCATGATCGGAGGCCCCCCATGCGCCGATGCGTGGAAGGCTTCGGCCGTCTTCGCGGGCACGGTCGAGCAGGTGACTTACGATTCCAGCGGCCGCCCCTACCTGCGGGTTCATGTTCGCTTCGAAGTCACCGAACCGTTCATCGGCATGGAGGGCCGCGGTAAACAAGTCGAGGTTCTCACCGGCTCGGGAGGCGGCGATTGCGGATTCCCCTTCCACTGCGGCCACAGCTATCTCGTCTATGCTTACCAATCCCAGGAGAGCCAACTTGCAACGGGCATCTGTTCCCGCACCGCCGAGCTCGACCACGCACAAGCCGACCTCACCTACCTACGAAGCCTCGCGAACGGCACCCCGACGTACGTTTACGGCCTCGCAGGCGACGGGGAGAGCCAGCCGCGCTTTGACGAAGCCCTCGGCGTCGTGACGCATCCTGGCATTCCCGGCGCAACCGTCACTTTGGCCGGAAAGGCCATGAGCCGCCGCCTGGTGACCGGCCCTGACGGCAGTTTTCGGTTCGACGGGCTCGCTCCGGGGAGATACACTGTGACCGTTTCGAAGGATGGCTACAGTTTGCGTGGAGAAGCGGCCGGTCTCGACGTCCATGCCGGCGGATGCGGCTTCGCCTCGCCGGCCCTGGTCGTGGACCGCCGGATCGCCGGTCGCGTCACCGGTGCCGACGGGCTCCCCGCCGCCCACGTGCAGGTGGAACTGGTCCGTTCGGCCCACGGAAGAGAATCAACTCCCGTTTCCCGTGGCCGAAACTCATGCTTCCGCAGACGGTACATATGAGCTTCGAAATATCCGGCCGGGAGAATACTACCTCGGCATCAACCTTGCGGAAACTCCATCTGACGAGATGCCGTACGCGCGCTTCTTCTATCCCGGAACCGACGACCCGTCTCGCGCCGGCATTGTGGTTGTGAAACAGGGCCCCGGCACCGCCTCCTACGATTTCCCAATCCCAACGCCGCAGAAGCGGCGGCGCGTGGAAGGATTCGTCTACTGGCCTGACGGGCACGCCGCGGCAGAGGTTGAAATCATGCTGGAGGACGTCCGCTGGCCCTGGCAGACGAGCATGGTATCCGCGACCACCGACGCCCGCGGCCACTTCGAAATCCAGGCCTTCGACGGAACCATTTACCGCGTCCACGCGATAACGAGGGCGAACTTCACCGACGAGGCGACTTCGGCCGAACCGATCCTGCTGGGCCCCGCAACCGATGTCAGGAAACCCCTGCGGCTGGTCCTAACGCGGAAAGGCCACTCCGCGGCGGACCTGACAGGTAGGGGGCTCGATCGCTGGCGCTCGGGCCAGGGCCTCTAGGACCGCGTGCGAATGGCAGCGGTGCTCCCTGGTGTTCTTCACTTTGCGTCGACTTTTTGTGGGCGGGCGGTCCCTCGCTTGTGAGCTTGATGGGCGCCCATCGAGACCGGTTGCGGGGCGAAGATGCCGCGGGGCCAGAGAGGATCGCCGGGGAAATCGGTGGAGTTCGCGGGAGCAGCCCTTGCGCCCTGGGCTCAATCTGCCAGAACCTTGCGCAGCCGGGCCAGAAGAGCAGGATCGACCTTGGCCTTAACCGTGCGGCGGTCGAGGCCGAGGCGCGCGGCGGTGGCCTCGTAACTGCCCAATCGGTGGTAGGCCATGGTCGCGTAGCGGGAGAGCAGCTCTTCGGCGCTGAGGCGGACGGCGCGCAGGTCCTGGGCGAGTTCGTCGGCATCGGAACTCGGCCCGCGCGAGGGGCGGTAGTCGCGGCGGATGAGCACGTTCTTCACGCACTGCTCGAGCTCGCGATAGTTGCCGGGCCAGGGGTAATCGGGCTCGAGGTGCTGCTCGATCCAGGCGGTCACTTCGCGCGCCAGCTCCTCGCCTTCCGCCCCGGCCACGCGCCGGGCCATGTAGATCACCAGCTCCCGCAGAACCTGCGGCGAATCGGCGAGCTGTTCCGCCAGCGACGGCGTGGCGATCTGGTCCGAGCACAGCCGGTAATAGAGGTCCTCGCGGAACTGGCCTCTGCGGATGGCTGCGCCCAGATCCCGGTTGGTGGCAGCGATCAGTTTGCCTGCGAACTTGAGGGTCGCGGTGCCGCCCACGGGATGAAAGGTGCGCGTTTCAATCACGCGCAGGAGCTTCACCTGGATGGCCGGATCGAGGTCGCCCAGCTCGTCGAGGAAGACGGCGCCCAGCGCCGGGCAGGTTTCGAGCCACCCCTTGCGATCGGAGATGGCGCCTGTGAACGAACCTCGGCGATGGCCAAACAGCTCGGATTCCACCAGTGCGGGCGAGAGCGCCGAGACATTGATGGGGAAGAACGAGACAGACTCATCGTCGGCGAAGGCGAGCCGCCCCGCGTCAAAGGGGACGTAGCGCGACTGCGCGATGGCCCGCGCCACCAGTTCCTTGCCCGTGCCCGAAGGCCCCGTGATCAGCGTGGCGAACTCGCCCATGCACCCGTAGAGAGTGCGCCGGTAGCGGCGCATGTCGTGAGTGAACACCGACTGCCAGACCGCGGCGCGCAGACGTGCGGCGGGCAGCGACGCGCCGATGATGTCGCGGAAGATCTGCTCGAATGCCCGCTGGATCTGGCGGAAGCAGGCGAAGGTGTGATTGGCATCGAGACGGGTCGGAAACGTGACGCCCTCGATCGCCAGGAAGTGGTGCCAGCCTGCCAGGAACTCGCGGTGAAAGCGCCAGCGGCCGGCGTCGCCCGAAGCAGTCGGGCCGATGCCGGCTTCGAAGAACTGGCGGTAGTGACGCTGGTAGAGGACCTGGAGAATCGCGTCCTCGTAGAGCACCAGATCGGCTTCGCGCGCCTTGGCGCCGGCGCCGAGCCGCGCCCGCAGTTGCTCCACCAACGGCTCGAGGCGCTCGAAGATCCGCCAGATGTTCACGCGCGAACCTTCCGGATCGTCGACGGGGAGGCTCCAGACCGGCTCGCCTTCCTGGAAGTTGCTGCCGAGTGCGGCGCGCTCCAGTTCGGTGTGCTCGGGGAGGAAGGGATTGCTGTAGGCGAGCTCGGAGACGGCGCGCAGGAAGGTGCGCTCGGCGGAAGAAAGGAAGGTCATGGTCTGTACAGCAATTGTATGCGACTGTACATTTAATGTACAGGCGGCAACGGCACGGTAGGTGGTAGGTCGCTGATTCCATTGGGTATAGCGTTGGGGCTCTCCGTGCATTTACCCATCGCATGAACGACAAACACGGATTCGGCGGCCTGCTGAAGAACGGCGGCTTCCAATGCTTCCTCTGGACCCAGTTCCTGGGCGCGCTCAACGACAACATCTACAAGATGATCGTCTCGAT
>Ga0265316_10005695_pt1 | contig 12047 bp, 7 predicted proteins | sample 4522metaG_FD_202092 | JGI IMG/M metagenome (GOLD analysis project Ga0265316, IMG submission 202092) | Rhizosphere microbial communities from Carex aquatilis grown in University of Washington, Seatle, WA, United States - 4-5-22 metaG | ecosystem: Host-associated > Plants > Roots > Rhizosphere >... | reverse complement strand
TTAAACAACATAGTGGCCAGTTTTGCGCTGTACGACGCGCCGGGCCGCAACGGCTTTAAGTTTGTGCCGGCACGCGACACCGAGAGTTTTGTAACGGCTTACATTTTGCGTTTTTTTCCGCAGGGCAGTTCCAAAAACATCTTGAATGCTACGGAAATTGCCACCTTGTTTCATTTTCCGGACCAGCAGAATATCCCGACCAGCCAGCTGGAGCGCCAGGCTAGCAAACAGGTAGATGGCCCGCGCAACGTGCCTGAGCACGGCCTGATGCTAGGCTACAACATGTTCCGCGGCGCGAAAAAAGCCATCCGGCTGGATCTGAGCGACCGCCGGCGCCACATGTACGCCGTCGGCCAAACCGGCACCGGTAAATCGGTGTTTTTGGAGAACCTGGCACTGCAAGATATGCTGGACGGCCGGGGTTTTGCCTTTGTGGACCCGCACGGCGACACCGCCGAAAAACTGCTGGCCATGGTGCCCAAAGAGCGGACTGAGGACGTGATTTATTTCTGCCCGGCAGACATGGAATACCCCTTGGGGCTCAACATGTTTGAGTATCACAACCCCGAGCAAAAGGACTTTTTGATTCAGGAAGCCATCAATATGCTTTATAAGCTTTACGACCCGGGGCACACCGGAATAATCGGCCCGCGCTACGAGCACTTGTTCCGCAATGCCGCTCTGACCATCATGGCCGACCCTAACGGCGGCAGCTTTGTGGACATTCCTAAATTGTTCCGCGACCCGGCCTTTGTGGAGCAAAAACTTAAATACGTAACAGACCAAAACGTCATTGAATTTTGGCGCAAAGAAATGCCCCAATCGCAACGCAGCAACGAGTTTGGCGAGGTGGTCAGTTGGTTTATCTCCAAGTTTGGAGCCTTCCTGTCTAACGAAATGATGCGCAATATCATCGGCCAGAGCAAAAGCAGCTTTGATTTACGCGAAGTCATGGACAACAACAAAATCCTGCTAGTTAACCTCAGTAAAGGCCGTACCGGCGATCTTAACTCGCGGCTGCTGGGCATGATTTTCGTCATGAAGTTCCAGGCCGCGGCCATGAGCCGGGCGGACATCCCCGAAGAGTTTCGCCAGGACTTTTGTCTGTATGTAGACGAGTTCCAGAACTTTAGCACCGATTCCTTTGCCGATATCTTGAGCGAGGCCCGTAAATATCGCCTGAACGTCATTGTGGCCAACCAGTTTACTACCCAGCTGAGCGAGGAGGTTCGCGACGCGGTCTTTGGCAACGTGGGCACGGTGGTGACTTTCCGCGTGGGCACCAATGACGCCGAATTTTTGGCCAAACAGTTCGCACCGGTATTTGATATTGATGACATGCAGTTTTTGCCCAACTACAACACCGCAGTGCGCATGCTGATTGGCGGCGTGCCGGTGCAGCCCTTTAGCATGGCCACGCTGCCGCAGCTGGGCCAGCCCAACAAACAGTTGGCCGACGCTCTAAAACAGCTGTCGGCGGCCAAGTACGGCCGTGCCAAAGCTGTTGTTGAGGCCGAGATTTTCAAGCGCATGGAAACCCAACCGCGGTTGGGCGCCGGCACTCCCAGGCCGGGGAGCAGCCCGTTTGACTCCTTGGGCCTGCCGCCGGCCAGCGCATCTTCCCAACCCTCGCCCCTATCCCCTAAACCCTCTTCTTCGGGCTCATCCTTCTTGGACGAGTGGTTGGCCAAACGCAAAGGTGGCTCGCCTGCTCAGGCAGGAACGGCACCGGCTTACGCCGCTACAACTTCTGCTCCCCCAGCCAATTTAGTCAGCCCCTCAGCTCAGAGATCTGCTCCGGCAGCAGTAAAAGATGAACTCAAACCGCCGCCCAAAACCAATATGGGTGAGCTTAAAATCAAGCGTGATGGCAATAGCTCTTATGATAATGAAGCTTCCGGCCCGTCCGGGGACGGGGAAGCGATACATATAGATAAGGACGGCAACCTCTCCGTCGGAGAGTAAGTTCTAATTGCTCTAATTAGCTTAAGCATTCTAAACAAACCCCAATATGCAAATAGCCCAAAGCTGTTTGGAATTTAGTTATTTGGTCATTACTTAGGTCAATTATAAATTAGAATAATTAGGTTAATTTTACTCTGTAATTGCTCTTGCCATTAATGCCAAAAATGGCTACAATATATAGCAGATGTTTAGACAACAAACAGAGAGGGAGTCTTTGCTGTGAGTCCCGATAAAAAGGCTTTAGGCCACAGCTACGATGCCAGCCAGATTCAGGTGCTGGAAGGCCTTGATCCGGTACGCAAGCGTCCGGGTATGTACATCGGCAGCACCGGCAGCGAGGGCCTGCACCATCTCGTAAAAGAACTGGCCGATAACGGTATAGACGAAGTCATTGCCGGCTTTGCCACCGAACTACAGGTTATATTGCACCAGGATGGCGGCGTGACGGTCATCGACAACGGCCGTGGTATCCCGGTAGAAATGCACCCCAAAACCGGCAAGAACACCCTAGAAACTGTTCTAACGACGCTACACGCCGGCGGTAAGTTCGGTTCCGGCGGCTATAAAGTGTCATCCGGGTTGCACGGTGTGGGCTCCAGCGTGGTCAACGCCCTGTCCATCAAGCTAATCGCTACTGTTGGGCGTGATGGTTTTGAATGGACTCAGGAATACGCTAAGGGCGTGCCAACCACCAAGCTCACCAAGGGCAAGGCGACTGACCAAACCGGTACTACCATCACTTTTTACCCTGATGCCAGCATTTTTACCACGGACACTACATTTGATTACGACTGGGTAGTAGACTACCTGCGACACCAGGCTTATCTGACCAAAGGCGTAAAAGCTTCGGTATCAGACGAGCGAACCGGCCAGGCCTACGCTTTCCACTTTGAGGGCGGCATAGAAAGCTATGTGCGCCACCTTAACGCCGGCAAAGATGCGGTAGATGACGAGATTTTCTACATCGAAAAAGAGGTAGACGACTCGATGGTAGAAATTGCCTTGCAGTACAACGATGCCTTCAACGAAACAGTGATGGCTTTTGCTAATAACGTCTATAACGCCGAGGGCGGCATGCACCTGACCGGTTTTCGTACCGCTCTTACCAGGGTGCTTAACGATTACGCCCGCAAAAACGGCCTGCTTAAAGAAAAAGAGGATAATTTGACCGGCGAAGACTGCCGCGAGGGCCTGACGGCGGTGATTTTAGTAAAACTACCCGACCCGCAGTTTGAAGGCCAGACCAAAAACAAACTGGGCAACCCCGAGGTGCGTGGCTACGTAGAGCAGGTTATGAACGAATGGTTCTCTTATTACTTAGAAGAACACCCCCAGGTAGCCCGTAAGATTGTCAATAAGGGCTTGCTGGCCGCCAGGGCGCGCAAAGCCGCCCGCGCCGCCCGCGACAACATTATCCGAAAAGGCGCTCTGGAAGGGGCGGCTTTGCCCGGCAAACTGGCCGACTGCGCCACCAAGGACCGCTCGCAGGCCGAACTGTTCATCGTCGAGGGCCAGTCCGCCGGCGGCTCGGCCAAAGACGGCCGCAACAGCTTTTACCAGGCCATTTTGCCGCTGCGCGGTAAGGTGCTAAACGTTGAACGGGCGCGGCTGGACAAGATGCTGGCCAACCAGGAAATCCTCAATCTTATCAAAGCCATGGGCGTAGGCATAGAAGAGCAATTTGACATGGAAGGCCTGCGCTACGAGCGGATTATCATCATGACTGACGCTGACGTTGACGGCAGCCACATCACCACGCTGTTAATGACCTTGTTTTTCCGCCACATGCGGCCGATTTTGGACGGCGGCCACCTGTACATTGCCCAACCCCCACTGTTTGGTATCGGCGCGGGTAAAAATCGCCGCTACGTCCAAAGTGAAGAAGAGCGCGATGAGATTATCGATAAACTGATTGAGGATCGTCGAGCCAAAGGAGTCAAAATCGATAAATCAGACGATAAGGCTAAGCAGGCCGGCATACCCCCGCCTCAACGCTACAAAGGTTTGGGCGAGATGGACGCCGAACAGCTTTGGGAAACCACCATGGATCCGGCTAACCGGGTGCTGGTGCAGGTCAGGATTGAGGACGGCGAAAAGGCCGATGCCATCTTCTCCAAGCTGATGGGAACAGAGGTAGAAATGCGCAAAAACTTCATCCAAAGCCGGGCAAAGTTTGCCAAAGATTTGGACATTTGATTATGACTTCACCCTTGCAAACTTCAAAAAACAAACTTCAAAGTTCAAACCGTTTGATGTTTGGTATTTGGTTTTTGAATTTTAACTCCGGAGGAGTTGTTTGATGGACGATAGAAGCAAGGGCCTGCTGCCAAGCATAGAAAAACACTCCAAACTCGTCTTGGACCGCTCGGTTGAAGACGAAATGGAGACCAGTTATCTTCAGTACTCCATGAGCGTAATCGTGGCGCGAGCGCTGCCAGACGTACGTGACGGCCTAAAGCCGGTACACCGCCGGATTCTCTACGTCATGGACAAAAATGGCCTGAGAAGCGGCTCAAAACACACCAAAAGCGCCCAAATTGTCGGTGAAGTCATGGGCAAATACCACCCGCACGGCGATACCGCCATTTATGACGCCATGGTGCGCTTGGCACAACCGTTCAGTACCCGCTACCCGCTGGTGGACGGGCAGGGTAACTTCGGCAGCATGGACGGCGACCCGGCTGCCGCCTACCGTTACACCGAGGCCAGGATGACCAAGGCCTCCGAGGCTATGCTGGAGGATATTGATAAAGAAACCGTGCCTTTCCGCGATAACTTCGATGGCTCCAACCAGGAACCGGAAGTCTTGCCAGCCAAGATGCCCAATCTGTTACTAAACGGCCAAATTGGTATTGCCGTGGGTATGGCCACCAATATCCCGCCGCATAACCTTACCGAGTTGGTAGATGCCACCATCATCCAAATTGACAACCCGGAGGCCACGCTTGATGACCTGATGGTCCACGTCAAGGGGCCGGATTTTCCAACCGGCGCCGTAGTTTACGGCAAAGAATCCATCCGCACGGCCTTTGCCACCGGCCGCGGCGGCGTAGTGGTACGCGGCGTCGCCGACATTGAAGAGACGGCCAAAGGCCGCCACCGCATCGTTATCACCGAAATCCCTTATGCCGTTAACAAAGCTGGCCTGGTAGAGAAGATCGCCGACCTGGTACGCGATAAAAAAATCAACGGAATTTCCGATTTGCGCGACGAAAGCGCCCGCGGCAGCGTGCGCATCGTGGTAGACCTGAAAAAAGACGCCTACCCGAAAAAGTTGCTCAACCAACTTTACAAGCTAACACCTTTGCAGACGGCCTTTCACTACAATATGCTGGCGCTGATAGACGGTATCCAGCCGCGGGTTTTGGGGCTGCAGGACATCATTATTGAGCACATCAAGCACCGCCAGGTGGTGGTGCGCCGGCGTACCGAGTACGAGCTGCGCAAAGCCCAGGAACGGGCCCACGTTTTAGAGGGCCTAAAGATTGCCTTGGACCACATTGACGAGGTTATCAAGACCATCCGCGCCAGCCAAACCCAGGAAGAAGCCGAAGCCAACTTAATCAAGCAGTTTAAGCTCAGCGTTATCCAGGCCCAGGCCATTTTGTCTATGCAGCTGCGCCGTTTGACCGGCTTGCAGCGCCAGGAAATAGAGAACGAACTAGCGGCGCTGCTGTTGCTCATTACCAAACTGCAAGGTGTTCTGGCCGACGAAAAGAAGATTTTAAAGATTATCAAAGACGAACTGGAAGATATGAAAAAACAGTTTGGCGATGACCGCCGAACAAAAATTGTCGCCGCCGAATTAGGCAAGTTAAGTGATGAGGATTTGGTTCCGGACGAACAGGTTGTTGTTACACTTACATCAGCAAATTACATCAAGCGTACTTCAGTCGCTGATTACAAGCGCCAGGGCCGCGGCGGTAAAGGCCGAAGAGGAATGGCCACCAGGGACGAGGACTACATTGAACATGTTGTTAATGCTTCAACACATGATTTTCTATTATTCTTCACAAACAAGGGCCGAGTCTTCCGAATAAAAACTTATGAAGTTCCAGCCGTTGGCCTAAACGCCAAAGGCGTGGCCATCGTAAACTTGCTGCAGCTGCAGCCGGAGGAAGACGTCACATCTGTTATAAACATCAGCAAAGGCAGTGGCGGTACGGGACACTTGCTCATGTGTACAGTGCACGGCGTTGTTAAGAAAACACCGTTCGAGCAATACCAGAACGTCCGTACCAGCGGCCTTATAGCCATTAAGCTGGACGATACGGATGAGCTTAAATGGATCCGCCGTACCTCTGGTGAGGATGAAGTAATTATCAGCACCAGCCAAGGCCAAGCCATCAGATTTAGTGAAAAAAACGCCCGGCCAATGGGCCGCGCCAGCCGCGGCGTGCGCGGCATCCGTTTGCGCACCGGCGACTACGTAATTGGCATGGACGTGGTGCAAGAAAACGCCTCGCTATTTGTTATCAGTGAATTCGGCTATGGCAAGCGTACCAAAGTCTCGCAATTTACTACTCACAAACGTGGCGGCGTCGGTATCCGCTCGGCCGTAGTCAACAAGAAAACCGGTCCGCTTATAGGTGTCAAAAGACTTACTAGCATTGACCAAGAAGTGATTATTATCTCGGCCAACGGCCAAACCATTCGCCTGGGGCTCAAAAATATCCCAAGCCTGGGGCGGGCGACCCAAGGCGTACGAATTATGCGCCTCAATGGTAGTGATAAGGTGGTATCGTTGGCCCTGGTGGATAAGGTTGAGGATGAACCCGAAGGAGACGACGAAGTGCCGGCGGAGCAGCCGGCCGGGGATTCTGAGAAGCCTATAAAACCCGCTCCCAAGAAGTAATTAGATATAAAGAAGCGCCACGGCACTCGACTGCTGTAAAGCAGTGGTGCGCATGGCGCGGTGGGCGGAGGAACGGATTGTCCTCCGCCGCTTCTCGCCGAGATTCACTCGGCCGCCATCTGATGCTCTTTCAGGTCAGATGGCGGCTAGTTCGCGCCGCTTTTCCTGGATCTGGGCATCCACGAGTTCTAGCTCCAGCTCGATTCGTTGTATGTCACGGGAAAGACCTTCCCGGTAAGACGTACCCGGAGCCAGCTGGTCCCGGTCGAGCTCGTCATCGATTTTGCTGCAGCGCAGGTTGCACCTACTACGTTCTAGACGTTTCAACTCCCGTCGCAGTTGTCTCTTTTTCGAAAACATCGTGCTCCTTCCGGTCAATTGGGATAACGGATTCTGCCGACTAGTTGGCTGATGCGCTGATGGGTGACACCTTCACGCCTTGCCACTTCGGGCAAAGTTGCACCGTTCAGCAACTCCCGGCGCATGCTTTCGATTTTCTCCTCTGTCCAACGCTTATTGGGCGGGGTTCTTCCGGTCGCTCTACGCCGCGGCATCTCGGGCTCCTTTCGGTCAGTCGTTCATGAATAGATGGATCAGTTCGACGTGGCTGAAAGTCACAACAACGGCAAACGACAGCGCTGCGGCTACCGCCGCCCAGAAAGTGAGTCTTAACTTGCTCAACTCGCCCCCCCAAGGCCATATTGTGTGCTAACCTCGGGGCTGACCCGAAGCCAGCCCGAAATAATGTCCATATTTTACCATATTCCATTGACTTTTCAAACTGTTTATGATAGTATGTGCTCAAGTTCAAAAAACCAAAAAAAGGAAAACAAAAATGTCAGCAGAAGACCCGCATGAATCCGCAGAGCCACAAATTCCTGGAGCCGAAATTCTCAGAGGGACGTTTAATTTTGATCCCTACAACATCCCAGTAAATCTTGGAGTTTATCCAGAAACCGACAAGGGGGGAGAACCAACCGGTAGTTGGATCCTAAGCTCGGGAAACTATGCACCCGTAAATGATGAATTAAATCTAGACATACATGTGGTGAAGTCTCAGGATCCAGAAATCCTAAGAAAATTAGTCAGAGAAAGAGTGATACCCATATACGAGACTGCTTTAGCGCAACTAAGAGCGATAGCTGATGACGAAGCCGACTATTTTCATGCCTGGGATAGGGAAACCCGAGCAGAGGAGCAAGCTGGGAGCTAAAGGTACACCCGTTGACAGGGAAAATCATATCCGATAGAGCTGACTTTTCAAACTGTTTGTGGTAATATGTAAGCTGTTAATCCAAAACAAAAAAATACAAAACAAAAATGTCCGAACAACTAGCAACACCAATCATCCCGTTACTAGACGATGAGCACCTGGCAGAACAGCGAAAAACCCAGGAAGGAAAAAACCAATCCCGGTGGCTTAGTGATTATGACGATGTTATTTTCCGTCAATCAACTGACTACGACCCAGTAAAAACAGTTGTCAGTGAAACCTTGCGGCCTTCGGGTTACGAGGGTTTCATGAGTTTGTCAGTCCTTTTAGAACTTATGAGGCATCGGAAAGGAGGCAAGCTAAATATAGTCGACATGGGTGCTGGGGCTGGTATAGCCATGCGCGAGCTAGCAAGTCAACCAAGGCTTAGAGGAGAAGTAGAAACTACTATCGTTGATCTGTTTAATGTCGGCACAGAGGTTTTTGATGACCTTACGCAGCAGCATATAAATGAAAACCCCGAGATAATGTCATCAGAAGCGGAACCTCATTTTATCCAGGCTGATGCCGAAAAGGTTGTTATGCGCCCTACGCCAGATCTTGTTATGTCAATTGAATCAATTCAATATTTAGACAATCCTTTGGCAGCAATCGTTAATTGGTACAACCAACTGGCTGACGGCGGCTTATTGGTAGTGGCTAGAGAAGGTGATTTCGCTACTCGCATTCATTATAAAGGTGGGCAGGTTGATAAAGATGGTCTGCCGCTTATCGGCGGGTGGGAACGTTCCCATGATGAAAGTTTGGTAGCTGGGAGCGATCCTTTACCTCTGGCTGAATTACTAAGTATTTTGAGCAGAGCTGGGATAAGCTTGGTAGCTCAGAATGGATATGAGGGAGGCAAGGATTATCCATACGAAGATTCTGCGCCAGCACCGGCGGAAAGCGTGCCCTGGTTAACAAGCTTAGTTATAGAGAAAAAACCTGGCACTAAGCTTAGCTTGAATACAGGCTTAGCCGAGATTCGAGCCGATGACGAGGGCTTTAAGACAGTATTTTATAAACTGCCGAGCGAAGGACAGCCAATCGTGGAGGTCGTTGAGGTCGCCTCGGTAGATGAGCTAAAGGCGGGTTACCTAACCAATAGCGCCGGGCGTAGTTATGGCGCTGATTCGAGGTATCCTCTAGCTTTAGTTCCTGAGGGGCTTAAGGAACACATAGCTGCTAATCGTGCTATGAAAGATGAAATGGTGGAAGAGCAGAGGGACCTCTTCTTGCCATAAATTGATCTTTCAAGCTATTTAGGCCTTGTGATAAATGCCACGTTTAAGGTGTTGCAAACGTCTTAAATATGAGTTACTATGTACTGAGCTTATGAGGTGCCTGTTCTTGAGCGTCACAAAAACTACTTAAAACGACGCAAGAAAAGAGACCAGGGCCGGTTCGCAAAGTACGCGAGCCATTACCCTTGTGAGCGCTCATTGAAAACTTAGTAGTGCAAATCAACGTCAGTTCTGCCCAGTGGAATAGTCGCTTTGCGAATTCCACGGGGCGAAAAATTTTCTGAGTAATTGGAAATAAACGGTGCAAACCGTTTTTGTGAAGAGTTTGATCCTGGCTCAGGATGAACGCTGGCGGCGTGCCTAATACATGCAAGTCGAGCGCCCTGAACAGCGCACTTCTTACCTGAAAGGTCTGGCAACAGATCTCAAACGGATAAGAAGAAGTGTGATGTTCAGGGAGCGGCGGACGGCTGAGTAACGCGTAGGAACGTACCCCAAACTGAGGGATAAGCACCGGAAACGGTGTCTAATACCGCATAATATCTTTGGATTAAAGCTTTTAGCGGTTTGGGAGCGGCCTGCGTATGATTAGCTTGTTGGTGAGGTAAAAGCTCACCAAGGCGACGATCATTAGCTGGTCTGAGAGGATGACCAGCCAGACTGGGACTGAGACACGGCCCAGACTCCTACGGGAGGCAGCAGTAGGGAATTTTCCACAATGGGCGAAAGCCTGATGGAGCAACGCCGCGTGCAGGAGGAAGGCCCTCGGGTCGTAAACTGCTTTTATTGGTGACGATTTTGACGGTAGCCAATGAATAAGGGTCTGCTAACTACGTGCCAGCAGCCGCGGTCATACGTAGGACCCAAGCGTTATCCGGAATTACTGGGCGTAAAGAGTTGCGTAGGTGGCATAGTAAGCAAATAGTGAAAGCGTGCGGCTCAACCGCATATCCATTATTTGAACTGCTAAGCTTGAGTATGAGAGAGGTAGATGGAATTTCTAGTGTAGGAGTGAAATCCGTAGATATTAGAAGGAACACCGATGGCGTAAGCAGTCTACTAGCTCATTACTGACACTAAGGCACGAAAGCGTGGGGAGCGAACGGGATTAGATACCCCGGTAGTCCACGCCGTAAACTATGGATGCTAGCTGTTACCAGTATCGACCCTGGTAGTAGCGAAGCTAACGCGTTAAGCATCCCGCCTGTGGAGTACGAGCGCAAGCTTAAAACATAAAGGAATTGACGGGGACCCGCACAAGCGGTGGAGCGTGTTGTTTAATCCGACGGTAAGCGTAGAACCTTACCAGGGTTTGACATCTTGCTAATTTCTCCGAAAGGAGAAAGTGCCTTCGGGCCGCAAAGACAGGTGCTGCATGGCCGTCGTCAGCTCGTGTCGTGAGACGTTTGGTTAAGTCCATCAACGAGCGCAACCCTTATAGTTAGTTGAATTTCTCTAGCTAGACTGCCCCGGCAACGGGGAGGAAGGAGGGGATGATGTCAGGTCGTCATTGCCCTTACACCCTGGGCTACAAACACGCTACAATGGCCGGTACAAAGGGCAGCCAACCCGCAAGGGGGAGCAAATCCCATCAAAGCCGGTCTCAGTTCGGATTGCAGGCTGAAACCCGCCTGCATGAAGCTGGAATCGCTAGTAACGGTAGGTCAGCATACTACCGTGAATACGTTCCCGGGTCTTGTACACACCGCCCGTCAAACCATGAAAGTCGCCAATACCCGAAATCTGACTTTTTAGTCGGCCTAAGGTAGGGGAGATGATTGGGGTTAAGTCGTAACAAGGTATCCGTACCGGAAGGTGCGGATGGATTACCTCCTTTCTAGAGGAGAAAACTAGCATGTGCCGAGTAATCGCGCATGACTAGGTCGGTCTTGGTAAGCTGTTTAGTACTGACAGCTTGCGTTTCCACTTCGGTGGACGAGATCCCAGTACTAAAACTGACTGTCGTTGAGATGCACTACTAAGTTTTCAAGAGGTATTAAATGGATATAAGAGATTGGTTAGCTTTACTCGGTGTAATGACTGGGCTCGTTGGTGCTATAGCAGTAGCTTTTTCTAGCGGAGTAACTTGGCTTGAATACCGTCGCGGTGGGTCGATAGTCAAAATAAAGGGGCGGCGTGGTTGGACGCTTATGAATGCAGCACCTCCCTATAAAGAAAATCAGCCCTATACGAGCGTAACGGTCTACAATCGGGGTAGAAGGCCAACCATCATAAACCAGGTTGGAGAAGCCTTTTTGTTTAAGTCTGGCGGCGGTATTTATAGCGACAGCATGATTTATGGACCAAGGAATCTGGAGGAGGAGGGTGCAACCGATTTCTTGGCTGAGGAAAAAGTTGGTAAAAAACGACCGGCCGTTGGATACTTTTATGCTAATACCCGTTCAGGTAGAAGCTATAGATACTACCCCAACACAAGGGTGGTCTACTGGCTAAGCTTGCCTATAAGAAAATCGCACCGGTTATACAAAAAAATCACCGATAAGAAGGCTAAATCCAAGAGAGACTAACAGTTGGCTATTGCAAAAATGGGAATAATGTGCTAATGTTTAGTTGATGAGCAAAGACCAAGAAACAGAACAAAATCAGGAGGAAGCACCGGAAGATTTGCCGTTTGCACCGCCAGATTTGGATTACTTGTCTGAGCTCTATGTGGTGGAAATTCCAGTAGGTGACGAGCGCCTTGAAGACCGCTGGAAACTGCGGCTTTATG
>Ga0265316_10005694_pt1 | contig 12048 bp, 6 predicted proteins | sample 4522metaG_FD_202092 | JGI IMG/M metagenome (GOLD analysis project Ga0265316, IMG submission 202092) | Rhizosphere microbial communities from Carex aquatilis grown in University of Washington, Seatle, WA, United States - 4-5-22 metaG | ecosystem: Host-associated > Plants > Roots > Rhizosphere >... | reverse complement strand
CAGCATCGGAATCACGGATACGCGGATATCGACCTCCGCATCGTCGATGCGCACCTTGATGCGCCCGTCCTGCGGCAGGCGTTTCTCGGCGATGTTGAGATGGCTGAGAATCTTCACGCGCGCCACGATGGCCGGCTGGAAGCGTTTCACCTGCGCCGGCACGGGGATTTCCTGCAAAATACCGTCGATCCGGTAGCGGATGCGCAATTCATCCTCGAAGGGTTCCAGGTGGACATCAGAGGCGCGCAGATCGATGGCATCCTTCAGGACCTGGTTGACGAAACGGATGATCGAGGCGTCTTCGGCCGCTTCGTCGAGATTGGCGTCGGTCGAGCCGGCGCCGCCTTCGTCGAGCACCTGCAAGGCCGTTTCTTCGTCGAGCGTATCGATCGTATCCGCGCCGACGCCGAGCCGTTTCTTCATCTCCCGCTGGATCGCCTCGGACGGCGCCAGCACCGGTTGCAGGCGTAGACCAGTCAGCGCCTTCAGGCCATCCAGCCCCTGGGTCGCGAACAGCCGGCTCGTCGCAATCTCGATCTGGCCGTCGCTCCGCCGGAGCGGAAGCAGCTCATCCCGCAGGAGCAGCCGGGCAGGAAAGAGCGACAACACCTGCTTGTCCGGCTCCAGCTCGTCAAGGGTGACGAAGCCCACGCCGTACTCGCGGGCAAGCCAGCGGAGCACGTTTTCCTCGGTCAGCGCGGCCGCGCCGGTGCGCGGCGAAGCCAGGAAGGAACGGGCATCCGTGGCCGTGAGCTGCTTCGCCGCGATCATGCGGTCCAGCAATTCGGGCAGGTCGCCGTTGGTGGCGTCCGCCGGTCGGGTATCGGGCAAGGTCGCTTCGGAGAGCATGGGATCAGGGCAGCAGGCCGTAGACTACCGCGACGGCTTCCTGCCGGACGCTCAAGACCGCACGCAGATCTTCCTGCGCCTTGGTCAGCTTGGCTTCGTTGTCCTTGCGGACTTCGCGCAGACGCTCGAGCCGGGCCTTGACCTCGGCGTCCGGCGCCTTGTCGGTAATCGCAGCCTGGAGGGCATCCAGTTCGGGATTATTGGCCCCGCCCATCCGTCCCTGACGATTGCCGCGCCCGCCCTGGCCGTTCTGGTTATTGTTGCCGCCCTGGCCGCCCGCCATGCCGCGGAAATTCATCATGCCGCCGCGCCCGCCACCCGCCGCCTGGCGCAAATCCATGACCGCGGTCGCGCGAGCGGAAATCAGATTCCATTCGTCATCGCTGGTGACGCCCAGTTGCTCCTTCAGCGCATCGATCTGGCGGGTGCGCATCTCCTCCGGACTGAAGTTGCCGCGATTGCCGCGGTTGCCACGACCGCCGTTCTGGTTGTCGGTGGACGCAGGAGCCTGGGTGTCAGTTGCGGGGGGAGTCTGGGCTGACAGCGCTGAGGAAAGGACGAGGGAAGCGGCGACAACAAAAGCCCCCCGAAAAAGATTATTTCGGGAAAGACGGGCTAAACTGTGAGCGAGATTTTGGTGAATAGTGATCATAGTATAAAATGGGTCGGCTAGTCTTGCAGCTCCCATGCCACGCGTGGAAACCGGGCCAATTGATCGGCTTAGCAAGGCAACGTGAGCACTCTTTGCGCACGCTGGCCGACCGGTGCGCAGAATTTACGCAGCAATCGCCACGCACACGAAAATGCGTTCCTGCGCAGGACCGGCCCGAACTCCATTCAAGATCGCGTTCGAATACGCCCGGCTAGCAGCCCGTCGAACTTCGTCCTCCAGGCTGCTAGCCGGTCGAAGGCAACGCGACTGCCGCCGCGATGCGCCATGCAAAATCCGCGGCGGTCAGGGGCCTTTCCCGCGTGCTACTACCCATCAACCGCTGGCGGGGCTGGCCGGCGTCGTGATCGTGGGATCAACGTGGGGTGTGATCGGTTGTGGCGGCGCCGGAGCTGGGGCGGGCGCGACCGCAGGTGCCGGAGTCAGAACCGAGGAAACGACGGCTGGCGCAGCGGCTGCCACGACGGGATTGTTCACCACCGTTTGGATGGAAGCAGCGGTCTGCGCGGATAGCGCCGGAGCCGCGGCCATCACCGCTGGGTTGGTCGAAGTGGTATTGGCCGAAGCCGCTATCTGGGCGGCGACAACCGGAGCGACCGCCATCACGGAAGGAGTGGCGGCGACCTGCGAGGCGATCGCGGCGACCTGGGCGCAAATCCTTGGCGCGGCTTCCATCACCGCCGGCATGGCGGCGACCCGCGCGACCGTCGCAGCGACCTGCGCGCAAGCGGCGGGAGCTGCGGCAATCACGGCGGGGGACGAAACGATCGTGGCGGCCGCGGCGGCGATGTTGGCCGCGACCATCGGGTCGGTGGCGACCAACGCCTGGGCGGCCGTGGCGGCCGTTTGGGCAATCTGGACCGCTTGCGCTGGGTTCTGGGTGGCAAGTTCGCGGATGGCGAAAGCATTACCGGATTTGACCGCTTGCTGGATTTGCAGTCGAAGCTCTGGGGAAAGCACGGCATCTTGGGCACGGGCAGAAATCCCCGAAAAGCCGAGCATAACGACAGCCAGAGAGAAAGCGGTGATGGCGCGTAGTGCTATGGCGGGTGTTTTCATGGGAGAAATCGACAACAGGGGACGAAGATAACGGCGAAAAACAGGAGAGCGAAATGATTCTTTCAGTTTGCCTGAACCCGATTCACCGCAACCGCCCGAGCCGGGCACGAATCGGCGTGGTCGCCAAAGTTACCGCGCGCAGGCTCAAACCTCCTGATCCCGCCAGGCGGGCTAGCGCGAAACGTGGAAAACGATTGAGCCCAGAGTTGGAAACTGGCTCACCTGTAGCGGCGGTCTATGACCGCCGAGTCACGCTGTGGGCCCTGTTCGGCGGTCATAGACCGCCGCTACAGAATCCGGTCTCGGCTCAACGTCACTCCACGAGATCAGGAGGTCTGAGGCCGCTTTACCCGAACGCATCCGGAAACCAGTCCGAAGGATTTCGCGGATGCCAGGGATGAAGCAGAAAAAGGAAAGTCCGTAAAATCCGCGCCACTCGTAGTTCCTCTCGGCCTCGTGGGCCGAGAGGAGTGCTGGTTCGCGCCGGCCGACCGGATGTGAAGCGCGGCTGGCGATGAGGCAACGCCAGCCGGACCGGTTGCCGGGGCGGCAGGATACTTCTCCGCTGATTACGAGCTAATCAATGAGCGGCGCTTGGCGATGTGACTGACGGATCGACCGGGGGAGTGGTCGGCGCAGTCGGCGCAGTCGGCGCAACCGGGGCGGTCGGCGCGGTCGGGGCCGTCGGAGCGGACGGGATTGACGAGACAACAGCCGGAGCGGCCGCGATCACCGTGGGATTCGTAACGACAGTTTGCACCGAAGCGGATGCCTGAGCGGCGACGGTCGGAGCAGCGGCCAGAACCCCAGCATTGGTGGCCGTCGTGTTGGCCGAAGCTGCCGTCTGCGCGGCTACGACGGGCGCGGCGGCGATGACGGAAGGCGTAGAGGCGACTTGGGCGCTGGTGGCGGCGACCTGCGCGCAGACAGCCGGAGCGGCGGCCATGACGGCGGGCGCAGAGGCAACTTGCGCGGTCGTGGCGGCGACTTGCGCGCAGGCGGCGGGATTGGAAGCGATGACCGCGGGAGCCGACACGATCGTGGCGGCAGCCGAGGCGATGTTCGCCGCAGCCACCGGGTTGGTGGCGACCAGCGCTTGGGCATCCGTGGCGGCAGCCTGGGCGATCTGGATCGCTTGGCCGGGATTGTTCGCAGCGAGTTGGCGAATCGCGGCGGCATTACCGTCGGTCACGGCCTGCTGGACTTGCTGTTGGAGATTGGCGGAAAGCGCGGCTTGTTGCGCGAAAGCGGGAACGCTCGACAGGCCGAGAGCAGCCGCGGCCAGAGCGGAAACGAACAGTGTGCGGAACGATTTGGGTGACATTTTCATAGTGAAGGGACCTCGATAAGGGCTAAATTAATGATCACAGAATGCAGGAGCGCAAAATATCTCACGCAGTTTTGTTGAACCCGTTTCAAGGCAACCGCATGAGAATAGCATGAATGACAGGATCGGATTTATTTGGAAAATATCGAAGCCGTCAAGTGTACATCTTACCCAACTTGTTGGGCGGTCCCGGCGCGTAGTGGATGCGGGTATAGATCGCCGCGTTCGCCAAGGTCATCAACGCGCAGGCCGCCATCGCGAAGCGTGCGCAGAAACGAGGGAAAGGCCGCGACGGGGCGCCATCGCAAGCGTCCCGGTCCGGCGCGTCAACTGAGCGTCGAGTCGGCGTGGTCGCAGCGGAGCCGGGCAACCACCTCGCCCCCAAGCCATCCCACCGCCAGGCCACCGGTCGCCCGTTGCATTGTTGTGTAACAATTGTTACACAACAATGCAAAAGGGTATTTTGCTGGATTGGGCGTGCGGTGGGGCGATCGCGGGGCATTGACGGGACTGGCGCGGTGTTTACCCTGCGCCGCGTGCTGAGCCCTGCGCTCGAAAGTCTGCAAAAACTCATTCTGCCCGACCGGTGGCAGGCCGCCGCCATCCATGCGCTCAAGGCCGGCCGCGATGTCGTGGTCGATGCGCCCACCGGCGCGGGCAAGACCTTTATCTTCGAACGCTGGGCGGAGCAGACGAACTTTTCCCGACGTGCGCTTTTCACCGTGCCGACCCGGGCGCTGGCCAACGACAAATACGCCGAATGGCGCGCGCGCGGCTGGCGGGTGGGCATCGTCACCGGCGATGTGACGATCGATCCCGACGCGCCCGTCGTCGTGGCCACGCTTGAGGCCGTGCAGGGTGTGATCGGCGACGACCGTTGGGCGGCTCCGCCCGCGGCCGGCGGCGAGATGACCCCTCCCACCCGGCGGAGCCCGGAGTCTGCGCCTTATCAGTTGCTCGTCATCGACGAATACCATTGGCTGGCCGATCCGCAACGCGGCAATCATTACGAAGGGGTCCTGCTTTCCGCGCCGCCCGCGCTCCAGCTGCTGTTGCTCTCCGGTGCCGTTGACAACCCGGAGGACGCCGCCGCGTGGTTGGGTCGGCTGGGCCGCACGGTCGAGGTCGTGCAAACCCGCGAGCGCCCCGTACCGCTCGAGGAGGTCGAGGCCGACGAACTCGTCGGCGGCCTGCCGCGCACGATCGAGGGCTTCTGGTCGAAACGCGTCGCCGGCGCCCTGCGCGCGGGCTACGGGCCGGTGCTCGTCTTCGCCCCACACCGGCAGGACGCCGAACGGCTGGCCCGGCAACTGGCGCGCGAGCTGCCGCTGCCCGATCCGCTCACTCTGACCCGCGAGCAGGAACTCGCCTGCGGCCCGGCGCTCGCCCGCCTGATCAAGGCCCGCGTGGCCTATCACCACAGCGGCCTCACCTATTTGCAACGCGCCGGCGTGATCGAGCCGCTGGCCAAGGCCGGCCAGCTCCGCGCCGTCGTGGCCACGCTCGGCCTGAGCGCCGGCATAAATTTTTCCCTGCGCTCGGTGTTGATCACCGCCGGCGGCTTCGTCTCCGACCAGCTCGAGCGCGAAATCGCACCGCACAACCTTCTGCAAATGGTCGGCCGCGCCGGCCGCCGCGGGCTCGACGAGTGCGGCTTCGTGCTGGTGAGCAGCTCCGCGCTACGCCTGCGCCGCGCGGCGCCGCTACGGCTCAAGCGCGCCGCGCCGCTGCCGTGGGCGTTTCTGCTGCGCCCGCTCCGCGCCGGCGCCAGCGCCGCCGACCTCGCCCGCACGATGGCGGGCAAATTTTTCACCGAGGAGCCGCTGGTGCTGGGCATCGAGCACACCGGGACGCTCGCGCCCGATGTACTGCCGTGCCGCCAGCGCACCGACACCGGCCGCGCCCGCCTGGTGCGCCGCGAGCGGAACCCGTATCCCGCCTGTGCCGGCTGCGCCCACCGTGCCGACTGTCTCGCGCTTTCGCCCCAGGCCACGCTCCTCTGGCAGTGGCAGCGGGTCGGCGTGCTCGATCCGGAGTTGCGCCTCACGCCGCGCGGCGAGATCGCGGCGGTTTTCCTCGGACCGGAAGGGCTGGCGCTCGCCGCCGCGCTCGAAGACCGCCGCTATCCGCTCGACGATCTGCTGTTCGATGTCGCAAACCTTTTCGCGGGCGACCGCTTTGCCGGCACCAACCCGCGTCGCATCGGCCGGCTGTCCGCGGTCTGTGAACAGGTCTTCCGGCATTTCACGATCGATGGCTGGCTCGATCGCGGTGTGCCGCCGCAATACGGCAGTGGCGCCGCCGAGGTGGTGCACGCGCTCGTGGCCGAGGGCGAGAAAGCCCGCAAGCTGGTTGACGAACAGGAAATCGCCGGGCGCGGTGACTTCGACCGGCTGCTCGTCGAGTGGCGCAGCCTGCTCCGCCAGGTGGCCTTCGCCCCGCCGCTGACCGCGCCATTGGCGGCGGAAATCCAAAATCCGAATACCGAAATCCGAAACAACGCGGCAGAAATTCGAAACCCGGAACCCGAAACCCAGAAACCGGAACGAGCAAAAGGGAACTTGGAACCCGAAACTCGAAACGCGGAACGCGGAAGAGGAAACGCGGAACGCGGAGCGCGAAACGTCGCGCTCCATCTGAGTGAGCGGTGGGATAATTTTCGCGCGCTCTGCCGCGTGCAGCTCGGCGAGGACAAATATCGCACCCTCCCCGAACTGCCGGCGCTCACCCCCGAACAGCGCCGACCGATGAATCACCGTTTCTTCGCGCGCATCGGCGGCGGCGCTCCCGCCACCGGCCGGTGAGCGCCCACCAGCCGACGCAACGAATGTAACCCATTAGGTTACACTTTTGCCGGGCGGTTTTGAGCGATGGCAGGAAGGATATTTGACCTTGATATAGCTGGGGGCTTCGCGTGCTTCGATGGTCTGGCGCGGGGTGAGTGTAACCCATTAGGTTACACTTTTTCAGGGCGGCGCACGCCCGCCGGTTGAGTCACTCTCTCTCGCCACGACCTTTGACATATCAGGTCACGAGGCTGGGTTGGCCACGGCTGGTCTCAGCCTCTTCACGTCGGCGGCCGCGGGCCGCACGGCAGAAGCAGGCGGACGGTCCGGTGGACACGTCCGCGCGCCCATTCCGAACAGGGAGTGCGGACGTATTTGCCGCAGGCAATCGTCCGCTCCGTCCGAAAACAGCCTCCTCACGTCGGCTGCTACCAGGCGGCGCGCCGTTTCAAGTTTGGCGACTTTTCTGCGCCCTACCGCAGCAGGGCCGAGGCGCTCCAGAGAATCGGGGCCTGCCCGTGCAGATCGCCGACACGACGCGGGCGGTCCTTGTAGTATTGCAGCTGCACCGCGAGGTCCGGGCCGACGGTCTGGGCGCTCTTGTTGGTGCCCGCGCAGACATCGCGGAGATTGGCATCCGGGTTGAGGTAGGTGATGAGGCCGAGCCAGGCTTTGCGCGCGGCCGGGCCGTAGGTGGCCGCATCGAGCCAGCCATCCTTGGTGCCGGAGATCATCGCGAAGGTAAACATGCCGGTGCCGGAGGTTTCCGGCCAGAAATCCGGCCGGTCGATGAGCTGGCGCCACAGGCCGTCCTCGCCTTGGAATTTCAACAACGCGGTCAACATCTTGCGGCCGCCCTCGACGATGCGGGCGCGCTGCGGATGGTCGGCCGGGAGCGAGTGGAGCAGCTCGGCCATGCCCGCGGCCATCCAGCCGTTGCCCCGGCCCCAGAAGAACGGCGAGTCGGGCGCGTGGTAGAACAGACCGTTGGGTTGTTGCAGCTTGTCGAGGTAGGCGACCATCGTCAGCGCCGCGCGGTCGAGATATTTTTTGTCGCCGGTGGCGCGAAAGGCCTGCACCTGCACCGCCGGGATCATGTACATGTCGTCGATCCAATAGCGGGCCTCGCGGGTGATGCCGTCCGCGGTGGGGTTCTCCCATTGCGCATCGGCGAGCGTCTGGCCCATTTTCAGGTAACGCTCGTCCTTGGTCTGGATGTAGAGCTCGAACGGCAGGGCGCCGAAGACACGGAAGTCCACATGCGCCTCGGCGGGAATGTGCCTGGCCCCTTCCGGGGTCAGGAGCGGATCGAATTTTTTCACCAACCGCGACTGGAGATCCTTGTCGCCCGTCAACTGCGCGAGCGTCAGCGAACCGTACCAGGCGCAGACTTCGGGATAGGCGACGTGTTGCCGACCGGGAGCGGTGCTCGATTCGTAGCCCAGCGGACGGACCACGAAGTTCTCGGCGACGCGTTTGCCGACTTCCTGGGGTGAGGTGGCAGCGGGCCAATCGCTGAAGTATTGCTTGGTCACGCGGGCCGAGAGGGCGGCGGGCGTGTTGGCATTCTGGCAGCCGGCAACGAGAAGGAGCCAGCTGGCGGCGACAAGCGAGACGAGGGTATTACGGGGATTTTGCATGCGAAACGGGATGGCGGCTCGGTCAGGGTGCGAGCGGAGTTTTTGCGGGGGTCGCTGGGTTGGCGCCAGTCCAAACCGGCGCGTTGGTGCGGAAAGGATACGCGGGCCAGCCCGCGCGGTTGACCAGATTGGGTTGCGCAGTCTCGTGCCACGCGAAGCGCACCGCGACCGGCGCCGGCACCTGCGGGTGGGTGAGGACGACGGTCGACCCGCGGATCTCGGCGGCCGCGAAGAACCACCGTCCGTCCGCGCCGGCGACGTCGAAGCACACCGGGGCGTGGCCGTCGCGCGTGAGCAGGCCGTCCGCCGCATGGCGGAAATGCACCACCGCCTCGGCGCCGCGGATTTCCAGGCGCTCGAACTCCGGACCGGCGTGAGCGAGGCCGGTCCGCCCGTACGTTTGCGCCAACGCCAGCGCGAGGAGGCGTTCGGCGACGATCCGTTTCTTGGCCGGATGGATGTCGCGCAGGTCGCCAACGAGATCGGTGGTCGGCACGAGGCCGGTATGCGGGATGGCCAGCGTGGCGGCCTGGGCCTCCCACAACTCGGGCAGATTCTCAGGGGTGTGCACGAGCTTGTCCTTGCGCGACGTGTAGAGGAACGGTGCGATCTGCACGGCATAGAATGGCAGGTCCGGCCGGCCCCACGCTGCACGCCACGATTCGATCCACACGCGCGTTTTGTCGGCGTACCGCAATCCATCGTGGTAGGCGATGATCTGCGACTCTCCCTGATACCAAAGCACGCCGCGCAGCGCAAACGGCGCCAGCGGCCGGATCATCGCGGTATAGTTGCGTCCGACCACCTGGGCGTTCTTTTCAAAGGAAATCTCCGCCGCGCCGGTGAAGACGCCGGCCAGCGTGGCGTAGGCCTCGGGCGGGGTCCACTCCTCGATGAGGCTGCCGCCCCAGGCCGATTGGATCATGCCGACGGGCACGCCGAGCTCGCGGGCCAGTTGGCGGCCGAACCAGTATCCCACCGCCGAAAACTGGTTTCGCGCCTCGCCGCCGGCCACCTGCCAGCCGTCCGACACCACCTCGGGCGGCGCGAGCTTCTTCTCAACCCGGAATAGCCGGATCGTCGCATGCGTGGCGGTTTGCAGGTCGGCGGCGAGTTCCAGATCGGTCACGGTCGCCGCCGCGGCCCAGGGCTTGGTCGTGCCGAAGGCGTACTCCATGTTGGACTGGCCGGAGCAGAGCCACACTTCGCCAACGAGAATGTTTTTCAGCTCAATCGTGTTAACGCCGGCAACGGTGAGGGTGGCGGGCGTGGCCGAAGTGGCGAGCGCATCGAGCGTCACCTGCCAATGGCCGGTCGCGTCGGCCCGGACGCGTTTTTCCTGGCCGGCAAAGCGCACCGCGACCTCTTCGCCCGGCGCGGCGCGGCCCCAGACCGGCACGGGCCGTTCGCGTTGCAACACCATGTTGTCGCCGAGGACGCGCGGCAGGCTGACGTCGGCACGCAGCAAAACGGCGAGCAACGGCAAAACGAAGAGGTAGCGGCGGTCGAGTCGCATCTGAGGCAAAGGGGGAGAAGCGGACGTTACTCACGAATCCGGGCGGAATTGCGTGAGGCGACCGCGCAGAGGCGGCCAGAGGCACGATCCGCTAGAATCCGGTCTCGCGAACCATTGGCGCGAGCGGATGTTCGGGCGAGCTCGTTATTTTCTGACAGTCCCAATGGCTTCGAGCGCGACCGAGTCGCCCGCCCGCCCCGGGGCCGAAGCCGTGAGCGTGATCCGGCCCGGCGCGGCGGTGGCTTTCACGAAAGCGAAGCAACGGCCCTGGTAGGCTTTACGCCCGGTGCCCTGGAAAAGTTCGTGACTGGAGTTGTCGCCGTTGTCCATGGCGGCGACCACGCCGGGACCGGCGATGGTGAATGATATTTCGTCGCCGGCGTCGGGTACGAGCACGCCGTGTTCGTCCACCACGGAGACTTCGACGCGAGCGACATCGTCCCAGGCGGGGGCGAGCTGCGCCCGGTCCACGGCGATCGCGAGGCGGGCGGGTTGGCCCGCGGTGCGGAGCTCATGGGTGGCCACGATCTGGCCGGCGTTTTGGGCGACGGCCTTGAGCGATCCCGAAGCAAAGGCGACCTTCCAGGAGCGGGGCGAGTCGTCGGCCGGGCGCGGCTGCGCGCCGAGGGATTGGCCGTTGAGGAACAGTTCCACCCGCTCGCAGTTGCTGTAGACTTCGACGTTCTCCTCGTGAGGCGCGAGGTTGGCGGGCGTCCAATCGGCAAATACCGTGGGCCGGGCCAACGGCGCCGTGGGCGCGGCCGGCGCCTCGTAGCCCGGGTCGGTCGCCGTGGGCCGGTCGGCGCCGAGGCGGCGCACGATGGCAACCATCGGCCGGTCGCTCCACCAACTCTGCCGCTCGAAGGCGCGGACCTTGGGCGCGCCGGTGCGGTCGAGCAGGCCGGAACCGGAGGCGATCGACGGCCAGCGGCGCGACTCGCCGAGGTAGTCGATGCCGCTCCAAAGGAACTGGCCGGAGTAAAAAGGATTATCGCGGCACGGGAGCCATACGCGGAGATCGTGGCCGTTTTCCGTGCCGAGGATCTTGCGCGTGGGCTTCTGGTGGTAGGCGGCGAGAATTTCACTTTCGCGGTAGTTCTGGCCCACGACGTCGAGCATGTCGGCGAGGCCGTCGTCGTAGTCGTGGCTGCGGTTGGGGCGCAAGAGCGCCTGCGTGACGGGGCGGGTGGGATCTTCGCGGTGATAAACCTCGAGGAGCGAGCCGAGGATTTTCTTCGCGAGCTCGGCCTGCGGCGTGTCGTGGATTTCGTTGCCGGCGCTGTACAGGACGATCGAGGGGTGATTTCGGTCGCGGCGGATGGAGTCGCGCGCGTCGATCAGCGCCCAGTCGTTGAAATAGCGGGCGTAGTCGTAAGGCCGCTTGGCCACGGTCCAGGCGTCGAAAAACTCGTCCATCACGAGAAAACCCATCCGGTCGCACAGGTCGAGGAACCCGGGCGCGACGGCGTTGTGCGCGGTACGGATGGCGTTGACACCGAGTTTTTTCAACTCCGACAGCCGCTGCTCCCACACGCCGAGCGGCACGGCGACGCCAAAGGCTCCGCCATCCTGGTGCAGGCACACGCCCTTGAGTTTGAGATTTTGCCCATTGAGCCAGAAGCCGGTCGCCGGCTCGAAGTGGGATTCGCGGATGCCGAACGTCACGGTTTCCCCGTCGGTGGCGCGTCCGCCAACCAGCACGCGGGTGACGGCGCGGTACAGGCGCGGCGCGTCCAACTCCCAACGTTGGGGCTGCGGCAATGTTGCGTAATACGCAACATTGACCATCCCGTGCGGGGGGAGTTGCAGCGGCGCGGAGGCGGTCGCGACGGTGGTGCCGGCCGGGTCGATGCAGCGGGTTTCGACCGTGGCGGTGACGGCGGCGGCGGTGGCGTTGCGGACGGCCGTCTGCACGCTGACCCGCGCCTCCGCGGCGGCGATTTGGGGCGTGGTGACGAACGTGCTCCAGGCTTCGAGGTGTACTGGATCGGTGGTGACGAGGCGGACGTGGCGATAGATGCCCGCGCCGGTGTACCAGCGCGAGGCCGGCTGGCCCGAGGTGTCGGTGCGCACGGCAATGAGGTTGGTCTGCCCGGCACCGAAATTGAGTTGACCGGTGAGTTCGTAGCGGAAGCTGACGTAACCGCTGGGACGCCGGCCCAGCGAGTGGCCGTTGATCCAGACCTCGCTGTTGGCCATCA
>Ga0265316_10005691_pt1 | contig 12051 bp, 8 predicted proteins | sample 4522metaG_FD_202092 | JGI IMG/M metagenome (GOLD analysis project Ga0265316, IMG submission 202092) | Rhizosphere microbial communities from Carex aquatilis grown in University of Washington, Seatle, WA, United States - 4-5-22 metaG | ecosystem: Host-associated > Plants > Roots > Rhizosphere >... | reverse complement strand
CTCTCCAGCGCCTACGAATCGCTGCTGAAGGAAACCACCGAGCGCAAACAGGCGGAGGAAGGCCGGCGGCAGTTGGAGGAACAGTTGCGGCAGGCGCAAAAGATGAAGGCCATCGGCACCCTGGCCGGCGGCATCGCCCACGATTTCAACAACATTCTTACGGTCATCATCCCCTGCACGCATCTCGCGTTGGAAGACGCCGGCGCCAATGCCGGCGTGCGCGAGAATCTCCAGCAGGTGCTGCTGGCCGCCGACCGGGCGAAAAATCTGGTGCAACAAATCCTGGCCTTCAGCCGCCAGCAGAAGCAGCAGCGCAACATCGTCGAGATCGATCCGATCATCAAAGAAACCCACAAGCTGCTCCGCTCCGCCCTGCCCGCGACGATTCAGATCGTGTACGAGGGAGAACGAAATCTGCCGCCGGTTCTGGCCGATTCCACCCAGATTCACCAGGTCCTGATGAATCTTTGCTCCAATGCCGAGCACGCCCTCCGCGGCCGGCAGGGCCGGATCGAGATTCGCTTGAACGCCGTGAACGTGGATGAGCCCTTCGCGCTGGCGCACCCCGACCTCCGCCCCGGCCCGTATGTGCGGCTTTCCGTCAGCGACAACGGCAGCGGCATGACCGACGACGTGCAGAAGCGCATTTTCGATCCTTTCTTCACGACCAAGGTGCCCGGCGAGGGCACTGGTCTCGGCCTGTCAGTCGTGCATGGCATCGTCAAAGACCACGAAGGCATCATCCTCGTCCGCAGCCAGCCTGGCGCGGGCAGTACATTTGAAATCTACCTCCCAGCCCGGGTCGCGGATGTGGCGGACGAAATCGCTCCGACGACCGCCGGCCCACGCGGCAACGGCGCCCGCATTCTGCTCGTCGACGATGATGTGGCGGTCACCCGCGCCATCAGCAAGACGCTGGAACAGGCCGGCTATCGCGTCACGGCCCATACGCAACCGCAGGCCGCCTTGGACGAGTTCCGTTTCTCCCCCGAGGCGTTCGATCTCGTCATCACCGATCTCTCCATGCCGGGAGTCACCGGCCTGCAGGTGAGCCAGCAAATGTTGCGACTCCGCCCCGCCCTGCCCATCATGTTGGTGACCGGGTTTGGCGGAGAATGGGAACAGGGGAGTCTCGACAGCGCCGGCATCCGCAAGGTCGTGCTCAAGCCCTTCCACCCGCAATCGATTCTCTGGCTCGTCCACGACGTCCTGAATCCCTGAGGTGGATCGACGCAGCGGGCGTAAACTGGCTTTTGCGCGCCGTACGACTTCGCTCATGGCCTAGCGCCGAATCGGTATTCTGTAGCGGCGCTCTATGAGCGCCGACAGCGCACCAAGAACTCACGGTACGTTTCGGCGGTCATAGACCGCCGCTACAGGTGCGGATTCTGGTGGCCAAGCGAAACCGACAGCGTCGCTCAAAAGCCGATTTGTGCATCGCCGGAAACCGGCCAAATTTTCTGCGCTTCGCGCCGGGGGACAATCTGCTAGAGTGGCAAAATGAGCACCGCCCTGTCTGCGCCCACCTGCCGCCGCCTCGAAAAAGCCGCCCGCGCGGCCGTCCGCCAAGCCTACGCCCCCTACTCCAAGTTTCGTGTCGGAGCGGCCGTCCTCGCTGGCTCGGGCAAGATCTATCGCGGGTGCAATGTCGAGAACGCCGCCTACGGACTCTGCAACTGTGCCGAACGCACCGCCCTCTTCAACGCCGTGGCCGCCGGCGAGCGCACCGTGCGCGCTGTCGTCGTTTACACGCCCACGGCCCAACCGACCGCGCCCTGCGGCGCCTGCCGGCAGGTGATCAACGAATTTGGCCCCGAGGCCGTCGTCATCAGCGTGTGTGCCACCGCCGCGCGCCTCGAAACGACCCTCGCCGCCCTGCTCCCGGCGGCGTTCGGCCCGGACAATCTCGCCAGGGCGCACTCGGGCCAACCGGGAGTTGCGTAGGCCAGCGAGCTCTTGTCCCGCCATGGCCTTGGCGACGGCGGACGCTCGTGCTCTGCCCCGTTGCGCCAGCGGGCGCACCGCCTGGCAGCGGTCCGGTTCGGAAATTGCAGTCTGAAACTCCGCCGCGTAACTGCGGCGGCTACGATCGGAATGTAGCCGCGACGGTTACGGCGCGGGAGACGCCTGGCAAACTGCCGGCGGCAACCGGCGTGCCCTATTTCGCCGGAACGGTCGCCGCGGCGCCGCTCTGCAGCAGCTTGTAGTTGACCGAATCGGTGAGCGCCTCCCACGAGGCTTCGATGATATTTTCGCTCACGCCTACGGTGCCCCACATACCGTGCGGGTCGCCACTCTCGATCAGGACGCGGGTACGGCTGTTGGTGCCCTGCCGCCCTTCGAGGATGCGCACCTTGTAGTCGCGCAGCTCCATTTCCTTCAATTGCGGGTACACGCGCTCCAACGCGAAGCGCAACGCCTTGTCGAGCGCGCCGATGGGACCGGTGCACTCGGCGACGGTGTGATAACTCCGATCACCCACGCGCAACTTCACCGTGGCCTCGGCGAATAGTTCGCTCTGGTGGCGCTCGACGATCACGCGATAACCCTCGACCTCGAAAAACTGCGTTCGCTGGCCAAGCGCTTTCGCGATCAGCAATTTCAACGAGGCGTCGGCCGCCTCGAATTCGTAGCCGCGGAATTCGAGCTCCTTGAGCTCCTCGATCAGGCCCTTCAACGCGGGCGCCTTCTCGTCGAGCTCGTAGCCCAGTTCGCGGGCCTTCATCACGATGCTGCTGCGGCCCGCCATGTCGGAGACGAGCACGCGCGTGCGGTTGCCCACGAGTTCCGGCTGGATGTGCTCGTAGCTGCGCTTCACCTTCTGGGCGGCGTTGGCATGCAGCCCGCCCTTGTGCGCGAAGGCCGACGCGCCGACAAACGGCGCCTTCGTATCGGGCCGCAGATTGGCCAGCTCGTCGAAATAGAGGGCCAGTTCGCGCAACTGCCCGAGATTGGCCGCGCATCGGGCCGTGCGCCCCATCTTGAGAAACAGGTTGGGCAGGATGGTGACGAGATTGGCGTTGCCCGTGCGCTCGCCGTAACCGTTCACCGTGCCCTGCACCAGCGTGGCGCCCGCGGCGAGGCCGGCGAGCGACACCGCCACCCCGAGGCCACTGTCGTTGTGACAATGGACGCCGACCTTGTCGCCGCCGAATTCCGCCACCACCCGAGCCACGATCTTGGTGAAATCCTCGACCAGCGTGCCGCCGTTCGTATCGCAGAGGGTCAGGTTGCTGGCGCCGCCGCGCAAAGCCGCCGCGAGCGTCTGAAGCGCATAGTCGGGATTGTCCTTGTAGCCGTCGAAAAAGTGCTCGGCGTCGTGGATGACTTCGCATCCCTGTGACGCGAGGAAGCGGATCGAGTCCTCGATCATCGCAAGATTCTCCTCGGGCGTGGTCCGCAGGATTTCGCGCACGTGGAGCAGCCAGGTTTTGCCGACCAGCGTCATCACCGGCACGCCGCTGGCGAGCAGCGTCTGGAGCTGCGCATCCTCGCTGGCCTTGACGCCGGCGCGGCGCGTCGAACCGAAGGCGGCGATTTTCGCGTGGGTGAGCCGGAGGTTTTTCGCCTCGGCGAAATAGGCGATGTCGCGCGGGTTGGAACCGGGGAAGCCGCCCTCGATGTAGTCCACGCCGAACCGGTCAAGCCGCTCGGTGATGAGAAGCTTGTCCGTCACCAAAAAATTTATGCCTTCGCCCTGCGTGCCATCACGCAGGGTCGTATCGTAGATTTTGACGGGTGTGGTGCTCATAAAAAAGAAAACCCCGGGCGTTGGGCCCGGGGGTGGAGAGAGATCGTGGGGTTCGCGCGGTTGCTTACGCCATGACTCCATGCCCGGACCGGCGGCAGGGAATAATAATCGTGCCGTTAATCGAAACAAGGATGGTCGGACGAATGGTCATGTCGGTGAAAGAAATCGAGGGCGCAGCAAAAGCAAACCACCGGCGGGTGTCGATCTCGTTTTTCAGCCCGGCGACGCGTACCATTTGATTTGCGCCCCGATCGATGGACCCTGCGCCAGTTTCGAACCAACGCGGGAGTCGCCTCACGATGCCGGCGTCCGCGGCTTGGGCGGAAATCGTTTCAAGAGGAACGGCGTGATATCCTGCACCGGCGTGCCGGGGACGAGGAACAGCGGTTCCTCAACGATGAGCTGCACATTGGCCTCGCGAGCGATTTCGGCCCACATCGGCTTGAGCTGCTCGAGTATGTTTCCGATGGGTTCCTTGCCCGCGAGCTGTTTCTCCGCGAGCTCCTGCATGGCGCGGATCTGGCTTTCGACCTTGTCGACGGTTGCGGGGTCTCCATCGAGCCCGGCCTTTTTGCGCTGTTCCATGAGCGCGCCCAGCTTCTCGCTCCACAACGCCGAGCGATAAAAGGCCATGACCAGACTGCCGCGATGAAAAGTGCCGACGCGCCCCCCCGTCGGGGCGGCGGCAGCGGGAGCGGCAGGAGCTCCCATCATCTGCGGCGTCCCCATGCCGACCAGCAGCAATCCGATGAAAACCAGCGACCAAAAACCGATCACGCGAGCGAAGTGATGTGTCATGGGGGAATTTCTCCTTGGAGTTGAACATGCGCCGCAGCGAGGGATGGGATGACGCCCGGCGTTGGCGTGAAGCTAAGCCCTGCGCCTCGTTCTGACCAGCGTGAATTGGAGCGAATTTGCCGGCACTCACCTTCTCAGTCGTCCGGTCAATTGCCCGCCCGGATGCGTTCTGTACCCATCGTCCGCATCCGGCAGTGTCACCAGCAGCGCAAAATTTCCGTGTCTTCCGCGCGCCACGTGGTTTTCTCGGCTTTGCTGATCCATGCGCTTCCACAAATACCACGCCCTCGGCAACGACTACATCGTCCTGAACCCGGCGGATTTTCCGTCGTGGCCGGAGCCATCGCTCGACCAGATCCGCGTGATCTGTCACCGCAATTTCGGCATCGGCTCCGACGGCATCCTCTGGGGCCCGCTGCCTACGACCAAGGCCGGTTTCGGGTTGCGCATCTTCAATCCCGATGGCTCTGAGGCGGAAAAATCCGGCAACGGCCTGCGCATCTTCTCCCGTTTTCTCTGGGATCAGGAGCTCGTCAAGAGTCCGCATTTCACCGTCGAGACACCCGGCGGCGTCGTGGAGTCGGAGATCAAGGACAACGGCCGCCTCATCACCGTGGCGATGGGCCGCGTGAGCTTCGACAGCGCGAAGATTCCGGTGGCCGGCGCGCCGCGCGAAGTGCTCGACGAAAAACTGACAATCCAAGGCCGCACCTTTGTCTTTTGCGCTGCCACAATCGGCAATCCGCATTGCGTGATTCCGCTGCCGGAAATTTCGCCGGAGCTCGCAAGGCAGTACGGCCCCGACATCGAGGTGCACCCGAATTTCCCGCGCAAAACCAACGTACAGTTCCTGAAGGTGCGCGACCGCGCCAACCTTCAGATTGAAATCTGGGAACGAGGCGCCGGCTACACGCTGGCCTCGGGCAGCAGCTCCAGCGCGTCGGCGGCCGTGGCGCACAAGCTCGGGCTCGTCGATCGCAGGGTCACCGTGCACATGCCCGGCGGCCAGATCGGCATCGAAATCGGCGACGGCTTTTCGATCATGATGACCGGCACCGTCAACAAGGTGGCCGAGGGCGCCATGCATCCCGAGCTGTTCGCGGTGAAGGTCTGAGCGGAAATTCGACCGGTTTTTCAACCGCTAATCTTCGCTAATCCTCGCTAGGGCGTTTTCAATAAAACCGTGGCCGGGTTTGTCGGGTTTTCGCCAAGCTAATTTTTTCTGTCATTCTGAGCGAAGCGAAGAATCCAGAGCGACAATCGCAAGCGGGAAACCGGATGGATTCTTCGCTTCGCTCAGAATGACAATTGTAGATCTTTGCGATCTGACCAAGGTGAGACCGGCTACACTTCTATTTAAACCGCTCTAATCCGGGCATCGGAAGCTGAAACCACGGATGATGCGTGCCCGGTTTTGCGGGCGCAGAAGGCCAGACGCCGCGGGGCGAGGCGGGCCGCGCCGTAGCCGCGCAGCACCCGGACCGAGAATCCTGCCTGCCGCAACATCCGCTCGATCGCGGCCCGCAGGCAGATCCGCACCACGTGCGTTTCGTGGGATCGCCGGTAGCGCGCGCCGACCCGCCGGAACGTGGTGATCTCGCGCACCAGACGCCGGCGCGCCGGTTGTTCGGAGACGGAGACCAGCACGCTCCAATCGTCGCCGGACCGCCAGGTGCGGTACGCCATCGGTCGCCGTTTTTCGGTTACGATCAGGTCGAAGACCAGCAAACCGCCCGGACGCAACGCGCCGGCAATGCGGCGGAACAAGCGCGGCAGGGAAGGCGCGGCTTTCGCGCCGGGCGGCAGGTAGCTGAGCACTTCGCCGATGGCCGTCACCGCATCGCATGCGGGAATATCGAAGTCGTAGGCCGAGGCCCGCACGAACCGCGCGCCGGGCGCGACCTGGCGGGCGAGCACGAGCATGGCGGACGAAGGGTCGACGCCGGTCACGTCATAGCCCGCACGCAGCAGCGCCGCGGCCCAGATGCCGCTCCCGCAACCGAGGTCGATCACGTGTCCACCCTGCTTCGCGCAGGCTTCCGCCGCCGCCAAGGCTATGGCGGACAAGTCGCAGGGCGCTGCCGTCCTCCGCCGATCCAGTCTTCCACGTCTTCCGTGTCTCCCCTGTCTCCCTCGTTTTCCGTCCCCGCGGGCCGCGCGCAACAACCCCAGCAAGCCCGGTGCCGAATCGCGGGCGAAATCGCCAAATCCGACATGGTGTACGTGGGCGAGATCCGCCGTGTAGGCCGCCTTGGATTTCATGGTCGACGAAGTCATCTACGGGCAGATCAAAGGGGAACATCCCTGCCTCCGCCACACACGATTTTGGCCCCATCGAATCAGACTGCGTGAGGAACCCGCCGGCGGAAAGTAAAGATCCTCGGGGCAAGCCCCGAGGCATTTGATCAAACCATCTCGATGCCAGTTTTCTCGCGTTTTCTTCATCTCCGGAGTGGCTGCGAGCGTGAGCGAGTGGCAGCTCATCCACTCGCTCACGCTCGCGGCCACCACCCGATCAAGCCGAAGCCAGCTTCGGCGTATCGGACCCATGGCGAACGAAGGCCGCCGCCAGCGCGACCGCGCCGAGGAGCGCCGCATAGGTCGACGGCTCGGGCACGGCGGAAACCGAGTCAACGACGTCGGGGCCGTTACCGCTCGGCACGAGCGACGACGCCGTTTCATGATCTGGGCGACATTACGACATCACCCATCCGGTACAAACCGTCGGGGGCTGCCGGGATCTCCACCGTGACGGGCCCCCAGCGCGTGCTGTTCGACGCACGAATTTCATATCGGCCAGGCTTGATATCCGGCACCTGAAAACCTCCGCTCCGGCTGGTAAAGGTCGACACGGGCTTCTCCTGAGGTTTGTCGAGGCGTTGGATCTCGATCGGCAGATGGGCGAGAGGCTCCCGCTGGTCGTCCACGAGTCGGCCCACCGCGACAATACTCAACTCCTTGCCCAGTTTCAGCAGAAAGCCGCTCTTGTAGGTGGGTGCCAGCAGAAAGGCGGTTTTTTCCGGCGTGGCGCCCAGCGGCGGATCGACCGGTTCAACCCGCACGTCCCTCAGCCGGTAATTCGAGAGATCGGTCAACACGGCCGGACTGAGCCAGTCGGACCGGGCCCGGCTGCCTCCACTGCCGTCCGGGTCCACCTTCATGGCCACATTGGCCAGGCCCTCCTTGCCGGTGACGATCGCAAAGTTCTCCGTCACGGAGCGGGCCACGCCGAACGTGCCGTCGGCAAACACGAGGGTGCTTTGCAGACGCACCTCAGCGTCGTCCCGGGTATATCGGCCCGTACCCTGGTCGAACTCGTCCCGGGTGTAGGAGGCCTCGGCGAGACCCTGGTTTCCCCAATATCCACCTCCCGCTTTATACTCGCGGCTGTCCGATCCAACCCGGGTCGACGCAAATTCATAAGGCGTAGTGGCATTGCTGGGACGCCCGGAATCCCAACTTGCGGTCACCGTATTGCTCTCCAGCTCCTTCGCCGCATAATAGCTGGCCGAGCCTTTGGAGAAGCTGATGCTGAGGCCAAACAGCAACTCAGTCACCGGTTCGTTGTGATCCGAGCGATGATGCCGCAACGACATGCTGCCGGAAGTGTATTTTCCCCATCGCCGGATGAGCGTGGCCGACGCGCCATACGGGTCGATCGCGCCCGCCGCGCGCGCGGAATTGTAATTGCCGCTAAGCTGGCCGGTAATGCCCTGACCGAGGGAAGTCGAAAAAGCGGCCGAGTAATTCAGCGCCTTGCCCGGCGCCGGCGAGGAAGTATCGATCGAACCGAAGTTTCTGCCGAGGTACTCCACGGCTATCTGCGTTTGAACCCCGTGGCCGTTCCGGGCGGGGACTGTAGTCAAGGCTAACCTGGTCCCGACGTCCCACTTTTCGTGGTCGGACCGGCTGGTCGCCGGGTCCAATTGCAACGTGCCGATGGGAAAGACATGCAGCGCCCGGAGGCCGAGCAATGCCCGCGAATTATCCGCCTGCGCATAGGCGCCCAACGTCGTCTCATCGGTCAACCCTTTCAAGTAAGAGGCCGACAGGACCGGCTTCTTCGTGTCGTAGCGATAGTCTCCGTTCTGGAGCGAGCGACGAAACCCGGCGTTGTAGGAGAATAGGCTCCTACCTTTGTTCAACAAAACGGGATCGTAGATGAACGAGAAATGCAGAATCTGCCGCCGTCCCGCGCTGTCCTCGATGACCAAATCGATGTCGTTCTGGCCGACGGCCGGCAGCAAGCCGCGGATATCGTGCGTCCCGGCCGGAAGCTGCAAGGTGTTAACGAGCGAATTGTTCACCCACATTTTCACTTCGGCGGGGCGTTCGAGGTAGAAGTCGAACTCACTCATTCGATAGGTGGGCACGTGCGGCTGGAGGGAGAAGTCCTTGGAGAAGCCGATCCCGCCCATGTTCACCATCGTCTGATAGCCAAAAACGGGGTAGCTCAGATCGCCGGCGGTGAACCGGAGAGCGCGCTGCGGCAGGTCATAGACCAGGCGGACATTCCCGCGCTGCAACGACCCGTTGGCGCCGGTCTGGCCATAGGCCGATCCTTCGAGCACCACGCCCCTCAAATTGATCGCACCGTCGGCGGCAAAAGCGGCATCGGTTTGCGTGCTCGTGGAAGTTGCCACCGTATTCGATTGGGCAACACCCTTGACGTTGAGATTGAGGAAACCTGAAACCGGCGCCGGGCGGATCGCATCCACGCTGAAGGGGTCGGTCAGCGGAAGGTTCAGGTAGCGGACCTTGGTTTCACGCATTCCGGGGGCCGTCTCGATCGAGAATTCGAATTTGCGGGGATTGAACGAGGTCGCCACCCCCGCCTCATCGAGGGCGGCCCGATGGAGCCATCCCTGGCTATCGATCTTGCGTTCCAACTCATGCACGATGTCCGGCCGCAGGACATTGGTCAACAGAGCCACCATCGCCTTCCCGTCCAAGAGGACATCCTGCCCTCCGCCCGGGGCCAGGACCGCTTTCACCTTCTGCCGCGTGGCCCCGTCGATCACGACCATGACATAGCTGCTGACGGGGATGTTCGGCGGCGGGTGCTTGAAGACTTCCATGAACAGTTCGTCGCGGGTCTTGTCCGGCGACGGCTGATCGCCCGCCGCCGGCCTGACGTCAACCGCCGCGACCAGATTCCCGGCTGTGTCGGCGCCCGGCAAAGCGGCAGGACAGACCGACAGCGCGAGAACAAACCACACGCGGCTAATAGACTTGCGGTGCATCGTCATCGCAGCACCTGTCGCGGCGCTAGTCGGATAGGACGACGCGGACGGGTCCAGCCGGCAGACCGGATGGGCGCGGGATGAGCAACCGCCGCTGCTCGCCGGCCAGCAGATGCTTGTTCATGGCCGGGATATCCCCGGCGGAGAGCGTGACGGCGCGTTGTTTGAGCGGAGCGCCGGTCGGGCCGAGGGGCAGGAGCACCAGGGTCATGTCCCCCATCGACGCATGGGTGGTCCCCTGGTTTGCGAGTATGATCTCAAGTTGCGCGGATGCCGCAGGGCCGGCGCCAGCGGGTGGCGGGCGATCGGTGACCGACTCGACTACGACCTTGGGTTTGGCTCCCGGAGGGGCCACATAGATCCGCACCTCGTAATTCATCAGAACCGTGATATCGACGCGGATGCCCACACTGGGCTCCGACTCTTCCCCGGACTTCCGCGGTATGGGGACTTCCCGGGCCACAAGGGTGTAAGCCCGCTCCGTATCCAGTGCCGGCTCCCCGATCCAGCGCACCTGCACACCGGCTTCATCGCCCGGGACCATGACAAGCTGTGCCGGATAAATGATGAAGTCATCATCGGCCTCCTTGCCGCTGATGGCCTGGCCGTCGAGATCCTTGTGGACCTCGTGGATCGTGATCTCAATGGCCGCCGGTTTCGCCCCCTTGTTCTCCAGCTGAATAAAGCCGCTCGATTCGGCCCCGCGAGAACGCAGTAACACGAGATTCGGTGAGACCGAGTACGCGAGTGCTCGCAACGGCAGCAGGACCGAGAGAGCCAGCAGGATCTGAGAATACACGGTCCACAACCTCATTTTGGGTTTGCTTGGGTCAGCTGCAACGCCAGCGACACTCCGTGCGCGCTGAAAAGCGCCCACCGAATTGCCTTCTTCTGCCTGTCAGCGAGATGCGGTTAGGCACACTAACCGCACCGTTGTTCCAATCGCGTCGACCGGGGATGCGGTAAGCCTTACCCATCGGGCCGAACACTGAAAAGTCGCTATCAGGGATCGTTGTCGAGGGTCAGCGAAAGGGTGTCTGAGTAGACACCAGCCAGTAACGTGGCGTCATTACTCGTGCTAATCTTCAGTGCATAGGCGTAGCCTACGGTTGCGGTGGTGGCTGTTGCATGGGTACCTACGTGCGCACCGGTATTGAACAAGATGGTGCCAGCGCTACCCCCCGTATCGCCGTTGCCCGTGGTAATGTCTTTATTCTGCGTGTCGGGAGACGTGAGACCTGCTCCCAAAGTGCCCGCACCCGTGGCGACGAACTCGACGTTTTGATAGAGAATCTCCCGACCGGCCCCGCCACCACCCTTTTTCAACTTGCCGGTGTTACCGGAAGTGACCGTCAATCTCCAACCCGTGGCCGAGTTGTTGTCGATGGTTCCACTCACGACGGTGACGCCGCTCAGGGCGTTGGACCCTCCCGGAGTGCTGGGGCCGATGGTGATGGAGTTATTGGGAGTGCCGGCCAAGGTATTGATGGGGGTAACGCTGCCCCCAACGGTTCCGCCGCCGGTGTTTTGAGCCAACGCCGAAGTGACGCCACCCAAGGCAAACGCGGAGATTACGGCGGCAAGTTTAAGTACGGAATGTTTCATTTCCATTTTCATATTTTTTTCCCAATTTGTGGTTTCGCTAGTGATTTGCTGAATTGATGTATTGCGGAACGTGAGAACGGGTCCGGTATTCAAAACTTGTCAAAGTACTGGCACCACATTGAGGGATTATCACCCGTGTTCATGGTGTATCCGTACCTGTCCATTTAGGTTTATACCCCTAGCAGCCTGTCGGGTTAGCCGTATCCATGCACTCGGAATGTAGGGGCGCAGTCTTGCTGCGCCCGGCTCACGAGGCAAAAAGGGCGCAGCAAGACTGCGCCCCTACATGCGAATTCCGCTAATCCGGAACGACGCAGATGGAAACCGCTAATTCACGCTAATCTTCGCTAATCCGGCATTCGTGCCGCTTCGCGGTTAAAACTTCGATCCAGATTTTACAGAAGGCCGCGGAGGTCGCAGAGAACACTTGGTGTCCAGTTTTCCTGCGCGCATTTTAGGCGGCGAGTTTGGCGAGTTACTCCATGTCCGAGCGCGCCAGCAATCGCAGTGCCGGAATTTTCCGCGGATAGCGCGGATGGTCGCGGATCATGTGGTAGCCCATCCGCGCCTATCCGCGTAATCAGCGGACAAAGCAGTTCCTCCGCGTCCTCTGCGGCCTCCTGTAAAACCAATTCTGGTTTGGTTGCGGCTTCG
>Ga0265316_10005689_pt1 | contig 12053 bp, 10 predicted proteins | sample 4522metaG_FD_202092 | JGI IMG/M metagenome (GOLD analysis project Ga0265316, IMG submission 202092) | Rhizosphere microbial communities from Carex aquatilis grown in University of Washington, Seatle, WA, United States - 4-5-22 metaG | ecosystem: Host-associated > Plants > Roots > Rhizosphere >... | reverse complement strand
CGATTGCATCATTAAAACTTGTCTGCTTGTTACTATAAACAAGGTTTATTGAAATGTTTTGTGAATTCCTGATCCTTACGCTTTTATCATCAAAACCTGAAGCAGAAAACAATAATAGGTCCTTCTTTGCACAATTTATAGTAAAATGTCCAAGAGAATCAGATTGCTCTGTTGCTCCCGTATTAAAAGATTTTATCAGGACTTTATTCAATGGAAAACTATTATAAGTTGTGACAATACCCGAAACGACTGTACTTTTTTGGGCATATACAGAAATGCTTAGTGTAAATGCAAATATTACCGGTACAAGAAATAGTGTTTTTAATCTCATAATTATTTGTTTATTTATGTAAAATAAGAAAGTATATAGCTAATCTATTTTTGAAAGGTCACCGTTCAGGTATTTAAATTTGACAACCTCTCTGCAACTTGCACAGTTATAGTTGGGTGAATCGGGAGGAAGTTTTGGAATTTCAACATAAATTATTCTGTCCTTAATTTTCAACACCTTCATATCGAGTTCTATCACTTTGGTTATCTTGAATTTACCATTTGATTTTATGAGAATTAAATGCTCCGTTGTTGTCATAAACTGCCCGTTATATGAAGAGATGGAAACTATAGCATCCTCCTCCTGATCATCATCAATAAAGCCAACCACTATTCTTGAAGGGTCAATAACATATTTTATCTGGTTATTGACTATATTGATAATTCCCCCCTTATCAGCTGATTTTTTGGAGTCCTTTAATTTATCTCTTGCATAATTGATTGCGATATCCATCACTTTCCTCTTAATAGCGGGTGCAATGGTGTTTCCCTGCCCGGTCTTGTTATCATTATGAGTGCAAGAAATTAAAAGGAAGAAAAGAAAAAGTACTAAGCCACTTTTTTTCATAGTTATAAAATTTACGAAACCGCTCAAAATTATAACAAATGAAGGAGCAGAAAAAATAAAGCTATAATTATTTGGGAACACTCTGGCAGGATTGAATTCCTTGAGGTTTACTTTCGACTTTTGCCTTTCAACTTACCTGGTATATTTTAACCTGAGATCAATGTCTTTATCATAAACAAAATAACAGGGATCGTCACACTGTGTCTTATCATATCTTACTCTTGGAGTAGCCGAATCAACTGCAATGTAATAATTATCATCTATATGATAAGTAGCCGTGACAGTATATTTTTTATTCAGTGTTACTGAAATAATAGCCTGTGTCTCTGTTGTTTCGTATGAGCTATAAAGGATACTGTCTTCAAGATTACTTTCATAGACATTTATTACTGTTGGAGAAGAATTATACCCTTCATCAAGTTTCACATTAAGATTGATATTTACCGGTATATCAGTCGTACAATCGGCGCATTTAACAATAAGTCCCTGTTTCTCGCACGAGAATAATATAACTATAAATAGAAGCAATAATATTTTTTGAATATGTCCCATAATTTCGGATAATCTGCTTTTACTTGTGACTCGTTTCCTTTTTCCTTTTCCCTTTTAACTTCCCTAATACCACTTTAATGTTTTACTCTTCGTTCTTACTTTATCAAAATACAGATTGTATGAAGCGCCAAATCTTAACCATACCGGACCGATATGATAAAAATCAGAATTTATATACTCAGCACCCAGTGAAAATGAGAGATCCTTTTTAGTCCATTTTAGTGAAAGTGCCGGAATAACCATATATTTATCCGGAGGTACAAGTAAGGTACCTTTAAATTCGTTCCCAAAAGCATACCCTGCTGAAAGTGATGCTGAAAAGCCAAAGTTGCCTCTGAATATATTGTCGGTTAGGGCAAAATCTTTAAACAACCCTGCATAAACAACCGAACCTTTATCCAGGTATTGATAGAACATATGTTCAGATTGTTTAAGCAAAACCCTTGTATACCATAATTTAGTATCGCATCCAAAGATAATTCCTCCGTTCAGATATGGTTCTTTGAATGAAAGACTTGCCCCGGAATAAATGTCATGTAGAAAGAACCTTGTGGATATCATTACATCCACCTGGTCTATTCCATACTTTATACTCCCCGGAATATTATTGTCCTTAAGAATCTTGACGATATCTTTTCTTCGGTATTTTGATGCTACACTATATGGACTTACAGCATGATTTCCCTGGTCCGCCCATTTGTTCCCGATTTTGAGCAGAAATGTTGTTGCGATTGGTTGATCATCAATTATTGTAAGTGTCAGTGCATTATGATTCGAAGAATTAGTAGCATATATGTCAACACCTTTTTCAAAGAGAAGTCGCATCAACAATGTATCACCATTGAGGGAGGCCATCAGAAAAGGTGTAAATCCCTCATTGTCTCTTGCTTCCATATTGGCTCCTTTCTGAATAAGAAGATCTGCAATATCAGCATTGCCGGCCCATATTGAGGCCAGAAGCGGAGTGGAGCCTTCAACTGTTTTTTTATCTATCGAAGCCTCATAATAAAGGAGCATGTCGACAATCTGGAAATATCCATAAACTGATGCATAGTGGAGAGGTGTGGCATCAAATCTGTCTGTGACATCAATATCGGCTCCTGCTCTTATGAGGGATTCAGCAATTTCTGCATTCTGGTTTTTTACAGCTATAAGCAGAGGAGTTTCACCCTGCGACGTCACTTTATTTACATCTGACCCGTAATCAATAAGCATTTTGACAGCTTCTTTATAGTTATTCGAAACCGCAAAAACCAGAGGAGTAGCTCCCTGATCAGTCTCAGAAAATATGTCGGCACCATTAGAAATAAGGCGCATTATTTCCAGTGTATATCCTTTGGAGGCGGCGATCATCAGGTTATAATCCAGAGCACCTCTGTAAAATTCTGGTATGTATTCAGTCGTATCATAATATATTGTATCAGGATATGTAACTTGAGAACAGACAACTCCTGATGTGAACAGAAATATCAGAACAAAAAGAATCCGTATATTTTGTAGCCTCATTGACTGCATATATTACAAAGTTAATTCTTTGCTTCTTTTTTTTAGTATACCATAACAGATTATCAATATTTTTCAATCAGGATATTGTTTAGGCTTAATTCAAATCTGGTGCCAAAATATTATTTTAAATATAATTTAGACTTAATATTTAAGTTATAAAACCTGAGTTTTGATAAATACTTTGCTAAAAACACGAATTCTTAACTAAAATAGGAATTTTTATGGTAATCTTGACGGGTGAAAAGGAATACTTTATATTTTTGTCTGGCGAATAATGAAGTAACGTTGATGAGGAAAAGCAAAATATTATTGATAACACTCTTGTTATTATTGGTGAGTTCTAATCCCGGGGCACATGAAAACAGTTTCGTACTAATTGATAAACTTGTACCAAATAATATCCGACTGACAAACAGTATCTCATCCGGGACTGAATTTGCAGGCGTTGAAAAAACTGTAAATTCTTTTCTAAGAAAGTGGTCAATTGCCGGCGCTTCAATAGCTATCGCCAAAGATGGAAAACTGATTTATGCCCGTGGTTTTGGATATGCAGATACTGCATCAAAGACGGAAACTCAGCCATATAGTCAATTCAGAATTGCAAGTATTTCAAAATTGGTTACAGCAGTTGGCATAATGAAGCTTCAGGAAGAGGGAAAGCTGGCTTTGACAGATAGTATTTTTGGTTCAAGAGGAATCCTGAATGATCCATTCTATGGAGAACCAAAAGACAAAAGAGTCTACAAAATAAATGTTGCCGAACTCCTGAGCCATGAAGCCGGATGGACTCAACGTTATGGAGATCAGATGTTTATGCCATTAGTGGTAGCAGAAAAGATGGGACTAAAACCTCCTGTGGATACAAAAACTATTGTGAAATTTGTACTTGAAAAGAGACTCCAGTATACTCCCGGAACAGGAAAGGCTTATTCAAATCTTGGCTATAGCATCCTGGGCCTGGTAATAGAAAAAGTATCGGGGATGTCGTATGAAAATTTTTGCAGGAAGACAATTATGGAACCTCTTGGCATATATGATATGAAAATTGCCGGGAATCTTCCATCAGAAAAAGCTCCTTTCGAGGTTACTTACTACGAACCAGCCGATGTTGTACTGAAACCTTCAATATATGGTACAGGAGAGATGGTAACACCCAGTTATGGAGGGAATGATATAAATGCTCTTGGAGCAGCCGGAGCATGGGTTGCCACAGCACCGGATCTTATGAGATTATTATTGGCTGTTGATGGCTTTAAGACCCGTCCTGATATTCTTACCGATCAGAGTATCAGATTCATGACAGATAATGATAATGGGTTTGCGCCTGTAGGATGGAAGGGGACTGTTATGGATGGTACATGGTGGAGAACCGGTTCTTTTCCGGGTAGCGCCGGTATGATGAAACGTCAGTCTGACGGAATATCCTGGGTTGTTCTCTTTAATTCAAGTGCATGGAACGGACCTGAAATTTATTCCTATATCAGTAACATGATGAACCATGCAATATCAAAAATTGATTTCTGGCCTGATTATGACCTTTTTGACTATTCACTTCCTATCCCTCTTAAGACAACATTAACTGAATATTCGAGCAGGTAATCATGTGTTTTACCGTAAATGTTAACCTTATTAAGGAGGAACTTGAAAGCAGGTACGGAGCCACATTAATTGACCCTGATAAATACAGACCAAGTTATTATTATCACGCTTTCGGTCTACCTTCGATCCCCGCTATCTGTTCAGGTAATCCTTCTAAAATTCAACTCTTAAAATGGGGATTAATACCCTCATGGACGAAAAGCATTGACGAAGCGAATATAATAAGGTATAAGACTTTTAATGCCAGATCAGAGAGTATTGTAACAAAACCTTCGTTTTCGTCATCTTTCCGATCAAAAAGATGTATTATACCTGTTAAGGGTTACTATGAATGGCAACATATTGGAAATGAGAAAATTCCATGGTATATTTATCACGCTGAAAATGAGGTATTATCGTTAGCAGGAATATACGATAACTGGATTGAGGATAATACCGGTGAAGTTTTCAATACTTTCTCAATTGTTACAACTGTGGCAAATGATCTGATGGCTCATATTCATAACTCTGGCAAAAGGATGCCTGTAATACTCAATAAATCTTCTGAAACCCAATGGATTGATCTTTCGATAGCAGAAGCTGATGCTCTTAAACTGCTCCAACCTTCACCTGATGAAATTCTTAAGGCTCATACTATCAGCCCTCTGATAAATTCGAGGACATCTGACCGGAATACGGCGGAAGTTATCAAACCATTTGACTACCCGTCCGGGAATCTGTTATTCTAAAGGGGGTTTGCGGTTTGCGGTTCGCGGGGGAAAAGCTAGCTGATACTATACTTGAAATAGAACTGACCGGTCACTGCACACCGCATGCCGGTAACCATTTATTGCGCCACAAATTCGTAAGTCAGCATGCCGAGTTGGATCTTTGGCGAATTGGCATCAGGATTAAATCTGGATAACAAGGCAGTATTTACTGCTGTTTCAACCAGACATGGATCAGAAGCCGTACTTTCCCTCTCAGCTATCTGAGCCTTCTGTACAATTCCATTCTGGTCGACTTCAATTGTCAGAACAACCTTCCCTGATCCCTCACATTTATAAATTGGTATTGGCAGATAGAGGTGATTTCGACCAATCAGGTCATAATATATTCTTGTCGGGCCTTTGTAATTAGCTGCCATTTTCTGCGACTCGCTGGGCTTAACTTTCACTTTCTCTCCAATAGTATCCTTTTTAACTGTAAGGTTTTCATCCTCATTCGATTCAATATGTTTTTTTTGTTCATCTATATAATTATCAACTCCAAGCTTCCCGCTTTTAATCAGCTCTTCTTTGACCTTGTCTATATAATCAGAAGGATTTATCTTTTCAGCCGGTTTACTTGAAAGATTTCTGGCAATATTCAACATCTCCGCATCTCCTTTAAGAACCTTTTCAACTGATGTAGCTGGTACCTGAACTATCTTCTCCTTTTTTGTCACTGGCTCTGCTGCTGGTGCCTGTGCAAGCTCTACCTGGTATTCTGCAGTTATTACTTTCTGCAATGATCTAAGTTGTAATGACATAAATATTATTCCGGCTATCAGATGAATAATCAGTGTACCCAGAATACCGGTCAGTTTGCCTTTGTTTTTTCTCATACTATGCGAAATTATAAATTATTACTTTTGTATCTATATTAATAGCATTTAATAATTTAATCGAAAGTTGGGGCCAATGAAGAGATCCTTTGTGTACTTTGTAACACTAAGGAAGATCCCTGTTAAAAAATTGGTGGAAATCAGTAAGTTTAAAATTATATTTAATGAAAAAAGAATTGATCCTTGAAATCATACAGGAAAGATGGAGTCCCTATTCTTTTTCTTCAACTCCTGTAGAAGAATTTAAATTGAAAGCGATGTTTGAAGCTGCAAGTTGTGCTCCTTCCTGCAATAATGAACAACCGTGGGAATTCGTTTATGCAACTCAGGAGGAAATTGAGATTTTCAATGATTATGTCGGATTCCTTAATGATGGAAATAAATTGTGGGCAAAGCACGCCTTTGCGCTTGTAATTAGCTTGGCAAGAACTAAATTCTCCTATAACGGTAAACCAAACAGATTTGCGTTTCACGATACCGGAATGGCTGTAACCAACCTTCTGTTACAGGCTGTTGCTTTGGACGTTTATGTCCACCAGATGGGAGGCTATTCAGTAGAAAAAGTTAAGGAATACTTCAAACTGGGTGATGATATCGAACCTGTGGCAATGATAGCAGTGGGATATTTGGGTGATGGTTCATTGCTTACTCCGGAGTTATTAAAGAGGGATGAAGCACGCAGACTAAGGAAATCAGTCAGTGAATTTGTTTTTAAAAACACACTTACCAATCATGCTTTTTAGCGAAAGAAACATATAATTAATTATCGCTGTTGGCTTTTTTAATCTTTTTTCTGACCTTGGGCTTAACAGGTTTATTGAATTTCTGGTTTTTAAACAGTCCGTTTTTTATCCCGTTAATGAACTTTGCCCAGGCAAATGGGTTCAGAAGGTTGTTAATCGGATATTGACCCCTGGTGGCCATTGCACCAAAATTCTGCTCCATCGAATATCTGTAACCTGCTTCAGGAGATACTTTGAAATCTCCCTGATTTGCAATTGCCACATAAATAGAAGCGATATTATCATTCATGTTTTCAATTATCGGGTCAACGGGTCGTTCCCTGGTCATATCTTTAATAAATTCACTGTAGTTTTTCCATGGCAATATATTCACCTCTTTGATTTGAATAGTATCTATTTCCAGAGCTATATCAACTTCACAGTGTCTTTCTTCGAATGTCGTGGGAATTATTGTATGGTATCTTTTAAATCCTAAAGCTCTGAAGAAAATTGTATCTCCGGGAGTACTTGTAATAGAATAAATTCCGGTTCTTTCACTTAGAGTCCCCTTTTTAAGCTTTTTTGATACAACAGCAACACCGGGTACAGGTCTGTCTGACTTATCTGTAATTATTCCGCTTACCTGAATATATTTCTCACTTTCAATTGTCTGACCATAATTGGCAGAAATGGCAATGATGAAAAGAACAGTTGTATAAAAGAATTTATTCAATTAGCTCAGTTGTATTATAAATTAAATCGAATAGCGATGCAAAATAAACATTATTGAGTGTAACGATAAAACATTTAACTATATTTTAACGTGATTTGTTAAGAGATATCTACGAATAGCCGATTCAATATTAAGACAGATAATACTTATTCATCATATTAAAGTCTGGAAAATATTCCAATATTTGTGCCAATAAATTTATCATTATTCTATCTGTTTTTACAATGACCAATAATTCAAATAACTCAATAAATTCAACTTTATTATAAAGTTTAATTATTAAAGCTTATGAAAAGAGTTTTACTACTGGGTGATGAAGCGATAGCACAGGCAGCATTGGATGCAGGATTAAGTGGGATGTATGCATATCCTGGTACTCCTTCAACCGAGATCATGGAGTTTATACAATCATCGAAAGAGGGTTCTGATCGCAGCGTTCACAGGGAGTGGTCATCAAATGAAAAGACTGCGATGGAAGCAGCACTCGGAATGTCTTACGCCGGCAAAAGGGCAATGGTTGCGATGAAACATGTCGGTTTGAATGTTGCTGCAGATGGATTTATTAATTCAGCCATTACCGGAGTAAATGGCGGATTGATTGTAGTTTCGGCTGATGATCCGTCAATGCATTCTTCCCAGAATGAGCAGGATTCAAGGTTTTATGGAAAGTTTGCCATGGTTCCATGCTTTGAACCTTCGAATCAGCAGGAGGCTTATGATATGGTTTTTGATGCTTTTGAAGTTTCGGAAAAATATAAGTTACCGGTTCTCTTCAGAATAACTACAAGGATGGCTCATTCACGAGCCAGCATTAATTTAAGAACAGCACTCCCGCAGAAAAAACTTATTCTTCCTGCTGACCCATTACAGTTTGTTCTTCTTCCGGCAATTGCAAGAAAAAAATATAAGTTATTACTGTCATCATATGAATCACTGAGGTATGAAAATCTGATTTCAAAATATAATTTTTTTAAAGACGGGAATAAAAGGGACCTTGGGATAATAGCTTGTGGAATTTCATATAACTACTTTTTAGAAAGTATCGGAGAATCAGCAAATGATCTTCCTGTACTTAAAATCTCTGCATATCCTTTTCCAAAAGAGCTTATTAAGGAAATAACAGGACGATGTAAAGCAATTCTTATTCTTGAGGAAGGAGCGCCGGTTCTTGAAGAGGCTATAAGAGGAATCCTCGACGATGGTATAAAAATCTATGGAAGGCTTGATGGAACTGTTCCCCGTGATGGGGAATTAAACCCTGCTATTGTGGCAAAAGCCCTTGGATTACCTGTAACGTACGGACATGATGTGCCTGCTCTGGTTAAGACACGACCGCCTTCCTTCTGTAATGGATGCGGACACGCTGATATGTTTAATTCTTTAAACGAAGCTATTAAGCCCTATGGGCCTGGACATGTTTTTTCGGATATTGGGTGTTACACTCTTGGAGCGCTCTCCCCTTATAAGGCAATTAATTCTTGTGTCGATATGGGCGCTTCTGTAACTATGGCTATCGGAGCTTCAGATGCCGGATTATTTCCTTCAGTAGCTGTGATCGGCGATTCGACTTTTACTCACTCGGGGATGACAGGGTTGCTTGATGCAGTTGTTAAAAACTCATCGGTAACAATCATTATATCTGATAATTCTACTACAGGGATGACAGGTGGTCAGAAATCACAGGCCACCGGCAGACTTGAACAGATCTGTGAAGGGATAGGCGTTTGCCAGGAACATATAAGAGTAATAACTCCGTTACGAAAGAATAATACTGAAAATGTACGTATCCTGAAAGAAGAGTTTGAATATAAAGGAGTCTCGGTAGTGATTGCATCGAGGGAATGCATTCAGACTGCTGCCAAAAGAAAGAGATCAGAAATCTCAAATGAATAACGCGATAACCTAAAAGATGAAAAACGACATAATATTATCAGGAGTAGGAGGGCAGGGAATTTTATCAATTGCAGCCACAATAGGCCTGGCAGCAGTGGCTAACGATATATTTCTTAAACAGTCGGAAGTTCATGGAATGAGCCAGCGCGGAGGTGATGTCCAATCGCATCTCAGGCTTTCAGATAAACCAGTCTCATCCGATCTGATACCTTATGGAAAAGCTGACCTCATAATTTCTGTTGAACCTATGGAATCACTTAGATACCTTCCATGGTTGTCGGAAGAAGGATGGCTGGTAACTAATTCAAATCCGTTTATTAACATTCCTGACTATCCCTCATTAAATGAAATTCTGGAAGAAATTGAAAAGATTGAAAATCATATTATTATTGATGCAGATGGAATAGCGAAAGAAGCGGGATCAGCACGATCAGGAAACATTGTGATTCTGGGAGCTGCTTCTCCATATATCGATATGCCATTTGAAAGTCTGGAGAATGCTATAAAAAAACTGTTTGGCAGAAAGGGTAATCAAATTGTTGAAGCCAATTTGAAAGCGTTGAGAGCCGGAAGGGAATGTTCAATTAAATAGTCAATATTTTTACCCTTTGGAAATTAAGTCACATTATTACTTCTCTGAAATTATTAAATCAAATTTTAAAACTCATGAAACGTAATTGGATTTTGCTTGTCTCTTTAACATTTTCTTTTTTATCAGTAGCACAAAAAGCAGATTTTAAAGCTGCTGAAAAATTCCGTGGTGATAATCTAACCCCAAAATATGGCGATCTGGCAGTTAATGCCAACTGGATTGAAGAATCAGATATTTTCTGGTATTCCTTTAAAACATCTTCTGGCAAAAACTTCTATTATGTAAATGCCGCATCAAAATCAAAGCAGCTAATGTTTGAAAGCAAGTATATGGCTGCAGAACTACACAAACTTGCTCATCATCCTTATAATGATCTTGACCTTCCTATTAAGGATATAAAATTCGAAAAAAAGAGTACAACAAAATTTACCTTCGTGGTTGATTCCATGAGATTCAATTTTGATATTTCGACACAGAAGCTTACTATAAAGGATTCAATCTGGAAAGATAAAAAGAAGCCATCCTGGCCGACTTATTCATCTGACAGTGCATGGATTGCTTATGCTAAAAACCATAACCTGTTTGTGATGAAAACAAAAGACAAAGATAGTATTGAAATACAGCTTACTACAGATGGAGAACGATATTATAGCTACGCTGCAAATTCGGAAGATACAACCAAAAATAAAAAAGTAAAAGCAAAAGCAGAGTGGTTCAAAAATTCTAAGAAACTCTATATTGAAAGGGAAGATGAGAGGAAAGTAAAAGACCTTTTTGTTGTTGATGTGCTTGCACAGCCACGTCCCAAACTTCAAACTTACAGGTATTCAATGCCGGGTGAACAATTTGTAGCTCAATCGGAGTTAGCAATTTTTGATGTTGCCACTAAAAAACGTGTTGATGTTGATCTTAAGAAGTGGAAAGATCAGACGATCTATGTTGAATGGTCTTCTCAAAAAGCTGCTGACAAACTAATCCTTATCCGCAAAGACAGGCCACAGAAACACCTTGATGTCTGTCTTGTCAATGCTGAAACCGGAACTCTCTCCGTTCTTTTCAGCGAAGAAACATGGCCATATTTCAATAACGAGTATTCTAGGTTATCGGTACTAAACGAAGGTGATGATATAATCTGGTGGTCAGAAAGGACAGGCTGGGGTCAGCTTTATCTTTATGATGGGAAAGGAAATCTTAAAAACCAGATCACTAATGGATATTTTGTTACCGGAAAGGTGGAACGGATCGATACTCTTGGCAGAATGTTATATTTTGAGGCTTTCGGAAAGGAGGAAGGGGTGCATCCTTATTATAGTATGAAATATAAGGCATCTATCGACAAGGGGGCAACAACACTTATTACCAGGGAAGGGGCCAACCATTCGTTCAGTATGTCAAAATCAAACAAATATTTTGTCGATACTTACTCGACTGTTGATAAAATTCCTGAGGCAGTTCTTCGCGATAATAACGGAAACATAATTCTTAAACTTGAAAAGGCTGATCTTTCACAGCTTTTCAAAACCGGATGGAAAATGCCGGAAACTATCGTAGTTAAAGCAAAGGACGGTGTAACCGATCTGTATGGAGTTATGTATAAACCATTTAATTTTGACTCCACCAGGAAATATCCGGTTATCTCTTATGTTTACCCGGGCCCCCAGACAGAATCAGTGCAATACTCATTTACTGTAACTGGAGGTAAAAACATAGCTCTTGCACAGCTTGGTTTTATTGTGGTTAACTTTGGACATAGGGGAGGAAGCCCAATGAGAAATAATTACTATCATACATTTGGATATAATGATCTGAGAAATTACCCTCTCGCCGACGACAAATATGGTATCGAACAACTTGCTGATAGATATAAATTTATCGATATCAACAGAGTTGGAATATATGGTCATTCAGGAGGAGGTTTCATGTCAACCGCTGCAATTCTATCATATCCCGATTTTTACAAAGTTGCTGTTTCA
>Ga0265316_10005688_pt1 | contig 12053 bp, 12 predicted proteins | sample 4522metaG_FD_202092 | JGI IMG/M metagenome (GOLD analysis project Ga0265316, IMG submission 202092) | Rhizosphere microbial communities from Carex aquatilis grown in University of Washington, Seatle, WA, United States - 4-5-22 metaG | ecosystem: Host-associated > Plants > Roots > Rhizosphere >... | reverse complement strand
CGTGAGCACTGACCGGTCGACCATCTCCAGCACGAATGACTGGCGCGCGGGCGCGTCGAACGCGTTCACGACCCCGAGGCTGAAAGCCAGCACGATGATGTGCCAGGGCATGACAAGGCGCAGAAAGGTGAGCGCGGCAAGCACGAATGCCAGCAGCATGCTGAAGGTCTGCGTGACCACGAGCAGCCGGCGACGCGGCACCCTGTCCGCGATGACTCCACCGTACAGGGTGAACAGCCAGGTCGCGATCCCTGATGCAAACCCCACGTACCCGAGGTACACCGTCGAGCGCGTGAGCTGGTAGATGAGGTAGCCCTGGGCAGTGGACTGCATCCAGGTGCCGGCAAGCGATGTCATCTGACCGAAAAACCAAAGACGGTAATTGGGATAGGCCAGGGCGGCGAATGTTCGCCGACGCCCCTCAACAAGGTGCTCCTGCATGAGCGGCCATGATAGTACGGATGTGTGACTTGGAAAAGCGTCCTGTCGACCGTATATTCGTACCAGAAAGCCCCGTCCATGAGCACGTCCCTTCAAGATCTGCTGTCAATCGAAACCCGCACCCTGCTCGAAGAGGAGTCGCGTCTTGCAAATGCCGTGCGCGGGATGGAGGAAAGTCTTTCGGGGCTGCGGGACATCGACCTGGTGCTCTCCCTGGCCGGGACACGGCTTTCATTGAGCCTCCAGCTCCTGAAGCGCATCACGGGCAGAGTGGATCCGGCCGCGCGCCAGGAGCTGGAAGAGATGATCACGGAAAAATCCCTTTCCGCGCTCCGCCTGGTGGAGGGTCTTCTCGCGGAGAACATCTCGGAGGACCAGAAGGGGATTGTCCAGGCAAATCCGCTGTACCCGAACGTCAAGAACCTGCTCGAGCAGTTTCTCCTTGCCGGCGGCGGGGGTTTCATGGAATCACGGCAGGCGGACGCGCGGAAGAGACGGGTGCTTTCCCAGAGCATTGTGGCGGCAATCCGCAAATACACGGGAGAAGACGACCGCTACCCGCCTCTCGAGCTGGAGCGCTACCCGCCCGTGGTGCGGAAGCTGCTTCTCTTTCTGTTCCCCGTGATGATCCGTGAAAATCCTGAAAGACCCCCGTATGGAATCGAGGAAGGCCAGGAAGTGACCTACGCGGCGCAGAACATGAAGCTGCCCCTTTCCCAGGCCATCTTCTACATGGAGAACGAGCTCCTGCCGGATCTGAAGGTGAAGCTCGTGCAGAGCCCCGGCGCCCGTGCGCTCCAGGAGGAGATCCGCCGCGTCCAGGAGCGGGTGGACGAATACAAGAAGCTTCGCTTCTTCCCGCGTTCGACGCCCGTGCTCCTGGAAAAAGGCTACTACACGGAGGGAATGACCGGGTATACGACGGACGGGGAAATGCTCGTTCCCATCCCGCTGCCCGTCTCCTTCAAGAGCGGAACGAACCTGGACCGCAAGATGGAGCTGGTGCGCATGGACGTGGTGCGGCGGATTGCGGGACGGAAAGTGAGCGGCGCCGTCGACAAGGAGTATCGGCGCCTTCGCGGCCTTTCAAGCGGCATACGCGGCAACTCGCGCACGACGAGCATGAAGCTGGACGCGGTCTGGGGCTATCGCGTGCTGAGACAGGATTTCCCTTTTCTTCGCAGGTTGACAGACAAGGCAATGTTCGAAGAGCTTGTCGACCTGGTGCACGCGGCCGGCGCCGGAACCTCCGAAAGCCGCATTGCGGCGCTTATCGAAAAGGACCAGGGGGCCGCCGAGATTCTCTCCCCCTCGCTGGAAGCAGATCCGCCTGCAGGCGCCGTTCCTGGTCCGGCCGGGCCCCCGCTATAAGAATCTCTCGAAACGTTCTTTTTTTGCCTTGCAGATCGGGCACACCTCGGGCGGTCCATCCCGCGCGCACAGATAGCCGCAGACCTTGCATCTCCACACGGGGTACTTCAGTTCCGCGGCACCGGCCGGCGCCGAGCCGGCAGGAGTTTCCGCGCGCGCCGGCTCTTTCGCGGCCCGTGTGTTTTCCGCCGGGCTTCCCGCGGAGCCTTCCGCCGCGGACGCCGCCGGGGGCTCGGTTTCCGCGCTCAACTTTTCAGCGGGCCGCCTTTCGGGAATTCGCCGCGCTTTGCGCTTCCCGTCCTTGACGTCCTGCGACACGTACAACGCGCAGAAGCAGGCCCCATATTCCGACAGGTCGGCATCGCGGTAATCACAGGGGCAGATGATATCGAGGTCCTCGGACTTCCTGCCGGAGGCCAGACGGCACGGGCAGGCCCAGTAGCCGTACCGGCGCTCATTGACGAGCATTCCTTCGATCAACCCGCGAGTGAACGTTGTGTCGGGATTCAGGTGATAGCCCGCGCTTTCTGCTTCCTGGTCGAGCTTCTTGAAGACGCGCTCGACCTCCTCCGGCGGGATCTCGGGCTGGTCCGTCGTGCCGCTCACTTGATCTTCTCCCTGATCTCGGCCTCGTCAAAGCCGGAAACGCATTCCTTGTCGTTTATGATGATCGTGGGATAGGACCCGTCGGGGTTCCATTTCTTGATTTCTTTCTTGATCGCGTCCTTTTCCTCGGCCTGGAGAGAGTCCACGTCGATGTACTCGTAGCCAATGCCCAGGTCGCGCAGCAGGTTTTTCGCCATGCGGCACCACATGCAGGTGCTCAGGGAATAGAGGACGATGCGCCCCTTGTCGGTTCCTTCCACATGCTGAAACGTCACCTCGGTCTCCTTGCGTTCAAGGATACGAGAATACCCTCTCGCGGGGGAGTATTCAATCCGGCGGACTTTTGCCCGGACGCGGGGGTCTTCGTTTCACGGCCGCAAGGTACTTCTTTTTCAAAACGGGCCAGGTGCCGAGGTCTTTCCTCCCGTGGGCAGAGAGGGCATATACACCATGCGCGACCCGCTCGAACCAGCCATATGCGTTGAAATGCAATATCGAGAGTGTCTTGGGCCCGGTGCCCCGCGCGCGAAGCTCGGCGGGGGTGGATTTGCCATGCAGGAGAAGACAGCAGGCGATGTGGATTGCATTCTCCCGGTACGCGGTGGCGAGCTTTGTGCGCGTGACGCCCGCCCTGTTGTAGTCTGCCGTCCTGTGCGCAATCTCCTCCAGGACTGCCCGGCGAGTCTGTGCGCGTTTTTTCCGCGCAAACGGAAGCGGGTGGAAAACGATTTCCACAGGAGGCTTGCCGGAGTCCAATGAAACCAGGATCAGGCCCAGCTCCAGCCTGCGCAGGAGATGCTGGGCGCCGCGGCTCTCCTTCCACCACTTCCACTTGTTGGAAGGCCTCGGGATTGCCACGTACACCGAATCGGTCATCCTCTGGCGGCGCACCGCCTGGACGAGAAGCGGGAGATTCAGCGTCTTCTTCAGCTCGATGATGAGGAGATCGTCATCCTTGACCGCGGCAATGTCGCAGTCCTTGACTTCGCTGCGCACCGTGTACCCGAGCTCCGCCAGGTGCGTGTACAGGGGACCGGCAAGGTCGCTCTCCTGCAGCAGCTTATGCATACGCGTCGGGGCGGCGGTCGTCGAGCAGGGGCAGACGCGCGCGGAAGGATTTCACCGCCTCCTCGTCGTGCTCCGCGGCAATCACGTCGTCGCGGTCCGGGCGGGCGCGGGCCAGGACACGGCCGTGCGGGTCGATGATGAGGCTGGCCCCGTGAAAGGGTACAGAGCCGAAGGAGCCCTGCACGGCCGCCCCGGCAGCGAACATGCCGTTGTCCACGGCCCGCGCCCTGAGAGCGAGCTCCCACTCGTCCTCGGGCCCGAACCAGGCGGAGCCCACGAGGCAGAGTGTGGCCCCGGAGAGGGCAAGACTGCGCGCGCCTTCGGGAAACCGCGTATCGTAGCAGATCCACATGCCCAGGCGAATGGAGCCATGCTCGAAGCTCTGAAAGCTGTCCCCCGGGACCGCCCAGGCCTTTTCCGTGACCCACAGGTGCACCTTGCGGTACACCGCAGTCAGCCCGCCCCGCTCGTCCACGAACGCCATGCTGTTGCAGAGTGTTCCGTCAGCAGAGCGTTCGACGAACCCGAAGCACAGTGCCACGCCCGTCTCCCGGGCGTGCGCCCCCACGCGGCCGATCTCCGGGCCGTCCGCGGCAACTGCATGGGCCTGCGCCTCGCCGGCCTCGGGATAGCCGCACAGGCACAACTCGGGAAGGACGAGCATTCGGGCGCCAAGACGCGCCGCTTCGCGGGCCTGTGCCCGCATGCGTTCGATATTCCCGTTGATATCCCCCGGCAGGGGCGCGAATTGCCCGCTGGCAATGACGGTTTTCATTCCAGGGCCAGTCCTCCGGCTTTACGCGGACGCCAGGTCTCGGTCCCGATGGAACCATCCGGCAGGACGCGGCATACTTCGAACCGCACCCTCCCCGCCTGGACCGCCGCGGCAATGGCTTTCTGAAATCCCGACAAGGCTGAACCGCCCTGCTTCACTTCCAGCAGGACCACTTCCAGCGACTCATCCCGGGCGCGCGCGTCGCGCACTCCGGTGTATCCGCTGAACACGACGTAGTCTATGGGATCTCCAAGGAACCGGGCGTCTGCCGGCAGGTAGCGAAATCCGGGCAGGAGCGGCGCCATCTGCTCCGCGATCTGCCCTTTCAGCGAGCTGCGGCTCTTCTCGACGCTTTCTTTCCGGGCGTCTGCAAGGCCCTGCGCCTGTTCCTGGATCAGGCGCTCGATCCTCACGTGGCTGCGCCGCCGGTCCTTCATCCAGGCCACCATCACGAGGATCAATGCCGTCACCGCCACCGCTGTCAGCAGGGCGAGGACCAGAATCGCCTGAGAGTATTCCTGCATCAGCCGCTCCCCTCCCGGGGCGGGTCAGGTGCCCGCAACGTCGCCGACGGCGACTCTTACTTGCCGCCGCCCTCGATCTTCTCCAATTTCTGTCGGAGGTCCTCGTAGGCCCGGGCCATCGTGCGGTCGCTGGTGGCATTTACTTCGGACGCCAGTCCGTTCAACAGACCCTCCAGTTCCTTGGGTGTGAACTCGATGTTGAATCTCTGGCCGGTGATCCGAGCGGAAATAATCTTCTTTTCGACTTCCGGTGCGATGTGAAGGATGTTCAGGAGGAGCTCCCGCTCGCTGCGCGTCAACTCTACCGTCTGGGGCGTATCCATGGGCAGATAGTATCCTGATTCTCCACTGCTGTGCAATCAGAGCGCCAGTATGCGCCTCATGATGTAGTAGCAGTGAGGACCGCCCGAAGGAGCGGCGGCCGGAGGCAGCCGGTCGAACCATGCAAAATCGTAGCCGTGGAGAAACAAAGCGTGGAATACCTGGTAGAGGGTCGGCAGGAACTCGGGATCGCGGGCATCCGCCTCCATGAGCGAGTCCCCCGTGAGCTCGGGGAGGAGAATGGAAAGGGGACCGGAGTAGACGACCTTCCGTCGCGGCAGGGGCCGCAGGCCTTCCCAGTCAATGACGCTCCGCGGAACTATCTCCTCCGCGCGCAGATCGAGGGGACGTTCAATGGGGTCGTCAAAATCGCACTCGCACGACACGTACGGCCACGGCCTGCCTTCAGGAGTCCGGGTCCCTTCCCGCCACCTGTAGCGCGTGCCGCACCGGGTGATGTACAGGGCGGCGTTGCCGGTGAGAAGCGGGCTGGTGCCGAACTTCAACCGCGACAGTCTGCGTTCCCGGATGAATCTTCCTGCTTCCTGCATGAGGGCGTCATCGATTCCTTCCTCGCGGTGGTGGGGCAGCACATCGATATCGGCAAGCCGGAACACGTGACCGCCTTCGTCCCTGTCAGGGGAGAGACCGATCCAGCCCAGCAGCGCGGAGGTGCCCGAGTCCACCGCGGCGATCATTTCTCCCCGTCGTTCCTTGAGGGAATGCAGCTCGTCCAGAGAGATCGCGCGGCCTTTCAGAAGGTCTTCACGCGAGCCGGAGATGAGACGGACGAACCGGACGTTCATGCAGCCACCCGTTTAGTTCAAATATCGGCAGGAAAACAGCCCGTGGGAACAGTCCCGGGGGTGTTTCTCTTCTTGTGGCCTGCTGCGAGTCAGGATACACTGGCGCGGATGCATGGCCGGCAGGACCTGTCACCCCGCGAACGAGTGAGGCTCGCGTTGAATCACCAGCAGACCGACAGGATTCCGATCGGCCTGGTCTGTGCCGGTCTCAATGCTCCCGCCGAACGCGATCTCGACGACTGGCTCTCGAAGGAGAGGGGCGTCACCGCCGCGCAGTACCTGGCCCCCATCGTGGACATCGTGGAGGTGAGCCCGCGCTACATCGGCCCCCCGCTCTCTCCGGGCACCGATATCTGGGGGGTGACGCGCAGAGACGTGAGCTACGGGTCGGGGAGCTACAACGAAATCTCCCATTATCCGCTTGCCGGCGAGTGGACGCCGGGGAGTCTGGACGCGCACAGGTGGCCGGATCCGGCCTGGTTCGACTACGAGGGCCTTCCGGCGGCAATCGCGGCTGTCCGGGCCCGGGCGGACAGCTGTATCATGGTCACCAACGGCAATATCTTCGAGACCTCGTGGTATATGCGCGGTTTCGAGCAGATGCTCATGGACCTGATGACGGAAGAGGAGCTCGTGCACGCTGTCATGGGCCGGGTGACCGATTTCTACGTGGCCTTCTTCACCCGGATGCTCGAAGCCGCGCCCGGCCAGATCGACCTCGTGTTCACTGCGGATGACATCGGCGACCAGCGCGGGCTGCTCATGCGGTACGACAGGTGGGAGCGCCTGCTGAAGCCGTACCACCGGCGGTTGAATGACGCGGTCCATGAGCGGGGCGCGAAAGTCATTTATCACACGGACGGATCCATCATGGACGCGGTGGGAGGGCTGGTGGACATGGGGATCGACGTGCTGCAAGCCCTCCAGTTCAGCGCGGACAACATGGATCCGGTCCGGTTGAAGACCGGTTACGGAGACAGGCTGTGCTTCGAAGGCGGGGTAAGCGTGCAGACCACCCTTCCCTTCGGCAGCCCGGAGGAGGTGCGCCGAGAAGTCGAGGAAAGGATCGCCGTGCTGGGGCGCGGCGGGGGTTACATACTGGGCCCCTCGCACTGGATCCAGGCAGGCACCCCGCCGCAGAACATCGCCGCGCTGTTTGATACGGCGCTGTCATTTTATCCCTTCTGAATGAAACGGACGGACAACGGATGCAAAAGCGCCGCGTGACGAACGGGGTCTACTGGGTGGATATACCCGAAGCGGACCTTTTCGTCCTCTGCGGGTGTCCCGCGGATACCGTCAAGCATCTCACAAAGGCGAGGCTCATCGCGGACCGGAAAAAGAACGGCATGACCGCCCAGACGGGCCCCAATGCGATCCTCCTGTCGGACACGACGATCCAGAAGGGCAGCTTCTCCAATCTGGCCGAGTTCCCCGTGCTCCAGATGCTGTACATGCAGGGCATGATCATTCCCGGCCATCCGAACAACACGGGACGCAAGCCCATGCTGATCGGGCTTGAAGACCAGGTGAAAAGCCAGAGCAACTACATCTACCGCGGCACCTACGGTCTGACATCCCTCGCGGAAATCATGGAGGCCGACGTGCCGGAAGAGCTGGCCGGGGACATGCTGCGGATCAAGAGGTGGTTTGCCTTCGACAATATCCGCCGCACGGAGGACCTCCTGGACCTCCGCATCATGGACACCCCGGCCGTGGAGCTCCGTGACGGCGTGTTCGTCCGCCGCAAGGGGTTCAACAGATACGAGTTCCTCCACGGCGGCGCCTCGGTGGCCGTTGACCTCAACCTCGGGGGGTCGGAGGAATACCTTCCCACCTACCAGCTTGCCCGGCAGGATGTGAGACGGGAAGAGTTCTCCGTTGTCCACACCGGCGAAGGAGATGGATGGGATGTCACGCGTCCCTGCATGGGGAGCATCCTCTGCGCGCGGGGGCGCCTCTACCTCATTGACGCGGGTCCGGGCATCCAGTACACGATGGCCGCCCTTGGAGTGAGCATCAACGAGATCGCCGGCATCTTCCATACCCACGCGCACGACGATCACTTTGCCGGGCTCACCTCCCTCGTGCGCACCGATCATCGCATCCCCTATTATGCGGCGGCGCCGGTGCGAGCCAGCGTGGTCAAGAAGTATGGCGCGCTCACCGGAAGGAACGAGGCGACTTTCTACCAGTACTTCGAGCCCCATGACCTGGCCCTGGATGAATGGACAGCGCTCGAAGGGCTGGAGGTGATGCCCGTCTTCTCCCCCCATCCCGTGGAGACCACCGTATTCTTTTTCAGGGCCGGCAAGGACGGCGCATATCGGACCTATGCCCACCTTGCGGACCTCAGCTCGTTCGAAGTATTGAAACGAATGATCACCGCGGATCCGGCGAAAAACGGAATCTCGCGCGCCCTGTACGAGGCTTTCACGGAGAAAGTGCGCCAGCCGGTCGATGTGAAAAAGATCGACATCGGCGGCGGCCTGATCCACGGCAACGCGGAAGACTTCATCGGCGACCCCTCGGGGAAGATCTTTCTCAGCCACACCTCCGCTCCCCTGACCGAGGCGCAGAAAAAGATCGGTACATGCGCCGTGTTCGGCCAGCAGGAGGTCCTTGCGCAGTCAGGCCGCGACTATCTGCAGATGGACGGGCGGCGCTGGCTTGGCTCGTATTTTCCGGACGCATCTGCGGACGGGATCGCGCTCCTGATGAATCAGCCGCGTGTCAGCTTCTCCCCCAATGACCTCATCATGCCTGCCGACGCGCCGGTAAGGGATATCTACCTCGTCCTGAGCGGAATGGTCGAGCTCCACGACTCCCGTACAGACGTGAGCGCAATGACGTCTGCGGGCGGCCTGATCGGAGAGCTGGAAGGGTTTTCCGGATCCCGGTCCCTGCAGAGCTGCCGGGCCGTGACCAACGTCGTCCTCCTGCGCATCCCGTGCGGCGCCTGGGCAGAGTTCCTGGCCGGCGCGGGAGCCGCGGACTCCCAGCGGCAGGTGCTTGCCCACAGGCAATTCCTCCAGAGAACCTGGCTGTTCGGGGAGATGGTGTCGATTCCTGTCCAGACACGCATCGCGCGCCTCATGGAAAAACGGGCAATCAGGGAGGGGGAAGTGCTCGTGCCGCGGCGCGGAGCCGAGCTCATCCTGCTGGCCGAGGGGCTCGTGACCGTGTTCCTGGGCGCGCAATCGATCGAAAACCTCAAGCCGGGGGGCTTCTTCGGGGAGGAGACGATGATGCGCGGCGCGCGCGAGCTGCCCGCCGGGTGGCAGCGGCGTTTCAGCCGACCGCCACGGGCGGGCCGGGAAGAGGATCACCACCTTTTCGAGGCCTGCGCGGTGCTGGACTCGGTCGCGTATGCAATTCCTGCCGATGCCCTGGAGGACATACCCGTGGTGCAGTGGAAGCTGATGGAGACGTACGAGCGCAGGCTGAAGAGCTTTCGGGCGGAGCTCAGGTTCGAATGGCATGATTCGTACGCGGTGGGCATTCCCGACATCGACGAGCAGCACCGCGTGCTTTTCGAGCTGATCCAGGGTCTTGCCGCGGTGGCCGACGGCCGCGAGCCCGCCGCCGGCGTCACGGACGCGGTGGAGAGTCTCGTCTCCCTTGCGCGCACGCATCTGCACTATGAAGAGAGCCTCTCGGAGGGACACCCCGCGCAGGGCTATGACGCCGTTCGGCGGGAGCATGCGGAGTTCCTGAAAAAGGCGGAAGGCTTCCGCAAGTACGTGGAGGAGGCGCCCGTGCAGGCCCTGCAGACAGTCGTCGAGTTCATGAAAGACTGGGTCGTCGACCACGCGCTGCTGGAAAACCGGAGATTCCGCAGCTCCCTGCAATCCTGAGGGAGAGCCATGAACGGAATCGTCGGTGTGGCACGGGCGCTGGATTTCGCCGCGCGAAGGCATGCCGGGCAGCGGCGGAAGGGCCTGATGGCCGAGCCCTATGTCAACCATCTCACCGAGGTGGCCTTGCTCCTTGCGGAAGCCACCGACGGCGCCGACCCTGCCCTTGTGATGGCCGGATTGCTGCATGACACCATCGAGGACACGGGCACGACCGGTGACGAGCTGGCCGCGGTTTTCGGCGAAGATGTCGCGTCACTGGTGGTCGAGGTCACCGACGACACCAGCCTGGACAGGGAGTCGCGCAAACGGATCCAGGTGGAAACCGCCTCCATGAAATCACGGCGAGCCCGGATGATCAAAATCGCGGACAAGATTGCCAACCTTCGTTCCATCGCGGAGAGCCCTCCCATGGGGTGGAGCCCGCGAAGGAAACGGGAGTACGTGTCATGGGCCCGGGAGGTGGTGGCCGCGTGCGGTGACACGAACGTCAGGCTGGAGAAGCTCTTCGAGGAAGCTGCGCGCGCTCAGCCGTAGCTGTGCAGCCCGGAGAGCAGGAAGTTCACCCCGAAGAAAGTGAAAAGCGTGGCCAGAAATCCCGCGATGACGAGCACGGCGGAGATCCTGCCGCGCATCCCGCGCACGAGGCGCGTGTGCAGGTACGCGGTATAGATCAGCCACGTGATCAGCGCCCAGATCTCCTTCGGGTCCCAGCTCCACCAGCTGCCCCATGCCGTCTCTGCCCAGATTGCCCCGAATATGAGGGCTCCCGCCGTAAAGACAGGGTACCCGATGCCGACGGAGGTGGTGATCAGACGGTCCATGTCAGCGCGCCGGTCTTCGCTTCCCGTGGCCAGGAAGGCCACGGCCGCGACAAAGCTCACGACGAAAAATGACTCTCCAATGAAGGAAAACGTGACGTGCAGCACGAGCCAGTAGGATTGAAGGGCGGGAATGGGCGGCTGGATCTCCCGGGGCGCCAGGGGAGAAGAGGACAGGATGAGGAGCACGAGACACACGAATGTCGCGCCGAACATCACGAACGGAGACATTCCCCGGGTCCTGAGGGCAAGACGGAGACCGAAGAGCACCATGCAGATTGCCGCGGAAAAGAACACCAGGGACTCGTAGGTGCCGGTGACGGCTACGAAGCTGATCTTCACGCTTCTCGTGGCAAGGGTGGCGAAAAGAAGAAGCGCGGCAGCCGCGAGCAGCCAGTGAGAGACCGGGTCACGCCTGTTCTCTCGCCGCAGGAGAAAACCCGCCTGCAGGACCGCGGCCAGCGCAATGCAGAGGAGGCCGATGGTGGCGGTCACGCCTCGCCCTCGCCTTTTTTCTGTATGAACGTCAGGCAGAGCCCGGCAGCGATAATCACGAGGGCCGCAAGAAAAGGAGCAAAGCCCGGGTCCCTCACGGCCTTCAGTCCGGTGACTTCCCTGCCAGTGATGCCCGTAACCGTGTACGGGCCGAGCATATCTCCTGCCCGCAGCTCCCGAGTGGAAACGGGCTTCATCTCCTTGCCCTCGTATTCCACGGCCACGACGCTCCACGCGTCCCTGGCCTTTTGCGCCTCCGCGAAGTACCAGAATGAGCTGCCGGAAGGGAATCCCTGCCCGGTGGTGGCGGTCACCTCCTCCCCGTCGGCGTCCTTCAGGTCGAGGATGCCCTGCAGCTCCCACGCCGTCTGGTAGACGCTGAGCCCTTTGAGGCGCAGCGGCTTGTTCACCCTGATGGGAAAGGAGGGGATCTCCACGCTGCCTTCACGGGTGACTCGCACGGTCGAGGTCCACTCCTTCGGGGCTCCATTGTCGTATCTCAGGGACTGGAGGGAAAGCAGGTGCAGGGCATACGTCGAGTTGAGCGCAGCATCCTCTCCCACGGCCAGGGACCACGTGGTTTCCTGCCGGCCCAGGGCGGTGATCACCCCCCCCGCAATGAGAATCAGAAGACCGAGGTGAACCAGGTCGGGTCCATAGCGCGGTCTCGCCTTGTTCTTCATCCGCCGAACCACCCTGTCAACGGCGCATACCCCGAGATTCAGCGTGAGAAGGAGGGCCGGGACAAGAAAGCCAGCGGAGCTGAAGAAGCGGGGAAGATCCGCCAGGCGGATCAGGCCGCTCACGAACGGGGAGTAGTGCGAGCGGTACCACGCATCAGACCTGCCCTGGGGTACCAGGGAGGCAAACAGGGAAAGCACCGCAATGACAAGAATGAGCACGATGGTCAGCCGGACCGATTTGAAAAACCCGTACACTGCTTTCACTTCAGGACGCTCCCCGTTCCG
>Ga0265316_10005687_pt1 | contig 12055 bp, 12 predicted proteins | sample 4522metaG_FD_202092 | JGI IMG/M metagenome (GOLD analysis project Ga0265316, IMG submission 202092) | Rhizosphere microbial communities from Carex aquatilis grown in University of Washington, Seatle, WA, United States - 4-5-22 metaG | ecosystem: Host-associated > Plants > Roots > Rhizosphere >... | reverse complement strand
CGTCCCAGAGCGCGCCATGACCCAGTCCGGCGGTGCGCGCGCCGAGCCCGGAGAACTCGAGCTCCCACGTCCCGTCCACGCCGAGCGCGATCGAGCGCCCGTCGCCCTCGTCGCCTACGGCCAGGACGGGCATCTTGCCGCCGCTTCTCGTCAAGCGCGTCGGATGGGACCAGAGTGCGACGCCACCGGGTTTGAGATCGCCGAGGACGTTTGCCCCGGGCATCTGCGGTAACTCGTCGGCCACGACCGTACGCAGAGGAGTCAGAAGCGGTGACGCGAGTCCTTCGGGCGTCCATTCGGGCACGAACGGCGCACGGTCGGCGCTCGACGCGGCCGCCGATCCATCGAGCGCAACCGGAAGAACATCCGCCAGGGGCGTTCCGGCGTACCCTCCGGCCACGAACGAGTTTTCCCCGCCCACCATGACCAGGCCGCCGCCCCGCCGGACGTATCGCCGGATGTTTTCCAGGTACTTCTCGAGGCCATAAGGCTGGGCGTCGAAGTCTTGTAGGACGATCGCGTCGAAGCTCGGGAGGTGCTCCTGGAAAAGCTCGTCGACCGGGAAGGGGATGAGCGCGAGGTCGTTTTGCGTTGCGCGGACGTCGTTGCGCTGGGTCCGCAAGATGAAGAAGGCCACGACGTCGACCGAGGCGTCGCTCTTGATCCACTGCCGTAGCGCTCTCACGTCGTTGGTCGGCCTTCCGGCGACGTGAAGCAGCCGCACGCGGTCCCGGGTGACGTTGAACGTGACGAATCGGCGGTCGTTCTCCGGGACCGTGTCCCCCGGTTGTGGCGATACGGAGACTTCGACGATGCGCGCTCCGGCGCGGTCGAGGACCATCGTGAGATCGAGCGCCGCCTTGCCGTCTTTGACGTGAGCGACCCCGGATGCCAGGACCGCCGGAGGGCCGTCGTCGCGCAGCTCTCGCGCGGTCACGGTGACCTCCTCGCAGGCGAGGCCGCCTGCGCACCCTACCTCGACGCGCACGGGCAGCGGTACGTGGGCCACGGCGGCGCCGGCCGCGCTGACGCGGCGCACGCTCGCGTCGGGAGGACTCTCGCGCGCCGTGGCAATGGTCGCGACGGGAACGTGGAGGAGAGCGCCGAGTGCGCGCAGGGTCTCCTCGGAGGCTCCTTCGGGCGGGTCGTCCAGCCGTCCATCGCTGACGACGACGACCGCAGCCGGACGCTCGTCGGCGGACGCCGCGAGCGCGCGAAACGCTGCGCCGAGGTCGCTGCGCGGCGCTTGCGCCGACGCGGCGCCGTCGAGGCCTGCCTGCTGCAACGGAGCGGGCGGCCCATCGCCGAAGCCGAGCACCACGAGCCGCGCGCTCGGACCGGACCGTTGAAGTTTGGAGATCGCCTCGTCGCGCGACTCGCGCCGCGTGCGACCGCCGTCTCCCGCGAGGGCCATCGACCGCGACTGGTCGGCGAGCACCAAGACCCGCGCTCCGACCACGGTCTCGCGAGCGGATACCCGTGCGGGCCGAAGGACGGCAGCCAGGAGGGCGGACACCGCGATCAACCCCGTGCCGGCGATGAGCAAGCCGCCCCGCTCGCGGCGCCGCATCTCCAGGAGCAACATCACGAAGGCCGCCAGCGCGAGCGCGCAGGCACACAGGACCGCACCGGACGAGAGATCGCCGCTCGGGCCGAGGTGGGTGGTGCGATCCATCACGGGGTCGGCAGCGCGCGCCGGCGCATGAGGTACGGGGCGTGGACCTGGTCGTCCTTGTAGTTGGAGCAAAGGACGTACATCGCGATGTTCACCGCCAGGCGAATGGCGCGTTCTCGCTGGAAGTCGCCCCCGGGCACGACCGGTCGTTCCCAGATCCCCGAGGCCCCGCGTGCCAAGGCGCCGCCGAGATCGTGCTCGCTGAAGAGAACTTGCGCCTGTCCGCCGCGCACGATCGCATCGAGCGAAGGCGGGCCTTCGACGCGCCCGACCGCCCGCCGTACGAAGTAAAAGCTCTTGTAGACCACGTGCTCCAGGTCGAGCGCGATCGGGGTCGCATCCGGGAGAACACGGGCGATTTCCCGCCGCGCACTCCGGCCGAATGCGCCCACTTCCCCGTGCTCTCCGGGGGCCGCGTCGTCGACGAGGAGCACTCCACCGAGAGAAAAGAAGCGACGGAGCCCGCCAATCTCGGCGCCCGTCAATGGCTCGAGCTCGACCGCTCCGCTCCAGAAGAGAAACGGGGCGCCGACGACCGACGGCTCGTCGGCGTGCACGACGGTGGGATGGAGGCGCGCCGGGGCGCTCGTGCGCTGCACGAGCTCCCACGACCACTGGGCCGGCGCAGACTCGTGGGCGGGTCCGGTCTGATTGCCGGTGAGAAGCACGCGCGGGTCGAATGCCCCGGCGTCCCCGAAGGCGTGCGCGGGCCGCGGCAGTGCCAAAACGAGGCCGCCCGCGACCGCGATCGCGATCGACAAGATTGCGAACGGGGACAATTCCTTGCCGGCTTCGCGCGGCGGTGGTGATCTTCGGGCGGGCGGCATCAATCGAAGTCCTCGACCCTCCATACCCCAGCTTCGCGTTTCAGCTTTACCCGATGACCTCCGGGCACAGGCACGACCGCCCCGTCGCCGAGCACTTCGACGGGCAGAGTTCCGGGAGCACTCAGTCCGTCCACCAGCGTGCGAACGTCATTTTCTACGGCGGCTCTCGTCGCAGGCGAGAGAACGCGCATCAGCGCTGCATAGCTCCGCCGGGCAAGGACCCGCCTCAGTTGCTCGAGCGCCTCTTCGGGCGTGCGGGCGCCGCCCGGCAGCGCTCCGGCGGCCGTCACCCAGTAGCGTCCGTCGCGTAGCTCGAGCGCCGCTTCTTCTCCGTCGGCGAACCGGAGCCGTGCGGTCGCCTCCACCCGAGCTTGGGGACTCTCGAGCTCTCGCCCCTGATCGGCCAGTTCCACGCGCTCGTCGTCGACGAGCTTCCTCGTCTCCTCCCAGCTGAGGCCTTGGCGGGACGCGCGGGTCATCATCTCGAAGAGTACGCGGGCATCGCCGCGGACCGCCGCGTCCGCGTAGGCGCGCGCGGCCGTGCGCGGATCGGGCACGCGCGAATGCGCGCAAGCGGGGGAAAGAAGAAGGAACAACGAGATCACCCGGCGCGGCCTGCAAGGGTGAAAGGACGGGTTCCATTCCTTCCTTGCTCGCGTCGGGCACGCTCCCTTCAAGCGCCGACCTCGGCTTTGGCAATTCCGACGTCGAGGTCGTATTCGTCGCGCCAGAGCGACGCCTTTCCTCCGACCGTCCACTCCTCGAGCTCGCGATCTTTGCCGCCGCTGAGAAAGAGCGTCACGCGCCCCGCGCTCCTGTCGACCGCGGCGCGCACGCTCTCGATCTTCCCCTTGTGTTCGCGATCGAGCGCGTCTGCAATGCGCAGGATGGCGGCCAGACCGCGCACTTTGCCGCGGGCTTCTTTCGACAGTGCGCTGAAGTTCGCGTGGGCCGCATCGGGGGGTCCCTTGCGGTGATACCGCGCGATATTGGCGATGATCGCCCGCTCCTCGGGTGTCACGCCCATGATGTCCGCGTGCTGAATCAAGTAATAGCTGTGCTTGTGATGGCCGCTGTAGTGAACGAAGTCGCCGATGTCGTGCAGGATTGCGGCAGCGCGCAGCAGCAAGCGCTCGCGGTCGTCGAACGCGTGCACGGCCAGAAGGTCGTCGAAGAGTTGGGTCGCGAAACGGCACACGCACTGCGCGTGAGCCTCGTCGAAATGATAGTGTCGTCCGATACGGACGCACGCCTCGAGAATGTGCTCGGCCTCGCCGGCGGCATCCCAGACGTGGAAGAATTTGTCGACGAGCTCTTCGAGGATCCCGGCCGCAAGGCCGACGCCGGGAGCGACCAGGGTCGTTCGTTTCAGCGCGCTGGCGATGCGCAAAAAGATGGCGGTTGCCGGAACGAGCGTATCGGCGCGGTCGGGCCGGAGCTGCCAGGCGTCGCGCCGCTCGGCGTTCGACATCGCGCACATCTTCTTGAAGAGCGAACGCGCGGCCGAAACGTCGATGGCCCGCTGCGTACTTCGGGCGGGGCATAGCTCGAAGAGCGTTTCGACGTTGCCGCCGGTGCCGACCAATTGGTCGACGCTGCCGAGCTTGGGCAGCGCCTCGTCGAGGGCGCGGTCGATCGCCTCTTCGAGCAGGCGCTCTCGAGCCCGGTCGATCGTCTTTGCCCCCTTCAAGTACGCCTCGAGCATTCGCACCGTGCCGAGCGGCAGCGACATCGTGAACGCGGTTTCTCCGTGGTCGAGGAGCGTCAGTTCCGTGGAGCCCCCTCCGACGTCTACGAGAAGAACCCGCTTGTCGCGCACCGGGATGCGCCTCGTGACCGCGAGCTGAATCAGCCTGGCTTCCTCGATCCCTTCGATCGTTTCGAGCTCGATCCCCGCCTCGCGCCTCGCTCGCTCCACGAGGGTCGCTCCGTTCTTCGCTTCTCGCACGGCGCTCGTCGCGATCGCTCGATACGCATCGACCTTCGCTCGGTCCATCTCCGCCCGGAACTCGCGGAGCGCGTCGCATGCCTGGCCGATCGACGCCGGCGCGAGCCGACCCGACAGAAAGACCTCGGCGCCGAGCCGGACGGGCGCGCGCAGCGTGGCGAGGTCGCGCCACGGACCGCCGGTGCTGTCGGGAAGTATCGGGGGCTGCGACTTGGGTCCGTGCGACGGCGCGGAAGCTTCGACGATGCGCAGGCGTAGCGCGTTCGAGCCTACGTCGATGGCGGCGAAACGCGGCATGAGCTGAAGCTAGCGGCAAGCATGCCCCATCGGCTAGCGTTTGGGGCGGTGTCCGGTCCAGCCGCCCTGCTGATTGTCGCCGCTGCCATGCTGTTCGCGATGTCCACCGTCTCCTGCCGGGGGGAACCGCAGAACGCAGCGACGATCCTCCGGCCGATCGACGAACCGCACGCGGTGGCCGTCATGGCCCGTGTTTTCCGAGAGTTCGGCATAGAACCCGTGCGCAACCGGGTCATCAAGTTCGGCCCCAACCAGGCCGACCTCCGCCTCGACGTCGCCGCACGCTCGCGCCGCTTCGGGATCGCCTACATCACCTGGCAGGACGCCGACAAACTCGGGGAAGATCTGCCCAAGCGCCAAGACCGGGGCGCCATCGTGGTCGTCCGTGGCAACGGCGACGACGACGACGTCCACGCGGCACTCATCTTTGCGGCGGACTACATGCAAGACGACTTGTCGGGCGAGGCGCACACGGCAACCAGCGTCGCGGCCGAGAGCAAGCTCGAGCTCGCGACGCGGGACATTCTGCGCCGCGCCGCCTCGGAGAGCTGGCCATGATCCGCCCGACCCCGCGGCGCTTGCTGGCGATCGGAGCGGCCTGCACCGTCGTCGGTCTCGCCGTTGCGGCAACTGCGGAAGGCGGTTTGTCCGGGGGCTCGGATCGAGCTCGATCGCAGCAGCAATTCGGCGGCATGATGGTTCTCGCGGGCTGGACGCTTCTCGGCTGGGGCGTTCACCGCTTCGGGCGCGAGACCCGTTGACGCGGCGCTATAGCTCGCTTCGAAGGACGACGACTCCGGTGTCGGGCGCGAGCTTTGGGGTCCTCTGTGCGGCGTAGCCAAAGGCCCGATCGGTGATCGTGAGCGTCGCCTGGCAGGCGCCGCCGGCGGTCTTCGCGACGAGGTCTTCGCCTTGGAGCGCCGTTTCGTCGATCGGCGGCGTGAGGGGGGCCGAGTACACGCCCGACTTGTCGAACAACGCGACGTAGAAAACGGGCATCTTGCCCTCTTCGCCACTCGCCTTGGCCTGCTCGGCGAGGCGGTCCTTGAGCGACTCCTGCAGATGACGGGCGAAGTAGCGGTATGTCCAGCCCGTCACGAGGAGTGCGCCGGCAGACCCGTCCGCGTGCTGGACGGGCAAGGCCGCGACCCAGTCCTTGTCAGGGCCATTTTTCGTCGACCCGTTCGGAAAGCTGCCCGTCGTCGTCACGTATCCGTCTTTCGCCTTCGCGAGCGCGGGAAACAGAGTCACGAGGTTCTGTCCCGCCATGACGTCCTCCTCCAAGTCGTTGCGAATGGCCATGCCGCTGGTGTCGGTCAGCGCAAAAAAAGTCGACTTCGCGATGTTCAGGTCGATGACGTCGCGACGCATTCGCAGAAGCGACCTCCGTACGCCGGATACGTCCTGCCTCGGATCGGCGCCATTGGCGACGAGCGGAGCGAGCCTTTTCGCCCCGTCGGGCAAGCCGCGCTCGACCTCGGCCACGTCTTTGTCGACGAGCGCGACGAGGTCCGCGACGTCGTGTGCGGCCCGGGCGGCACTCTCCTTCGCCTGGTCCTTGCAGCTCGAGGAAAGCGTGCACACGACGAAAGCGGCGGCGAGCGCACGGGGGACTTCGGTGAGGGGCTTCGGCATCTTGCGGCCATGGTACGACGGTTGAGGGCGCCGCGCCGACTGGTGCCTACGAGCGGAGACCCCGCCAGCGATTGCGCTCCGGCCGACTTTCTACCGAGCGGCCGCGCAGACGCCACGGAAAACCGGTCCCATCCGGACCGGCTTGCTTCGTCACTCCGGCTCGGCCGCTACGAGCTACTCGCGAAAATCGCCGAGGGCGGTATGGCTTCCGTCTTCGCGGCACGCGTCGCCGGGGCGGAACAAACCGCGAAGCTCTTCGCCATCAAGATGATCCGTGAGGAGTTCGCGTCGAGCCGCGAATTCGCGACCATGTTCCTCGACGAGGCGCGCATCGTTTCGCGTCTGTCCCATCCGAACATCGTTCGTTCGGAGGAATTCGGGAATGAGGCCGGCCATCTTTACATCGCCATGGAATTTCTCTCCGGCCAGTCGCTGTGGGCCGTCTGGGAGGCCTGTCGCGCGCGCGGAAAGCGACTCGACTTCGAGACCATCGCCTGGCTTGGCGCGCGCGTTGCCGATGGGCTGCACTACGCCCACGAACTCGAGGACGAAGACGGTTCGAAGCTCGAGATCGTGCACCGCGACGTGAACGCCGCCAATATTTTCGTGACGTACGAAGGCGAAGTGAAAATCATCGATTTCGGCTTGGCGAAGGCCACCAACCGCGCGTCGAAGACCTCCGGGAGAATCATCAAGGGGAAAGTCGCGTACATGTCCCCGGAGCAAGTCGTCGGGGCCCACGTCGACCGTCGCACCGACATCTTCGCGTTGGGGGCGACGCTTTGGGAGCTCGGTTGCGACAGGCGCCTGTTCAAGCACGCCGATCAGGCCGAGACGCTCAGGCGCGTTCATGCCGCGGAAGTACCGGATCCCACGCACCTCGTGGATGGGTTTCCCGTCGACTTGTGGCGCGTGCTCGGTCGGGCGCTGGCGCGCGACCGGGGCCGTCGATACGACGACGCCGCAGAACTCGCGCGAGAACTCGACGCTTTCGCGAAGAGCCGGGGGAGATGCGTCGACCGAAGCGCCGTCGCCCGAACGATGGCTGAGCTTTTCATGCACCAGCTCGCGAGTCCGACCCCCTGGTGCGCGGGAGCGTGGAGAGGCGCGAATCGTGCGCTTGGCCACACAGCGCAAAAGGAAGTCGAGGGAATCGATCTGCCGTGTTCGACGTCGAGCGCCTTCACCGGGTCGACCCGAGCCGACGAGTCGCTCGGGTCACGCCAGCGTGGAGGAGCGCTGCGGATGGTCGCTGCCGGCGTGATCGTTGCGGCCGTCGTCGCTTTGGTCGTTTTGTTCCGCTGAGCCGTGCGGCCGGTTGCGCAGCGCGTAGAATTCATCGATGCCGATGTCCGCCAAGCGCGCCCCCGCGACCTTCGACGACCTTGTCCGGTTGCGCGACGACGGCCGAGCCGTCGAACTCGTCGCTGGCGAAATCGTCGAGAAGGCCGCGCCGACACCGGCTCACGGCCGTGCGGAGCTCCGCTTCGGGGAAGCGCTAGGCGGCTACAACCGGCGCACCGGGGGTCCGCACGGCCCGGGCGGGTGGTGGCTGATGACGGAAGTCGAAGTGCTCTACGAGAAGTCGCACGAAGTGTTCCGGCACGACGTCCTCGGGTTCCGGCGCGATCGGCACGCGTCGTGTCCGTCGGAGACTCCGGTGCGCGCGTGCCCCGACTGGGTATGCGAGATCCTCTCGCCGTCCACGGCCCGCTACGACATCGTCCAGAAGCAGCGCACGCTCCATGGCCACGGCGTGGCCCACTACTGGATCCTCGACCCCGAGCACGCGACGCTCACCGTCCTTCGCCACAGCGAGCCGGCGTATCTGCGCATCCTCGATGCCGGCGCTGGCGAACGCGTACGCGCCGAACCGTTCGATGCGGTCGAGATTTCCGTGTCGGCTCTCCTCGGCCGAGACGACGACGATTGACCCCATGGAATCCCGAGGAAAACGCCTTCTTCGGCCCAAGGCCGAAACCAAGGCGTTTCTCGTACCGAAGGAGGGACTCGAACCCTCACACCCTTTCGGATGGCGGATTTTGAATCCGCTGCGTCTGCCATTCCGCCACTTCGGCCCGGACCGGGGCACCGTCTAGCACGAAAGCGGGGGACCTATTTGCAATTGCCGGCGTTCCGTCGCCCCAAAGTCGTTGCGTCGCCTCGAAGAGGTTTCCCCACGTCTCGGCTTCATGCACGAAAAATCGTCGTTCTTGCCTGACCTGACTTGCCGGGGTGGCGAAATCCTTGTAACTTCAGCCGCCTCGATGCCCAGCGAAGCCATTCAGTGCAAGCCTCTCGAAGTCGTGGTCAGCGACCGCGGAATTGAGCGTGCAATCAAGATGCTCAAGCGGAAGCTCGCGTCCGAAGGCGTGCTTCGCGAGCTGAAGATGCGACGCCATTACATGAAGCCGAGCATCAAGCGCCGCAAGAAGCAGGCAGAGGCGGCTCGGAGGCGGCGCAAGCGGGCCAAGGTCGACGCGACCGCGGCGACGATTCAGAAGCCGTAGGCTGGCTCGGTCGAGCGTCGCTGCGGTCACTTGGCCGCGGCGACGGCTTCATCGAGTGTGAAGACGCCCTCGTAGAGTGCGCGTCCAACGATGCACGCGGTGATTCCGGCGGCCGACAACGCACGGAGGTCGTCGAGTGATCCGACGCCTCCGGATGCAATGACAGGCACTCGGGTGCAGGCGGCGATCTCCGCCGTAGCTTCTACATTCGGGCCGCTTCGCATTCCGTCGCGCGCGACATCGGTATAGAGCACGCCTGCGAGTGCGACGTCGCGGAACGAGTGTACGAGCTCGGTCGCCGAGATTCGCGTTGCGCGCGTCCAGCCGTCCACCGCGACCAAGCCGTCGCGCGCGTCGACGGCGAGGACGACCTGGCCCGGGTACTCGGAAGCAATCGCCCGCACCATCGCGCCGTCGCTGACGGCGGCCGAGCCGAGCACGACGCGGGAAGCCCCGAGGTCTTTGTAAGCGACGAAGCTTTCGCGGCTCCTCACCCCCCCCCCGACTTGAACGCCGGTGCCGAACGCCTCGACGATGTTCCGCACCGCTTCGCGCTGGAGCGGTTCCCCAGCGCGCGCTCCTTCGAGGTCGACGACGTGCAGCCAAGGGACTTTCCCACTCCAGCCGCGGGCACGAGCGGGCGGACTGTCGTCGAAGACCGTCACGGCGTCGTAGCGCCCCTGGAGCAGGCGAACCGCCTTTCCTCCGAGCAAGTCGATCGCGGGAATGACAATCACGACGCGACGAACCTCTCCAGCAGCGCGATCCCGGCGCGCTGGCTCTTCTCCGGGTGAAACTGGCACGCGAAAACGTTTTCGAACGCGATGGCACTCACGAATCGCTCTCCATAATCGGTGGTGGACGCGACGATCCGCTGGTCGCGTGGCGCCACTACGAAGCTATGCACGAAGTAAAAATGCAGCGGCGGCCCGCCGGCCAGGAGCGCGCGGTTCCCGGTCGTCTCCGCCTCGTTCCAGCCGACGTGCGGCACTTTGCGCGGGGTGTCGGTCGCAGGGTCGATTCCCGCTTCGAGCTTCACCACGTTCCCCTCGAATATGCCCAGCCCTGGGCAACCGGGAGCTTCTTCGCTCGCGTCGAAGAGAACCTGCAGTCCCATGCAGATGCCCAGGTACGGGCGCCCGGCACGTATGTGCTCGCGCACCGCCTGACCGATCTCGCCGGAGAGGGCGCGCGCATAGTCGCCGAAGGCGCTTTGGCCCGGCATGACCAGCTTGTCGGCGGCGCGGACGCGGCCGGGATCGCCGGTGACCTCGATTTGTGAACCGCCCTCGCGCGAAGCCTCCGTCAGCGCGCGCTCCACGCTGCGTAGGTTGCCGAGCCCGACGTCGCACACGACGATGCGCACAGGTGCCCCCATACCACGGCGCGGCGTGCCGGACACAGAACCGACGCGCTTCCGAAAAAAGCGTCCTGGATTCCCGGGGCTCAACCGTGGTACTCCGACGCTCGACGGTCTGCGCGCGCGGCGTCCGGCGCGATGTTGCGCTCGACACCACGCGGTGTCACTCGGCCCCGAGCCGCACGCGTCCGTCCGCGGGACGACCGCGAGCGAGGGACATAACCCGATGTGGGGTGGGCGAAAGGTTCAAGGAGGGAGAATGACGATGTCTCGTAAATTCTGGCGACAGGTTTCTTGTCCGATTGTGGTCGCGGCGGCGATGGCGCCGTTCGTGGCGAACTGCGGCGGTGCGATGCCGTCCGTTCCCGCAGGCGGTGGAGGGCCGCTCGGCGGTCTTCCCGGCGCCGGCAACTGCCCCGACATGGCGAAGATCGAGGCGATCGAATCCTTCGATTTCGAGAAAGAGTTCAAGCTGAAGGCCGACGTGGCCGTCAAAATCAAAGCCGGCGTCGAGGCGGCAGCCGAGATGAAAGCGCTGTCGGACAAGATCGACGGCGACCTCAAAGTCGCGTGCGGCACCCTGGCTCACGACCTCGGGGCGCAAGGCGATTTCAAAGACGGACAGGAAGCCTGCAAGGCCGCCAGCAAAGCCATCGGAGACGCCAAGGCGAAGCTTGGCCCGAAAGCCGAAGTCCGGATCGACGCGAGCGAGCCCCACTGTGGAGTGGAGATGAACGCCTATGCCGACTGCGCCGGCCATTGCGACGCGACGGTGAAGCCCGGCGCGGCGGAGGTCAAGTGCGAGCCAGGCAAGCTCCAGGGGCAATGCTCGGCGAAGTGCTCGGGTGAATGCGAGGCGAGTGCCGCCGCGCAGTGCACGGGTGAATGTCACGGGTCGTGCGACGCGGACATCAAGGGGAGCTGTTCCGGCAAATGCACGGGCAAGTGTGACGGCAAGGTCCTCGACGCGAAGGCCAACGGCAGCTGCGGAGGCACGTGCGAAGGAAAGTGCGACGCCGAGGTCAAGGGAGAGTGCAAAGGCAAGTGCGGGGGCGAGTGCAAACTCAGCGGGTCGGCCGAATGCAAAGGCACTTGCACCGGTAGCTGCTCGGCGCAGATGCAGTCGCCCAAGTGCACGGGAAAGGTCGAGCCTCCGCAGATGAGCGCGGAGTGCAAAGCCAAGTGCGACGCGAGTCTGCAAGCGAAGGCGGAGTGCACACCGCCGCACGTGGTCGTCCGAATCGTCGGGGGCGCCGACGCGCAGGCGGAGGCGAAGTTCCGAACGGTGATCGAGAAGGACCTTGGCCCGGTCATCAGGGTGGCCGTCGGTACGGGCAAGGGCGCGGTCGAACTCGCCGACAACATGAAAGTGGTCATCGAAGGCGTTGAAGGCGGCCTTCAGGCCGCCGGCGATCCGGTGACGGTCGGTCGGCTGACCGCGTGCGTGGAGAAGCCCTTCAAGGGCGCGCTCGACGCGGTCACGAGCGTGAAGGCCAGCGTGAACGTTTCCGTGAGCGTCCAAGCGAGCGCCAGCGGTAGCGCCAAGGCGGGCTGAGACACCCCAGCGTCCTCCTCGTGCAACATCCCCCCGCGCCGCCTGAGCATTCGTCACATCGTATTGCGAACCGGCTGGTCCAGCGGATTAAACCTCACCCCCCCGGGGGGGGCCGGGGGTGAGGTTGTCCGGGGCCGCGAGGCAAGGAGAGGGCGCCCTGGCGTGGGCCTTTCTGGAAGGCCGAGCGCGATGTGACGAATGATGAGCCGCGCCGCGGGGGGACTTGGAGGGGTTCCGGCGTACGGCCT
>Ga0265316_10005686_pt1 | contig 12057 bp, 10 predicted proteins | sample 4522metaG_FD_202092 | JGI IMG/M metagenome (GOLD analysis project Ga0265316, IMG submission 202092) | Rhizosphere microbial communities from Carex aquatilis grown in University of Washington, Seatle, WA, United States - 4-5-22 metaG | ecosystem: Host-associated > Plants > Roots > Rhizosphere >... | reverse complement strand
CCTTTGAAGCGATCTTGCAGAATATGCAGTTCTGCTTCTGAAGTTCAGCGATCTCCTCAGCAGACATCTTGCCAAGTTCCTCCTCAGAATATTCCTTACCGGCCATGGAACCATCTAAAAGACAAGGATATATAAATATTGCTAATGGAATGGAGTGAATATAAAACTTCAACTCTATACAAAAACCGCAACCCTTATTAATGCAATTATTCAGTATCCTACTTCATGAAGTCTTATCATCATTATAATTTCAATTTCCATAAATACATGCATAAGGACTTGACCAAGCTTGAGATCAGCGTATGGCTGCATTCTACAGGCAGGAGCCTCATCGCCGTATTCATTCCCATAATAATGCTTACTGCAGGCTTCAGCCTGACACAAGTATTATTCATATGGTGCCTGTTCTGTCTGATAGACGCTCCTCTTAATCTTCTCGCAAGAAAGATGGTCCTTAAGATCGGTGCGAAGAACACCATAATAATAGGCATAGTATCTGAACTGGCATATTTCATAATATTATATTTTGCAGGACTCGACTGGACTACAAGCATTGCTCTAGCAGTGACTGCCGCGATATATGACAGTTTTTACTGGACAGCGCATTGGTTCGTATTCAATGAATGCGTGGAATGCAAGAGCGGTGTAGGCAGGCAGATAGGATTCCTCGAGATATTCCGCCAGGCAGGTTCATTACTTGCCCCATTAATAGGAGCTTTATTTTTGATCTTTGCAAGCAAGGACTATCTGATAATCCTAAGCGTGATACTGCTCATACTCTCGCTCATACCTCTAGCAAATATACGCTTTGATTATCTTAGCCCTAAAAATTCAGAGTCAATAAAAGGATTCTTCTCGAACAAGGATAACAAAAGAAATTTCCTGTTGATAGCATTCTATGCAGTCCATGCAGAAACACTCGAGACGATCCTTCCCATATCGATATATTATGCATTCCACAGCCTTGGATATGTAGGATTGTTCCCCATGATAGTATCATTGGCATCCATAATATTCCTGTATTTCTCAGGGATGATGGTCGATAATGCGAGCAAGCATAAGATAATGATGATAAGCGCGCTTGCGATATGCGTCATGTGGATAATAATATCGCTTACAGAATCGCTGCCTATAATATACATAGTCGCAGTATTCATGGGACTGTTCGGATACATGATGGCTACAGCGCTTGATGCGAACACCATATTGATAGCTAAGAGAACAGACATGCTTGATGCATCGACATTCCGCAATAGCGTACACATGGGCAGCAGGGGGATATTATATCTTGCATTGATATTCGTGCTTGAAGTCTTCAAAGTATCATTTATCATAGCGGCATGCGCGATGTTTGCGATAGTCATAATCACATCCATATTCTATCGCAGGGCATTGATGACAGAAAAGAAAGGATGCGTGCAGTTATAGTGCATATAATAAATCTGCAATGAACCAGACTAAATTTATGAATAATCACGCTAAATTTATAAACAATGATTTCGGAAACAGGATATAGAGTGATATGAAATATATCATAGAATATATTATGCATTAGAGGTGGGTAATGTTTTTTGATGAATCCTTGAAGGATGTATATCTTAGATTGAATTCTTCCGAGGACGGCATAAGCGCTCCTGAAGCGCATGAACGCATAAAGATCTCAGGATATAATGAGCTTGAAGAGAAGAACAAGAATACTGCTTTCAAGATTCTCATCAACCAGTTCAAGAATTTTCTTATATTATTGCTTCTGTCGGCTGCAGTCATAAGCTTTTTCGTCGGAGAAAGACTAGAATTCTATGGGATATGCGCGATAATATTATTGTCCATAGTGCTAGGATTCGTCCAGGAGTATCGCGCTGAACAGGCCATGGATGCATTGAAGAAGATTACAGCCCCGTTCGCGACGGTAAAAAGGGATGGGAAAGAATCCAAGATCCCTGCGCGCGAATTAGTCTCTGGAGACATAATAATACTCTCTGAAGGTGATATAGTGCCTGCAGATGTGAGGCTCATAAATTCTGACGGCCTCGAGATCGATGAATCGTCGCTGACTGGAGAGAGCGTGCCGTCAAAGAAATTCATCAAGGTCATGCCCAAGGATGCGCAGATCGCAGACCAGACGAATATGGCATTCAGCGGAACGATAGTCACCAGAGGAGCAGGAATAGGGATAGTGATAACGACTGGAGAGAAGACAGAATTCGGCAAAGTAGCAAGCAGCATATCAGAGATGAAAGAGACTTCGACGCCTCTTCAGATAAAGTTTGAGAAGATGGCAAAGGAATTGACATTGATAGTCTTGGGTCTTGTCGCCATAGTATTCATCATAAGCATATTCACGATAGACAAAGCTGATATTGAATGGGGAAAATTCCTCGTCACATTATTCATATTCTCACTTAGCCTCGCGGTTGCAGCAGTACCGTCGGCGCTTGCAGCGATAGTCACCATAAGCCTTTCACGAGGGGCGAACAGGCTTGCTTCAAAAAACATGATAATAAAGAAACTTCCTGCTGCGGAAAGTCTCGGGGCAGTCACAGTCATATGCTCCGACAAGACAGGGACTCTTACAAAGAACCAGATGACCATCACAAAGATATATGCAAGCAGCAAAGTCATAGACGTGACAGGCAGCGGATACAGCCCAGTCGGAGAATTCCATTCGGCAAATAAAAAGCTCGGACTAAAAGATCTCAGGGCGATGAATATAGACCTGATGCTCCGCGCAGGATACTTATGCAACGACGCGAAACTTGTGAGCGCAAGCGAGATTCCGGGCGATGAGAATTCCGCAAAGTGGTCCATAATAGGCGATCCTACCGAAGGCTCTCTGATAGTGCTCGCAAAGAAGGGCGGGATAGATGAGAAGAGCCTTGAAGAGGATTTCTCGAAAGTTCTGGAACTGCCATTCGATTCTGACAGGAAGATGATGTCATCCATATTCGAGAATTATTCAAGGGAGCATACGGAAAGCTATACCAAAGGCGCTCCTGACTGCATACTAAGGTTATGTTCAAAAATATACATCAACGGAAAGGTGCGCGAACTCACAAAGAAGGACAGGGACGAGATATTGCGCAAGAACAATGAATTTGCGGAGGACGCGCTAAGGGTGCTTGCGATAGCATACAAGGACGTCACAAAGATAAAGAGATATGAGATATCGAATGTAGAGAAAGACATGGTGTTCGTAGGGCTCGTCGGGATGATTGACCCAGCGCGTGAAGGAGTGAAAGAGGCCATAGAACAATGCGGCAGCGCAGGAATAAAAGTCATAATGATAACTGGCGATCATCCGACGACAGCGAAAGCCATAGCCAGACAGATAGGTCTTCTGCACGACGGAGATATAGTGCTTACAGGACAGGACCTCGACAAGCTTTCGGACACGGAACTGTCAGCACAGATAGACAGCATAAGGATAATCGCTCGCGCTCTTCCTATACAGAAGACAAGGATAGTCGATGCATTGCAGAAGAAGGGGCACATAGTCGCGATGACAGGTGACGGCGTGAATGATGCTCCGGCGCTCAAGAAGGCGGATGTAGGTATCGCCATGGGTATCACAGGCACTGATGTCAGCAAGGAAGTCGCGAAGACGATCCTTGTGGATGATAATTTCGCTACGATAGTTCGGGCAATCTCTGAAGGCAGGAATATCTATGATCGGATAATCAAGTCGACAAAATATCTTCTTGCATGCAATGTCGGCGAAGTGACGGCAGTATTCTTCGCCGTGCTTCTGTCATATCCTCTGCCTATGATAACACTGCAGATACTGCTCATGAACCTTCTGACAGACGGACTGCCTGCGCTAGGCCTCGGTTCTGAAAAGGCTGAAGAGGATGTCATGAAGCATCCCCCAAGAAATCCTAAAGCCAACCCGCTCACTCGAGAGATGTTACTTCTTATAATGATATTCGGCATGGCGATGGGCCTCGGAACACTTTTTGCATTCCAGTTATTCTATAAGCCCGATCTGAAGCTTGGGCAGACTGTAGCATTCACTACGCTTGTGATGTTCGAGATGTTTGCAGTCATGAGCGCAAGAAGCTTCGCATCATTCAAGAAGCTTAATCCGTTCAGCAACAGATGGCTGCTGCTGGGTATAATGACATCCATAGGCATACAACTCATCGTGATATATACTCCATTCATGCAGAGAGTATTCGGAACAGTAGCCCTAGGATGGCTGGAATGGCTCATAATAATAGGCATATCAAGCTTCGGATTCATAATGATGGAGATAAGCAAACTGTTCGTGAAAGAGAAATATTCGACGATAAACGATATGGATAATCAGAAGATGAATTAGACGAGATTATTCCAGATATTTTATAAAATTTTATAAACCGTTCCCCATTCTTATTCAATATAATGGCAAAGTTATTGGATATCGATGATGTCGTGAAGGAAGCGAATGGAATAGAAGTAGTCCCTGATGTAAACGATTCTGATATAGACTATTCTACTGATTCCTCTCCTGATACAAACAATGATAATCATGATAATTCTACTGCGCATCACCTTGAAAGAATCCCCAGAAACGTCGATGTAAAGCAGCGTTTCGAAGAACATTACAGGAAACTTCTAGGTGAAGATTATGAGAAATTCATGAATTATTCCCTATCTTATATAAGGAAGTGTATCCGAGTAAATACTTTGAAAGCTGATGTCGAGAATATAAAGAAACGCTTGGAAGATAGATGGCAGCTTGAACCGATACCTTGGTGTCCTGAAGGATTCTGGATAACATACAAGGACGGGAAGAGATTCGACATAGGGAATCTTATAGAGCATCATCTAGGATATCTATATGTCCAGGAGGCAGCATCGATGATACCTCCAGTGGTCCTAGACCCAAAGCCAAATGAGACAGTCCTTGACATGTGCGCAGCTCCTGGAAGCAAGACGACGCAGATAGCGATGTACATGAAAGATTCAGGGATACTTGTAGCAAATGATGTATCAGGCTCGAGACTTAAGGCCCTGGGGATGAACCTTCAACGATGCGGCATACGCAATTCAGTCATATCGATGATGCAGGAATATAAGTTCAAGAGGCTCTGCGAATCGCATCCTGAATTCAGGTTTGATAAAATACTCGTCGATGCGCCATGTTCAGGCACAGGAACAATACGCAAATCCCTCAAGACAATCCTCATGTGGAACCCTCTCGGGATAACGAAACTTTCAAAGATACAGAAGAACCTTATAGAGATCGCATTCAACATGCTAAAGACGGACGGAGTGATGGTATATAGCACATGCACTATCGAACCTGAAGAGAATGAGGCTGTAGTATCATACCTGCTGGAAAAATATCCTAATGCGAAACTAGAATATATAGACGATAAAAAATTAGGGATAAAAAGGACTCCAGCAATAACACAATTTGATGAGTTGAAGATAAACCCTGAAGTCACTAAATGCTTAAGGATACATCCATACGACAATGATACAGAAGGATTCTTTGTAGCGAAGATAAGAAGAGTAGGATAAAACTTATCGCTGCTTTAGCAGCTGTGTTTTTGATAAACCTTTTTGTAAAAAGGTTTGAACCGGCTTCTTCGTAGCGAAGATAAGAAGAGTTTCGTAATGCTGTCGGAGACAGCCTTAATTTTTGGTAAAGCTTTTTGTTTACAAAAAGGTTTGAACTGGCTTCTTTGTAGCGAAGATAAGAAGAGTTTCTTGAATGTCCTGAATGCAATAATTTCTGGCAACATAGCACAAACACTCTACGATAAACATCGCAAACTATTTAAATGAATCATTCTGGGATATGCTTATGAAGGAACATGAGAATAAACATACTAAGGTTGATAATACAATCCTAGGCATAACTGCCATAGTCTCAATATTTATTATCGTCCTTATAGTCATCAACAGCAATTCGAGTCCGCAGGCATACACCAATGATAATGTAGGCAATGCTGCGGTGATGTTCAAGGATTCTTCGATGTGCAACATAATCATAGGCCAGACCATGTCATATGACGATAATGTCATGGCTGTGAGTCTAGGGACGGATGAATCGACGCAATATACAGGCTATGTCGTAAGCGTCGAAAGCATTGATGATAATGGATGCACAATAAATATAGGTGGCGATGAGGAATATCTTGCCCTGGGGCAGATACAGAGGGTCGGGTCATTATATGTCACAATAAAAGATATTGTAAGATAATATTACTGCCTTGAATTTGCTTGCCACTATCAAAATTTCTAAATTCCATCACCTTTATAAAAGATATATAATTCCTTTTCTTTACCGATGATTGATGAAGCCTACGGGCTGAGAGAGGTATTATTCTGATGTAATATCTCATAAATACAGATTCATTTAGGAGGACTAAAAAATGGCAGACCACAGAGGATATGAACTTGTTGAAGTCGCTCGAAAGAGTGGAAAGATAAAGAAGGGGACTAATGAAGCAACTAAGATGGTTGAGAGAGGCACAGCAAAGGCCATAGTCTATGCAGCCGACGTCACGCCAAAAGAGATTGTCATGCACATCCCATTGCTTGCCAAAGAGAAAGGAATCCTATGCATTGAAGTCCCAAGCAAAGAAGAGTTAGGGGCGGCAGCTGGCTTGACTAAGCCGACATCCGCAGTGGCTATAATGGATGCAGGAGACGCAAAAGGATTATTGAAGGACTAAGGTCTATTCGATATATCATGATCAATACATGACAACAATTAAAATCACGAGGGTAAAATGGCTGATAAAGAACGAAAACCGATGAAGTTCGACAGTGCCCCAGTACAATCAACAGAGCAGAAGGGAAACGTGAATTTCACGTTTGCAGTCCCTGCGAAAGTTGAGGAAGTTGTAGGGCGGACAGGCACGAGAGGAGAAGCTACACAGGTACGTGTAAAGATTCTTGACGGAAGGGACAAGAACAAGACCATGAGACGAAATGTTCGTGGACCAGTACAGGTCGGCGACACATTGATGCTCAGAGAGACAGAGATTGAGGCCAGACCATTGAATAAGATGGGTCGAGGCAACCAATAAAAACTTTTTGAAAAAGTTTTATGAAAAGAAATGTCCTCACGAAAACGTGAGTTCATCCAACGATATTATTATCAAGGTGATAAAATGGTTAAATGCTCATTTTGCAACAATGAACTGCCGAAAGGCACTGGAAAGATGTATGTGAAAGTCTCAGGGCAGATACTATATTTCTGTTCAAGCAAGTGCGAGAAGAACCTGCTGAAGCTTGGAAGGATACCAAGAGAACAGAAATGGGTAAATAATGCTGCTCTGAAGAGCACCGAGAAGAAACAGAAGTGAAAACATGGCAAATGATAAAAACTCTAATGAACCAATAATCCAGAGAACATTAGTAATATTCAAGCCTGATTCAGTACAAAGAGCGATTGTTGGAAAAGTTCTGCAAAGGTTTGAAGATGCAGGTTTCAAGATTGTTGGGATGAAGATGAGATGGATTGATGCAGACTTCGGAAGGAAGCATTATTTTGATGTTGCAGAGAGACACGGTGAAGCAGTATTAAATGGGTTGTTGAAAAACATAACAGAAGGTCCTGTCATCGCAATGGTCCTTGAAGGAGTTTCTGCAGTCGAGCAAATCAGGAAGATGGTAGGAAGCACAGAACCTAAATCTTCATTGCCTGGAACAATAAGGGGAGATTTTGCGCAGCATTCATACGCTCTGGCAGACAATAAAGGTATTGGCATAAAGAACATCGTTCACGCTTCTGGAAACTTGAAAGATGCAGAGTATGAAATAAAATTATGGTTCACACCAGATGAGCTTCACACTTACAAGACAGTGCATGAGATACATGTATTTTGATTTTTAAAATATTTTTTTATGATTTATTTAAGATATTCATTCAATAAAAGAATTATTATTAAACAAAAACACGGAGGTAGGGAGAATCTTTATGGTTCATTCCTAAAACATTATGGGAGAGAAGATGGTTGACAAGGTTATGCGCCTGGCAAGCCAGCCTGAATATATCAGGAACATCGCTACATGCGCACATATTGATCATGGAAAGACTACATTCTCGGACAATCTATTGTTCGGAGCAGGGATGATGTCAGAAGAACTTGCAGGAAAAGCCTGCCTACTGGATTTTCACGAGGATGAGAAGGCCAGAGGGATCACAATCGATGCAGCGAACGTATCGATGGTGCACGAGACTAACGGACATGAGTATCTGATAAACCTGATAGATACTCCCGGACACGTAGATTTCGGAGGAGACGTAACCCGGGCGATGAGGGCAGTCGACGGCGCTGTAGTATTATGCTGCGCAGTGGAAGGCATCATGCCGCAGACAGAGACAGTGCTCAAGCAGGCTCTAAGAGAGAGGGTCAAGCCGATACTTTTCATCAACAAGGTCGATAGATTGATCAAGGAAGTGAAATTGACTCCTGAAGCCATGCAGGAAAGGTTCATGAAGATAATAAACCACGTCAACAAATTGATAATAGAGATATCTCCTGACATGGGACCTAAATGGCAGGTGAACGTCCTTGACGGTTCAGTATGTTTCGGATCAGCATTCCACAATTGGGCGATGAGCGTCCCATACATGAAGAAGAAAGGATTGTCATTCAAGGATATAATAGGCGCATACGAGGATGGCGAGGGTTGGAAGGAATTGAAGCATAAGGCGCCATTGCATGAAGTGATACTGGATTCTGTAATATTGCATCATCCAAGTCCTGTAAAGGCTCAAGCCTACAGGATCCCAAAGATATGGCATGGAGATATAGAGAGTCCATTAGGACAGACATTGATACATGCAGATCCTAAGGGACCATTGGCATTCGTCGTGACAAAGATGGTCATAGATCCTCAGGCAGGAGAGATATGCGCTGGAAGAATCTTCGGCGGAACTATGCGAAGAGGAGATACTGTAAGGCTCAATAAGGCAAAGACTGATGTAAGGATACAGCAGGTATATATCTATAATGGAGCAAAAAAAGAGATAGTGGATAATATCCCTGCAGGAAACATCATCGGTGTAGCTGGTCTAAGGGGAGCATATCCTGGAGAGACAGTATCATTCGGAGAGATGGAACCGTTCGAGAAGATAACACACATATTCGAGCCTGTAATGACTAAAGCTATAGAGGCCAAGAGGCCATCGGATCTTCCAAGATTAGTTGAAGTATTGATACAGGTATCCAAAGAGGATCCATCAATAGTCATCGAGATAAACAAGGAGACAGGCGAGCACTTGATGAGCGGAATGGGAGAATTGCACCTTGAGATCATAGAGAACAGGATAAAGACCGAGAAGGGCGTAGAGATACAGTCATCGCCGCCAATCGTCGTCTATAGAGAGACCATAACGAAGAAAAGCCCAGGGTCGTTCGAAGGTAAGTCGCCAAACAAGCACAACAAGTTCTATTTCACTGTAGAGCCATTAAGCATTGAGATGCGCGAATCCATAAAGGCAGGAAAGATACCTAATGGAAGAGTAAAGAAGAGCACTCAAGACTTGTGGGCTGAACTTGAAGCTGCAGGGATGGATACGAAAGAATCAAGGAAGGTCAGGGACATATTCAACGGAAACATGCTTGTCGATGGGACACGAGGTATCGTGCACATCGGTGAAGTCATAGAGATGGTTTCAGATATGTTTGAGGATGTAATGCTCAAAGGACCGCTCGCAAAAGATCCATGCATCGGCGTAAAAGTCATACTTGATGATGTAAAGCTTCACGAGGATGCTATCCACAGAGGACCAGCGCAGGTATATCCTGCTGTAAGAGAGGGTATAAGAGGCGCAATGATGCAGGCGAATCCGCTCATGTTCGAACCGGTGCAGGTATTGCAGTTTGATGCGCCAGTAGAATTCATGGGAGAGATAAGCAAGCTTATATCAAGCAAGCGTGGACAACTCCTAGACATGCAGCAGGAAGGAGCGCACATCGCAGTCAAGGGAAAGCTTCCTGTAGGCGAGATGTTCGGATTATCTTCTGATCTAAGGTCTGCAACTGAAGGAAGAGGAAACTTCTTCGTACTCGACCAGACATTCGAGAAGCTGCCTGAAGAACTGCAGGGAAAAGTAATCAACCAGATCAGAACTCGAAAGGGTTTGAAAGGCGGCGAAGAAGAGCAGTCTGAAGAATAAAATTTTTTATTTTTTTAATTTATTTTTAATTAATAGTCACTTTCTAGTAGTAAATAATCGTAAAGTTTATAAATACCGGATTTCTAACGATCTAAGGATAAAAAATGGCTAAAAAAGATTTATTCATAACAAGCAAGTTTTCATTCAAGATACTTGATGATAGAATAAATAAGCATAGAGATGCATTACTCGATGCCATGGAAACAGAATATGAGATAGCAAGAAAAACTAATGCTGATATTAGTTATCTTAGCAGAGAATATGTGCAAAAAAAAATATATAAGAGATTTAAAGAAACAGTTACCGCTGAAGAATTAGCAGCATTCAAAGGAGAATTCTATGAATTAACCAAACAAAGAGATATAGCACTGCAGCAATATTCAAAACATATAGAAGATAAAATATTAGGTTGGAAAGGCAACAATAATCTAGTAAGAGCGCACTTTATCCACTCAATAAACAGGGATAAGTCGACAAATGTTAAAAACACAACGATTACACCAGTAAAGGTATATTATGATGAAAATAATGAAGAGACATTAGAAAAACCAGAAATCTTATATTATAATGAAAAGACATTAGAGAAGGTCATAAGAGAAGACCCGTGGAAATATATCCCACATTACATGAGATCCAACGGCTCTATTGCAAGCATAGATGAGATAGAGATAATGGCCACATCCAACATGACAGGATTATATAATCCTATGACAGTAAAGAAAGGTAAGGAATCAGAACACTTGACATATACTGTGCTCAAAAGAGTCAAGAATTCTGAACGTGAGATGAAAAAGTTTTTGGACTGGCTCGCAGATCTAAGATCTGAAGAGGATTATCCATACGATGCTATAGCTATGAGAATAATAATACCTGACAAAAAAATGGAATGTGGAGAAGTTGGAAAACAAATATACCTATTAAGGGATCAGATAGTCTCTGAATTAGAAAAAAATGGTCAAGTAATACAGAAGAACGTGAATACGAGAGAAGAGAATAAAAAATCTCCCGTCAAAAAACTTCAGAGAGAAGGATACGATTACCAAAATTTTATGGAAGTCACAAGGCAGATGAGAGATACAAACAAATATCTTGAAAAAAAGAAAATAAAAAGCGAAGATTTAACAGAGGATCAAAGAGAATCATTATTGCAATACGTACAGATAAAAGGATTCGTGAAGATAAAAGAAGATACAGAGACACACAAAAAATCAAACAAGGAAAGGATTGAGATACAGATAATGACTGAAGAGATGGATTTAAATTATAGCGGAGATTATGTAGGGCATAACAGCGGATATATTGCAAGGCGTGATGCAGAGCGTGAAGATTATATAAAACATCCTGAAGAATCCCCAGCAAGAAAAGAAGCAAGGGAAAGGGAAGAAAGAAAGAAATATGGTGGAAACACCAAAAAAAAGAATCAGTACCAGACAATCATTAAAGAACCTGATTTAACAGTCCTTATGGGAATGCTTGGAGACTTATATAGGCCAGTATTCAAGTTATATGCTAAGTAGAATTGATATTTTATAGATATCCAGTAATGATATATATTGATTGGATGTTCAATAAAGCACAATCACTTCATGATGAGAAAAATACCTTGTACATTAAAATACTATTGTAAAAATCCTTTGCCTTTAAAACATAATATTTATAAATAGTTTAAAATTCCTATTCATATCCCTGTTGGGGTGATGTTTATGAAAATAGTTATTTTTAGCTCGTTATAAGGAGGAATTTAAAATGGCAAGAACTAAAGAACATATAAATCTTGTATTTGTTGGTCATGTAGATCACGGAAAATCAACTACTGTCGGTAGGTTATTGTATGATTCTGGTAATGTTGATGAACAGGCTATGAGAAAATTGAAGGAGAAGGCCCAGGAATTAGGTAAGGGCGGTTTCGAGTTCGCTTTCGTCATGGATAATTT
>Ga0265316_10005684_pt1 | contig 12058 bp, 12 predicted proteins | sample 4522metaG_FD_202092 | JGI IMG/M metagenome (GOLD analysis project Ga0265316, IMG submission 202092) | Rhizosphere microbial communities from Carex aquatilis grown in University of Washington, Seatle, WA, United States - 4-5-22 metaG | ecosystem: Host-associated > Plants > Roots > Rhizosphere >... | reverse complement strand
GACATTCGAAGGCGCGGATGGTCTGGAGCTCACGGACTCGATGTGCGAGGTGATCTCCGTGCAGGCCTGCCTGCCGATCCTTCAGCTCGGGCTGGAGAAATACGAGGACTGGAAAACCGTGGTGGTCGTACCGGATGTTTTCATCGAGGAACACACGGAGTTCGACAAGGCAGGGGTGGCCCACGAATGGGACGAGGACAACAGCGGTGAATCCTGGGACACCGGACCGGTTGTCCTGTCCTGGAAGGACGTGGAGGCATCGGGATGGGGGGACGGGTACAACGTCATCATCCACGAGGCGGCCCACAGGCTCGATCTGCTCGACGGGGAAGTGAACGGGAGACCCGCGCTGCACCAGGAGATGGATCCCCTCGAATGGCGGGAAGTCTTTTCAAAGGCCTTTCAGGATCTTCGGAAGCGTGCCGGCAGGAAAAAGCGCGGGCTCCGCATTGACGACTACGCGGTGCAGGACGATGCGGAGTTCTTCGCCGTTACCAGCGAGTACTTTTTCGAGCAGCCCGATGTCCTGCACGAAGAATACCCCGACGTCTACCGCCTGCTCGGCACCTACTATAGACAGGATCCACTGTCCCGGGGGAAGAGCGGCTGAGCATGGGCGGCCGGTGCGCGCGGACCTACTTTCCGCCCGGCTGGCCGAATCCCAGATACCTGCTCGCCATCCCCACAACGACAAGGGTCCACAGGACAAATACGACCGCCGTCGGCAGGCGGCTTTGAAACCGTTCCGTCGATCTCCTGTAGACGATGGTCAGGATAAAGACACCTCCGCCGAGCCAGACCAGGAACGTGAGCCCCCAGCCCCAGCCAACCCATTCGCGAAACCACGCGGCGGCGTTGTACATCATGCCTGGTCCTCCACGACCGGCAGCCAGACCCTGAACCTCGATCCGATGCCCGGCTCGCTCTGAACCTCTATTCTCCCGCCGTACTCAGCGACCGTGCTGTGGCACACGGACAGGCTCAGTCCGACACCCCTTGCGCCTGCCTGGGCGGAGTTCAAAGCGGCCCATTCACCCTTTGTCGTGAAGAAAGGAGTGAAGAGCCGCGGAATGTTCTCAGGCGGAATACCGCAGCCGGTGTCTTCCACGTCGAGAAAGGCCGCGTGAGGCCCGGTGCCGGTGCGGATCGTCACCACCCGGACCGGCCTGTCCAGCAGCGCGTCCAGGGCGTTGGCCACCAGGCACGTGATGACGAATTCGACGCGCGAACGATGCGCGCGCACCGCCGGCTCACCCTGCAGCTCGAGAACGACAGTCGTCTTCGTCTCTTCGAACCGCCCTTCAAACAACGGCATCAACGCGTGGGTGAGCTCGTTGACGCGGCAGGTTGGCTCATCCGACTGCGAGGTGACGGTAAGTCCCTGCAGGCGATTGGTAATGTCCACAAGACGGTTTACTCCCTTCAACGCTTCCATGCCGTAACTCCGTAACGAGGCGGAGAGATCCCTGGATTCCAGGAGAATATCCAGGTATCCCTTGATGATCGCATTTATGTTGTTGAACTGATGGGCAATGCCACCCGCCAGCGTGCCCAGACTTTCAAGCCTCTGGGCCTGAATGATCTGCGCCTGCGCCTGCCTGCGCTCCGTGATGTCTTTCGAAATGCCGAACGTGCCGACAACGGCTCCCGTATCGTCCCGGAGGGGCATCTTCGTTGTGGAGACCCATATGACACGGCCGTCCGGCCACGTTTCCATTTCCTCCAAGTCGACAATGGGCTGGCCCGAACGGACAATAGCCTGCTCCACGTCGAAGGTCGCCCGGGCATGTTCCGCCGTGTAAAAATCGAAATCAGTCCGGCCGAATGCCTGCGCAGGATCACTCATGCCCAGCACAGCGGCAAGTGCCTTGTTGATCAGGACGAAGCGGCTGTCTGAATCCTTGAAATATATACGGTCGGGTATCGTGTCCATGAGGACGGCCATGAGGGCGCGCTCGCGCGCCCGTACTTCCGCGACCTTCTGCCGGGCGCTGAAGAGGATGGAGCCCTGGAGGAGGTTGCTCAACTGGACGCAGAAGGTCTCATAGATCGCATTGTCCCGCTGGCCCGGCTCGAACACGATGTACCCGATCTGGTCCTCCCGGAAATACGTCGCGGTTGCCACGAGAGTGTATCGGCGGTTCTGGGGCAGACAGCCCGACGGCACAAAACGCACACCGGGAGAAAAAAGGCGCCCGGCTTCCCCGGGGAACAATCGGATCCCGTCGACGCAGGCCAGGGCTATCTCGGCCCGATCAGGAATCACCCACGTGTCGGTTGGGTGATGCCGGACCTCGGAGCAGTAGCATGCAATGAAGCAGGTCCGCAGGTCGATGCGATGAAGCTCGTCGGCGAGGTCCGCCATGAGCTCTTCCATCGAGGCCACCGAAATGAGCCTCTCCATGACAAGCCTCAGTGATGAGAGCTGTCCCTGGAGCTCCGTCCACCCCTTACCCTGCTCGAGCCGCAGCATTTCCGATAACAGGACGCGTGCCTTCTGAATTCTTCTGTCGAGCAATTTCCCCTTGCCGGCAGGCCGCATGTCCGAAACCAGCTCTCCCTGCAGAATAGTCAGGAGGGATTGCCAGGGAGAAATGTCGATTCCGCGCGACAATTCATCCCTCAACGCGTCATTGAAATCGCTGAGAAACGCGTCGCCGCCCGCATGAGCTACGAGCAGAGTCAGGATCCGCCGCAGGGAAGGGTCCTCCAGCGCCACATCCAGCCGTGCAAGACGCGCAAGGCACTCCTCGACGACCATGCCCATGTCTCCGCTGCCTCTCGCCGCCCGCTTCACGTGCAAGGGCGGGCTGTCCAGCTCGACAACGCTCCGGGGGAGGCAGCCGCAGGACGTCCTGATGACGAGCCGCGTGGGAAGGATAATGGTCGGAGGCACGCTCTCCCCCCTGGCGAGCTTCGCGGCGGTCTCCCCCGCGGTCCAGCCCTGGTCATGCAGGCGCTGTTCAATCGTGGTAAGGGAGGGCACGGTGAATTGAGAGTTCTGGATATTGTCGAAACCGATCACGGCTATGTCGCGCGGAATCGAATATCCGCGCTGGACAAGGACCTGAGCCGCAGCGATGGCCATCTCGTCGTTTGCCGCAAGGAGTGCCTCGAACCCGGGGGCATGGTGCCGGTCAAGATAGGCCGTCATTGACGCGCGAGCACCCGGCTGCGTGAAGTCTCCCGGCAGCGACAGATCGGGATCCTCTTCCATGCCGTGAACCCGAAGCGCCTCCCGGTATGCCTCGAAGCGCAGCCTTGACTCCGGATTTCTCTCTGGACCGTTCAGAAATGCGATCCGCCGAAATCCGTGCGTCACGACGAGGTGCTCCACTGCTTCCAGTATGCCGTGCCTGTTGTCGATCACGATACTCGGTACACCTTCGACCTGGACGCCGATGCTGACGGCGGGGATTGCGCCGAAGCGCCGCATGTACACCCCCAGCTGCTCGGGAGACAGATAGATGCACTGTGTCCCCGTTGCCATGACAAGGGCGTCGATGCCCGCTTTCTCGATGTAGTCGAATATCACGTTGCGCTGGTATTCGTGCCCGAGGGGGGTGGCAAGGACTCTCCCCGAGAACACGATAAGATTCACGTCATTCACCCGGCTCCAGTCCGAGATTCCCGCAATGAGCATCCGCGAATAGCCTGAGACGAGCTGGTCGATCTGGAGTCCCAGCGTGATACGTCCGGTCATAAGGGGACGCCCTCCCCCTTTCATGGCGATTCTAGGCACATGCAGAAGCGCCGTCAAGCCGAGCAGGCTGTTCCGGAGCGAACCGCGTGCTGCCTATACCCCCGGATAGTAGGCGTACTCCACGACCTCCAGGTAGCTGACGACTTTCACGACTCCCGCCACCGTGCCTGCGACGCCGGCACATCGATCCATCGCAGCCGGAAACCGCACTGCCCCATGCAGGGCGACCACTCCCTTGTCGCACACGACATCCAGGGACACGACAGGAACGCGTTCTCGGTAGACTACGGCTATCAGAACGTCCTGGGCGATCCGCATGTCCCGCAGGACATCTCGCGCACGGACGCCGGCCTCTGCGTAGGCGGGTGAACAGAGGAGCGCCGACACCGAGTCGCAGACCTCCGCGGGAGATATTGCCGCAGTATTGACGACCAGGTCGTAGTCCGCCGGCGAATCCCAGACTGAGTTGAAAAAGTACCGGTGGTATCCGGCGCGGTCATGATCGCTCTGATGGATCATGCGCATTGCGTGCTGCTCGTCGATGCCCAGGCGTTCACAGAGCCGCGCCACTCGAATCTTTGAAGGGGCGATGATCCTCAGCTTCAGGGCACCCGGTATGCCCCGAAAAATTACGTTGGCTCCGCGCCCGACGATTATGCAGTCATTCTCTCCTGCAAACCGATACATTGCGGCCTTCATGAAGATGAAGTACCGCTCCTTCTCGAGAGTGAATTGTTCCCAGAAGCCGGGCTTTTTTTCGTCATCCTTCTCGAACTGGGATTCGGTCATGCCCGATTCCTTCAACAATAGTTCCAGTGAGTCCTTGTCGAGCTTGGAATAGCCGAGCCTGTCGGAAAGCGTGTCCGCAATCCTTGTTCCCAGGCTTCCCAGCTCCCTCGAGAGCGTGATGATTCCCATTTTGAATCCTCCTCTTTCGATCACTTCTGCATACATGAATGAAACAACCGGGGAGAGGGGCCGTTACGTGTGCAGAGCTATCGCTTTGTGCTCAGCGAAGGAGTACACTACAGTCACGTGAAAGGAGGAACGAATGCTCCAGAAGAAACCTCTTGCGGGTCGGAAAGTTGAAGTCACCTTCAGGATGCCGCCGCTGGACGACGTCGTAGAGCTCTATCTCTGCGCAGACTTCAATGGCTGGCAGATCAATGGCATTCCACTCACTCTGGAATCAGACGGCACGTGGGTGACCAGGGTAGTGCTGGAAGCGGGGAAATCGTATCGCTTCCGTTATCGTGACAGCCAGGGACGATGGCTGAACGACAGGGAGGCCGACGCGTACCTTCCGAACGACTTCGGAAGCGATGACTCTGTCCTGGATTTGACGACTGCAGGGCAGAAGCCTTCGAAACCGAAAGCAGCGAAGAAAACCGCCCCGCCAAAAGCCCGCACAGGCAAATCAAAGAAGACCGCGGGAGGCAGGCCGCCTAAAGCGAAGCACTAAGCGGTTCGCTCTTCCCCGCGGCGCCGGGGTGTACGATTCATCAGACTCTTGGTGTCTCTGTCGTCGAGTTTCGCTCCCGTTTTCAGCGAGGCAGTAACAACCTCAGGGTTATGGTTGAAACCTGCCGCGTTCATCACGGGCGTTCTCTGTTTGGGAGCACGTCAAATTTTCATTCGGCTAGTGGCCGGCATTTAGCAATTTCTTTTTTAGCCGTTTCGATAGGAATTACGCAATCGCCTCATACGTACCCTCTTTCTGTCTTCAGTTGCGCAAGGCGCGACGTTCAGCGGGCTCAGCCTGATCTTCCCCAGTCGGGGTTAATCAAACCTTTATTCGTCAAGTTTCTTGCAGTAGAGTACTTCTCCATTGGTTTTTGCTTTTTCCGCGGGAACAATAGTGAGGGGACCCCCATAGTTTACTCTGATGTAATATGTCTGGCCGGCCACGAAATCTGCAGTCGTCGGTGTGAGCTTATCCCCATGTACTCCCTTCGCAGGGTCCAGCGGCCAAAGCTTCAGGGGACCTGCGTCGGCGAAGTAGGAACTGTACCAACCCGGGGAGCAGACCGCGGCCGGACCGTCCTTCGTCAGGACCCAGACTGCGTCTCCGCCGCCGAAAAGGTGCGGCGTCATGTAAATATAAACAAGAGCTTTTCCTTCTGGAATGTTTGGTTCCTCAACAAAAGTTGGCTTCGGCTGCTCGTCCTTGCCGAAGAGGGGGTTGGCCAGTGCACCCGCGACTAATACCGACAGCAGGATAATTGTCAATCGCTTCATGAATACTCCTTTCTGCTTGGCGGACAGTTGATTGTATGGGCATTGGAATATAGTGCAAGCGCTGGACCCGAAACGACGTGCGTAGCCGCCCTGCGACGAATGCGCGGCTGGCTTGCCGTGTGTCTTTGCGCCCCGGCGAACAGCTCTTCATCGGTGAAGAACGACGTACGTCGCCCCGGGTCCCGCGAGAGTCGGAGAACGGGCCACCGATAGGCAGTGGCCCGTGGTGACGCGGGACCGCGTGGGCCTACACCCCGCTCAATCCCATGAACGTTGTATTTTTCATCTTCACCCACTTGAGTTTCTTCCTGGCGTCAGGGACCAGGATCTCCGTGCCCTGTTCCCCATCCTTCATGGCCAGAACGGGATAAGCCTCATCCACTTCGAACCCTTTCCCTTCCGATGCCTCATCCACAAACACTCGAAACCGTCTGAAATCCATTCTTGCCTCCTTAGGGCTTAGTCAACCACTCAACCCCGCGGTCGAGTGCACTACCGATGTCGTCTTGCCGACACCGCCTTTCCGATTCGCGACCTTTCTCCGTCCTCCCGTCACTCAATACTGTGCGTCATTGAGCTTCCAGTAGGCGCCGGTGCCTTCTATTTTTGCGTTATTTTTCGCGTAATCAAAAGCGGTCTTACCCCCAATAGTTTTCGCTTTTGGATCGGCGCCAGCCTTCAGGAGAGCGAGTATTACTTCAGGGTTTGTGTTGCTGTTAGCTGCGAACATCAACGGGGTTCTGCCATCCTCGACCCTTGCGTCAAGATTGGCTCCTGTATTCAGAAGTACAGTGACTACATCCGGGTTTTGGTTGTTAGTGGCAGCGAACATCAACGGCGTCACTCCGAACTTGGACCTCGCGTTAATATCAGCGCCTGCGGTCAGTAAGATGGCAACCACCATCGGGTTTTGGTTGTCACCCGCAGCGTACATTAGCGCGGTCGCGCCATTATGGTCTTTCGCGTCGAGGTTTGCCCCAGCCTTGAGGAGCGCGGTGATCACTTCAGGATTTTGGTTGCTGTTTGCCGCATATATCAGCGCGGTCCATTCTCCATCGGATTTCGCTTCTATGTCTGCCCCAGCCTTCAAAAGCATGTTGATCACAACGGGGTTTTGGCATTTCGAGGCGGCGACTATCAGCGCCGTCTCACCACTCATATTCCGAGCGTTCTCGTCCGCGCCTGCTGATATGAGTGTCTTGATTACCTCGGGGTTCTGACTTTCCGCAGCGGCTATCATCAAAGGAGTCCAACCGTGCTTGTCGCGAGCGCTTACGTCCGAGCCGTTGCCAATAGCAGCTTGTACATCCTGCGGCGTCCCGGTTCTTACAAGCGCTAATAAGGAAACGGCTTGTACATCCTGAGGTGCTCTTACAGGTCCAGAAGAACTGGACTGAGCCTTGATCAGGTAAAGGACAAGACCCGTGTTCGAGCCCGCGTCCTGCGCCGCGGTGAATCGCCAGTGGCGGATCGCCTCCATGAAGGCTGAATCGACATCAGCGTAACCGGAGGACCGTGTCATGGACGCAACGGAGACGACGCCATCCGGCATGAGGACGAATGCAACCGTGACCGACAGCAATAAGCCTTGCGTGCTCACCCACTTTGGAATCTTCGGCGCTGCAACTGACACAAGCTCGCGCCCTTTGCTGGCGTCGGGTTGGTCCCACACGACCCTGTAGTCTCCAGAGGTGACCCCCTTATTGGTTTCATTACCAAATTGCTGAGTCGGTGGCCTCGGGTAGGTCACGCATCCGGACAAAGCTGTTATCAGGACAAAAACCACAAACACGAGCAGCTTTTTCATTCCCTTTCTCCTTTTCACATCGAAACGTGCTCTTTATCGGGCCGTGGGCGAACGGTCCCCAATCCCGCCGTGTTCCCTACACACCCTCGGTGAGCTCTTCCTCGGTGAGGGATTGCTTGACGTAGTAGCGGAGCGTGGTGGCTTCGCTCGCGTGGCCGAGCATACGGGATACACCTTTAACCTTGCCTGTGCGCTCTATCAGGTCCGTGGCCCGGGAGTGCCGCAGCACGTGGGCTGTCACTGAACGCCCTAAGACCCGCAGCGCCGCTCGGTCGATCTCTCTGGTGATGTACGTCCTCCGATAGGGATTCCCGCGGTCCGTAGTGAAGAGAAACTCGCCCCTTGGGAACTCGGCCAGAATTCGAGCGTACAGTCCCGCCGTGATCGTTGCCTGCCGTTCTTTGTTGCCCTTGCCGAATAGACGCAGCTTGACGTGTCCGTTAATCTTCACGTGATCGCGACGCAGCCCGACAATCTCGGAGACACGAGCCCCGCTCTGATAAAGAGTCTCAGCGATGAGACGGACGCGCAGGGGGAGTGCCTTAAACAGCCTGGCCCTTTCCTCCGGGCTGATCGTGGCAACGTCCGCTTGCTGGTGGCGCACGTTGCGAAGCTCGGAGAGAGCACCCTTCAAAAGGGTAAGCTCACGCGTGGTCATTCCCTGCCGCTGCGCCGCCTGTATGAATGCCGACTTGCCCGCAGCGATGGCCAGGTTGACCGATGCCGCGGGCCGCTTGCCTGTGATCTCCGCGATGTACTCAGCGAAGCCCGCAACGTTCTGAGGGTGAGCGCTCCTGGTAAAGCCCTGGATGTATGCGCGGTAGGTGGCCGTGGTGCCCTCAGAAGGACCGCGCACCGCTTCAAGGTCTATCGTGACGCGCTGTTTTCGTGCGACCCGTGCGCTCATTGCTATCCCCATATGTAGTCTAAAAAGTATTTTAGTATACTATTCTTCTGGCGATATGTCAACTGAATTGAAGAGAGGATTTTCGCCCTCGAATAGCCGCCCGTGTTCACGCAGAGCCACGCGCGCTCCTCCCTGCATCCAACTTTCAACCCTGCAAGGGTGTAAGGCTTGGCCCGATTCCTGGGAAGGCACGAGGGGCCTTCCGCATGTATGACAGGGATATGGCATTCTCGGATTCGTTGGTGCGCGCCGACCGCCTCCGGGCGGGTGCGAATGTCCTCTGGAATCTATCCTAAGCGCCGTTACCCCGCGCTTCGTCTTATCGCCATACTCTTTGCCGCCCTCAAGGCATCATAGCAGTGGCCGAGCTCAGTGTGACCGCCGCCTGCGCCAATGCCCTTCCGGTTATCACCGCGCCAGACTGCAGCATGACTGCAGTCTGGCTTAATATACTTCCTGCGAAGTGGGAGTTTGTTCCCAAGGTCGCTCCCGAGGTGACCTGCCAGAAGATGTTCTTTGCTTGCGCGCCGCCGCTCAGGATAACATTGATCCCGCTGCTTACGGTGAGCGTTCCGGAGATCTGGAAGATCCAGACGTCGTTTGGGCCGCCCGAGATGGTGATATTCCCGCTTATGGCAACGTTGGTCCCCCATGTATAAGTGCCGGTGACGAGGGTTTGTCCGTTAAGAATCCCAGCGCCCAGGTTGAGGTTAGCACCAACACCCGCCGGACGTCCCGCCGCGTCAGTGTAGGCGGTTTCCATGTCAAGTATGGCCGTTCCTAGGTTCACCGGTGTAGGAACCGCCATGTCGGCCGCGTACAATTTTCCAGACACCTGAGATGATGTCGCGAATACGTTGCTCCCATCCATGGTAATCGCAAGTCCGGCGATGAACGACTTTGCGGCCGGGCTCAACCCGACATCTCCCGTGATCGTGGAAGGCCCAGTGTTTGTTACCGCCGTTTTCGCCAGAATTTCGTAATTCCCGGCATTGCCAAGATTCACCTGAGCCGGACTGCCTGCGATCGTATAGGCTGCCATGGCGACCGTCGAATCCGTCCAGCCGGTCTTGTAGGCAATTGCTTTTATCATCAGGCTCGTCGCGACGCTGACGGGAGTTGAATATAGCGTCCCCGTCGTGCTGGTCGGTGTGCTGCTGTTCGTCGTGTAGCGGATGGATGCCCCTGGTGTCGTGGTACCAATGGTCACCGTCTGCGCATTCGAATAGCTGCCAGCCGCCGGACTGAACGTCGGCGCTGCAACCAGGTCTGCAGCTTGCTCCGCGGTCTTGAGCGCGGTAAGTAAGGATGTGTCCCCACAGCCCCACAGCGCCAACGCCATCGACGGGAGCATCACAGCAAGGGACAACAGCCGACTGTGTTTCTTCATTACTCTTCCGCCACCTGCTTGTTTGCTGTAAGTACCGCGGGATCTTTTGTGGTCACAAAGGCCGCCGCTCTTCGGTCATCCGCCCACGTAATGGCGTTCCTGTCCAGGATGAGGACGCTTTGCACCAGGCTCTGGTGCTGGACCTGCCCGCCGAGCATGTACTCCACGTCAACCCTTGCCTGCGTTTTGGTTTTTTCCTTCGTCTGCAAAATGGTTGGGAGGAACAGGCCAAAGAGATCCACAGACTTGGATTCCCCGGGCTCCAGCTCCGATGAGGCCGGGCAGTCCTTCGGGTCGGCCATGAAATCCTTGATCTGGAAGCCCACCCTGATGTTTCTAATTGACTGACCGGAGGTGTTGTGCGGCACTGACTCGCCAAGCGGATGTGTATCGTAGTACGTGTGAAATTCGGGATATACATCATCGAAGGACAGTTCTTTGATCTCCAGGGGAGCCGCGGCCTTCTGCAGGGGCTTTTCTGTTGGAGGCTGCTCGCTCAAAGTTTGGGCCTTCACAGGAGGCGGTTCCTGCACCTTCATCGGGGTCGTGGCGCTGGAAGGTGCCAAGTCACATGAGAGACCGATGGAAGCGCTGAGGCCGCGGTACAGGCAAAAGTAATAATGGTACGAAGCTTCCACGCTCACGTGCCAGGGGCCGGGCAGGAGAATCGCACCCGCTTCCCCGGAGATAAACGGGTTGCCGCCTCTGCTTACTCCCATGGGAATATTGATCCCGGGAGTCATCCGCAAGGACACTAGCGAAAGGGTTTGAGCAGGGGAAGAAGTGACCTTGGCGACGGCTGCAGTTGACTGCACTTGGGCGAACATCAGGGCCGGCAAGCCAAGAAGCAACAGTCCACGCATGAGCTTCTGAATTGGCGTACCTCTTTTCTGAATCTACTTATCGGTTCCTTCTTTCACTATATCACATTTGAGAATTCTCCCGCAATCGGCAATTTAGGAGAATGGAAATGCCCAAGCTGAGCGAATACCAGGCAATGACCGACGATCAGTTGCTCGAAGTTATGCTGACTGCTGGCGCCCAGGCACCCGTTGCGATGATGGTCCTGCAGGCCAGGCGCCAGGATGAAAGTGCCAAGAGGATTGAGAGACTCACGATTGCTGTCAACGCGTGGACCGTCGTCGTTGCCGGCCTTACGCTTGTAAGCACTGCTTTCGTCGTTCTGTCAGCGCTTCACGTTTTCGGGTAGAGTTAGCGCTCCATCGCAGAGCGCTTAATAATTGTCCGCTTATCTTATTCCCCAATCAGCTTCGACAAACCGCGACAACAGACCCACGAGCCAAAAGCTGATAGTTCCGGGTGCAGACGCTAAAGGTCCTGCGTTCGGAACGGCTTACTGCGCCCAACTAGCGAATCTGGCATCGGCCTTCAGAGCCTGCATAAGATCAGCCCTTTCCTGATCCGTGATCTGCCTGAAGCTGAAACTGCTGGACTGGCCGTTTCCTGGGGCTTTATTTATCGTGTGGACAAACACCAAATCCGCAATCGCGATACGGCCTGGTTCATATGGTAGCGGAACATGTACAGCATACGTAGGTTCTTCGCCGCGGAAACGCCCATTGATTTGCAGGGCAATTGATTCAAGCTCTACGCCCGGCTCCTTGACCACGACGACATTGAAATCCCATGAGTACTGACCGACCCATGAGTGTGGGTAATCTCGCGAAAAGTTGAAGTCTATCTCGTAGCCCCTTTGCAAATTGTCTGGGTTGATGAATTCCGTCTTCATGATGACTAGAGATTCGCTCGAACCAGCCTTTTCAGGAACGGAAGAACATCCTGAAATCATGAGCGCGGCAAGCATCAAAGCAACCAACCCAAAAACAGGTCTACTCATCTAAAACTCTCCTTTTTGATTAACTTTTGATTAACAGAAGATACTATTGCTGCATTTTAGGGCTGTCAAGGAATCTCGGAGTGCCTGCTCTTCCCCGCCCGTCTGGGACATGCTGCGCTCGAAGGTCTTCCTGCAGTGAGGGCAGCGATCCCAGA
>Ga0265316_10005683_pt1 | contig 12059 bp, 11 predicted proteins | sample 4522metaG_FD_202092 | JGI IMG/M metagenome (GOLD analysis project Ga0265316, IMG submission 202092) | Rhizosphere microbial communities from Carex aquatilis grown in University of Washington, Seatle, WA, United States - 4-5-22 metaG | ecosystem: Host-associated > Plants > Roots > Rhizosphere >... | reverse complement strand
GTGAGCTTCACGGTCCAACGACAGGAGATCTTCGGCATACTCGGCCCTAATGGCGCAGGAAAAACCACAACCCTCGAAACGATTGAGACGTTGCGGCCGATTGACGAAGGAGAAATCCGCGTGGGCGGATTTGATGTCCGGACTCAGCAGCTAGAGGTAAAACAAATCATCGGTGTACAACTCCAATCCTCTTCGTTCTTCGACAAACTCACCCTGACAGAGCTCCTATCCTTGTTTGGCGAAATGTACGGACGCACGGTTGACCCAACTGTTCTCCTTGACGCAGTGGAACTGCTGGATAAGCGCAGTTCAACGGTAAACAAACTCTCCGGCGGGCAGAAACAGCGGTTTTCCATCGCGACCGCACTCGTCAACGATCCGGTTATACTTTTTCTCGACGAGCCGACAACCGGTCTTGATCCGCAGGCGCGCCGCCACCTCTGGGGCGTCATCAAGCGGGTGAGGGATGAGGGAAAAACCATGGTGTTGACGACGCACTATATGGACGAGGCGGAGGAGCTTTGTAACAGGGTGGCTATTATGGATGAAGGAAAAGTAATCGCCCTTGACGCTCCCTTGTCGCTCATCGACCAGCTCCTGAAGAGTGGAAAAGTGGCCCGTCGTGAGCAGCGGCTTGCCACACTGGAAGACGTGTTCTTGAATATGACCGGCCATTCATTGAGAGAGGACTGATGCGGAGAACCTGGAAGCTGACCGTGGCATCATTCAAAATGTATTTCCGGCAACGGGAAGCCATTATCTGGTCGTTCCTCCTGCCCTTGTTTGTGATCGTTCTCTTTTCGTTTGTCCGTTTCAACGGGATGGGAAGCATCACTCTTGGCGTGGTGGATGAGTCGGGAGGTGGGGGGAAGGAATTAGGGGAAGATCTGCAAAAGATCCCGGCACTCAAGCTGAACGAAGGGACGAAAGAGAGCGAGTTGGTGGAACTCGAAAAGGGTGAAAGGGATCTGGTGCTCGTTGTTCCGGCCGGATTTCAAAACAATCGCGCAGAGACGGATACAGCCCAAGGGCAGAGTATCATTGCCTACATCAACGAAGGGCGTCGACAACAGGCGCAACTCGGTGTTTTGCTTGTCCAACGCGCTCTTGATGAACGGACGTTTTCGCGGATTGCGGTCCATGGAAGGACTGTAGTGCAAACGCAGGCAGTCAAAAGCAGGGATCTGACGTATATCGATTATCTCATCCCCGGCGTGATTTCCATGTCGATCATGCAGATGGGGATATTCGGCGTGGCGTTTGGATTTGTTTCCCTGAAGAAGCGTGGAATTCTCCGTCGGCTTTCCGTGACGCCAGTCCGTCCCCGCGAGTTTATTATCGCCCAGGTGATTATGCGGGTGGCGGTGCTCATGCTCCAAATCGGATTGATGGTGGGGGTAGGGGTGTTTTTTCTCCATCTCCATTTCATTGGAAGTCTGTTTTTCATGCTCCTCCTGGGAGTCCTGGGGGCCGTGGTATTCCTCGGTATGGGTTTTGCCATTGCCGGAGTATCCAATTCTGAAGACCAGGTGGCGCCCATGGCAAACCTGCTGAGCTTGCCGATGATGCTCCTGTCGGGGGTTTTCTTCAGCCGATCAAATCTCCCCGGTTTCGTGCAATCGATCACTGCATTCCTGCCTCTCACACCTCTTGCCGATGCCATGCGGTCTGTCGCAATTGACGGATCCACGCTGTTGCAGGTCGGGCCACAAATCCTTCAGCTTCTTGGCTGGGGAGTGGTCACCACCGTCGTTGCGATCAGGCTCTTCCGCTGGGAGTGAGGTCCCTTTCTGATGTCTGGAATGAATGAGAAATGCGGGCTTCATTGATTTCAAAAGAGCCCTTTTGTATATTGTGCGCAACATTCATTACGCACCAGGCATCCGCTGGATATCACACCGATACTGCCTTCGGCGAGTCTCATGTCGAGCCCGTCCAATTCTGAAAGGAATCTCCTTCCCGGCATTCGTGTGCTCCGGTACTGTCCTCTTGAGCGAGTAATGCGGGCAGAGTGTCTGTCGCGTAATTTGTCCCGTAGATACGGAGTTTGGGAGTAACAATGCTCACCGAATTTGGCCGGGTCCTGCTTTTTTTTATCGTTGGCATGGTCTTCGTTGCCGGAGGGCTGGTGTTCGCCTGGCTTCTCCGCCCTCATCGCCCTTATCCCAGCAAGCTTACCACCTACGAATGCGGTGAAACGCCCATTGGCGACACGCATGTGCGTTTTAACATACGCTTTTACGTTATTGCCCTGATCTTTCTGATCTTCGATGTGGAGGTTGTGTTTCTCTTTCCCTGGGCAACAGTGTACAAGGGGCTCGGTTGGTTTGCGTTCATTGAAATGACCGTGTTTCTCGTGATCCTTCTTGTCGGATATGCTTACGTCTGGCGAAAGGGTGACCTTGATTGGGACAAGCCATTGCCAGAGATCCCGACGTATGAGCACGGGGTCGGAGTGCGTCACTCGGCTCTCCACGAAGAAATGGAGGGATAAAGGAACCGCATGGGACTTCTGGATCAGCGATTTGAGAACAGCAATGTGTTCGTAACATCCATGGATTACATGCTGAATTGGGCGCGGCTGTCATCACTCTGGGGGATGCAATTCGGCCTCGCCTGCTGTGCTATCGAGATGATGGCGACGGGCGCCTCGCATTACGACTTCGACCGGTTCGGGACATTTTTCCGCGGCTCGCCTCGACAATCAGATGTCATGATCGTTGCCGGAACGGTGACCCTCAAAATGGCTTCCCGCATCAAGACGCTCTATGATCAGATGTCTGAGCCGCGCTACGTCATCTCCATGGGTAGCTGCTCCAACTGCGGCGGGCCATACTGGGAACACGGATATCATGTGTTGAAGGGTGTCGACAGGATAATTCCTGTTGACGTCTATGTCCCCGGTTGTCCTCCGCGTCCGGAAGCGTTGATGGAGGGATTGATGAAATTGCAGGAAAAGATCCGCAAGGAGAGCCTTGCGAAGGGATAAGGTATGACGACAGTGGAAATATTCGGCCTGCTGAAGGAAAAATTTGGTGATGCCATTCTTGAGAGCAAAACGGAAGGCGTTCCGAGTCCATATGTTGCTGTTGCACCACACAGTGTGTTGAATGTCGCGCTGTTTCTTCGTGACAACGAGCAAACACGCTTTGATGTCCTCATGTGTCTTTCTGGGATGGATTACATGGCGGGAAAATTTGGCGTCGTGTACCACCTGGATTCGATGCCTCTCAGACACAAACTCACCTTGAAAGTTCACTTGACAGCGGAGAACCTCCACGTCCAATCGGTGGAATCCGTTTGGAAAACAGCCGACTGGCATGAGCGTGAAGCGTTCGACATGTATGGGATTGTCTTTGATGGTCATCCTGATCTCCGGCGCATCCTGATGCCAGACGATTGGGAGGGTTATCCCCTCAGGAAAGATTTCAAAGTGCCGCAGTATTATAATGGCATGAAGGTGCCGTACTGATGATTACCACCGCGACAACGGACGGACCGACCATACGACGGACTGAGACGATTCCTGGTCTCAGGCGGTCTTTGCGTGCCCACGAAATGATCGTGAACATGGGACCGCAACATCCGTCGACGCATGGTGTCCTTCGTCTGGAACTCATCGTCGACGGGGAGATTGTCGTCGACGTCATTCCCCACATTGGGTATCTGCACCGGTGTTTCGAGAAGCACTGTGAGCACATGACGAATTACCAACAGGTCGTTCCGTATGCCGATCGGATGGACTACGTTGCCGCAATGAGTAATGAGTTCGGCTATGTTGTTGCCGCGGAGCGATTGCTTGGAATCAAGGTTTCCGACAAAGTGGAATTCACGCGTGTGATCATGGCTGAGCTATCGCGCATTGCCAGCCATTTGATTGCCCTCGGGACGTATGGCATGGATATCGGCGCGTTTACGCCTTTCTTGTTTTGCATGCGCGACCGGGAGCATATCCTTGATATCTTCGAGACGACGTGCGGCGCACGGTTGCTCTATAATTATATGTGGATCGGCGGGCTCTCCCACGATCCACCGGCGAGTTTTAAGGACAAAGTGCGCGACTTCTGCCGCTATTTCAAGCCAAAAATCAACGAGCTGAACGAACTCCTCTCATACAACAAGATATTCATTGAGCGGACCGCGGGCGTGGGAGTGTTGCCGCCGGAAGTGGCGGTGAATTATGCCGTGAGCGGACCAACGCTGAGGGGGTCGGGCGTGCAATGGGATCTCCGCAGGAATGATCCGTATTCGGTTTATGATCGCCTGCAGTTCGATATCCCGGTAGGAAAGGGGATAAAAGGAAGAGTGGGAGATTGCTGGGATCGATACATGGTCCGTGTCGAGGAGATGGCCCAAAGTGTCCGCATCATGGAACAGGCCGTGGAGATGATGCCTTCTGAGGGAGATGTTCAGTCTGCGATACCGAAACGCATTCGTCCGGCCGCTGGAGAAGTCTATGCCCGAACGGAGACACCAAAAGGGGAATTGGGATACTACATCGTTTCGGATGGAACGGCGAGCCCGTTTCGCGTCAAGGTGAAGGCCCCGTCGTTCGTCAACTTGTCGGCCTTGCCGGCAATGAGCCGTGGCGCAATGATTTCGGATGTCGTCGCGATTCTCGGAAGCATCGACATCGTGCTCGGAGAAGTGGACCGATGAAAGAATTTCTCATTTCCCTCCTGCAGAATCAGATTCTCGTCTATACAGTGATGGCGTTTGTTCCGCTGGCGTTCGTCGTTCCCTTTGCGCTGTTTGCCGTCTGGTGGGAGCGGAAGATCTCCGCGCACATGCAGGATCGGCTCGGACCGATGCGCACTGGAGGTTGGCATGGATGGTCGCAGACCATCGCCGACATTGGGAAGCTCATACAAAAGGAAGACATCATCCCGGCCGCTTCTGATCACTTCCTGTTCAAGCTTGCCCCGTACATCGTGTTTACCGGTTCGTACGCCGCATACGCTGCTATTCCGTTTAGTGCTGCGTACGTTGGGAGCAGCATCAACATAGGATTGTTTTATGTCATTGCCATTTCGTCGCTGGTTGTGGTCGGCCTGCTGATGGCAGGTTGGGCCTCGAATAACAAGTGGTCGCTGTTTGGGGCCCTGCGATCGGCAGCGCAAATTGTCTCATACGAAATCCCCGCGGCTCTTGCCCTGTTGGCTGTGGTCATGGTTGCCGGGACATTCGACCTTCAGGAAATCAATCGGCTTCAGGGAGGATGGTTCTGGCACTGGTACGCATTTTCCAATCCGCTCCTGTTTCTGGCCATGGTGATTTACTTCGTCTCCTCTCTGGCGGAGGTCAACAGGACGCCGTTCGATATTCCTGAAGCCGAATCGGAATTGGTGGCCGGTTACCATACGGAATATGGCGGAATGCGGTTTGCCCTCCTGTTTCTCTCGGAATACGCAAACATGTTCGCGGTATCTGCGATCGCCTCGACGTTGTTCTTTGGCGGCTGGAATAGTCCGTTTGGCAATGCACTTACCGGGCCATGGTGGGGGTTGATCTGGTTCGTTGCCAAAGGAATGACATTTATCTTCATACAAATGTGGCTCCGATGGACGCTCCCGCGATTGCGGGTCGACCAACTCATGTATGTTGCATGGAAGGTCCTCATCCCGTTTGCGTTCGTGATCATTTTTGGGGTGGGGATTTGGACGCTTGTCGTACGGTAGGGGATGCTGATTGCTGATCGGCGCAGGGGGATTTTGGAGAAGCGTGAGTCTGGGGAATAGAGAAAGAGATGACAACCTATTTTCGTGACATATGGGAGGGCATCGTCACAGTCCTGATCGGGATGAAGGTGACGTGGCGGCATCTTTTTACGCCGGCCGTCACCATCCAGTATCCCGATGTACGGCTGAAACTTCCCGAGCGGGCGCGTAACAGGTTGTACGTCAACATGGATGACTGCATCGGCTGCGATCAGTGCTCCATGGCTTGCCCCGTGGATTGCATCACCATCCAAACCATCAAATCTACGCCCGACGTGGATTTGGGGATGACTTCATTCAATACGAAGAAGCGGCTCTATGTTGCGCAATTCGACATCGACATTGCAAAGTGCTGCTATTGCGGGCTCTGTGTCCCCCCCTGTCCGACAGAGTGCATTGTGATGACGGAAGTGTATGAGTTTTCCGAATATGAGCGACGCAACCTGCTGTATAATTTTGCCACCATGAAGCCGGCAGAGATAACGGAAGCGAAGGACAAACTCGCCGTGTACGAGAAAGAGCAAGCGGCCAAGAAGGCCGCCGCAGCTGCAGCCAAGGCCGCGCAAGCGGCCGCTCCTGCGCCCGCGCCGAATGTGGTGAAGGATTCGCCATCGAACGCGGGATCTTCTGGCGATGCACCAACTACAGGGAATGCCCCCGTCACAGAACCCAAGGCCTGATCCTCATGCAACTGTTCGACATCATTTTTTATGTCTTTGCGCTTCTCACTGTCTGTTCGGCCGTCATTGTTGTCTTTTCGAAGAATGTGATCCATGCCGCGTTTGCATTGCTCTTTACTTTTTTTGGAGTGGCGGCATTGTATGTCCTCCTCCAGGCTGATTTTCTGGCCGTCACCCAGGTGCTGATTTATGTCGGTGGAATCCTTGTCCTCCTGCTGTTCGGATTGATGCTCACGAACAATGTGGTCAGCGTCGACATCAAGACAGGTTCCCTTCGGATGGTGCCTGCATTGCTTTTGATTGCCGTTGTGGCAGGTTCCCTGTCGGGTATCTTCTATTCAACATGGAAGGAAACCCCCGCCACACCTGTGGCTTCATCGGGGACGACGTCTGCACTGGGGAATCTCCTGATGACGACGTATGCCCTTCCATTTGAAGTGGCGTCAATAGTGCTGCTTATTGCTCTCATCGGTGCTGCTTCAGTCGCTCGTCGAAAGAGAAAGGCGTAACCCATGGGCTCCCTCGGACCGATCTGGAAAGAGTTTTCTGCCTGGCTGCCGCACGTCCAACTCTCACATTTTCTTGTGGTCAGCGCAATCCTTTTTTCTCTCGGACTGTATGCCATAATGACCAGGAAGAATGCCATCCTTGTCCTGATGGGCATTGAACTGGTGCTCAATGCTGCGAATATCAATTTCCTGGCATTTTCCCGGTACGGATCCTTGAATCTCGACGGACAGGTGGCCGCAGTGTTTGTCATCATTCTCGCCGCCTCGGAAGCAGCCATCGCGCTGGCGATCGTCCTGAATATGTACCATAGGTTTCAGACTATCAATGTGGATGAGGTGAATTCCCTCAAGGAATAACTGATTCCATTTGCGGCTCATTTTGTATACGGATCCATGTCACACGAGACCCTTCTGACGATTGCCTTGACGATCCTCGTGATCCCCCTTGCGGGTTTCGCGGTGTTGATTTTCTTTGGGAAGAAACTCCTTCGCCAGGGCGACTGGCTTGAAACGGGATTTATTACGATTGCACTCGGGCTTTCCTTCGTGGTACTTGTTGAGAAGCTTCTCTACTACCACGACGAAACGCTGGGTCTGAACTTCCGCTGGATTGACTTTCACAATGTCCCGGGCATTGGTTCGCTCTCACTCATCCTGGGTTTCCAGATTGACAACCTCGTGGCGATCATGCTGGTCGTGGTGACGTTGATCAGCACACTGGTCCATTACTTCTCCATCGGATATATGAAAGGGGACGTAAGGTACGGACGCTACTTTGCCTTCCTTGGTTTTTTCACCTTTTCGATGTTGATGATTGTGTTGGCCGATAACCTCTTTCTCCTCTATGTGGGATGGGAATTGGTGGGGATCAGCTCATATCTTCTGATTGGGCATTGGTACGAGAAGAAAAGCGCATCGAATGCAGCCATGAAGGCGTTTATCACCAACCGCATCGGCGACTTCGGATTTCTCGTAGGCATCCTTACCCTTTACGCGACGTTCCATACATTTAATCTTCAGGAGATTTTCGAAGGGATCCATGCAGGCGTGCTGCCCGGAGCGAGTAGCTGGTGGCTTACGGCATCAGGCGTCTTGATCTTTTGCGGTGCTGTTGGCAAGTCGGCGCAATTCCCGCTGCACGTTTGGCTTCCCGATGCGATGGAGGGTCCAACGCCCGTTAGCGCTCTTATTCATGCTGCCACCATGGTCGCTGCCGGCGTCTATCTGGTCGCGCGCACGTTCCCGCTCATGACCGCTGATGCGCTCGTCATCATTGCGTATGTGGGCGCCATTACCGCATTCATCGCCGCCACCATCGCCATTGCCCAAAATGACATCAAGAAGATTCTCGCCTACTCGACCATCAGCCAGCTCGGGTATATGATCATGGCGATGGGAGTTGGCGGGTATACCGGCGGGTTCTTCCATCTTGTGACTCACGCCATGTTCAAGGCTGGACTTTTCCTCGGATCGGGATCGGTCATCCACGCAATGCACCAGGCCTTGCACCACGCCAATGATCATCAGACCGATGCGCAGGATCTCCGGAATATGGGGGGACTCAAAGCGAAGATGCCGTTGACGTTCTGGACGTTTTTGGTATTCACCCTTGCCATATCAGGCATTCCCTTCACTTCAGGGTTTCTGAGCAAAGACGAGATTCTTGCCGGCACGCTGGTGTTTGGCGAACAGACGGGCCACACCCTCATTCCTTTGATTGGATTTTTTGTGGCCGGACTCACGGCATTTTACATGTTCCGGCTGTTGATTCTGGCGTTCCTGGGGCAGCCCTCAGATCCGCACCGACTGGAACATATTGCCGAATCTCCCCGCGTGATGACGGTTCCACTCTTGGTGCTTGCCGTTCTTTCTCTGTTCTTTTTCTACAGTCCGAACCCGTTTAACGGGGCACAAGGTTGGGTAGCTCACGCCGTAGAACGACCTGAGTCTGCCGTTCCCGCTGCGCTTGCGGCCGTAGGGCCGGAAGCCTTTGAGAATGCACTGCATCAAAAACACGGCCTTGCGATGACGCTTTCGCTCCTCGTGGCATTGAGCGGGATCCTCGTTGCGTTTGTCACGTACTATTGGAAAAAGATCGACGTGGATGCAGTTGCGAAAGCACTTAGACCGCTTCATCTCTTTCTGCTCAACAAGTGGTATTTCGATGAATTGTATATGGGCGTTCTCGTTGCGGGAACGCTGATGGTGAGCAGGGTGCTCCGGTGGTTTGACAACACGATCATTGACGGGGCCGTCAATGGCGCTGGCGGCGTGACAAGGGGGATTTCGTACTTGAGCGGAAAAATCGATCACTATGTTGTGGACGGCGTTGTCAACTTGTCTGCGAGCTTTTCTGGAGCTCTCGGACTTGTGTTTCGAAAGACACAGACCGGTAAAGTCCAAACATACGTGGCGCTTGCGCTCTTCAGCGTCATGGTGCTGTATTTCGTTTTTCGACTTGGATAAGTGTTGTACGCGCGTGAGCCAATGGACTGGTTTTTATTTTTAGTGCAGGGTAATTCTGCACCAGCCACTGTCATCTGTTATCTGAATTCTGATATCTGTCGCCTGGCAACTGTCATCTGATGTTCGCTACTCCTGGAGGAACTGAGCTCATGGTTTCATCACTTTTCGGCATCGGGATTCTTTCCTGGATGACATTTCTTCCCATCGTGGGAATGATTGTGGTGTTGATGCTGCCGAAGGACCGGCCGGGCATCATCAGATGGACTGCTCTGGCCGTGACATTGGTACAAGTTCTCCTTGCGGTCATCATTTTCAAGACGTTTGACAATACCTTGGCTGGTGTTAACAATCAGGCATCAATGCAGTTTGTGGAAAAGGCCAACTGGATCGACGTCCAGGGTGTGTCGTGGTTTGGTCGGGTCCATATTGAGTATCTTCTGGGAATCGATGGCATCAGCGTGGTGATGGTGCTCTTGAGCGCCCTTGTGAGTTGCATCGCAACGATCTCTTCGTGGACAATCTCCAAGTCGGTCAAGGGGTATTTTGCCCTGCTGCTGTTGCTCAATACCGGGATGATGGGGGTGTTTGTCTCTCTTGACTTTTTCCTCTTCTATGTATTCTGGGAGGTGATGCTGCTGCCTATGTATTTTCTGATAGGGATTTGGGGCGGTCCCCGGCGGGAATATGCTGCGATAAAATTTTTCCTGTATACGTTGCTCGGCAGCGTTTTAATGCTTCTAGCAATGCTGGCGCTGTATTTCAGTACAAATGTCTATATCGATGCTTCCGGCACGTTGTATTCCATGGCAGATGCTGCGAAAATGAATTTGCAAGGATTGGACCGGATCCACACGTTTAATATTGTGCAGATGATGAATCAAGGGAATTTCATCCCGGGTTCGCTTCTTGGAGGGCTCGATACATTCTGGCGCTATGCGGCGTATGTTGCGCTCTTTGTTGGCTTTGCAATCAAGATTCCGCTGTTTCCCTTCCATACCTGGCTTCCTGATGCGCACGTGGAAGCGCCAACACCAATCAGCGTCATCCTCGCCGGTGTTTTGCTGAAGATGGGGGCGTATGGGATGCTGCGCATCAGCTTTCCGGTGTTTCCCGACGCCATGCGGCACTACTCCTGGGAACTGGCGTTGCTCGGCGTGATCAGCATGGTCTATGGCGCGCTCGTGGCAATGGCGCAAACGGATTTTAAGAAACTTATCGCCTATTCAAGCATCAGCCATATGGGTATCGTCGTCCTCGGCATGGCATCGATGAACACGCAGGGGATGACCGGCGCAGTCTTTCAGATGTTCAATCATGGCACCATCACCGCGATGCTCTTCCTTATTGTCGGCGTCCTGTATGACCGTGCCCATACCCGCGGGCTGAATGAGTTCGGCGGACTGATGAATCAAATGCCGCGGTATGCGGGAGCCATGACGGTGGCATTCTTCGCCGCTCTCGGACTGCCTGGACTGAGCGGGTTTGTCAGTGAAATCCTGGTTCTTCTTGGGGCGTTCCAGACATTCCAGACACTCACGATCATCGGCGCTGTAACGATTGTCCTGACTGCCGGCTACATGCTCTGGGTCCTCCAACGGGTATTCCTTGGAACGCTGCCCGAGAAGTGGAAGGGGTTGACCGACATGAACGGCAGGGAAACACTCATGCTGGTTTCGCTGGGGGTGATCGTGATTTTCCTGGGAATCTATCCGGCCCCCATCCTCAATCTGATGAATACTTCACTCAATGCGCTCTCTGGCATCCTCCAGCATGGCGCAGTTGTGGCAATGGCAGGAATTCACTAAACGGCGGTTTTCCGTATGGCAGACCAGATCCTACGCGATCTTCCAAAGTTCTTACCTGAAATGGCGCTGACGGTGACGCTCCTTGCGGCGATTATCGTGGATCTCGTCAGCCATCGCTCGGCATTTGCCTCGTCGATCACGGCGTTGTCTGGCCTTCTGGTGACCGGAGCACTGGTGGTCGGTCAGTGGGGAATACACACGTCGATCTTCAGCAATATGCTCGCCGTTGATCCTTTTGCGCTCTTCTTTAAGCTGGTCATCCTCCTCTCGGCGGTGGTGGTCGTCCTGTTTTCCATGCAATCAGAGGAACTGAATGCACGCCGTAGACCAATGGGAGAGTACTACGCGATCATTCTCGGCCTGACCTTGGGATTGGTCCTGATGGCGGGAGCCAACAATCTTCTCATGATGTATATCTCCCTGGAACTCTCTTCCCTCAGTTCGTACATCCTTGCTGGGTACACGCGTGAGGCTCCTGATTCCAGCGAGGCTTCACTGAAGTATGTTATCTATGGTGCTTTTTCTTCAGGGTTGATGCTGTATGGGATTTCCATCCTCTACGGTCTTACCGGTTCGCTCGATCTTGCCACCATCAACCAGGTGCTTCCCGTTGTGGTGGCGCATGGAGGGTCTGCGGTGTTTGCCCTGATTATCGCCGGAGTTCTCGCCCTCGCCGGATTCGGATACAAGATCTCTGCGGTGCCGTTCCATTTCTGGACGCCCGACGTGTATGAAGGCGCCCCGATCACAGTCACAGCATTGCTTTCCGTCGCCTCCAAAGCAGGGGGCTTTGCCATGCTTATTCGTTTTCTGAAGGTGACCTTTGCCGACCCTGCGACGTTTGTGGCTTCGACCGGTGCCTGGTCGATGCTGCAAGGATTC
>Ga0265316_10005682_pt1 | contig 12061 bp, 12 predicted proteins | sample 4522metaG_FD_202092 | JGI IMG/M metagenome (GOLD analysis project Ga0265316, IMG submission 202092) | Rhizosphere microbial communities from Carex aquatilis grown in University of Washington, Seatle, WA, United States - 4-5-22 metaG | ecosystem: Host-associated > Plants > Roots > Rhizosphere >... | reverse complement strand
CAGGGAGAAGCCAAGCAGGGTGGCCTTGGCTTCATCGAGCGCTAACTCGTCGGCCAGGATCTTGGCAAGCCGTTCGGGCAGGTGCTGGCTGGCTCCTGCGAGATCCCGAAGGTAGATGTCCTCCGGGCCCAGAAAGGCGCAGAGGTGCAACAGATCCCCGGCGGCAGGGCAATTGGCTTGCACCTTCTCGAAGGCCAGGGCCCAGGTGGTGCCCACGGTCTTTTCGTAGCGATGGGAATGGCCCCTCTCCAGGAGATCCAGTCCATGCTTGCCGAGCAGGATGGCGTAGTCGGTTAGCTTCTTCTGGCATTGCACCACATACGCAGCGGCCTGTTCCAAGGCCAAGGGCAGGCAGCCCAGGCGCTGGGCCACGTCCTTTGCGGCTGCCTGGTCAGTCTGGCCGGTGCGCTTGAGCAGGAACCCAATCGCGGCATCAAGAGGCAGCTCGTGTACGTCCTGCGCGACTGCATCAGGCCAGGTTTGCGCCCGCGTGGTCACGATGACCTGGCGAGCCCCGTGCACCGGCAGGTAGGGCCCCAGCGCGCTCGGCTCGGTGGCGTTGTCGAAGATCAACAGGATGCGCTGGCGCTGCGAGAGTTGCTCGCGCACCTGCCGCACCATCTGTCCCTCATCGGTCACCACCGGCACGCCCAGCTTGGGCGCGAGATCGACGTAGTCGCGGGCCAGGGTCGTGGACTCTTCTGCGTGCAGCCACCAGATGCCGTCGTATTCGCCGGCGTGGCGAAAGGCGTATTCGAGCGCCAACTGGGACTTGCCCACCCCACCCAAGCCCTTGATGGCCTGGGTGAGCGCGGCTGTCTGTCCCGCGGTCAGGGCCTGGTGCAAGTCAACCAGGGCCTGGTCGCGGCCGGTGAAATAGGGATTGCGCTCCTCGGTGATGTTCCAGATGGCGGGCAAGCTGCCTGGAAAGCGCGGGCTCGGCGCCGCAGCGGCACCGCGCGGGAACGCCGGCTTGACCTTGGGGCGAGGGTCTTCCCCGTCCTGCTTCTTGAGCTCGGCGACGATCCGTTCCCGCGCCTCAGCCTCGGCCACACCGACCAGATCCAGATACGCACGCGGAGCTAACAATCCGTCCAGAGCGCACTCCGCGATGCGCAGGGGAAGCAGCTTTTCTTTGACCAGCGCAGCCTGCCACTCTTCGCCGCACCATCGGGAATCAAGATAGGCCGGCGACAGGAGGCAAGCCACCAGGCGGCTTTGCTTGAGGGCCTCGTCCATCGCATTGACAAAGCTCTGGCCCACCATGAAGTCGTAGCCCTGCACCTTGGTTGTGTAGCCCGCCTCGCGCAGGATGAAGTCCAACCAAGACGCCCAACCCCAATCGCGGCCGGTGTAACTGATGAAGACATCCGCTAGCCCAGCATTGCCCATGCACCATCAGGAGAACCCCAGTGCCAGCCCGCGGTCAAGCAATCCCGAGCCCGTTGAGTTCCTCCGCGCCACGCTCACGCCGCCTTCACTTCCACTGGGAACAATCAAGCCCATCTGCAGGATGCGGTCCTGTCCCGTCTAGGTCCCAGCAGGGCGACCCACGCGGAGATGCCCCTCCTTCCGCTTCGCCCAGGCCGCCAGAAGCTCATCCCAGGAGGCGTACTTGTAGACTCCGGGCTTGAGGCGGACGGGATAAAATCCCTGCGCCAGCTCGGCGAGACCGAAGGCGATACGTAGGTTCTCCGGATCGAGGGGCCGTCGCCGCGGCGGACCGGGCATCTCCTCGACCGAGCGAAACTTGCGAATCCCCATCACTCGTCCTTCAGTTCAAAGGCTTGGCGAAGCGCCTCCGCGTCCAGCCGGTCCTGCGGGCGCACGGTGTCCTTTTTCATGCGAAAAAGCATGCGCGGCGTGGCCACATGAACCCGAACGCCGTCGAGAACGACGTCTTCACGTTCGATCCCCTCGTACCGGAATGCCTCGCCTAGGCGCGACAGGATGTCTAGGGAGTAGTCGCCTTGCGGGGGCACGTACTGGATGGCCGGATACTGACCCGCTAGGTCCTCGACGGAAATTTCGTCAATGCTGGCATCGTCCGCATACAGGGACTTCAATGCCTTCTTGAGCCGTTCGATGTTCGGTGGCGTCGGCGCAACGAAGAAGTCCAGATCGCGTGTGGCGCGCACGAGACCCTGGGCAGCCATCGCCATGGAACCGACCAGGACATACTCGACCTCCTCGCGCCCGAGCGCGGCCAGGATTCGCTTGGCTTCGGCGAGGTCCATCATCGCGACGCCCGCATTCTGGCACCGCCTGACGGCCAGACCAAACATATCGTGGCTTGAACGGTTGCTGGTTGCAGGCGAGATCGTCACCCGGTCGATCACGGCGCACGTGACGCAGGCGATGGCCGAGCACTACTCCCATGTCGGGAGCGAGGAGAAGCTGGCGGCAGCCGGCAAGCTAGTACAGCTGGTCAGCAAATCTGCCGCCTCAAGTGGGGGACAAGGTGGGTGCCAGCGCTCCTGATTCCCCAGGACCGGAAACCGCACATTGGCAGCACCGACGTCGATCTCGCCCTGAACCACCGAACCTTGACAGGACCTGGGTACAAAACGATCTGTCGGCTGCTGGAGGGCAGGGGCTACGCGCAGGACAAGAAGCAGCCGTTCATCTTCTGGCGCACCATCAAGGTGGGCAAGAAGGAGATCGTCGTGGAAGTCGATCTCCTCGCCGGGGAATACGAGGGAACCGGCAGGACCCACCGAACCCAGACCGTGCAAGATGTTCGGGCACGCAAAGCCCGTGGCTGCGACCTGGCCTTTCAGCTCCCAACGACGATTGCCATCGAAGGCCAGCTGCCGGGCGGAGCCAAGGACTCGACCACGGTGCGCATCGCTTCGATTGTTCCCTTCCTGGCGATGAAGGGCATGGCCCTGGCCACCCGCCTGAAGGAGAAGGACGCCTGGGACATCTACTATTGCGTGAGGTGGTACCCAGGCGAACCCGACGCCCTGGTCGATGTCTGCCGCGAGCACATCAAGAACGGTCTGGTGAGGGAAGGCTTCAAGAACATCGCCGAGAAATTCGCGTCCCCCGATCACGTCGGGCCAACTTTTGTCGCCGACTTCGAGGAAATCTCTGACCCCGAAGCGCGGGCTGTCACCAAGCGGGACGCTTATGAGCGCGTTTTGTACCTCCTCCAGGGACTTGGTCTCGCCTGAGTGCGGACAGGGCCCTGCGCGAGGAACCGCCTGCCAAGGAGCGGAATCATCAGTACCGGCTGACCGCTCAAAACGGGACTTCATCGGTGTTGTGCGGGGGCTCGCCATGCCTTGGCGTCGTCTCTCGATCGCCCTCAGCTCGTGCTCAGCGAAAGCGAACACGGCGACGTCTGCAGGCGGGGAAGAGTAGGGCAGGGTGAAGGAAAGCGCAGCGGTTGACACTGCTAGGTAGATCGGCACGATGAAGCCGTGCTGCCGTCACTTGCCAACTATGTGGTGACCGGGTGAACCCCTACCGGCTCGCCTGGGCCACCGACATCCACCTCAACTTCGTCGATGGCGACGCGGGACCCTTTTGTGATCTTGTCACGCAGACAGGAGCCGGCGGGCTCGTGATCACAGGCGACATCTCGGAGGCCAAGACGATCGAGCAAGACCTTGCGGCCATCGAAAGCCGGCTTTTTCTTCCGATCTACTTCGTGCTCGGGAACCACGATTTCTACAACGGCAGCATCGCGGCGGTTCGCAAAGCGGTCGCCGGCCTATGCCGCCGCAGCCGACGCCTGCACTACCTTCCCGACGAAGGCATCGTTCCGTTGAGCGAAACCACGGCGCTCGTCGGCCACGACGGCTGGGCCGACGGTCGGCTGGGCGACTACGCAGGATCGACCGTGGAGCTGACGGATTACACCGTCATCGAGGAATTCATTGGGCTCAGCGCCGAGGCACGGCTGCCGCGGCTGCGCGCCCTTGGCGACGAGGCAGCGGACCACTTCCGTCGTCACCTGCCCGCCGCCTTCGAGCGTTTCCACTGCGTCTTGCTCGCCACGCACGTGCCCCCTTTCAGGGAGGCGTGCTGGCACGGAGGCGCGATTGCGGACGACAACTACCTGCCCCACTTCACCTGCGGAGCCGTCGGCGATGCGCTGGTGGAGATCATGAGCGACCGCCCCGACCGGCGCCTGGTGGTCCTGTGTGGCCACACGCACAGTCCCGGCACCGCCCGCATCCTGCCCAACCTCGTGGTCAGAACTGGTGGCGCAGCCTACGGGCAGCCCTGCCTGGTCGACGTGCTTGACGTCGGCCCGAGCAGCGCACCCGAGTATCCGACCTTGCAGCCTGCGGCTGGCACTCACAAGGATGGCGGCGGAGAAGAAATGACCAAAGGTGTTTCTGTCGCAGAAGAAATGGACCATGAATTGAAGGGTGTTGCCGTCATTCTGAAGAACCCCGATGGCAAGTACTTGGTCATGAAGAACAAACCTCGTCCGGGGAAGCCTGTCCCATTCGTGACGATTCCCACGGGAACGGTAGAAATGGGCGAAGACCCAGAAGCCACCGCGATCAGAGAGGTCGAGGAGGAAACCGGACTAACCATCAGCGGCTTGCAGCTGGTGGAGAAGTTCAACAGTGTCGATCCGGAGCGGTATGGTCGGACGCCTTTCACGACGTACATCTATCGGGCCAACTACGCTGGGTCCGTGAGGTTGAGAGAGGAAGAGAAACACGAGTGGCTGGGCTGGATGAAATGCGAGGAGATCCGCAACCTGGGTGGCCCGTTCTCCTTTGCTCTGGAACGGGCCTTGCTCCACATGTAGCTGAGGGCCGTCTAGTCAGCTCAAAGGATGCGACCAGCAGATGAACCTCGGCTCTGCTGCGGCGTTGCGCCTCACGCTGCGATGGGCGCACAGCGCAGCCGAAAGCAGTCTCCCTATCCGGGACCGTCCGTGATGTCACCTGGGTTGAACGGCATCGGCTGAGCGGCTCGCCGCGTTTTCACAGGCAGGCGTGCACAGCTTGGTTCGCGTGGGCCTTGGGCATTGCCTCTCCGCCGCCGAACCCACGGCGGGTGCGATGAACTCGTTGGTTTCGGCCTCGCGGATCGCGGCGCCCACCTTGCAGCCCCGTAGCCCGGGCCAGCCCACGCAGGCGTGAGGAACGGTGGCGACTGGGAAGTCGGTGCAGCACTCCACGCACCAGCGCACAGCCAGGTCGTGCTCCTTCGCGCGGGCGGCTGTCGAGCGCGCATCTTGCGGCTTTATCAGGCGCGGCCTCGCGGGATAGCGGCCATCCCGGCACTCCCAAACCAGGATGCGCGTGGGGGCCTGTGCCTGTCCTTCGAACTGGCCCAGGCTGCGGCAGGCCGGGGCGCCGAACGTGTATACGGCACCGCCATTGCCCTTGCTCCTCAACGTGGGTTTGAAACCGCCGGGCGTGCCCAAGAAGACCAGCAAAGTGTTGTCGGCCAGTTCCGGATCGTTTCCCGTGAAGCGCCAGTGAGCGACGATGTCGAGCCTGCCGTCGCCGTTCAGATCGGCGGCTTGCGCCTCCCAGCACATGTCGTCTAGTTCGTTGGGCTTGTCCTTGCAGAAGGCGCCGTCTCGTCCCAGCGATGGGAGATTCGCGCCAGCGAGATATTGCGTCGAGAGCGCTTCCCAGGTCGTGGGAGGCGGGATGGTCTGGGCGGCGGACCTGCGTGGCGCAATTGCCGTGATGAGCACGGCGAAGATGAAGCAGATGGGCTTCATTCCGCGCATGCGCCGCAATTCACGTCTCGTGGTCTGCTTACAGGCCTTGCGGTCAACTCGTCGGGAAGACATGGGCAGTTCACTTGGCATTCACCCGTCCAGCGGTTCCCAGGCTGGTGGATCCGCACTCGGGGCACTTCCTGCCGTTGTTGCTGCCCGAGCACCTGTGGCAGAACTCGTGGCCGCAGTTCTTGCAGCGGTGGATGGGCATGTAACTCACGCTCGGCGACTCTTGGGGTTTGTGACCGCAGGCGGGACAGGAATCGTAGGTCATGGTTGATTGGCTCCTTTGTCAGGTAGGCCGGGGGAAAAGGGCGGAATTCAGATAGGTCGGCTTGTGCTGTCACCAGGGACCGCAACGGCTACCGGCTCTCCTCGTCTAGAGCCAGCGTCGCGATGCCGGCTGGTGGAGGCAAGCAGCGCAGGGTGAAGGGCGACGACGGCACGCCACCCACCAGGAGTTCGACGAAGGCCGAGAAGTTGGGCATGCCGATCAGATCCATGATGGACACCGAAGGTTGATAGCCAACCAAGCGGCGGGCGTCGCGCGCGCCCACGCGGAACACGATCTTGGTGCCCACGTTGCCCAGTACCGCGGCGATGACGTCATCGTCGAGCTGGTCCACAAACTGGTGAGCGAGCACAAGTCCCACGCCAAACTTGCGTACCTCGCTCAACATGGAGCCGGTGGACGGGCCCGCGATGCGCTGGAACTCGTCGCAGTAGACGAAGAACGGCCGGCGTTGGTCAGGAGGCAGCTCGGCGCGCGATAGCGCCGCATTGAACGAACTCTGCATGAACACAGCAGCAAGCAGCGCTGCGGCCAGCGGATTGACTCCGCCTCGGCCGAGGTTGCACAGCAGGACGCCACCGCCGTCCATGATCTGGCGCAGGTTGATGGTGGATCGGGGCCGGCCCAGGATGGCAGTCAAGACCGGATCGCTGAAGAAGCGATTGAACTTGGAAACGAAGTAGTCGAGGTGCTCGCCCTTGGTGAAGTCCGACTGCTTGGCCCAGCTTCCCTTCCACCACAGCGCCGCCTCGGGGACGCGTTCGGCTAGATCGGTCGATGCCAACCACTTGGTGCGGAAATCAGAGTCCAGGAACATGCGCGGCAGGTCGGCTATGGTGCCCGGCTGTTCGAAACGCGCGGCCAGCACGAGCAGGGCATTGGTGGCCGCCTGCTCCCACACGGGGCCAGTCATCTCGCGCGGCCACAGCGAAACGAGAAACTCGACCATCTGTCCCACCTGCAGGTGGGCCGCGCGCACATCCTGGCATTCCAGGGGATTGAGCACTGGCTGCTCAGTTTTCTGATCGGACGCATCAATGAACGTGAGATCCGCGCGACGATTTGCCGGCATCAGGTCGCGCACGGTCCTGACGAGCTCACCGTGTGGATCGAAGACCGCCACGCCGTGCCCCTCTTCGAGATCGGCGAGAATGCGATTGGCAAGGAATGTGGTTTTGCCCGTGCCAGTCTGGCCCAGAGCCCAAACGTGACGAAGACGATCAGTGAGAGACAGACGCACGGGCCGTCCATCGACTGCATGACCGAGAAGCGCTCCGACCTCGGGCAGATCGATCTGAGGCAGGCGCGCCGAAAGGGTGGGCCGCAGTGCGGGAACCAGGGCCATCGCAGCCGCCGCAGGCGGCAGCACGTCGGGCAGCGCCGTGTGCGCGACCACCACACGCGATGGGCAGTTTGGCTCGTGCAAGATGGGCGCGTCGGGCAACATCTGCTTGGGGGAGGTGCGCGTGAAGGCAGTCCAGCGCCCCTCCCGGGCGCCCAGCGCATGCGCCAGGCTGACACCCACCAGAGACGGCGAGCTGTCCGCCGACCCGCTCCAGGTCACCTGGCAATCGAAGGAAAGGGGGGAGCCGTTCCGGCCCCCGTTGAGCGGGGCCGGCCAGTCCGGACGGGTGGCGTGTGCGCCACCGGCTGGCGACAGGGTCCATTCGAGCATCGAGGCCACCCGCGCCGTGGCCAAGAGCGCGACGGCCTGCGCGGGATCGGCTTGGGCGGGCGACAGGGTCAGGGGCGTGCCGCGGTCCTCGGATTCGCGTTGCACAGCGCACTTGCCGCCCGGACTCCGGTCTCTCACGGCGTGGCCAAGTGCGAGCGACCACGCCCATTCGCCGAAAGGCGCCAGCGCGAAGAGCAGCTCGTCTTGTGTGGCAATGGGCTCGAATCGGTAGCGGGGAAAGCCAAGCACCAGCAGCGCGCGCAGCTCGTCCGGCAAGGTGTCGAACGGAGAGTCGCTGCCGACCTGCACCAGCAGGTACACCTCGATGTGGCCGGGGGCCCCAACCGTCGAGGCAGGCAGCACCAGCCAGCGTACGCTGACCGTGAGGCCGGCCTGATGCACGGCGGACCACAGCTCGGCTGGCGTCGCCGGCCGGAACATTGGCGACTCGCCGCGCACGCCGGACAGGCGCAGCCCGAAGATCGCGCCATCAGGTCCCCACAGCGTCGCCACGCGACGAGGACTGGCCGGGCGGGCAGTGTTCGACAACATGTTCACTCCTTTCTTTCGTTCGAGGAAGACGCGCGTTGCGGACCGTGGTCGTTGGCCGACCCGCTGTCCGTCCCGTCCTCATCGCATTCGAGCAGCATGAGCGCTTCTTCCCCTCCACCGACCTCGGTCGTCACCGCGCCCTCGTGACCCATCTCATCGGCCAGCGCTCGCGCTCGCTGCATGCCCGCCACCACCGCCCATGCCGACTGCGCCGCCACCGGCGTGCCTGACATGGACTGCTCCAACCGGCGCAGGAGCCGTTCACGCCGCCGCGCCCAGCCCGTCCCGTCGGTGGCGTTGTCACGGCAGGGCTCCCGGCGTTCAGGTTTTGCAGCGGTTGCCTGCTCGGCCATCGCCTCGGACCGCAACGCGGGTTTCGTCTTGGGGGCCACAGTCATCTCCTCGGTTGCCAAGACGCGCGTGCGGGCCTTTTCCTGACGGCTAGAGACCGAAATCAGCTCGGGCGGGCAATCTCGACAGCGGGCGCTCGATTGACCGGCCTGCCAGATGATTGGCCTGACTGGCGGTCGTTGGGTGTTGGTTCGCCATTCCCCACGCCGGCAGCATCGGATTCCCGGTCAAGAACCGGTACGCCATGTACCCAGCCAGCACGAGGGCCGCAATGGCGGCCACCCTGACCATGAGCTTGACGCCACAAGATGAATGCCGCCAACAGACCCAAGATGGCCAGACCGAGCGGGTTCTGCCGCAGGATTGAGTAGATAGTGTTCATGCGTGTCCCGCCCGGCTAGGCATCCGCCTCGTGTTCATCGCCGTCGCTGGCAGTCCGGAACGCGGCACCGCGACTGCGGCCCAGACGGTCGACGATCTCGTCGTCTGACAAGGGGCTCTGGTCGACGCCGCGCAGCCGGCCGCGGTTGTGCTCGATGGCCAGCCGGTAGCCGGCCACGATGGCGCGCTCGGCGGCGGCGCGGACGGTCGTGGTGCTGCGAACAAGACTCTCGCGACGGCGGACGTCCTCGCGGAAGCGGAGCGCCCGGCCTTCGAGCGCCTTGACTGCCGCCCCGCGGTCTTCAAGTCGTTTGCCTGCGTTTGCCAGGTTGTGGGTGGCCTCGCAGTACCCAGGCAGGCGGCTCCGGTAGGTAGCCCAGCCCTGGCGTAGACCCGCGGCGTACAGGTCCACCGCGATCACCGCCACCACCTCGATCACGGCGAAGCCGCAGGCCATCAGCCGCTCGCCATCGCCTCGCACTGTGCTCCAGCGCAGCAGGAGAAGGCCGAGGCCAAACACGACGCCCATCCCCACGCCCCACCAGTGGCGCTTGTCGGAGCCCTCGTGAGAGGCCCCGGAGAGCAGGGTCCAGGTGATCAGACCGGCAAACATGGCTCCGCACATCCACGCGGCGAATAGGCTCTGCACGCGGTCAGTGAAGAGCTTGGAGAACACCAGATCGCTCAACGAGAAGGCAAGCGTGGCCGCAATCCCGAGCACGCCCAGCAGCCCAACCAGGAAGGGGGTTCCGGGCGGTGTGGGCTCGGGCTGGTGGGCGGCAAGCTTACTCTGGCACTCACCCACCTTGGCGCGCGCGTTGTCCTCCTGGTCCTTGGCCTGATCCAGGCCAGCGAGCACGCGTTGGTATTCCCGCTGCGCCTCGGCATCGGAGATGTTCTCCTCCGGGCGAAAGGGGGCCGCCGCCAGTCGCTGCGCGGAATCACCCGCGAAGTCTCGCAGGGTGGCCTCGGTATCGACGTCGGGCGTGGTGCGGCCGCTTTCAATACCAGACGTGTAGCCGCGCCGAAACAGGCCGATCTCGATCGGAATCAACTCGGACAACGGGCGGCCGTCGGCATCCGGGGCGGCGCCGGGCGCGCCTGTCGGACCGGCGTTGCCACTCACCACGGGCTGGGACGATCCGTTCGTGCCGTTGGAGCCGTTGATTCCGTTCGTCTTGCCCATCGTGTTCTCCTTCTTTCACTTGATTGGCGGTCTCGTTATCCCAGGACGCTGCTCACTCGCGGGATCTGACGCTCGCGCTACTTGGCCGCGCGGTATGCGACGCACGCGGGTTCAAACCGCACGCGATCGGGCGCGGCGAATTCACGCCGGAACGCGCTCTCGACAGCTTCCAGGGTGGGCAACTTGGCCGCGTTCCGTCCGATGTGCCGGGCGGACAATGAGCAGAAGCGCACGGTCACGTTCCGGTTTGCTATTCGTGGCTCAGTCTCGGCCTGCGCTTCGTTTGTGACATGTGGTCGCTTGGCCGGACGTAGTGCGGACATCACACGTGCGTCCTCTTCCTCAATACCGTCAGTTCGCACCACGACCTCGCAAGTGATCTTGTCGCGCTGGCACAGGTCGGTCGGCATGGTTTTCACCGCAGCGCTGACCGCCCGGAAAATGGGGCTTTCCTTGCGATTCGGGATGAGTGGACAGAGCTTCTTCACATCAGCGAGGAAGGCCTGGCGAGACTCCTCGTCGGCCGCAGCGCCCTCCAAGATGCGCGTGCCCGACTGGTACTCCACTGTACCGATGCGAGTTGGTTCGAAGCCGCTGGGGCGATCTCCGGTGGCAAAGACGGTCAAATGCAACTTGCCCACGCTTTGCTGCGCAGCCTCGTCCGCCAGTCGTCCCAGGTCCTCGCAGCGGGATGTCGGATCAGACGTCAGCGACGCGTCCACGACGATGGCCCGGTAGCTTTCGGGCACAGGAGGCGCCTTGCGTGCGAATACCCACAGCCCAGCTATCCCGAGTACCGAGGCGACGGCCAGGGTGGCGATGATTTCGTTTCGGTTGCGCGAGGGTTGCGTGTTCATGCAACCAAGGACTCAAGTTGAGCGCGTTTGCTGACACCAAAACGAAGTCGGCACCGAAAAGGGTAATCTCGCGTCGAGCGCTGGAGGCGCTGCCTACGACCAAAAACCAACGCGAGCTGAGGGTGCAGCCTGGGTGCAGCCCCGACCCTTTTCGGCGAGCAGCCACACAGCGTGGTAGACAGACGGAAATGCAGCTCGTCATTAGACGTGACCAAGACAAGGGGTCGCTGGGAGGCATGAGATCCTACTGAACATGCAGGTTGAGCTGACGCCCGAGGAACAGGAACTCATAAAGAGGTACAAGGCCCACAGGGAAATTCTCGCTTCGCAGGGCGAGTAGGGCGTGATCACGATCGGCGGTCTGGTCGATGAGATCACACAGAAATGCAAGGACGTATCGATCCTCCTCAACAACGAGGAGGTCATCAAGTCCGCTTGCAAGACCTTCAAGGTCTACCTCGATGTCATGCGCTCATTCGGCGGCCAGGAGGTCATCGAGATTACTGGCGGATAAGGCACCACGATCGTAAGGCCTCGCCCGGCCCCGTCCCCCCCCCGGGCGACTACCGCCGGGCGCCCCACCGCCGGGCGCCGCTCGCCGTCTACTCAGGCGCCGTGGGCAGCGTGACCGTGCCGGGAGTGGAGATGGCGGCGAGGGCGGCTCGTTGCAAAGTAAGGCCTCGCCAGGCGCCGTTCGCCGTCTACTCAGCCGCCGTGGGCAGCGTGACCGTGCCGGGAGTGGAGATGGCGGCGAGGGCGGCTCGTTGCAAATACGCGGCAGGATCTTCTCCGCGGAGTTGGGCCGTCTCGATCAGCGAGTAGAAGAGCGCCGCCACCTCGGTGCCCCGCTTCGACTTGCTGCCGTAGTGATTCTTGCGGCCCACGACCAACGGGCGAATTTGGCGTTCCACCAAATTGTTGTCCAGTGGCACCCAGGGGTTCTCCAGAAACACCGTCAGCCCATGCCACAGGTTCAGCATATATTGGATGGCCTTGCGGAATGTGCTCTCGGGCAGTCCTTGCTGCCGCTCGGCCCACTTCTTGATCTCATCGACCACGGGGG
>Ga0265316_10005679_pt1 | contig 12068 bp, 6 predicted proteins | sample 4522metaG_FD_202092 | JGI IMG/M metagenome (GOLD analysis project Ga0265316, IMG submission 202092) | Rhizosphere microbial communities from Carex aquatilis grown in University of Washington, Seatle, WA, United States - 4-5-22 metaG | ecosystem: Host-associated > Plants > Roots > Rhizosphere >... | reverse complement strand
CGAGAAGAGCCGCTTGAAGTCGATGGCGTCCTAGAAGGGAGCTGGGGTAGGTGGGCGATCGAAGTGAAGACCGGCAAGTTCCAGATGAAGGATCTGACTGGCCTGCTCGAGTTTACGCGTCGCCATCCCGCCTTCAAACCGCTCGTCATCTGCAGCGCGGGCGGGCTCGCGACTGCGGAGCGCGCAGAGATCGCAGCGACCACTTGGCAGGAGTTTCTGCTGTCCGGCCCACCGGACATCACGCTGCCTGGTAAATGATCTTCGGCGTGGAACGGCCCCAGATAAGCGAAACCCCTCTGGATTTCTCCAGAGGGGTCTTGCGGGGTGGACGGGACTTGAACCCGCGGCCTCCGGCGTGACAGGCCGGCGTTATAACCAACTTAACTACCACCCCATGCCCAAACGCTGCGGTCAACGTTTCGGGCCGCAAGGATCTACTCGTATAGGCTGCGGGTGTCAACCAGTTGCTTCGCGGCCACGTCAGGGGTCGACCGTGGCTGTCTCGGGTCCGTCGCTGGCGGCCACGATGCTGCACGCTTCCACCGCGACCAGACCGAGCTCTTCGGCTCGTGCCAGTAGCTCGGGGCTGCCGGAACCAGGGTTGACCCAAAGCTCTTTGGCGCCGCGGGCGAGGATGGTATCGAGAAGCCGAATGCCGACGGCGGGCGGCACGTAAAGGGAGGCGCGGTCGACGGCCGCGGGAACGTCGGCCATGGCGCGGTAGCAGGGGAGCCCTTCGATCTGGTCCTCCTTGGGGTTGACCGGATACACGGTCCAGCCCTGCTCTACGTAGGCGCGCACGGCGCGGTTGCCGTACTTGCTTCGGTCGGTCGATGCGCCGATGACGGCGATGGATGGCATTCTTGGTCGCGACTCCTCATCCATTAGGATGCTCGAACTGCGCAGAAGCTACACTATCTGGGGTGACAGCCTCTCGCTGGGGCGCTACCTTGCGTAGCATCTTCACCAGAAACTCCCGTGCCAGAACGCATTTCTCGCCTCCTCCTTTCCGTGTCCATGCTCGCGACGGTGGCGTCCGGGTGTGAGCGGAACCCGCCGCCCACCCACGTCTCGCCCCAGTCCGCCCGCCTCGATGCCGCCGCCACCGCGGTCGAGCCCGCTGCACCGGTGGTGCCCTGGGATCCGCGCGGTCCGCTGGCCGAAGGAGAAACCTATGCGCTCGGCGCGCCAGACTATCGCCGCGAATCGGTGGCCGAGGCGCGCTCGCAGGGGTTGCTGGATGTGGATCTCTCGGACGAGTGGGCGCCTTTCATCTTCAGCGAATCCGATGGCCCCGGCCGCCCGGTCAAACCAAACAAGTATCGCGGCACCTTCGTGGCGCTGGCCAATGATCGTAGAAGCCCGGAGGAGATCCTGATGGAAACTCCGCAGGGCGCGCTGGCGGCGATGTCCGCGGCGGGTGTTGTGCTGGAAAAGGGCGCGGCCGAAACCAGCGAAGGTCGGCGCGCCATCGCCGAGGCCAAGCGTGCGGTGCGCGTGCAGCGCGACCGTAACTATCTCGAAGCCTACGGCATCCCGCCCACGTTGTCGGTGTTGCTCGGGCGCTTCGAGGAAGATCGGGGCAAGGCCTGCTACGCACAGGTGGACTTACCTGGGCTCGCGTCGTTCGATGGCATGGTCACCTATCAAAGCCGCGAGCAATCCAAACGTGAATACAGCGAGGCGCTTTCGGACGCCGCTTGGGTGGAAAAGATCTTGACCCATGACAAGTTTGGCGCCGATGCGACCACGGGCAAGGTGCAGTTGGCGCCGGCCGGCGACAAGGAGATCTCCGATGACAGCCGCAATGCCTTGCTCGCGCAAATCGCCCGTGAGGACCGCAAGCAGGGCGCGCGCATCGAGCGCTACCGCCGAGGTCAGGCGCGCTTGCGGGCCGTGCGTGCAGTGCAGGCGCGGCTCATCTGCGAGGGATTGCTCAGCCCGCGAACTAAGTACGTTCATGGGCTATTCGATCTGGCGACCAATCAGGCTTTGGCGGCGTGGGAGCGCAAGAACGACATCTTCGGTTGGGGCTTTCTCGGCGGCGAGACGCTGGCCGCTCTACAGCGACCGCAGATGGAGCTGCACTTCGATACTTTCCGCCGCATCCTGATGGAACGGATCGCTGACGCTGCCGGGATTCTTGAAGACGGATCGGTTTCAGGCGAGAAGAAGCCGGCCACCTACAAAGACGCGGCCGGAAAAGAACACCCGGTGCCGAACCTCGTTGGCGATTTCGCCGATGCGCTGATGGCCGACTTGAAGATTCGCACGCCTGACGACGTTGCGACTTTTCTGCGCAGGGTGGGGCTTTCCGGCCTTGCGACCTTGCACGTGGCTTATCGTCCGGGGCCGTTGCCGCCCTATTATGGTCAGCATATGGAGTTGTCGGTCGAGATCGATCGCGGCGATGTTTGGTACGACTTCCCCTTCGACGACAGCGGCAAGCCCATCGCCCAGCCGCGCGTGAACTTTCCGACGCTGACGGTATTCTGCCTTTGGCAGAAACAGAAGAGCCCACTCGTGCGCTGGCGCACGACCATCGGCTCGTGGCGCAGCGAAACCCAGAAGAACGGCAAGGTGTACTTCAAGTACAAGAACTCGGATGTGGGGCCGCGCATCTGGCAACAGATCGTGGCCAGTCCAGTGTGGATTCCGCCCGACGGCACGCCCGCCAAGGATCTCCTGACCCGCAAGACGCTCGACCGCGACGTGGGGCCGGTGACCGTGGTGAACACGGACGTGATGGGCCCCGGTTTCCAGTCGGCTTATGGCCTTGTGCTGGCGATTCATCATCGCAAATCGGGCGGCAGCCTTTTCGACAACCAGATCCGCACCCACGGCTCGGACGACTACACGTCCATCGCGCGGCGCTTTTCCCACGGCTGCCACCGCCTGGTGAACAGCCGCGCCGTGCGCATGTTCGACTTCATCCTGCGCCGACGGCCTTTCGAGCGCATTGGGAACCAGCCCATCAACCTGCACAAGCGCTTCACCTACGAGGACAAGCAGTACGAATACCTGCTCGACACCCGCGGCTATTACTACGAGCTCAAGCAGCCGATCCCCGTGCTAGTCACCGAGGGCCGCATCATGGGCAAGATCAAGCGCCCCATCGACGCGTTCGTGCCCAAGCCGGGCGTGGACTACGGGGATAGCGAAGACGAGGGTGGCGGCCCGTAGTCTTGAAGATTCTTCCTTCGGTCGCCGCGCGATTCATGTTGTAAACTCCCGCCTCTTTCATGCCCTACGAACATCGCATCATTGAACCCAAGTGGCAGGCGCGCTGGCGCGAATCCAAGCTGCATCGCACGACCTTCGATCCCAAGCGGCCGAAGTTCTACGCCCTCGACATGTTTCCCTATCCGTCGGGCGCGGGCTTGCACGTGGGCCACTGCGAGGGCTACACCGCCACCGACATCATCACGCGCTGGAAGCGCATGCAGGGTTTCAATGTGCTGCACCCGATGGGCTGGGATGCGTTTGGTTTACCGGCGGAGAACTACGCCATCAAGACCGGCATCCACCCGCGTGTGACCACGGAAAAGGCCATCGCCAATTTCCGCCGCCAAATCGATTCGGTCGGCTTCGCCTACGACTGGGAGCGCGAGGTCAACACCACCGATCCGGGCTACGTGAAGTGGACGCAGTGGATTTTTCTTCAGCTGTTCAAGCAGGGGCTGGCCTACGAGGGCACGATTCCCATCAACTGGTGCCCATCGTGCAAGACCGGCTTGGCCAACGAAGAGGTCACGCAGGGCCGTTGCGAACGCTGTGGCAACGGCGTCGAACGCAAGGCCATGCGCCAGTGGCTTTTGCGCATCACCCGCTACGCGGATCGCCTGCTCGAAGACTTGAAGTTGGTCGACTGGCCCGAATCCACCCTGGCCATGCAGCGCAACTGGATCGGTCGTTCCGACGGCGCCGAGGCCATCTTTCGCATTTGCGGGAAGGACGGCTGGGCAGCCAGCGAGGAGATCAAGGTTTTCACCACCCGGCCGGACACGCTCTATGGTGCTACCTACGTCGTACTGTCGCCCGAGCATCCGCTGGTCGAACGCATTACCACGCCCGAGCAGCGCGAGGCGGTGCGCGCCTACCAGAACGCTGCTCGCAAGAAGAGCGATCTCGAGCGCACCGATCTCGGCAAGGAAAAGACCGGCGCCTTCACCGGCGCCTACGCGCAAAATCCCGTGAACAGCGAGCGGACGCCCATCTGGATCGCGGACTACGTGCTTGCGACTTACGGCACCGGCGCCATCATGGCCGTGCCTGCGCACGATCAGCGCGACTTTGAATTCGCCACCAAGTTCGGTTTGCCAATCAAGCAGGTGGTGCAGCCCGCCGATGGCAGCCCGCCCGAGGCGGCCAAAGCCTTCTGCGACGAGGGCATCAATATCAATTCCGGGATGCTCGACGGCCTGGCCACAGTCGACGCGAAAAAGAAGATCTGCGCCTACCTCGAATCCAAGAATCTCGGCCGCGCCACCGTCAGCTACCGCTTGCGCGACTGGGTGTTCTCGCGCCAGCGCTACTGGGGCGAGCCCATTCCCATCGTGCACTGCCAGACCCACGGCGTGGTTCCCGTGCCCGAGTCGGATCTGCCGGTGAAATTGCCCGAGGTCGAACGCTACGAGCCGACCGGCACGGGCGAATCGCCGCTGGCGGGCATCGAGGCGTGGGTACAGACCCAGTGTCCCACCTGCGGCGGCCCGGCCAAGCGCGAGACAAACACCATGCCCCAGTGGGCGGGATCGTGCTGGTATTACCTGCGCTACCTCGATGCCGGCAACGATCAGGCGGCCTGGTCGCCCGAGGTCGAGAAACAGTGGCAGCCGGTGGATCTCTATGTCGGCGGCGCCGAGCACGCCGTCTTGCACCTGCTTTATGCCCGTTTCTGGCACAAGGTGCTTTTCGACCTGGGCTACGTCTCGACGCCCGAGCCGTTCAAGAAGTTGCGCCACCAGGGCACCGTGCTTGCGTTTTCCTACCAGGACAGCCTGGGCCGCTACCACGAGCCCGCGACGGTCGAATTGCGCGGTGACGACGCCTTCCTGAAGGCGACGGGCGAGAAGCTCAAAGTCTCGGTCGAGAAAATGGCCAAGTCCATGCTCAACGGGATCAATCCCGACGACGTGGTCGCCCAGTACGGCGCGGACGTTTTGCGTTTGTACGAAATGTTCATGGGCGAATTTGAACTGCCCAAGCCCTGGGATCCGCGCGCCATTGAAGGTTGCGCACGCTTCCTCAAGCGCGTGTGGCGTCTGGTCGAGGAATGGACGCCTGACAAGGCTCCCGCCGACGATCCGCATCTGCGCCTGCGCCACAAGACCATCAAGAAGGTCACGGGCGATCTCGAGCGCATGGCTTTCAATACTGCCATCGCCGCGATGATGGAGTTCGTGAATGAGCTGGTGGGCAAGGGCGCCGGCCGCGAAGACTTGCTCGCGCTTGTCAAGCTGGTCGGTCCCTTTGCTCCGCACCTCGGCGACGAGGCCTGGGAGAAGCTGGGTGAGAAAGGCTTCCTAATCGCCGCCGAGTGGCCGCGATTCGATCCAGCCTTGACCATCGACGCCGTGGTCACGCTGGCCATCCAGGTCAATGGCAAGATGCGCGGCAGTGTGGAGGTCGCGCGCGACGCCGCCGAGGACGAGATTCGCAAGCAGGCGCTGGCCGTGCCCAACGTGGCCAAGCACCTCGAAGGCAAGACGGTGCGCAAGGTGATCGTCGTGCCGGGGCGAATCGTGAACATCGTCGTCGGTTAGTGTATTCCGCTCGCCTGTCGGAATTCCGACAACGATGACGGCTTGTTTTTGTCACTTCGGCCGCAAATGGGCGTTCTTTGTCTTGGCCACGCACTATTTGCACTGTGGTTCCTCGAAGAGAATCAAGAATCGATTCGGTGAACTTGCGCGGCTCGCCTGAAAAGGCACCTCGTTGGCATGTTCGTTGCCTATCGAAGAAGCTGGACGTGCTGCGCAGCTTTTTGAATTCGGCCATGGAACGTCGCGATTGAGCAGAACTCACTTACTGAAAAATTGAATTCCTCGATAAGAGCAAACCCCGGGCGACCGGGGGACGCAAAGCCACGGGACTCACTGAGTTAGCCGGGCTACCGAAAGGAGACTCAAATGACCCGCAATTCCGGTCTGGCAGGCACCGCCCTGCTATTGGGAACGCTTCTGTCAGGGGTGGTGACTTCCTGCGATGGAACGCCACTTGACGAAGGCAATTCGCACAATCTTCCCGTGGATCCGTCGGCTGCGGGCGATCCGAGTGTCGCCGTGCCGGCAATGGATCCCATGCAGGCGCGGCCGCAAGATCGCGTGACGTCACCGGTCGATGTCCAGGACCGCGTGGCGCTGCCGGGACACGTCCATCCCATGGCCAGGGCTAACCTGGAGGTTGGGCCAGTTCCCGCGGACCATCGTATGGACAGCATGATGCTGGTGCTGCGTCCGGATGCCGCGCAAGAGTTGGCGCTGGAAACCCTAATGCGTGGTCAGCACGATCCAACCTCGCCGCTTTTTCACAAGTGGCTGACACCCGAGACGTATGCCGAGCATTTTGGCATTTCGGATAACGATGTGGCCAGCACCACGAACTGGCTCAAGGGCAACGGCTTGGTTATCGAACAAGTCGTTGGTGGCGGACGCCAGATTCTCTTCGGTGGCACGGCTGCGCAAGTCGAGGCTGCCTTCAGCACCGCCATGCGGACCTACCAGGTCGACGGCGAGATCCACCACGCCAATGCCACTGACCCGGAAATTCCGCGCGCACTATCGAGTGTAGTTTCCGGCGTGGTTTCGTTGCACGACTTTCGCGCCAAGTCCGCCAACATTCGCGTTCAACAAACAAATCCAGAAAACACTTGGTACTACAACGGCATTCAACAGAGTGCGCTCGTGCCAGGGGATTTGGCGAAGATCTACAATGCCATTCCACTCTATTCGGCGTCGATCGATGGTACGGGACAATCCATTGCGGTCATTGGACGAAGCAACATCGACCTTGCCGAGGTGAGACTTTTTCGCAGTACCTATGGGCTGCCGGCCAAGGATCCGCAAATCATTCTTGCCGGCACCGACCCAGGCATCATCTGCGGCGGCGATGAGTTTGAGTCCGCCATGGACGTGGAGTACGCGGGCGCCATCGCCAAGAACGCCACGGTCAAGTTCGTGGTCGCCGCCTCCACTCTCGCTACGGACGGGATCTATCTGGCCAGTCAGTATGCCGTCAACCACAGTGTCGCGCCCATCCTGTCGCTAAGCTATGGCCTTTGCGAAAAGGTTCTGGGAACCAGCGGAAATGCCATGATGAGCAGCTTGTGGCAGCAGGCGGCGGCGCAGGGCATGTCGGTGTTCGTGGCCTCCATGGACAGCGGCGCGGCCGGCTGCGATGAGATGAACGCGGCGGTGGCCACCGGGGGAATCGCAGTGAACGGTCTCGGCTCCACCCCATTCAACACCGCGGTAGGTGGTACGCAATTCGACGACGTCTTCAATCGCAGCACGTATTGGGCCGCCAGCAACGACCCCGTGACGAAGGCATCGGCGCTTGGCTACATTCCAGAGTTGGCCTGGAACGAAAGTCGCGGCAGCGGGCTGTATTCCAGTGGTGGCGGTGTCAGCTCGAAATACGCCAAGCCTGTTTGGCAGTTCGGGCTCGGAGTTTCGCCGGATGGCAAGCGCGACATCCCCGATGTGGCGTTTGCCGCCGGAATTCAGGATGCCTACAAGCTGAATGTGGACAAGCAGGTCATGGGTGGCGCAGGGACTTCGGCGGCAACCCCGGTGTTTGCCAGCATCATGGCCTTGGTTTTGCAAAAAGTTGGTCAGCCGCAGGGCCTGGTTAATCCAGTCCTGTATGCGCTGGCCTACAATCAGAACTACAACAGCGGCGCGGCGGTGTTTCACGACGTCACCAAGGGCAACAACACGGTTCCTGGTGTGACCGGCTACGACGCGGGCCCAGGATTCGACATGGTGACCGGACTGGGTTCGGTGGACGCCGCACAGCTCGTGAATCATTGGCAAGAAGGCACCAGCGCACCAAATTTCCAAGTCGCCGCGGTGTCGCCAGTGGCTTCTGTTCTGCCCGGTGGCAACACCACCGCCGCCTTCACCGTGAAGACCAACAACGGCTTCAATTCCGCCATCCGATTCACGGTGACTGGATTGCCGGCCGGTGTAACGTCGACGTTTGCCCCTGCAACGCTGTCCGCTTCGGGAAGCACGACCCTGACCCTCGCTGCTTCAGCCAGTGCCGCGCCCGGGACCTTTGCCATGAACGTCGTTGGCACCAGCGGCGCGACCTCGCGCTCGGCGCCGCTTAGCCTCACCGTGGTCAACGCCCCGCCACTGAGCCTGACGCTTTCGTCGAGCTACATGGATGTGGCCGCAGGATCCAGCGGATCCGTGACCGTATTCACGACGACGAATAGTGCCTTCAGCGCTGCCGTCAGTCTAAGCGTGTCGGGCGTACCCCAAGGCGTGACCGTGAAACTCTCGGCTGCATCGCTCAAGGCACCGGGCGGCGGCTCCAGTACCCTGACTGCAACCATTCCCGTGACCATGGCCGGCGGCACCTACGCCGTCACCGTGTTGGCGACCGGCGGCGGCGTTAGCAAGACCGCGCTTCTCGCTCTCAATGTGCTTCCGCCCCCCAGCTTTTCGCTCGCGCTCAGCCCGACCTCAATCACGGCGGCTCCCGGCGGCTACGGAAGCACAACGGCCACGACCATCCGGACGACGACGTTCAATTCGGCCATCAGCCTGAAGGTCACGGGCATGCCAGCCGGGGTCACGGCCTCGACCGGGACCATCAGTGCGCCCGGCTCGGGCATTGCCACGTTGGGAATCACCGTCGGCAGCAGCGCAGTCGGTGGGACTTACCCACTGACGGTGACGGCGACAGGCAGTGGCGTGACCATGACCGCGACTTTGACCTTGCTTGTGCCGGGCACCACCCTCAGCCTGAACAGCTCGGCATTGACGCTCAAACGCGGAGGCACGGCCACCGCGCAATTGACCTCGGCCATGCTGGGCGGATTTAGCTCGGCGGTCAGCTTCGCAGTGCAGGGACTGCCCACAGGTGTCACCGCGGTATTCACTCCGGCCACGCTGCCCTCGCCTGGCAGTGGCAGCACGGCACTGAAGTTTTCGGCCACCTCTGCCGCCACGCTTGGTTTGGCCACGGTCACGGTCAAGGCAACCGCCGGGAGCGTGACTCGAACCCTAACCCTGTCATTGTCGGTCACCAAGTAGGCAATGGGGTTTGGGCGAGGTCGCGGCTGCCCGACTTCACGGCCGCGATCTCGCCCTGTCTGTCAATCGACGAGACAAAAGGCGGCAACTGTGGAAGATCTCGCTGGTGCTTCGCATGAATGAAAAGGACGGCGCGGTCACCCTCGACATCGCGGTGAAGCCGCGCTCGTCGCGCGAGCGGTTGGGGCCTGTTCAAGGCGATCGGCTGTGCGTGGCGGTGAACGCGCCACCCGTGGACGGCAAGGCCAACGAAGCAGTCGTGCGCGTACTGGCGGAAACGCTCAATGTCGCGCGCTCAGCCGTGACCATCGTGCGTGGCGAAACCGGCCGCAAGAAGACCGTTCGCATTGCCGGCGCCACCGTCGCGGCGCTCCTGCGGGCCATCGACGACAAGACATAGGTTCTGGCAAGATTCCTGAGCCGCCCCTCGGGATTGAACCGAGGACCCCCGCTTTACGAAAGCGGTGCTCTGCCACTGAGCTAGGGCGGCCGATGGAGCGAGGCTTCCTACCGCGCCACAAACGCAGCGTCAAGCGGCGTCAGCGCCCGAGGCGCTTGACCGGGTTGCGCTCGCCTAGTGGTGGCAGCGAAGACGGCGGCGAGGTGTCCCGCGGTTGCATCACGGGCACCACGGCGCGTGGTGCGACCGCAGGCGGTGGCGCCTCGGCGGGCGCGGCGCGCTTCCTGTCGCGGCCATGGGTCGAGCGTCTGCCTGAACCGGCCACGCTTCGTCCGCTGCTGTCGGACCGACGCTCGACCGGCGCAAGCGTCGCCGTCAGCTCGGACTTTCCAGGCGCATCGACCTTCATCGGCATCTGCACGTCGGTATGGCCGGCCAGGTGAAAGCGGTAGTTGATCTGACGCCCATCGGCGGTCTGGATATCGATCAAGGGCGTGGTCCCGAGCAGCCGGTTGTCATTCAGCCGAACCACCTCGGCTCCAGGTGGCTCGGAGTTGATGTGAATGGAAGCATGGGATGGCGGCGGCAGCGGCGGCGGCGCCACCTCGGGCGCGATTTCGGTGATGGGCCGCTTGGCCGCCGAGGAAAGGAAGATGCTGGCGACGATCCCGCCGGCCACGAAGACGATGAGCGGAATGGCCACCCGTTGCACCCGTCGAGTGTCGAGGTAGGTGCGAATTTGCGTGACCAAGCCCATGGGCTCGCTCGGCCGGGCGATGCCGCCACCCCGAACTGCGGCTTGTCTGGGCAGACTGTTGGAAGAGGCCGCCTTGCTGGGCAAGGCCGCATGCGCGACTGCCGCATTACCGGCCGCGGTCGGCTGGCGCGCGACGGACGTGCGCGCCGCCACGTGCCCGACGGCCACGGGTGGCGGGGTCAGTCCTGAGGGGGCTATCATGGTCGCGCCCAGAGCCGCTTCCCTGCCCGACAACTCGGTACTCTCGGCGGTCAAGATCGCGCTGATCTCTTCCATGCTGCGCGGTCGCGCCTCGGGATCTTTTTCCAGGCAGCGCAGGATCAGCCGGTCGAGCCAAGGCGGCGTGTCGGGCCGGACGCGGCTTGGCGGCGGCGCCGGCTGCTTCAAGATGGCGTTGAGCAGAAGGACGAGCTGTTCGGAGCGAAATGGGACCGCACCAGTCACCATTTCGTACATCACGACGCCCATGGCGTAGATGTCGGCCGCGGCCCCCACGTCCTGGCACAGCGCCTGTTCGGGCGACATGTAGAACGGCGTGCCCACCACGGCGCCGTCGATGGTCTTGTGCCCGACTTGCTTCTGCTTGTCGCCGAGCAGCTTGGCCACGCCGAAGTCGAACAGCTTCGAGCGGAAGCCGCCCGGCACCTGCGCGTCGGCGACCAGGAAGATGTTGTCGGGCTTGAGATCGCGGTGGACGATGCCGACCCGGTGCGCCGCCGCCAGCGCGTCGATCACCTGACGAGCGAAGGTGACAGCCACATCAATGGGCATGGGGCCGGACGCCGAGAGCCGGTCGCGCAGGCTCTGACCTTCCATCAGCTCCATCACGAAGTAGACGATGCCGTCCTCGGTGTGGCCGAAGTCCGAGATGTCGACGATGTTGGGGTGGCGGATCTCGTTGACCGCCTTGGCTTCCTGGAAAAACCGCGACACCAGTCCCGGGTCGGTGCCGAGATCCGGGCGCAACATCTTCACCGCCACCCGCTTGCCAATCATGGGGTGTTCCGCCAGGTAGACCGTCCCCATGCCACCTTCTCCCAACACGCGGACGATCTTGTAGTTGCCGATGCTGCGACCGATCACGAGTGACTGCCAGTATATCCCGTTTGGCCACCTGCCGGGTTGGGAACCTGCGGTTCTGGAACCTGCGTGCTTGGAAGCAGGACCGATCGGTCGTATCGTGCTCGCCTCATCATGACAATCCGAATGACAACCCTGCTTTCTTCATCCCGAGTGGCCGTTGGCCTTCTTCTGCTGTCGGTGGGTGCATGCAGAACCGCCGCGCCCGCCGCTCCCGCCGCGACCCCGGCCGCCGCAACCCAGCCCGCCGGACCCGTGTCCGCACCCGTCGCGGTCCCGGAAACCGAGCCTCAGTTCGCGGCGCCGGCCACGGCAAAGGCGGCGCTGGTCGGCAGCCTGGTGACGGTTGCGCCCAACAAGATGGTCGGCGATTTCGATGCCCTTTCGCAACGCCTGAGTCTGCCCATGCTGCTCGGACGCGAACTTCTCTCTTCTCTTGGTGGGCTTGGGCTGGCCGGGGACAGCGTTCACTTTCAGCAGCTTTGGGATCGCGTGGATCCCGACGCGCCCATCGCCGTGGTCTGGGTTCTTCCGTCGAACGCGTCGGCCAAGGGCTACTGCGCAG
>Ga0265316_10005678_pt1 | contig 12069 bp, 8 predicted proteins | sample 4522metaG_FD_202092 | JGI IMG/M metagenome (GOLD analysis project Ga0265316, IMG submission 202092) | Rhizosphere microbial communities from Carex aquatilis grown in University of Washington, Seatle, WA, United States - 4-5-22 metaG | ecosystem: Host-associated > Plants > Roots > Rhizosphere >... | reverse complement strand
GCGGTGATGTGAAGTATCACGTCGGCGCGACGGGCGAGTACCGCACGCGCAGCGGCCGCAAACTCAGCGTTCATCTGGCCTCGAACCCGAGCCACCTCGAAGCGGTCGATCCCGTCGTGATCGGACGGGCGCGCGCCAAGCAGGCGCGCATTGCCGGAGCAGCCGGTCCCGCGAGAATTCTCCCCATCGTTCTGCATGGCGACGCGGCATTTGCCGGACAGGGCGTCTGGGCCGAAACACTGAATTTTGCCGATCTTTCGGCCTACACCGTGGGCGGGACGATTCACGTGATCGTCAATAATTTACTGGGCTTCACCACCGAACCGTCGCAACTGCATTCCTCCCGTTTTGCGTCGTCGATCGCCAAACGGCAGGCCGTCCCGATTTTCCACGTGAATGGGGAAGACCCGGACGCCGTCGTGCGCGTGGGACAAATGGCACTCGAATATCGGAACAAGTTCGGCAGCGACGTCGTGGTTGACCTGATCGGCTACCGGCGCCATGGCCACAGCGAAGTGGACGATCCGACGATTACACAGCCGTTGCTCTATGCAAAAATTAAAGACCATCCGCAACTCTGGCAGATTTACGCGAAGCAGATTGGGACGGACCCCGCGCCGGCCGTCGAGACAATTCGCAATGAACTGGAAGCCGCGCACAAAGCGGCCAGCGGAATGCAGAAAAAACCGCGCCTGCGCAAGCTGCCCTCTTACTGGTCGCCCTACAAACGTGGCCGTTTCGACAATGCCTATGAAGTGGACACCGGCGTGAGCGTGGAATCGCTCGGCGAGGTAGCCGACAAGCTGACGAATTACCCGTCAGATTTTGCAATTCACCCGAAGCTGAAAAAGCTGCTCGAGCAGCGCTCCGAAATGGGGCACGGAAAGCGGCCCGTGGATTACGGGATGGCCGAAGCGCTGGCGTTCGGCACGTTGCTGCTTTCGGGAACCCCCGTGCGGTTTACCGGGCAGGACGTGCGGCGCGGCACGTTTAATCAGCGCCACGCGGCGCTGGTGGATACGCTGACCGAGGCGCAATACGTGCCACTCGAACATCTCTCCGACAACCAGGCGCGCTGCGAGATTTTTAATTCCACGCTTTCCGAAGCGGGCGTCCTCGGATTTGAATATGGTTTCAGCCGCGATTTTCCGGAAGCGCTCGTCTTGTGGGAAGCGCAGTTCGGCGATTTTGCCAACGGCGCGCAAATTATCATCGACCAGTTTATCAGCGCGGCCGAAGACAAGTGGGATCTTCCATCGGGCGTCGTAATGCTATTGCCGCACGGATATGAAGGGCAAGGCCCGGAGCATTCCAGCGCTCGAATCGAGCGCTATCTGCAATTGGCCGCCGAGGATAATATACAGGTGTGCCAGCCGTCGAATGCGGCGCAATATTTTCAACTTCTGCGGCGTCAGGCGCTGCGGCAGTGGCGCAAACCGCTGATCGTTTTTACGCCGAAGAGCATGCTGCGCCACCCCGATGCGTCTTCGCCGATCGAGGATTTCATGCGGCCGCGTTTTGAATGGGTTGTTCCCGACCGCGAAGTTTCCTCCGCGCAGCGCATCCTGATTTGCAGCGGGAAAATCGGCCACGAGTTGCGCAACGAACGGAAAAAGCGCGGCGACACGGAAACGGCGATCCTGTTTCTCGATCAGCTCTACCCATTTCCGAAAAATGAATTGCGCGCGGAAGTGGCGCGCCATCCGGACGCGCGTGAACTTGTCTGGGTGCAGGAAGAGCCGGCGAACATGGGCGCGCTTTCCTACGTGTTGCCGCGCATCAAGCATTACATCAAGGACATTCCCGTGCGCTCTGTAAAGCGTTCAGCCAGCGCGAGTCCGGCGACGGGCTCCGCGAAAGCGCATGAGCTGGAGCAGAGGACGCTGGTGACGCTGGCGTTCACGACCGGGCCAGCGGATTAATAGGTATTGTGCGGCACATCCCGCATTCCAGGTGAAAGAGGGAATTCCGCTTCGGCCCAAGTCCGGGGAACGCGCAGAAAGTAGGGATTGCTCTCGCCGTGGCGGCCTCGGAATGATGGCGTCTAATTTCTACCGGCGCGTGATGCTGCAACGCCAAAACGATTTCCCCGGGCGATCCCTACTCAAACTGTTTTCGGAACGATGAAAACTGCTGCTTCAAATCTTCAATTTCCTTTTGAATTTCCGCGATGTGGTTTTCCAGGCGGGCGATCCTGTCCCCGCCAGTGGAAACCGCTGCCGGAGGCGATCCGGATTCGGGCTTGCGCACCTCTACGTCGCCGGAAAGCAGGTGCGCGTATCGCGCTTCCTTCATGCCCGGCTGCCTGGGGAGCAATTTCACGAGCGACGGCTCGCGCTTCATCAGGCGCTGCAGCGTGGATTGCACGATGCCCAGGTCCTCGAATTTGTGCATCCGGTCGGCGCGGCTGCGCAACTCTCCAGCAGTCTGCGGTCCCCGCAATAAAAGCTCAGCCATGACTGCAATTTCGTGGCGCGTGAAGTTGTACACTTCCTGCAAACGGTGCTCGTACTTGGAGACGCGGCTGACCATGTTATCGGCGGGACCCGCGAGGCCGTTTTTATCGAGGGAGCGCAGCGCTTCGCGCACGGCGTCTTCCTCCAGATTCATGAAGGGATCGCGATTGGATTTCTGGTTGCACGCATTGACGAGGGCGTTCAATGAGAGTGGATAGTATTCGGGGGTGGTCAGGTCTTTTTCAATCAACGAGCCGAGCACACGCGCTTCGACTTCACTCAAAATGATTTCCATGCCAAAAATCATACCGCATGGAGGATTCGCTTCCCAACTTCGCGTGGCGCGGCTGTATCCTTTCCGGACAGGCAGGAAAGATCATGACGAAAACAAGACCCGGACCGGACGAATATCCAGCCTACGCGCAGGGATATGTTTCCCTGATTACCGGCTCAAATATTCTCGAAACGCTCCGCACGCAGCTCCAGCAATTTGCGGCGCTATTTTCAGGGCGCAGCGAGCGCGACGGGGATTTTCGCTACGCGCCCGGCAAGTGGACCGTGAAGCAAGTGGTCGGTCACGTTTCCGACGCCGAGAGGATCTTCGCCTATCGCGCTCTGCGCATTGCTCGCGGGGACCAGACGCCGCTTTCCGGCTTCGACCAGGACGATTATGTCCGGGCGGGCGACTTCAACCAACGCACCCTCGGAGATATGGTGGACGAGTTTGCGGACGTGCGAATGGCCAGCCTGGCGCTCTTCACATCGCTGAATGAGGAAGCGTGGCTGCGGAGCGGCGTCGCAAATAATCAGCCCACGACGGTTCGTGCGATTGCTTTCATCGTGGCCGGACATGAGCTGCATCACCGCCGTATTTTGAAAACAAAATATTTTCCCGATATTCCTCGCGCATAAAGGTTGGCTTCCGATTTTTCCGTCTGTGTCTCACTCTCTGACTTGATCGAGCCAAGCCTCCCGATCGGCGCGCGCTCGATTCAAAATCAGGATGGGCATCCCATGGCACAGGCTTCACTGAACCCCGTGTGGTTTTGAATTCTGCAAATTCCGGCGAAAGTCAAAAGCAAACAGGCTGAGGCGACTACGGCTAAAACCCTGCAAGTCGAATTTGAGAATGGGTGGGCCAAGCCGGTAGACAACGGCGGCGGCTTTCGCTAACGTATTGACCTTCGACTATGCCACTCCAAACGATCAAGCGCCGCTCGCGCGGCTTCATCTGTGTGAATGCGCACCCGGAAGGGTGCCTGAAAAATGTGGAACGCTGGGTGTCCGGCATCCGCGGGCAAATTCCCGCCGGGCAGGCTGGACCGAAAAATGTGCTGGTCATTGGCGCGTCCACCGGCTACGGACTTGCGTCGCGCATCGCCGCGGCTTGGGGATACGGAGCGAAAACGCTCGGCGTGTTTTTCGAGCGGCCGCCCGACGGCGACAAGGTCGCATCGGCGGGCCATTACAATACGGTGGCGTTGCATGCGCTGGCCAAGAAAGACGAGCTGTTCGCGGCAAGCATCAATGGCGACGCGTTTTCCGACGACATCAAGCGCGCTACAGCCGCCGCGCTGCGCAGCCGGATGGGGCCAGTGGACCTGGTGATTTATTCTTTGGCCTCTCCGAAGCGCACCGATTCGCGCACGGGTCAGTCCTACAATTCCGCTTTGAAGCCGGTTGGGCAACCCTTCACCAGCCAAACGATTGAACTGGATTCGGAAAAAGTAGTGAACGTCATCCTGCAACCGGCGAATCCGACCGAAATCTCGGACACGGTGGCCGTCATGGGCGGAGAAGACTGGCGCCGGTGGATCGGGATGTTGTTGGAAGAAAATCTGCTTGCGCCGGGTGCGCGCACGCTGGCGTATTCTTATATCGGCCCGCAAATCACGTGGCCGATCTATCGCGACGGCACCATCGGCCAGGCGAAAAAAGATCTGGAGCGCGCGGCCTGCGATCTGGATGCCACGCTTGCAAATAAACTCGGCGGCAACGCGTGGGTTTCGGTGAACAAGGCTGTGGTCACGCAGGCTTCGGCGGCGATTCCCGTCGTGCCGCTGTATTTGAGCCTTCTGCCGATGGTCATGAGGAAAAAAGGCCTGGAAGAAGGACCGCTCGAACAGATGCGGCGGATGTTCACGGATTTTCTTTGCGCAAGCAATCCGATGAAACTTGATGAAGCGCGGCGCCTGCGCCTGGACGATCGCGAAATGCGCAGCGATGTGCAGGCGGATGTCGCCGCGATCTGGCCGCAGGTCACATCGGAAAATCTTCGCGCGGTGACAGACTTCGCCGGATTCCAGCGCGAATTTCGAGGACTGTTCGGCTTTGAACTGGACGGCGTGAATTACGACCAGCCGACGGAGACGAATCTTAACTGGTAACCTGGGCCTAAACTTTTTTGCGGAGATATTCCACAACAATATAGCCAATCAGTCCCGAGACGATGGCGATCGCAAAATCTCTGAGCGTGAAAATATCGTAAATCGCGACAAGCAGTCCCTTCCCCAGGCTGTTCCCCTTCTCAAATTCGCCCATCAGGAGATTGGAATAGAACAAGAAGACGATGAACCCGACTTCAATGAGCGCCCTCCAAATCGGGGCCAGGGGGCGGGGCTCTTTGGAATTTGAATTCATCCGGAGACTATATCAAAACCGGGTGTCGCAGCGTTGACTGTCGAGCAGGATTCAGACAGTCGTTCGGCGCGCGGATCCGACAGGCAAAAACATTTTCACTTCCGCTAGGCGCCTCGCGCGATCCCTGCGAAAAACTACTGCGTAATCCGTAGCCACGTGGAAACGGCGGGCTGGGCCGGCCTTTTCGCTGCGCCTTTCCGTCTCCTGGCTCCATTGATTCCTTGCTGCGGCGGCGATGAACGGCGCTTGTGACGCGCACTTTTTTTTGTTTTCATGGGCGTAATCGAGACCTTCTGAAATTCACACTCCAAAAACTAAAATTTAATTTCGGTGGGCCGATTTCGGTCAAGATGCCGCGGCGCCCGCAAAAAGACCGGCTGGCTTTTCACAAGCGCCGCGGCCAAATGACCCACGCGGGTCTCGCCCTGATGGCGGTCAAAGCGAGACTCGGCCCCGCGCGAAACCCGATTAGAGAGCGACCGCGCCGCGTTCCTGATTGCGGATTCGGATCGTCTCCTCCACTTTCGAGAGGAAGATTTTTCCGTCGCCGATTTTACCGCTCGATGCGGTTTTCAAAATCGCATCGACAGCCGAATCGACTAGATTGTCGGGAAGCACCATCTCGAGCTTCACTTTCGGAAGCAGATCGACGGTGTATTCCCGGCCGCGGTACGTCTCGGTGTGTCCTTTCTGCCTGCCGTGGCCGCGCACATCGGTGATGGTCATGCCGCCGATGCCGAGCTCGGTCAGAACTTCCTTGACAGCTTCAAATTTCGACGGCTGAATGATCGCTTCAAGTTTTGTCATCATTTTTCGTATCCTCGGAATTTCCTTAGCAATTCAGATTGTGCATTTCATCGGTACTGCGTTTCTTTTTGGCCGCGTTCGCGTTCCTTCCAAGCGAGAAGTTCTGGGCGCCCTCGAAACCCTGAACCGTTCGAGGACGCCCAATCGCATTTAATCGCCGTGCGCCGGCGCGGTCTGCTTCACCGTGGAAGTGGCCGGGTGATTTTGGGCAACCAAGCCGCTGGGCGCGCCCAGGGCAGTGATGACGTATTCGGGATAGGCCGAGATGCCGTGCTCATGCAAGTCGAGGCCGTAGAGTTCGCCCTCTTGCGAGACACGGAGCAATCCGGTGGCATTGACGGCGAGCATTACCACCATCGAAATGGCGAACGTCGCCAGGGTGATGGAGGCGCTGCCGATGGCTTGAGCGATCAGCACCTGTGTGCCGCCGCCGTAAAACAGCCCCTTGAGCGGAGCGGAATTATCGGCGGCAATCGGTCCGGTGGATCCGTATTTGCCGACGGCAAATAAGCCGAGGGAGAGTGTCCCCCAGATTCCGCAAATGCCGTGGACAGGTACAGCGCCGATTGGATCGTCAATGCGGAGGTATTCCAGAAGTTCGACGCCTGCAACGACGATGACGCCTGCGATGCCGCCGAGGAGAACTGCGCCCGTCGGGCTCACCCAATAGCAGGGGCAGGTGATGGCAACAAGTCCGGCAAGGAAGCCGTTTGTCGTAAAGCCCGCGTCCCATTTTTTCGTGTATGAGTAGGCCGCGAACATGGCGGTAATACCGGCCGCGCAGGCGGCGAGGGTGGTGTTGGCGGCAATTCGACCAATGCCGTCAAAATCCATCGCGGAAAGGGTGCTGCCAGGATTGAATCCATACCAGCCAAACCAGAGAATCAAGCCGCCGGATACAGCGATCGTCAAATCGTGCGGCAGCATGGGAGCGCCGCCATCGCGTTTGAAGGTGCGCCCGAGGCGCGGACCGAGAACAATGGATCCGGCCAGGGCGACGAAGCCGCCGATCGTGTGCACGACGGTGGAGCCGGCAAAATCATGGAAGCTCATTCCAAGTCCAGGCCAGAAATGACCGTCACTGCCCATCGTGGCGAGCCATCCATCCGGGCCCCAGGCCCAGTGACCGATAATCGGATAGATGAAGCCGGAAACCCCAACGCTGTACAGAAGGTCTCCGACGAAACCGGTGCGGCCAATCATTGCGCCGGAAGTGATCGTTGAGCAGGTGTCCGCGAAAGCGAACTGGAAGATCCAAACGGCCAGAAACGCGACGCCCGTGGTTTCATACGTTGCCGGCGCATTTTGCAGGAAGAACCAGTGGTAGCCAATGAAGCCATTGCCATGGCTGAACATGAAAGCGAAGCCGATCGCGTAAAAGAGAATGCCGCAGAGGCACGTGTCAATCACGCACTCCATCAGCACGTTTACAGTTTCGCGGGAGCGGCAGAATCCGGCCTCCAACATTGTGAACCCGACTTGCATACCGAACACGAGAAATGCGGCGACGAGCGTCCACACCGTGTTGATCGGGTTGACGATGTCGTTGCCCTTGAGTTCCGGATCCGCCGCGAACGTGTGTCCTCCGGCGAAAACGGAGACGAGGCCAATAACGATGAGTACCATAGCGATACCCAATGCTTTTCCGGCAAATAAGATTTTGCCGTAACGCCGCCATTCCGGGTTCCGGAGGCGGACGCGGAGCCGCTGAACCTTTTCAGATAAGGATATTCTTCGTGTCGCACATCGATGAGTGTCTGACATTTCGTCTCTCCTTTTAAAATAAAGAATGATCTAAATCACTTGCATCGAAATGACCCGCCATAAAGACCGGTCCATTGCAGATAAAAATTGCCGCCGAGCGAAAGAACGTGAAACAGCGCCCGCCTCCACCGGGAGAGTTCGGATTGAACCAGCCGGCGCCCGAGAAAACGTGAGCCCTGTCTGTGCTTTCTGCTCGTAGCCAGTAGCAGCCATTTGCCCGTTGTCACGGCGCCTCCTCCTCAAATGCTCCACTCGCATTCTTCGGATTCCCGAAACGTGCAATTCGCAATAGCCGAAACGGCGCCCAGCAAATCGACAAACCCGCATTTGCTCTCCTCAGAAAGCGTTTTCAGAGCAAAGGAAGACACAAGCCCATGGAAATGAACGGGAAATCATCAGCTGCCGGAATGCACAAATCCGGTCAAGCGCCGTTCAGGGCTTATTCTTCGGCTCGTCGTCGAGCGTTATGTTTCGATTGTTTGGACACGGCGTCGTGTCCGAGACGTACTTTGCAGGTTGCCGGACACCGCGAGGCGTTTCATTTCGTCGGCGAAACGAAACGTGAAATGCGGCGCGACAACCCTTTTCAATTTCGGGCCCAGTGTGCGGCCTTGTTGCCTAGTTCGTCAAATTCAAACTTTTAATTCCAAGGATTCGCAACCCCTCCTGTTCATGCGGACCCGCGCTTCAAATCATCATTCAGGATGATGGACTCCGCGATTTCTCTCATGGACTTGCGCATCTGCTGGCTCTGCTTCTGCATCATGCGATACGCGTCTTCCTCGCTGATCTTCTTATCGCGCTGCAGAATCCCTTTCGCGCGCTCCACCAGCTTGCGGGCTTCCAACTGGCCGGAAAGCGCGGACTTTTCACTCTCCAACTGCTCCTTCTGGCGTTCGTTTGCGCGCAATTCGGCGATTGTTTTTTGGAGTTCGGCGGTGCGCTCCGCCACTCGGGTTTCCAGGTGGTCTCGCGCCTCCCGCAGTGCTTCCTCGTTCATTCGTTTCGATGAACTGACCCAGCTGGCAAGCACAGCGCATACGACGAACGCCGCAAAATACGCGACATCCGTTGCGTTCACCTCAAAGGAGTGAAACGGTGGAACAAAGAAATAGTCCACAGCAAGGGTGGATAGAAAAACCGCAAACAGGCCGGGGGCGGTGCCTCCAAACCATGCACTCACCATAACCGCGGCAAAAAAAAGGAATAAAAACGGATAGGGAAACAATCGCTGGAGCGCCAAACTCAGTCCAAGCGCCGCGGCAACGCAAACGAAAGCACTGCCAAAACTCTGGGTCGCGTTGACCGCCCGCATCCGCGACCATGGATTCCTCTCTGGCGACGACAAAGCAAGATCCCCCAAGGCCACTATTGCTCCTTTATATAATCTTTATGCCTTCCAATTTCAGATTGCAGCAGGGAAGGCCTCGGAGCAACCTCAAAGACCGGATGTGTTCGATCAGAGAAGTTGATTGCTTTCGTGCGGAAAGCACGGGAAGGACAGGGGGTTGGGTTTCGGAAAATACCTTCAGCGGGGTATAAAGTCCTCGCTGTGGGTAATGAATTCCGGATAGGCGCCGGCGCCCAACTCATGCAGGTCCATTCCCTGGCGTTCGCCTTCCACGGAAACGCGGAATGGATAGAAACGGTTGAGCACCCAATTGATGCCGTAGGTCATGGGTAAAATAAAACCAAGCAGCGTGGCCACGCCGATCAGTTGCGCCAGCCATTGGCCGGAGGCGCTTCCATCCGCCAATGACACCGAGCCGCTTGCAAGATTGGGGACGGGTCCATGGAAGTGGGCGAACATGCCGAGTGCCAGAATTCCCCAAATCCCTCCCAAGGCGTGAACTGAAATGGCGCCCCCTGGGTCGTCCACTTCGAGTCGCAATTCGAAAAACTCGATAGAAAACGTAACAACCATCCCGGCGATTGAACCAATCACAACGGCTTCCGCGGGAATTACAAATGCACAAACGGCGCTGCTGGCGACCAGTCCGGCGATCCATCCATTCGCAGTGAGCGAAGCGTCCGGTTTGCCGAAGCGGACTTTTGTGATGAAGGCTGCTGTGAGCGAAGCCGCGGCGGCGGAAAGAATTGTATTCATCGCGACCAATACGGAGCGGGACGGCTGTCCTCCATTGAATAGGATTGCCCCTGCGGAATTCAGGCCGAACCATCCCAACAGAGCCAGCAGACAGCCGAACAGGATCAAAACGGCGTTGTGCCCGGGAATTGCAGGGGCCATGCCATCGGCGGAATATTTCCCGCGCCGGGGGCCCAGAATCCAGGTGACGGCGAGGGCGGTGAGGCCGCCCAAAACATGGATGGAGCTTGCTCCACCCACGTCGAGGAATCCGTTGCCGAGGCCGTAATTGACGCCGAGTTGCGCGAGCCAGCCTCCGCCCCAGACCCAATGCGCGAACAGAGGATATGTCCAGGCGGCCAAAATGGCGGTCGAGAGGCAAGTGGCGCGAAGGCTCCAACGCTCGGCTCCGCTTCCCAATGGAATTAATGCCGCAAGGCCAACGCAGAAAATCTGAAGCAGCGCCGCCAAACCGGACGGAGAACCATCCAGCGCCAGCTTGCGAAAGAAAAACGGTTCCGATGCGATCCAATTCCAACCTTTGCCGGAAAGGGTCAAAACATGCGCCGGTCCACCGGTAAATCCTTCCCAACCGAAACCGAATGCAAAATAGATCAGCGCTGCAATTGCCAGGACGGAAAGTGAGGCCATCATAATGTGCGCCGCGCTGCGCGACCTTCCGAGCCCCGCGTTGATCAGCGCCAGCCCCGCGCCAGCCAGCGGCGAAAGAAGGATCATGAAAATGCAGGTCGCCATTCCGATTTCCGAAAGTCCCGACGTGGGCATGCGAACTATCCTTTTTTCTCTCGAGGAATTGAATAAGACCGGAACACGAAAATCAATCCTAGAATTTCAATCGCCAAGCCGGCGAACACAAACGCCGCGCGCGGTACCGGCGCGCCAAGAATCACAAGGGCCGCAAGAGCCAGAAGCCATCCCGCGACTAATAGCATGAAACCCACAAATCTCATTGCGAAATCCCCCAACCTCACCAAATCCGTCCGCCAACTCGCCCGTTAAAATATCACAGTCGAAGCAAGACTGATCGCGCCGTTGCCAACAAAAGAATATCCTGAGGGCAAACCGCACAAACCGGGCGCTGGGCAGTTCAAATCCATTGAAAAAGGCCGGGTCCGAAATCCACGGTTCTTGCCTTCAGTGAGCGCGTTCGGACTTCGTACATTTCTATGCATGAAATCGAACGAACGAATGACTGAACGTCCCCGTTTTGCTTTTCGCCGTGGCCTTCGAGCGTCCAGCATGGAAAGCGGTTTATTGCTGGCACATAAGCCTTTTACAATGAACGTATTAAGATTAACAAGCGGCCTGCGCCCTTCGACTCTGCCTTTTCTTTCGAGCTAGAAAACCTCCATCCCTGTGCTGTCACACATGTGTAACAGCCATCCGGTTCGGTGATTTGGGACATCGAAACGTTGCATTTTACTACTCGCAAACACCCCACTAGTATCTCGGGCCTCGGCATTAATCGGCTCTGTACGAACGGCTTGCGAACGGAAGTAAAGAATAAATAAAGGAGATTCCATGGCGGAAAATACCGGCGAAGTAAAAATGACACCGACCTTAGGATTGACCGGGTTGACGATGAACGCGATGGCGCTCATCGCCCCCGGCGCTTTCCTTTGGCTTACGTTTTACATTCAGGCAACAACCGGAGCGACAGGGCCGGCGATGTGGCTGGGGATCGTAGTCGCACTGCTGCTTTGTCTGGCAACAGCAGTTTGTTATGCGGAACTGGCAAAGCTGTATCCCGGGACCGGCAGCTCTTATTATTTTGCGGAGCAGTCGTTCCTGAACCACGAAAAAGCCTGGAAGTACGCACGGCTCTCGAAGTTTATCGTCGGCTGGGGTTCGCATCTTTACTATTGGATCTACCCCGGGGTGATGGTGGGTGTCACGGGAATCTTCGTTGGCTACGTTGTCGGAACCCTCTGGCCCAACACGATGAGCGCGTCGAACCCCGGCCCGATCTTCATGGGATTGGTCGCAGTCCTGTTTTCCTTCGGTGTGGCCTACATCGCGCACCGCGGCGTGAACGGCTCGACCGGCGTCAGCATCGCGATCAACATCATTCAGATTTCCGCGTTGCTGGTCTTCTCGATCATGGCGCTCGGCTATCGCATGAACCATCCGCCGGGAAGCGTTGCCTTCCAGTTCGATTCGACTTCCGGCGAGGCGTACAACTATGAATTCGCGACCACCAGCCAAATGGTAAATGGCACCGCCACGGACGTCATTACGCGCGATGCCAACATGGTGCCCCAGCCGAAGCTCGATGCGAGCGGAAAACCGGTGCCC
>Ga0265316_10005673_pt1 | contig 12078 bp, 10 predicted proteins | sample 4522metaG_FD_202092 | JGI IMG/M metagenome (GOLD analysis project Ga0265316, IMG submission 202092) | Rhizosphere microbial communities from Carex aquatilis grown in University of Washington, Seatle, WA, United States - 4-5-22 metaG | ecosystem: Host-associated > Plants > Roots > Rhizosphere >... | reverse complement strand
GGCTTGCCGCCGGCCATGATCGCGAGCGTGCCGTCAACCGCTTTGGGCTCGCCGCCCGAGACCGGTGCGTCGATAAAATCGACGCCCTTGGCCGCGCAGGCTGCGGCGATTTTCTGCGAGACGAGCGGGCTTATCGAACTCATATCGACAATCAGCGAGCCCGGCTTTGCGCCCGAGAGGATTCCGCCAGCGCCGAGAACGACTTCTTCGACTTCCGGGCCGTCGGGGAGCATGGTTATCACGATTTCGGAGCGCGCACCGACGTCGGCGTTCGACGCGCCCCGCAGCGCGCCCTCGGCCACGGCTGCGTCGAGCTTGGCGGGAGTTCGGCCATAGGCGACGACGGTGTGGCCGGCCTTGAGAAGGTTCCTGAGCATGGGGCGGCCCATGATGCCGAGGCCGACAAATCCAACGGTTGCCATCGTTCGTCTCCGCTTGCGGAATTTAAGATGAAGGGGTGCGTAACTACTTCAACTATTTTACTGAGATCGAGGATCGCTTCCAGAAAAGGCGGGGAACAATTCTGCTGCTTTCGACGCTGGACTGGGCTCTGATCGAAATGTGGCGCGAGGCGGGGATTCCGCTGGAGGCGGTGTTGCGCGGAATCGATGCGGCATTCGACAAGTATGAGACGCGGCAGAAGCGAGCTCGCATGCAGCGCGTAAACGGGTTGGCGTGGTGCGCGCAGGCTGTGATGCAGGCCGCCATGGAGATGAGCGAGGCCGCGACCGGATCATCGGGGGCGACCGCGTCAACCACGGCCAAGGACTCAGGTTTCGAGCATCAGCGCGTGGCGGCGCATTTGATGACGGCGGCAGAGGCGCTGGATCGCGCAACAGTCGCAGAGGAGGCTTGCCGGGCAACAGCCGCGCGACTGAGAGAATTGGCGGCAGAGGTGCTGGGCGGCGACGAGGAAAAAGGGGCGGATGTGAATCTTGAAGGTCTGGAGCGATCGCTGACGGTTCTCGAAGAAAAATTGTATGCGGCGCTCAAAGCGGCGGCGCCTGAGAATCTGCTTGTCGGGCTGAAGGAGCACGCGGCGCTGGAGCTTGCGCCCTATCGCAGCCGCATGGGAGTTGTGCAGTTGCGGCAGGTGGAGCAGCAGTTTGAGCGCAAGCAATTGCTGGTGCATTACAACCTGCCGCGGTTGAGCCTGTTTTATATGAGCCAACAATGAAGAAGCAGTCGCGATCGTTCTCGCGGCGTAAGGAGGCTGCGCCCGCAGCTTCCGGCCAGAATGCTGCGGCGCCGCAGCTCGTCAAGATCGAAAAGCCGATTTACGGCGGGGCGTCTCTGGCGCGCGTTGAGGGCAAGGCGATATTTGTCCCGCTCGCGTTGCCCGGCGAAGAGGCGCGGGTGCGCATCGTTGAAGAGAAACGCGGGTACGCCACAGCCGAAGTGGAAGAAATTGTCGCTGCCGCGCCGGAGCGGGTTGCGCCGAATTGCAAACATTTCGGAGCGTGCGGAGGCTGCCAGTACCAGCACGCGGACTACAACGCACAGCTCGAGATGAAGCAGAGCATTCTGCGCGAGACACTGGAACGGGGCGGCGTGCGTGCGCCAGAAGAGATTGCAGTGCTCGCGGGCAAGCCGTGGGCGTACCGGAACCGGATCCGTCTGGCTTTCGATGCGGCGGGGCGAGCGGGTTACCGCGGCAGGCGGTCGCATGCGGTGGTCGGGATCGACGAATGCCCCATCGCGGCGCCTGTGCTGGTGCAGGCTGCGCTCCGCGCCGCGGAACTGTTTCGGCGGTTCGCGGTTCCAAGCCGGCCCGCGGAACTCTCGCTGTTTTGCGATGCGGCTGAGGACTCGATGCTGGCGAGTGTCTTCACGGAGGGCGCGGCTCAGGTTCCGCTCAGAGACTATTTCGATGCGCTGTTGCCGCAGATTCCCTCGCTTCGAGGCGTGGAGCTTGTGGAAGTTCACCAAGGCCAGCCAAGGACGGTTGCGCGGGCCGGTGCCGAATCCATCGCTTACCGCGCGGCTGGATTTGATTACCGCGTCGATCATGGTGCGTTCTTCCAGGTCAATCGCTGGCTCGTGGATGAGCTCGTGGAATGCGTAACGAACGGGCTGATCGGCAGGCAGGCGTGGGATTTGTTTGCCGGCGTGGGATTGTTTGCGCGGAGACTCGCTGAGCGGTTTGAGAACGTGATTGCGGTGGAGTCGGCGCCGGCAGCGATTGCGGCGCTCAAGGAGAATTTGAGCGAAACGAACGCGACGGCCGCGAAGGCAACCGCGGTCGAATTTCTGCGTGGCGCGACAATGGGCGAATGCCCGGATGTGATTGTCGTCGATCCCCCGCGCTTGGGATTGGGCCCCGAAACGACGGAACTGCTGAGGCAAATTGGCGCGCCAGAGATGGTGTATGTGTCGTGCGATCCGGCAACGCTCGCACGCGACCTTCGCGTGCTGCTGGGCGCAGGATATGCGATTGAACGCGTTACTCTGGCAGACCTGTTTCCGCAGACGTTTCACCTGGAGACAGTGGTCCGGTTACGGCGGTGATGGGCGATGTATCGGGATGAACTGCCCGAGTTTCCAATTCCTGATAGGCTTGATGCCAAATTCACTCTTCAACCCTGGGCCCCATGCAAGACGATCTACCCAACCCTGCGCGGCGCACGCACGGCTTGACTGCAGTGCCGTTATTTCATGCGGCGTGGCTGTTTGCAGCGGGGATTGTGGTCACAAGCCGGGTATGGCTTTCGCCTCCGCTGGTGCTTGTGCTGCTGGTGTTGGTTGCTGCGCTGTGCGCGGCGGCGGCACTGGGCGCGCAGCGGATCGTGGGTTTGCCGATGGCGGCTTTGTGGCTGCTCCTGGGCGTGTGGTGCGCTCAGATGCAGCCGCAGCCGGCGCCCGCTCCTGAGTTGGCCGCGCTTTCCGATGGACTATTGCGAACGGTTGAGGGCACCGTGGTGGATGCGGGACCGGTTCGCACGGAGCTTGAACAAAACATCGACGAGGCCTCGGCTGCAGCGCCGTCGCAGCGCATCGATCTGCGGGTAACGACGGTTGAAATGGTGAACGACCAGAGCGATGCGCAGGAGCCGGTTGCCGGCGGCGTGCGACTCACGGTGCGCTGGCCCGCCGCGGCGGGCTGGCCGGTTGGTGCGGTAAACGGCGCGCAAGCGTTCCGATGCGGCGAGCGGGTGCGGGCTGTGGTTCGCTTGCTGCGGCCGGAGACCTATCATGATCCGGGAGTTTGGAGCCGCGCGGATTTTCTGCTCGACCAGGGAATTACGGCGACAGCCTCCGTCGCTTCGGATCGCGTGGAGCGAATAGGCCGGGCGCCCGGTGCGTTTTTCGCGTGCAGAGTGAGCGGGTGGCAGCACGCATCGACGACGCGGCTACTGGCGCTGCCCGCTGCCATGCGGAACATGCCCGCGCCGCTGCGGCTGAGCGAAGACGACGCCGTGATGCTGGCCGCCATGGTGGCGGGCGACCGCACCTATCTGACGCATGCGCTCCGCGTGGGCTTTGAGCGCACCGGTTCCTTCCACATGCTGGTGGTCTCAGGGTTCCATCTGGCCATTGTGGCCGGATGCATCTTCTGGATTGCGCGCCGGCTTCGCATGCCCCGCGTGCCGGCGACGGTCCTGACAATCGTGGCCTCGTTTGCCTATGCACTGTTCACTGGATTCGCCACGCCAGTGCAGCGGTCGTTGTGGATGGTCACGCTCTATTTATTGGGGCGGCTGGTGTACCGCGAACGAAACGCGCTGAACACGATTGGATTTGCCGCGCTGTGCCTGTTGGTCGTAAACCCGCGCAGCCTGTTCGATTCGAGCCTGCAAATGACGCTGCTGGCGGTGCTTGCGATTGCCGGAGTCGCAGCGCCCCTACTGCAAGGAACCATCCATCCCTATGCAACGGCGATGCGCGACCTGAGGCTGGTGGCCGTGGACATCAAGCTCGCGCCGCGGCTGGCGGAGTTCCGCTTGATGATGCGGATGGTAGCGGAGCGAATGGAGCGAGCAGGAAATGGCGCGATTGCGTGGCGCGTTTTTCCGTGGTGCGTGCGATTTGTGATTCGCTTCACCGAGTTGATCGTAGTCTCGTGCGTGGTGGAGTTGGCGATGATGCTGCCGATGGCGGTCTACTTCCATCGCATCACGATTTTTGCGCTGCCTGTGAATCTGCTGATTCTGCCTCTGCTGGTTGTGCTCATGCCGGCGGCGCTGCTGACGCTGCTCTTGCTCGTCGTTTGGCCAGCCGCGGCGGTGGTTCCGGCAATGGTCGTGGCGCTGGTGATGCACTTTGGAGTGCGGCTGGTGCACCTGTTCGGGTCGATGACGCTGGGAGACTTCAGGATTCCCAATCCGCTGTTGTGGCAGTCCGCCGCGTTTTGTTTGCTGCTGGGTGCGGCGATTGTGCTTGCGCACGAAAGCCTTGTGCGCGGAACGCGTTGGATGCGAGGCGGAGCATGGGTGGCGCTGGCGATGGCCGCGCTGGCAGCCGTGATGCCGCGGCCCGTGGAGCGGCCGAAGGGCGCGATGCTCATGGAGGCGATCGACGTCGGGCAAGGCGACTCGCTGCTCATTATCACGCCCGACGGAAAGACGCTGCTGGTGGATGGCGGCGGATTCGGCGGTGGGCCGAGGCAGGCTCCTCAGGACTTTGACATCGGCGAGGAAGTGGTGTCACCCGCACTGTGGGCGCGCGGAATTCGGCACCTGGATGTGGTCGCGCTGAGCCACGCGCACTCCGATCATTTGGGCGGACTGCCGGCGGTACTCAGAAACTTCCGTCCCGACGAATTGTGGGTTGGAAACAATCCGCGATTTGGAGCATATAACGCGCTATTGAATGAGGCCGCGGCGTTGCATGTGCGAGTGAAAAGCTTCCGCGCCGGCGAGTCGTTCAATTTTGGCGCCACGCAGGTGAATGTGCTGGCGCCGTTTCGCGATTATCTGCCGGGTGCGGAGCCGGCGAATAACGACTCACTGGTGCTGCGCGTCGCGTACGGCGAGTCATCCGTGATGCTGGAGGGCGATGCAGAAGCGCCGATTGAGCAGGCGATGCTGGCCGAACCCGGCCTCGGCAGCACGCTGCTGAAGGTGGGGCATCACGGCAGCATCACGTCTACGCGGCCGGAGTTTTTGGCGCGCGTCCGGCCGCAGTGGGCAGTGATCTCGTGCGGCCTGCGCAACCGGTATGGCCATCCGCGTGAGGAAGTACTCGAGGAGTTGCAGGAGGCACATGTGCGCACTTTCCGAACGGACATCAATGGGGTTTCGTGCTTCGTGCTCGACGGGAAGACGGCGACGGGGACAACGGGTTGCGGAGGGCCGTGAACCGTCAGTGCGCGATAGCGGCGCTGATCGCGAGCAGCGATTCCAGCAACGGCTTGAGCAGTTTCAAGTCAAGGGCGTTGGCGCCGTCGGATTTGGCACTGGACGGGTCATCGTGAACTTCGACGAAGAGACCGTCGATACCCGCGGCAACCGCAGCGCGCGCGAGCAAAGGAATGTACTCGGGCTGGCCGCCGCTGATGCCGTTGGCCGCCGAGGGCTGCTGCACGGAGTGGGTGGCGTCAAAGACGACGGGCGCCAGCCGGCGCATGATGGCGAGGGAGCGGAAATCGACGACCAGGTTGTTGTAGCCGAATGATGAACCGCGCTCGGTAAGGCAGACGCGCTCGTTGCCCGTGGAGCGCACTTTCTCGATGCCATGGCTCATATCCCAGGGAGCGACAAACTGGCCTTTCTTGATGTTGACCGCACGGCCGGTTTTACCGGCGGCCACCAGTAAGTCGGTCTGGCGGCAGAGAAAGGCAGGAATCTGGAGAACGTCAACGGCTTCTGCTGCGACTTCGCAGTGCGCAGGCTCGTGGACATCCGTGAGGATGGGAAGGCCCGTGTCTTTGGCGATGAGGCCGAGGATCCGCGTGCCTTCCTTGAGGCCGGGACCGCGAAAGCTCTTCGCGCTGGTGCGGTTGGCTTTGTCGTAGCTGGCTTTGAAGATCAATGGAACGCCGAGATCGGCGGCAATGCGCTGGATGGACTCCGCAATCGACCGGGTGTGGCTCTCAGACTCGATCACGCAAGGCCCGGCGATGAGGAAGAGCCGGCCGGAGCCCACTTGCACCGGCCCGATTTCGAACGAACTGCTCACGAGGGAGATTGTACAGTGACCTGTTGTCGGTGATCGGCGGATGGCGCCGGTTGCCTTAAGCCGCTAGCGGGGAGCTTGATGTCGACGGCCGAAACCGGGTGATCCGGGCCGTCGACTTGCGCGCTCCCCTCCTTCCGAGAAACGGAGTTAGAGCGCGCAGTTTGCGGTTCCCGAAGCAGCGGGCCCGGTTACTCGGTGTGGATGCGCGACCACTCCCACAAGGCGCGATCGAGCGTGCGCAAAGGCGTGGGGGCTGGAAGCTCGTTGAGCGGCTGGACGATGTTGCTTTCGGCGAGGCGCTTGCAGAAGGCCAGGTACTCCTCGTAGAAGTGGACATCGTGACGCGCGTGGCCGAGAGCCTCGAGCGTGCGGTAGTCGAGCACCGTGTAGCGCTCAGGGAAGATCGCAGCCAGAACGGCCGAGGCCACAGCGATGTCGACACCATGGAGCTCAAGCAGGGCCTTGACGGCCGCTTCAGTGGAGGACTCCGGCGCGGCGGCCACAGCCAGCACCTGCCGGATCTTCTCGTTGCTGTTGCAGATCAAAACCTGCACCGCGCGCTCCGATTTCCAGCGCACGATCGCTTCCAGATTGGCCAGCGAATAATCTCCATTGCGAATGGCTTCCCCGGCCTCGAAGGCTGCCTTTTCAAGCTCATGCTCCTTCTCGCCGGCGGTTTGCCAGTATTGCTCTGCCAAGTCTTGCAACTCCGCTTCAGCAGGCTGAAGCTGGAAATAGGCGACCATCTTTATTGCCATCCTTTCGATTCTTATGCCCAAAACTTAGACACGATAGGCCCGCCGGGAAATCATTGTCAATAACCCGGAGGGTGGTTTTTCTAGGTGAGTACCGGACTGGTCCATGAGACGCTTGCCGCCGGACTAGGAATATATAGGAAAGGCTCTGGAAGAAGCTCTCTTTCATTGATTTCTGACTCGAAATTTGGGCGCTCCGTTCGTAGTAGACGCAACCTTCGATGAAATCGCTTCAAGACGGGTTGGATTTGCGAAGAATGTTTCGAGAAAAGCGACCCGGAGTAGACGGATCCCGCGCATCGGCATCGGCGGATAAGAGAAAAACGTTTTCAAAACAGACATTTATCGAATTAATGCATAAATACATAAATGTGCTAATATGCATTTATGCGTACGACAGTAGACATTCCCGATGAAGTGTACAGGGCGGTCAAAGTGCTGGCCGCTGAGCGCGGGACTACGGTGCGAGAGCTGGTTCTTGAGGGGCTGCAGACGGTGATGAGAACCAGGAAGGCGGGTCGCACAGGATTGGAGTCGCCGCACCCCGAACTCGGCGGCCTGGAGACCAGCCAGGAAACGAACGACGACCTCATCGGGTTTCCGTAGGCCCCAGGCGCAACCCGCACCGCATGACCGACCGATTGCTATTTTGGAACGAGCGAGGCGCCGATCACTCGGGGTGCCGTGGATTCTTTTGCCGCGCAGCGGCAATCTGCGCGTGGCTGTCTCCGGGGTCGGAACGTGGTCGAAGGTTTCGTTGCTCGACCATTTCGAGAAATAGCAGTCCCAGAATTCCGATAAAAGCCAGGCCGAAATAGGGGCGGTCCGAGTCCTCGGTGCGCAGGATGTAGGGAACGTGGGGCGCGATTGCGATCAAAGACCACACCCAGCCCACAACAATCGTAAGATAGGTAGCATGCGTGACTAGGACGTTGCTGGCGAAGTAGGTCCCGAGAGATTCTCTCAATCGGCCCCTTTGCTCGAGGCTGCGTCCAAAGACAAGGATCGTGTAGCCCGCGCATGCACTCATATACAGGGCCCAAACGTGATCTCTGAATAGGAAGAAGATCGCCACTGTCGTCAGCGTGGCGAAGATGTAGACGAATCTTCTGGATCGCATGAGCGCTCCCGCGTTTCAAGATTCGTGAGCAATTCTACTGCACAACCTGGCTGGCGACCGACTCGATTTGCGCCCGCTGCAAACGGTGCCTGTAGCTGGCGATGATGAACTCGCGGAAGAGGGGGTGGGGCTCGAGGGGCTTCGATTTGAACTCGGGGTGGAACTGGCAGCCGAGGAAGTAGGGATGGCCGGGGATCTCGACGATCTCAACGTACGTCTGGTCGGGCGTGGAGCCGGAGATGCGCAGACCGGCGCCTGTGAGCAGCGCCTCGTATTCGCGGTTGAATTCGTAACGATGGCGATGCCGCTCGCTGATTTCCTTTTGGCCGCCATAGGCGCGCGAGGCCAGCGAGTCTTCCTGCAAAACGCAGGCCCACGCACCCAATCTCATCGTCCCGCCCATCTCTTCCACGCCGAGCAGTTCGCGCAGCTTGTAAATGATGCGATGCTCGGTGGCCGGGTCGAACTCGCTGGAGTTGGCGTCTTTGAGGCCGCAGACATTGCGCGCAAACTCGATGCAGGCGGTTTGCATGCCGAGGCAAATGCCGAAGTAGGGCACGTTTTTCTCGCGCGCGTAGCGGATGGCGTTCAGCATGCCGTCGATGCCGCGCTTGCCGAAGCCGCCGGGAACGAGGATGCCGTCGTAGCCCTCGAGCTGCGCTTCATAGCTGCGATCGTCGGGGCCGGCGGACTCAAGCCCCTCGGCCTCGATCCAATGAATTTTGAGTTTGAGATTCTGTGAAATCGCCCCGTGCGTCAGCGCTTCCTTCAGAGACTTGTAGCTGTCCTCGTACTCCACGTACTTGCCGACGATGGCGATGGAGACTTCGTCCTTGGGGTGGTAGCAGCGGTCGACGAGTTCCCGCCAGAGAGTGATGTCGGCGTCGGGCGCATCTTTGTGGAGGTATTTGAGAATGAGAGTGTCGACGCCTTCTTCGGCAAAGCCCAGCGGAACTTCGTAGATGAACGGCACGGTCTTGGCGCCGATCACAGCCTTCTCTTCGACGTTGCAGAAGGCTGCAATCTTCTGCTTGATGTCGCGGCTGAGCGCGCGGTCGGAGCGGCACAGCAGGATGTCAGCCTGGATTCCGATCGAAAGCAGCTCCTTGACCGAGTGCTGCGTGGGCTTGGTTTTCAGCTCCTGCGCGGCGGCGATCCAGGGGACCAGCGTGACGTGGACGAAAACCGTGCTCTCGCGGCCCAGCTCCTGGCGCATCTGGCGGATGGCTTCGAGGAACGGCAGCGACTCAATGTCGCCGACGGTTCCGCCGATTTCGACGATGGTCACGTCGGCGCCGTTCGATGCCACCTTGCGCATGGCATTCTTGATCTCGTTGGTGACGTGGGGAATCACCTGAACGGTTTTGCCCAGGTAGTCGCCGCGGCGCTCCTTCAAAATAATCTGTTCGTAGATGCGGCCCGTGGTGTAGTTGTTGTCGCGCGAGAGCGGCGCGTGGGTGAAGCGCTCGTAGTGGCCGAGGTCGAGGTCGGTTTCAGCGCCGTCGTCGGTCACGAATACTTCGCCGTGCTGGAAGGGCGACATGGTGCCGGGATCGACGTTGAGGTAGGGGTCGAACTTCATCAGGTTGACGCGAAGGCCGCGGCTCTCTAAGAGGCAACCGATGGAGGCCGCTGCGAGACCTTTGCCTAAACTGGACACAACTCCGCCCGTCACAAAGACGTACTTTGCCGACATCGATGCAACCTCGTCACTAAGTTTTTGGGATTGGCCGTACCTGGTGGGCACATTCAAGTATGGCAGAGATTCGGGGTGCGGCGAAAGAGGAAAATTTGGCCGAATTAGGATTGAATGGGATCGCGTCCCGCTTAACGATACTGAAAATAAGCGCCTTGCGCCTGATTCGTGGGTCGAAGCGCCAACGGGTTTACGATGCTCTCGGGGATGGACCTGCAATGACCAGCAAGATTGAGGTGGTAAAGACCGACATAACAACCCTGGCGGTCGACGCGATCGTGAATGCCGCCAATGAGCCTTTGCTCGGCGGAGGCGGCGTCGACGGGGCGATTCATCGCGCGGCCGGTCCGGAGCTGCTGGCCGAGTGCCGAACTCTCGGCGGCTGCCCGACCGGCGAGGCCAGGCTGACGAAGGGCTACCGGCTGCCGGCGAAGTTTGTGATTCATACCGTGGGTCCGGTTTGGAGCGGCGGAGAACGCGGCGAGCCGGAGCTGCTGAAGAGCTGCTACCAGTCGGTTTTCAGGATCGCGCGGGAGAATGGGATCGGGTCGCTGGCGTTTCCGGCGATCAGTTGCGGCGTTTACCGGTTTCCGGTGGAGCGAGCGGTGAAGATTGCGATAGGGGAGACGGTTGCAGAGCTGATCTCGGGCGATGCGATTCAGAAGGTGGTGTTTGCGTGCTTTGGGGATGAGATTTTTCAGGCGTACCAGAGGGCGGTGGGCGGGATATCTTGAGACATTGCGACAAGAAGAAAGCGGGTAGGCCGAGAAGTGATTTAGTGCTTCTGATAAGTTCCTTTTCCCCACGGAATGCTGATCGAGACCGAACAGTCTTTCGTGGAGATTGAGTCTTTAAGAACTCCCGAGTCTCTTCCCGTTACGGATGGTAGGTCAAAGAACTGAACATGGCCATTGGCGTCGACGGTGTGTTTGCCTTCGTTGAGCTCACCTGCTGAATCGCTTTGCACCAGCACTTCAGAGTTTGGCGAAAAACCGTCGCCGTAAATCAAGATCGCTTGCCCCTCGGGAACAGCCAGCCTGGCTTCAAGTCTGCAACCATGATCCGTCGACGCGATTGGGTACGGCACCAGCGTTCCTGGGATGAACACCTTGTTGTCTTTGCTTCGAAGTAGAAATCGAAGTGGTTCTCCGTTTGCGGCCCGGATTCCTAGATCGAACTCGACGTCCGCGCCGACAGTCTCTCTATCCTCTTCATCGGAGGCCGGCTTTCTCGTCATCATGAGGCCCTTTCTGTTGACGAACGCGGCGCTCGACACGATTTGAACATCCTGCGGTGATGTGCCGATTTTTAAGAGGGCAAAAATGTAAGGTCTTCCCTCTTGTGCTCCCTCCGCGTAGATGCGATAGCGAATGAAATGCCCGTCGGGGCGAGTCATTTCGTCAAACTGGACGAAGCGAAGACGCGGCCCGGATGGGTTGCTGAAACCAGCATCCCAAGCGACCTGAGTATTCAGCATTTCCACGAATTTCGGCGGCAATTGGTTGGCGGTGTTGCCGGAGGAACCATCCGAGGGCGGCGACTGACCTTGAAGCGCGTGGGGTAGGAGACAAAGGATGGCTGTCAGTACGTAAAAACGAATCGTGCTGGGCATGCGCAACATTGTGCGCCCCGCCCAGCACGATTGCAATCCTGACAATTCGGCGTTGCTCCTAGAAGTTAAACGTGATTTTTGCGGTCATGGCGCGCGGAGTGACGTAGTGCGTGCCGCTGAAGGTGGAGAGGAAGTTGTAGAGCGCGTACTTGTTGGTGACGTTGATGGCCGTGAGATCGAGGTCCGTCTTGAAGCGCTCCTTGTTGAAGAGGTTGTTCTTGCCGAGGGAGACATCGAAGAGGCTGCGCGGGGCGATGCGCGGCGGGTTATGGTCGTCGTTCTCGGTTCCCGGCGCTGGAATGGAAACCAGCGTAGATGAGTATTGGGAAGGAGCGCACGACTGGAAGCCGGCGGTGAGGGTGGCTTTGGTGCCATTGCAGGTGAGACCGGCCTCGGCCTGCTGATCGAAGGTCAGGCCGCTCAAGTCGACGGGCGTTGTACTGTCGGTAGCGAAGGGCACCGCGCCAGCGACGAGACCCGAGTCATAACGCCAGTTGAAGCCGCTCCAGAGACCGTTGAACCAACTGCCAACGTGGGAGACCGTGTACTGCAGGTGCGTGGTTTCGTTGAATTTCTCGTCGTGATCGATGCGGAAGGGCAGACCGCCCTGGCCCACGGTCGCGCCTGCTCCAGCCGACTGTGGGGGGAAGAAGCGGGCGGCCACCGAAGAGGTGACGAGATAGGCGCTGAAGTGATGGAAATCGGGAACTTCAGCATTCAACGCATAGCCCGGAATCTTGGAGTTATGCCAGTCGATGGGGAAGAAGATGGGCGTGTT
>Ga0265316_10005672_pt1 | contig 12079 bp, 8 predicted proteins | sample 4522metaG_FD_202092 | JGI IMG/M metagenome (GOLD analysis project Ga0265316, IMG submission 202092) | Rhizosphere microbial communities from Carex aquatilis grown in University of Washington, Seatle, WA, United States - 4-5-22 metaG | ecosystem: Host-associated > Plants > Roots > Rhizosphere >... | reverse complement strand
GCCGCCAGGGCCGCAATGCCCAGCACTGCCAGTCCCAAGTTCTTCACGGCTGTCTTTCCCAGACGCCAGATCGCGATCGCGATGACCACGATTACTGCCGCTTTAATCCCTCCCAGCACCGATACCGCCTGCGTTAACGTTCCGAACCGCACATACGCCCATGCAAATGCTCCGGTGATCACCGCTGCGGGCAGAATGAAACATGCTCCTGCCATGCATAGTCCCGCCCAACCCGCGCGGACGAATCCCACGTTGATTGCCATCTCCGTGGATGTAGGGCCGGGAATCAGGTTAGCCGCGCCCAGCAGGTCGAGAAACTGCTGTTTCGTCAGCCACTGCCGCTTGCGGACGACCTCGGTTTCCATCAGCGCGATGTGTGCTGCCGGCCCGCCGAAACTGATGGTGCCGAGTTTAAGGAAGAGTGACGCTAATTCGCGCAAACGACTCGCGCTGGTTCCGGCGTGCGCCGGAAGTTCCGCGGGCGGCGGTATGCGCTCGTCGCTCACGCGGCCTTATGCACACCTTGACGGAAGTTCTCGATCAGATGTTCGGATGTGCGCAGCGAGAATGCCAGAATGCTGATGGTGGTGGTCTTGTCAGTGCAATTCAGAAACACGCTGGCATCACAGACGTATAAATTCGGCACATCGTGCGCCTGCCCAAAGCGGTTGGTTACAAAATGTTTTGGATCGTTCCCCATGCGGCATGTGCCCGTCTCGTGCAGGCTCCAGCCTGGAATCTCCGGAGCGTGTCCGAATCCCTCAACCTCGCCGCCAGCCGCGCGCAGCACATCAGCGCAAATCTGCTTGGAGTGCTCCCACATCTTCAGGACGTTCTCGTCCCATTCGAAATGCATGCGGGCGACAGGAATCCCGTACGGGTCCTTTACCTCAGGATCCAGATCCATGTAGTTCGCATCCGAGCGCAGCGATGGCGACTGGATCCCGAAACTTACCGGCGAAGGATATCGACGTTTAATCTCGCGCTTGAACGACGATCCGAAACCGTCGAGGCTATTTGCGAACCAGGGAAACTCCGTGCACCCGCCGTCGGGATAAACCGAATATCCGCGAATGAACTTCTCTTCGTGCGGACCTTTCAGATTCTGCCAGCGCGGCATCCACGCAATCGTGCTGTCGGCCACGTGGTCGGGAAAGCTGGGCTGTCCCACCAGTTGCGGGAGATACCCATGAACCGATTCGCCGTAAAGATGGTCGCAAAGATTGCGCCCCAACTGCCCGCTGGAGTTCGCGATTCCATTGGGCCAGGGCCGCGACTTCGAATTCAGCATGATGCGCGCCGACTCGATGCACGACGCCGCCACCACTACCGTCCGCCCGTACACCTCGACTTCCTGCTTCGTCTTGCGGTCGATGTAGGCGACTCCCGAAGCATGTCCGTTCTCATCCACCAATACATTTTTCGCCAGCGCATTCGTGCGCAATTCCAGGTTCTTCGTAGCCTCAGCCTTGGGCAGGAGGAAATAAGGAGTCGAGAAAAATGCGCCTACATCACAGCCCGTCGTGCATTCTCCGCAGAAATGGCACGCCGGATGCCCATCATACGGCTGCGTGAGCTGCGCGCACCGGTCCGGCAAGTACGGCACGCCGACCTTTTTGCACCCTGCCTCGAGAATAAAATCGAGGCAGCGGAAGTTGAACGGCGGCAAATACGATCCGTCAGGATTGCTTGGCCGGTTCTGCACCGTGCTCGCCACGCCAATCATCTTCTCCACCCGCGTGTAAAACGGGCTGATTTCCTCATACGCGATCGGCCAGTCGACGTCGTACCCGTCGAGCGAAGCTGCCTTGAAGTCGATGTCGCCAAAACGCGCCGAACTGCGTCCCCAGAAGTTCGTCTTACCGCCCACCGCGTTGCAGCGCGGCCACATCCACTTCGTCCCCGGAGCAACTGTGAACGGAATCTCGTGGTCCCACGCGGCCTTGGTGTACTCGTTGTCCATGTAGCCGAACGATTCGGTATGTCGCTTGGGATCGTCGAGCCCGCGGTACTTCATGTCCCAGGGCATGCGGTGGTTGCGGAAGTCCTTCTCCGGATCGAGCCTGCGCCCCGCGTTGAGTGCGCACACTTTCAGTCCCGCCTCGCACAGCGCCTTGATCGCCATGCCCCCGCCGGCGCCGGTCCCAATCACGATCACGTCGTAAATTTGTTTAGCCATGTCTTCTGAATCTGTGAGCGTTATCAGGAACGAGCCTGGGCGATATGCGCGTGCTCACGATCGCCTTTATGCGGACACTCCGGCGACTCGGCATAAGATTTGAGCGCGGGATTGTCCAACTCTTTGAAACCAATTTCGCTGGTATAGAAGCCGGTCACGGTGTACTCGCGCATCGTACGGAAAAACCAAACTCCGTCCTCCTCGCCAGGTAGCGCCTTGTCTTTGAACCCGAGTGGTTCCAGCAGGGAACTCTGCTGGTCCGGCGTCAAATCCAGGAATTGTTTCCCGTTGATCCGCTCCGCTTGCACGTTCAGCCATGTGAGCCCGGTGCGAAAGACATACTGCACCTCGGGATCGCTTGCCACCATGAAATCAATAAATTCCGCAACGCCCGCGTCCTTTGCGCCCGGGGTGCCGTCGTTGGGAATAATGATGTCAGCCAGGCGTTCGACCATCGCATATTCCGCCCCCGTGAAAAACTGAGGATGGTATGCAGCCGGCTTGATCTGCAGGTTGGCGTTACCGACATGCCCGCAGGCGAACACCCACTTGCTAAACCCCGGAAACTGTGCGGCCGCCGCGGCCGTGCCCATGATGCGCAAGATTTCCCGCCGCTGTACACCTTGTCCCGCCATCACGTTCTCCCGCACACGTTGTCATTCCGAGCGAAGCGAGGAATCTGCTGTCCTCACCTACGAAAGGAACTTTATGGTCTCTTCGACTAATTGCGCCGTCGGCTTGTAGGGATCGCCCGGCGCATCGTATTCGATCGAGCAATATCCCTTGAACCCATGCTTTTTGAGAATCTCAAACGCTTTCGCCAGGTCTACACGAGACGCCTTGCCTTTATCATCCACCTCGCCATCCTTCACGTGGCAGATGCCATAGGCATGCGCGAACATAGCCTCCATCGCCCGGTTCTGGAATTCTTCGTCGTGGGCAGCCAGCGAGTTGCCAAAGTCCGGCAAGGCCCGCAGCCACGGACTGTTCACCTTCTCAATGACCTGCACGATGAAAAACGGATCCTCGCTGACGGGGTTGTCATTTTCCAGATGCACCACGACGTTTTTCTTCGCCGCGTACTCCGCCACCCGCGCTAGCGTGTCGGCTGCGCGTCCTGCGTCCGGCTTTGAATCCTTGGCGCCGTCAATGTGTGTGCGAATGCAGGGAGATCCCAAAGCCGCACTTACATCAATCCACTCCTTGCTGCCCGTGACGGCCTTCTCCCGCTCCGCTTTGTCGATTGCATACTGGCTGTGTCCCTGATCGACGGCAATGTCCACGACCGACGAATGAGCACGTTCCACCGCTGCCCGAAACTGCTCCAGATATTTCGGATCGGTCGATGGGAAAATCGGGCTCCATGGCTCGATGTGGTGGACGTTGAACTTCTCCGCCACATGCGCCGCAAAGTCCTTCAGTTCCATCTGCTGCGATACCGGCACGGTGCTGGGAGTCTTGCCGTCCCACCCCTTCCAGCCCACGATGAATTCGCGAAAAGGATACGCCGCTACAGAGACCCGCTGCCGTGGATCGGAAGGGAACTGAACTGTCGGCTGGGAACTGGCGGTTGCGTGCCCAAAGCCTGGCAGAAGCCACGCACCCGCCGCTGCGCCGGCGCATTGCCCAAGGAATTGTCTTCGGTTGCTTGCGCTCATGCGCGAAAGTGTAACAGAGAATGTCGTTGCGGCTGCAGGCCTTCAAAGTTGCCTTGTCCAGATCGCATAGTAACCGTGTTTGAGTCGCAGGGATTGGTTCTGCAAGAATGGGGAAACGCGCATACCGATTCGCTGACGATTGCAGTGTGTGCTTGAGTCAGCAGCCTCAGGAGGGATTTTCCCATGTGGCTTAACGTGATTGGCTGGACAGCAACCGCCGTGTTCTCGAGTTCGTACTTTTTCAAAGAGGCGGCAACGCTGCGCAGGATTCAGGCGGTGGCTGCCACGCTTTGGGTGCTGTACGGGATATTGATCCACTCAGCGCCGGTAGTGGTCGCCAACCTCATCGTCGGCGTTGCCGCGGTTTACACGTCGTTGCGTCTAGCTTTGAACAAGGGAACCGGCGCTGGCGGACCAGGATAAGGGGAAGGTAAATCCTGTGCTCTCATTGTCAGTTCGTGGAAGTGGTGGAGGCGGCGGGCCGTTCAGTCCTTACTTTCTTTGACTCGCCAGAAGAATATGCAGGCCTCGGAACAGTTCTCACGCATGACTTTCAAGTAGGGTTCCCACATGTCTGAGCAGATGAAGACGATCCTTGATGTGATTTGTTCGCCTTACGACTACGGGACCGTAGCTACAGAAAACCGATAGAGTAAGTGCAGTCGAAGGCCCTTAGGGCTTTGCGGGCAGCGGCTGCCAGAGCTCAATCTTATTCCCATCCAGGTCATAGATCCAGGCAAAGCGACCGTAGGATTCATCCATTCGTTTGGCGTCAATCTTTACTCCCTCTTGTTTTAAGCGGTCGAGCAAAGCATCCATATCGTCCACGATGTAGTTGATCATGAACGGTGCGGGGCTGGGATCGAAATACTTAGAGGAAGCGGGAAAAACAGTCCAAACTGTAACGTGTTCCTTCTGCGGGTCGTCGTGCTCGCGCCACGGAAGCATCACACCTTGGCCTTTGTCGGCGAGTCCAAGATGCTTCGCATACCATTCGCGCATCTGATCACGATTAGCGGATTTGAAGAAGACACCGCCGATTCCAAGGATGCGCCCGCGCTGCTCCATCTTGACAGGCGGCTTCGACTTTTCAGGTTGCGGAGATTGCACGTCCTGTCCTCCTATTGAGCGGGCCGAGATGAGCAACAGCGAGCCGAGCGCAATTGTGCTCCACGGTATTCCTTGCATCGGCGGATTATACATAAGTTTCGATTCGAATGGAGAAAACGGTTCGCTCAAGATTCGCCACGATTCGCCCTTTCTGGATCGCGCATGAGGTCTCGAACTGGCTTGTCATCGCCCGGAGAGAAACAGGCTTGCGGGATCGCAAAGTATCCCAGATTGCGTGTTCATCGGCACGAGGCGCGGATGACTCCTGCAAAGCGGCGTAGCATTTACCGGAGAGGACAAACTGGTTCGAAGGGCAACTGGCTACGAACTGCAAAACGCTGAAGCCGCACTATCCCGCATCGGGTTCGCGGGCTACGCGAGCCGAGTTCGCGGCCGCCATTGGAGCGTACAGTGAGTGACCCACAGATTTCCCGACGAGGCCTTTCTTTAAGCCCATGCCATTGCAGGGAAAAGCTGACTGACATTCGCTTTAGAACAACTGCAGCCTAAACCTGCTGACGGAGGCTAGGACGCAGCGTGAGCGAGTGGTCATCGTTCAGTTTCTGGTGACAAGCCCACCGCACAGGATAGCGCATTCCCTTTACCTCAATCTGAGCTCTAAGTTTTAATCCTTTCCAATCGGTGACGTTCGGAAGTACGAACTGTGACTGTCGAATCTTGCCCGGTAAGGGGTAACCGGCGCCAATTCAAAAACGAGCTTCAGGTAGTCGGGCCTTTCGAGGCGTCCAAGCCGCGGCTGCACTTCCCTCCAGGTCGGACGGACATAAAGCTGCTGGCCAAGTGTGGCCTTCACCCCAGAAGCCATACATGAAGGTATCTCCGTGAGGATTGCGGGCAGATTTGTCCGTCTTGCCCCAAAATCATTTGACTTTGCAAACCTTTCCTTGTATTACGAATGCTTGCGTTCGATTTCATTCAATTTTCTTCATGTGCCGGCACCGATCAAGAAGATCCCTCTACACATCTGCCGGTTGAGTTCGACGGAAATCTGCTGGTGGAAGTGCCGCCACAATGAACAGTGTTTACAAGCTACAGTGTGCTTTTTTTCGGAGGACGATCGTGAAAGTTTTGTCTCTTCTTACATTATTTGTATGCGTCTCTGGGGCCTTTGGCCAGCCCAAGGCCTCCTTCTACGTGTCGACGACCGGGAATGATTCGAATCCTGGCACCCAAAAGGCACCTTGGCGCACCGTCCAACATGCCGCAGACACCGTGCGTGCGGGAAGTACCGTCAATGTGCGGGGTGGAGTCTACGAAGAACTCGTAGCCATCAAGGCTTCCGGCAACGCGACTGATGGATTCATTACTTTTCGAAGCTATCCCGGCGAGACCGCGGTTCTAGACGCAGAGCATTTCGCTCCCAAAGGCAGGATTGGGGTGCTCACCATTCACGACAGAAGTTACGTGCGAATCGCGGGTTTTGAAATCCGCAACTTCCGCACCGCCGAGCATCGGCTCGCTCCGTTGGGCATAGATGTCATGGGGGCCGGTTCCCACATAGAACTGCTAAAGAACAACGTCCATCATATTGAGCAGACTTTCAACGGACGTGATGGTCCGGGACATGGTGCCAACGGGTTTGGCATAGCCGTATACGGTACCGACGCCAAGACTCCCATCAGCGAACTGGTGATTGACGGCAACGAGGTGCATCACCTCAAAACCGGTTCGAGTGAGTCATTGGTGGTGAATGGGAACGTCACGAACTTCCGCATTACTCACAATGTGGTCCACGACAACAACAACATCGGAATCGACGTCATCGGTTTTGAGCGCACGGCGCCCGACCCTGCGGTCGACCAGGCCCGCGACGGAGTAGTAAGCGGCAATCTGGTCTACAACATTACATCGCGCGGCAATCCGGCCTACGGCAATGACGAAAACTCCGATGGTATTTACGTGGATGGCGGCACCAGGATCCTGATCGAACAGAACGTCATGCACGATGTGGACTTTGGAATCGAGCTGGCCAGTGAGCACAAGGACCGTGCCACCAGCTACATCACTGCCCGGAATAACCTTGTCTATCACTGCCATACCGCGGGTGTTTCTATCGGGGGCTATGCGCCGGAGCGGGGGCACACCGATCACTCCACGGTAGTCAACAATACGCTCTACGATAACGACACCTCGGGAACGGGCTCCGGCGAGTTCCAGATGCAGTGGAACATGGCGGACAATGTTTTCGCGAACAACATCGTCTATGCAGGGCCCCGCTGCCTTTTTACGGTGATCAAATCTCAGGTCGACAAAAACCGGCCGCCTGCCCTGATTGATCACAACCTTTACTACTGCGCCTCCGGAGCTCACGCGAGCACCTGGGCAGGGGCCTCCGCCACGGTGACGGGATTCGACAAATATCCTGAGTCCACGGGGAATGACCGTCATTCGCGCTTTCTCGATCCGCATTTTGTTGATGCGGCTGCGCACGACTTTCATCTGCAATCCGATTCTCCAGCGATTGCTGCCGGCACGACGGACGGAGTGCCGGTGGGAGAACTGGATCTTGAAGGCTCACCGCGAGTCAAATCCGGAAACATAGACGTCGGCTGCTACCAAAGAAAATAAGAGTGGCCGAACTTCGTCCTTGCAGGAGCGCCAATGGATCGACGCAGTTTCTTGAAGTCCGCCACCGCAACAGGACTCGCAGTTGGGTTGTACAAGAGCGGCGCCAACGCCTCAATTCCTGAACATAACTGGGACAAATACGATTGGGGATCAGGGCCTCCAGCCCTCGACCGGCTTTATCAAGGCCCGTTCCCACAGTATGGTCCGGCTGCCGTAGTTCCCGAGAGCGATGTCTCGATGGTCACTTCGCCGTCCAAGGACATCGTCAGCAATTACGGCATGGGCCTCGTTGTTTATGCTTCCGACGACACTGGACCACTTCATGTCCCCGGGCAAACAATGGAACGGACCCTCGAAGATCTGATCAAGCTGCCCTTCGCACAGAAGATATACATCCGCCCCAACTGGCGCGATGTCCAGAAACAACCTGGACGGCTTGACTTCCCGGAGTGGTGGAAGATCACGTTCGATCTTGCCCGCCGTTATGACAAACGTATCGGGTTCCGAGTCATGCTGGAGAACCCCGACTCGCCTGATCCGGGTATGCCGGATTTTCTCCTCAACAAGGTTCCCTACGTAAAGCTCAAAGGTGAGTGGAAGGGCGACCCCGCGCAAATGCGCTACCGGAAAGATAACCGTGTGCCGCGTTACGATCACCCGGCGTATCAAGCTGCGTTTCGCGAATTGAATGGGTTGCTCGCCGCCGAACTCAACGGCAATCCACAGGTCGAGTTCATGGACACGATGATGTACGGTTTTTGGGGCGAAGGGCACACGTGGCCGTTCGAGGGCAATCCCTTTCCCAGCCAGTTGGTCGCGGAACAAACCTGGGCGGCCATGTTCGAGATGCAACTCGAACACTGGACCAAAGTCCCGCTGGCCACGAATACGCAGCCCGACTTCAGCAACGTGGGCAACTCCGATCTGCTGGATCGCACGATGCGTAGCGGCAACTGGCTGCGTACGGATACGATCTTCATTGAGAACACGCAGATCGAAGCACTAAGCTACCGTCCACCTTGGGCCGCCGCCATCTGTGAGGTTGGTTTCACCACCGGTGATCCGAAGGAACTTCAGATCGACGAAGATGGGATTACTTACAACGAACAAATCATTTCCCATGCAGCCGATGTCGGCGTCAACTATCTATCGCTTTGGAGCTGGCACACCCAGTCCGCCGCCAACATCTTGAGTTACTACGAAAAATTCCCTGGTCCGATCGACGAGATGGCCCGCCAGATCGGCTACCGCATCCGCCCGTCGTTTATCTGGATTTTCAAGCGCGACGGAGTTATCGGCCTGGTGATCGGACTCGCAAACGATGGAATCGCGCCTGTTCCTGGAGTGCTTCGCTTGAGTGTGCTGAGTGAGGATAGCAAGATCAACATATCAGGCTGCATCGACCCTGGGTGTCCGAAACCGACGGGCGTCCATCAAGCGATGCTGATGCTGCCTGCAGGCGTCCAATGGGAGGGCCTGCGGCTGAAAGCTGAACTCGAAGTGAAGGGCGTGCGTTATCCGGTTCGGTGGGCGTGCCGGCAAAAAATCAATTCGGATGGCTCATTGACGCTGCGCCACAATTACAACCCTGATCGGCCGTTGGTGTAGAGACAGTTAGGAGTGATCCGTTGAGATTAGATCCGAATCGTCGCGAATTCCTGAAGATCGCTGCCGGGGCCGGTGCTGCCTTGGCCATGCCAACTTCCGCTCACGCTGCTGTATCCTCCAAGATGGTCGGCATCCAGGTGGGGGCAGTTTCGTTTGTCGATGAAGGCACCGAGAGAGTCCTCGATGTGCTTCAGGAACGTGCCCGCGTGAATACGCTGTTTCTTGCGGTATTCACCTACGGTCGAGGTATTGCCGGAAGACAGATTCCGGGCCAACCGCTGCCCGATCACGGTAAGCAGGAATACGATCTCAATTTTCACGGCGGAAATTTCGCCATCCCTCATCCCCAGTACTACAAGAACACGGTTCTAAAAGACACTCGTGCGCCCGACCATGGCGACCTGGATATCCTGGCCGAAGTGATCCCTGCCGCCAAAAAGCGCGGCATGAAGGTCATCTGCTGGCTTGAGGACGTGTTTCGTACCGATTTGCCGAACATCGAGAAACTGCAGGAGCGCGATCTGTACGGACGGAATGCCGACACGCTGTGCGTCAACAATCCGGACTACCGGAATTTCCTGACCGGTCTGGTCGAGGACTACACCCGTTCCTATGACATCGACGGCATCATGTGGGGATCTGAGCGGCAAGGTGCACTTTGCGACAGCCTTGGCGCAACGCATGACACGCCGCCAGTTGATCCGGGGAACGTGACCTGTTTCTGCCAGTTTTGTCAGAGCAAAGCGAAAGAGCGCGGCATCAATGCAGATCGCGCCCGGCAGGGCTTTCTGGAGTTGGAAAAGTTCGTTCGCTCAGCGCGCAGCGGCAAGCGCCCCGTGGACGGCTACTACGTTCAATTCTGGCGGCTGCTATTGCGGTATCCCGAACTGGCCGCCTGGGAAATGCTCTGGACAGACAGCCTTCGCGAGACCTACGCCGCAATTTACAAAACGGTAAAGGCAGCGAAGCCGACGGTACCAGTGGGTTGGCACATCTGGCACAACAATTCCTTCAATCCGATCTACCGCGCGGAGCAGGACCTTCATGAGCTCTCGAATTACTCGGATTTCATCAAGGTCGTTATGTACAACAACTGCGGCGGCGAGCGGATGGCGCTGTATGCAGACAATATCGGCTCGACACTCTATGGAGATCTCTCGAAACAGAGCCTGATCGATCTTAACTATGCACTGATGGGATTCAACGAGCGCAGCTACGATCAGATTCCTCACACAGGGCTTTCGGCGGACTACGTCTACCGCGAGACAAAACGCGCGCTGGAGGGTGTTGCTGGCACGAGCACCCTGATTTGGCCGGGCATTGATATCGATATCCCGACCGAGGCTAATCACAGCAAGTGCACGCCGCAAAGCGTTAAGGAAGCGGTTCTGGCGGCTTTTCGCGCTGGTGCGCCGGGTGTGCTTCTATCTCGCAAGTACTCCGAGATGCGGCTCGCCGACCTCAGCGGCGCTGGAGAAGCGATCCGCGGGTTGAAGCTATTTAATTGAGAACTGCTCTTTAGAGCGGCTTCGCCACGCCACTGTGCGAAATCATGGGCGTTGCGGTGAGGGCGTAGGTCATTTCTCGGCTGCCTGTTCAAAACGCCGGTTCGCGCGGAGTTCGGGAGTCGGCTTCAGTTCGCCTGTTACTCCAATGGAAAAGCTGTGTTCATAGGGTAGGTCGTCCGGCCCGTTCACGGTGAGCCGGATTGTGAAGTCGGCCGCTCTTGTGTAGCAGTGAGGAACGTTGGACCCTTCCGAGATCGTCCCGTCGCCGAAGTCCCAGTGATAGCCGAGTGCCGGTACGCCGCCAGGGTCGGCCTGAGCCGAGAAGGCTATCGTCTCCCCGGCCTTCGACTGAGATGAGACTCGGGCCGTGACAGTAGGGGCGGCCTTGGCGACAACAGTGTCCACCAGCTTGATTACCACCGCCGATTGCGGCGCCTGATTTTCAATCCGGAGCGCGCCATTTTCGAGCGCAAAGGTGGCGTTGGAATCAATGACCCCATTCGCCACTATCGTGGAACTCACTGGGAGCCCGAGGTCTATGAGGCTTAACGAACGCGAGCGCGGCTTGTCGGTCCAGTTGAAAACGGTCAAGATGCTTTGGCGAGGGGTTTGCCGGAGCAGGAAAAGACTCGGTTGTCCATCCTCGGGATCATAGGTCATGAGATCTACAGGCGTCGAGGCTCGTCCGGCTTTGGCCATGTTTAGCAAGTCCCGGTTTTCCACCAACGCCAATCGATCCTTCTCACTGTTGAGCACCAACAGGTCATCGCCGATTTCGTACATGCCACCGGCGATTGCAGACAGTGCGATCGAGACCTGCGCCGTTGCCAGCGAATGTGAGGAATGCTCACCCGAATGCTCCACTAAATATGTATCGGTGATGTTGAAAGCGTCCGGGTCATCGATGAAGAAGTTCCCGTTCATGAAGAAGCGCGCCGCGATGCCGGGGGCGGCAGTTTTCGACCTCAGAAAACTGTGTCCGGTGTCCGCGGAGACCCGGCCCGTGTCCACCAACCCAACCGGATTGAGCATGGGGCTGCCGTCTTTGTCCAGGATCACATCGTCGCCGACGGTGTTGCGGATCACCTGCAAGCCGATACGCTGGGCTTCGAGTGCGGTCGTGTTCGGGCGGTAGTAGTAGCCTTCAATGGCGGTCGTATCCATGAAGTCTAATTTGATGAACCGAACTCCCCATTCCCGAACCAACGTCTTGTAGGTCTGGCGCAAGTATTCCTGAGCTCCAGGATGTGTGGTATCCAGCGCATAGAGCGTGTCAACACCCTGCCTCCATACATCCTCCAGGGGAATCGGCTGGCCCTCGGCATTGTGGACCAACCAATCTTTGTGATGTTCGTAAACCCAGGCGCGGCTGCTTACCTCGAATGGCGCCGTCCACAGGCCAACGGTGAGGCCATCTCTCAAAATAT